>Ga0209160_1000035_pt1 | contig 84318 bp, 128 predicted proteins | sample GraSoiAngelo_153_FD_186167 | JGI IMG/M metagenome (GOLD analysis project Ga0209160, IMG submission 186167) | Grasslands soil microbial communities from the Angelo Coastal Reserve, California, USA - 14_1009_12_40cm (SPAdes) (version 2) | ecosystem: Environmental > Terrestrial > Soil > Grasslands...
CTGACACTCCCCTGGATAAATCCGAGGGGGTTCTTCCTTCACCCATGAGACTTGCCACTATCTCTTGCGAGGATAGCAGTAGAGGCCCGCATGTCCAGAAGCGTTTTGCACTTCTCGCCAAGAGAGGCACCTGTTCCCGAGTGTCCCTCGGTACAGTCCTGTTCTGATTAGCAAAGCAAAAGGCGATCTGTCCGCTAGGAGAGAATGGCGATCCTGTCAAACAAAACAGGATTTAACGCAGCCTCTTACTTATTATTAGCTAATCTTCCTTTTCAGGAATGAGCAATGCCGGACTCGAACTGGCTGTACGCCTTGTCGTATTGCCCTTGTTCTCTTGCTTTGTCTCGCTTTAGCCTCCGGTATCTTTCCGTCCGGTTGTCGCAATAAAGCTAGTCCCGCCCAAACAATTGCTCAAAGCTCACTGGGCTCTGTCCTCGCAATTTTCGCTCGTTATTCAACGCTTTCCAGATTGCCATGGCCGTTGACAACAGCACGTCACACCCTTTTTCGGCTTTCCGATATGTTTGCAGTACGACACCTGCGCGACGTGCCATGCTTTCTTGAGACAATTCTGGCAACTGCAAGCGAAACTGCTTTAGCGGTGTTGTGCTACTTGTCACTGCCATATACACTCCTGTGTTCGCTGTTTGACTTGTCATTTCTGTTTGACTTGTCATTTCTATATTTAATATAGCACATCAACATTCCGATGTCAATAGCAAAACCTGTCAATTTTGTCTATCCATTGAAACTTGCCCCAAAGTCGTCTATAATTCAACAAAAGGAGGTGAGATATGATCAATGAATCATACTATACCGCTTCTGAAGCAAGAAAGGCTTTAGGGCTAAATGACAATACATTTCAGACTTGGGTTAAAAAAGGCAGGATTACCCGTGTGATGCTTCCAGGACATGGAAAAGGGGTTTACTTGAGGAGTGAGATTGATCGAAAAGTTGCCTTAATGCACGCTGCACTTTTTTTTGATGAGTCCAGGGACCTAGAATATAGGCAAGCAACAATAAGCGACATGGATGCAGAAAACCATCTCTCACGTCTTGTCTTTGGTCAAAAGGTAGTTACACCGCAGGCAGTTGAGCTAACTCGGCGCTTAGCAAGGATCAGTCCTGAAAGCACATATCATCTTTATGACCGTGGGGAGCTTGCTGCTTCAATTAACTTTGTACCGCTTAATCATGATGCTATTATTGAATTTATCGCAGGTAAACGAGGGTGGCTGTTTGGTCCTGAGTCAATCGAGGGATTCGAGTCAGGAAAGCCTTTAGAATGCATCATAATAGATTTCATGTCAAGACCGGATGTCCCACCAACACAGAGAGGAGTTTATGGGCATATTCTCTTAAGAAAGTTCCTGAGCATCACAATGCGACAATGGGGAGAAAGAGGCGTTGAAATAGCAAAGATCTATGCGAATGGAGGATCTCCAATAGGCAGAAAACTATTAGAAAAGGCAGGTGGAAAGATCTTGAACGTGGCCTCCCATGAGTTACACCCCGATATCAAGCGGACTATCTACGAAATCGATATTGCTTCATCGGATAAGATCTTCCTGGAATCCTACAAGCAAGCACTAGCAGAGTGGAAAGCAGCGGATAAGAGCTAATTGCAAGGCTTGCATCTCAATACAATACCCATCTTATTGACAAAGTAAGATGGGTATTGTATTATGTATATGTCAGACAGAATTAACAAGTCTGACGTGTCTGACAGATAAATTGCAGACAACAAAAAATCCCCCAGGTGCCTGGAACACACCCAAGGGATAGTTCGGAACCACACGGTTCCTAATCACTGGATAAGGAAAGTATACCATAATGTCACGAACACCAAACCACGCCTATTGCATAGGCACCTCATCACAGCATCGTCATTTCATGGTCAATCTCGACTCTCCAAGAGCTGTCGAGATACTGCGGATTGACCAGCCAGACTTCCAATTCTTCGCGACTGAGATCGATGTGCTCAACAGAGTCGAGATCAAGGAGCAGGTATTCCGGTTCAAGCTAGGTACGACGCTCTACCTCGTAGCCAGCCGCGAAGTCCTAGGCTGGTATTACATCATGATGGCAACAGAACAGGGTATGGGGTGTACCTGTAAACGCCCTAACTGCCCACATTTGGAGATGCTGAGACAGCACCAGAACGAAGTAGCAGCTTAGTTTCATGGGAGTTGGCCTCTGTGCTGACTCCCACTCTTATTCTCCCTTTTACTAGACATGGAAGCGTTATGGGCAACAACAGTATCATTGAACATCGTGGGAGTTATTACTATGTTGCACTTCGAGAGGAATATCTTACTATCTGCTTGAAGGCAACATACAAGAAACAGGTCAAGGCGAAATCTGGATGTAAAGCCTCACCACACTGTAAAGCTTTCATCCTAGATATCCTAGAGCACTGGACAAATACGAAAAGAGGCAGAGGAGAGGATTTAGCCGTGTTTATGACGTATCAGCAGTGGTCAGACTCCATGTATGGCATGTTTGGGCGTACTGCCATAATCGATAGTCTTGATGAATTGATCGGTGAAGGGCTGGTCTTTAAAGAGCCTTATAAGATGCCAGGGAACAAAGATACTTACCAATATCGACTCAACTATCAGGAACTTAATAGACGAATAAAGCAGCTTCCAGAGCGCAATCCCTATGATACACGTCCACAAATGAACGCGTCCACAAGTAAATCGGACCCGTCCACAAGTAAACGGGTCACCCGTCCACAAGTGGATGCATACCCGTCCACAAGTAAACGCAACATAGATACTACACAGACACCTTCCACAAACTCGCATAGAAAAGAGCCCTCCTCATTTTCAAAAGCAGCACCAGGACAAGCTCGGTCATCCTATGATGACCCCGATTATGTAGATGACACCTTTTATCCATCAAAAGGAGCAAATTAGTGGAACACATAAACGAGACGCTTAACCGGATGGACATGAAACGGAAACTATTTATTGTTCCCCCGCCTCAACCTGAAGCCGAGTGCTCTGCCTGCCAGGACAAAGGATGGACACGCCGTGATGAGTACGGTCCTGAGACTGGCTATAGATCGGTGTTAGTCCCTTGCCCTAGCTGCACACCAGAAAGGCGGGCTAAGCAATCTGAGATTATGCAAGCCAGGCTGGTAGATAGACTCTTTGGCGGTTCGCAGATCCCCTACAAAGCCCGTGATTGGGAGTTTGATACCTTTCCTGAGAACGGTGACCAGGACGCCCGTGCCCTGGTCGAGCACTTTGTCCAGACCCACAGGGATATGACAGATGAGACCAGCAAACGTGGTCTATGGCTAGCGGGTACCCTTGGCAGAGGCAAGACAGGGCTCTCAATTTGTACACTCAAAGAATTTATGCGAGCTGGTCATCTCTCGTTATTCGTCTCGACTCCTCAACTGATGGATAGGCTACGGGCTACCTTTGAGAAGGACTCCGATGAGAGTCAAGACGAGCTGCTCAAGGTGATAACCGAGGTGCCTTTCCTCGTCCTAGACGATTTGGGAGTCGAGAAACCGACCGTCTATGTGTTGGAGCGTTTCTATCTGATTGTCGACAAGAGGCAAAGCAGAGGGCTTTATACGATATTCAGCAGCAATCTTAGCACAAAGGATCTAGAAGCCTACTGGCGACCGTCTGACGTGCTTCCCGGTGGCTTCCACCCGGGACTTCGGATTGTCGAGAGGATACGCGAGTATTGTATGGGCGTGAGTATCAAAGGCGGGAATTTGAGGGAAACGAGATGGTAGGCTGTAATGAGTAGGAAGGAAGGACATAGACAGCTTTTATGATTGCCTTGAGGGATTACTGCAATTGCAGAGGGAAGAGCAAGTTTGAAGGTTGTTCAGTACGTCTTGAGGCACACTTGGGGCTATCGTGAGATAGTATAGCACGCTAAGTACCACCTCTGCTATACTATCAGCATGCTATCGAATTCTCAATTCCGTGCCCAGTGCCAAGAACAACTTCTGGCATATGGGGCAAAGCACCAGTACACGTACACAGCATTTGAGATCATATTTCACTTCTCATCGGCCTACGCTGGCTACGATCTCTTACACTTGGATGGCATCATTCAAAAAGCTGTCGTAGATGACGTCATGGCAGGGATGAAGCTCCCGGAATCGAGTCATCCCTACGAGATCCCCATCCCGTTAGAAATCGTCTGGAAAAGCGAAAGTGGCGTTCCACTCTACAATTCGACCAGCCTTTTCCCAGAGGGAAAGTTCCTCAAAAAGGTCTCCTGGTGGGTGAAACGTAACGATGAGCTAGGACCGCGTTTCGCCACTCGCAAGCGGGACGGGACATGGTGGCAACCGGATGGTGGAACGGGAACCTACAAAGAGTACCGTATGCCGCTACCAACAACGGGAACAAGGGCCATTGTCGGGTATGGCGTTGGGGACATTCTTGAGATACGTCGCCTGCTGAGCAGCTTTGTTGCACTTGGCAAGAAGATCGGGGTCGGTTTTGGGCAAGTAACCCATTTCGAGATCAACCCGTGCAACATGCAGCACCGCTATGCATTCTTGCGTGATGGGGAATTACTCCGACCTGTTCCGCTGGCTGCTATGGGAGATCTGCAATTAGCGCCTGCCCAGGGTGCAATGCCCAGGCAGATAGCTTTCAGTCCACCCTACTGGCTTGCATTTCATCAAGCCAAATGCTTTGATGAAAGGATATGCGTCAAATCCTCATCAGCATATGTTATGTTCCCCAAACAGGAGGAAACACAGAGCATTGCAGATTTCCTACATAAATGTGAAGGATATGAGTTTAGGCGCAACGCTGGAGATATCACGCTCGTTCATGCCAAAATGCAACGTGGGAAGGGCAGAGGAGAACTGTGTGCTCTTTCAGGATTGCCTATTGTCGCGAATGGGGCTGTTACTGCTCGTGATATCCTCAGCAATAGCATGGGGAACGTCGTGGACTTTCTCAAAGCGCCTGATTCGCATTGGATAAGCAATGAGGCGGCGATTATCATGAGCCAGCCCAGGAAGTTTCATCGCAATCTTGTGGCACTCATCTCTCCAGATAGTACGGATGGCTGGTTACTTTGGCCGACAATCGCCCTCGATCCTGATCACCCGCAACAGGCACGCCCATTGTGGCGTGAGATCGTTCTAGACTGCGTAGAGAAGTATTTAGGCTGGCAGTGCGTATTGATCTTCAAGGATGAGCCCAAATCACGCACGTGGCCTAGAGCAAGGATAGGGACCATTGGAGATCGGACACCACTGCTCTTCTCTGATTTTGATAAGCGTGGATGGGGAATGAGTGATCTTCTCATGATCGATATACACGAAACCAAGCGTCAGATGCTCAAGATCGAGTCGTGGCTTGACGCTGGATATTCTCGCAGTGCTTTGCAAACAGGCAATATTTCGGCTTCTGCAGAAAACCTGATAGAAGCCGTTACCATTCAGAAACAGCTAGAAGTCATGCGACACACTCATGAATTTATTATTGCATGGCGCATTGCTCGCTCAAAAGAAGAGCGAGATCTCAGGGAAGGAAAGAAAGCCTAATGTCTATTTTTGCTCTATTAGTTGCCCAAACGCCCATATCACACGGTGATCCTGGTGTAAGCAACGCATCCAATGTCATGCCGTTTCGCATGCAAGAGAGCCTCTATGCACGTCCAACACCACAAACGCCAATAGAGGACGATGAGGATCGCATTGGACTGGAACCCGCAGAGCTCCAGATAGCCAATTTGCGCAAGGCAGAGGCAGCACTCATCCGCATGGTGGCCAGTTATCCACTCCCCGCAAACTCAGCACTAGCGGATGCTTTGCAGCAGCTTTCAGCAGAGGAGTTTGTTGCCTCTGCTTTTGTGTACTCACTCATTGCCCAGTTGAACCCGATGAATAAGGGAGATGGCTCTGGGCTCTTTAGCGGCATAGATCGCTACAATATGCTGCTCAAGCGTCTGGGGATTGTCTCAAATCAGTTCAATACCTCATTCTTCACGCTCTATTCAAGCCTCCTGAATGAATTGCTCATCAATGAGACACTGCCGCATTTTGTTGATCAACTCTATCCGTTTGCAGGTCTTCCACGCGGCTTGCAACAGTCCGTGATTGCTACACTGGGCAAAGAGCGCCAATCTGTCATCAGCATAGCCAGAGCGTGGTACAACGCCATCAAAGAGGCAAAAGAGAACAATCCAGATTGGGAGAAATGGGAAAGCATCTATTATGATCCTACTGGCAAGGTCTCAGGGAGCAGCTTAGACGATGCAGAAGCGGCTATTCCGCATATCAGTGGCAATGCATTCAGACACTCCATCTTTCGAGAGATATTGTGTACGCATCTCTTGCAGGTATTGGAGTTTGGGTCGGTTGCCGATGTCGTCAAGAGTAATCTCATGCCTCCATATGTGATCATGCTGCTCTCCAATGGCGGCAATATGGCGGCAAAAAGCACAGCACCTGACAATAGCGAGGCTATCAGTGCTACGATCAAGCGCACGTTCCCGTCTCTCGAACTGGTCTCAGGTGTGCTTCCAACGCACATTATGGGAGAAGGGGCTTTAAGAGTCGCTAATTGGACACTATGCCTGCAGAATAATGCCAATACAGCGGCATACGGCTATACGCGTGATATAGAGGCTGCTGCAACCCTAACTATTGTCACACATGCACGTCATGTTCCTGACGGTATGGATCATTCGAAAGAGTCGGGTCAGGGGCTTTTTGCCTATACTGCCATGAAGCCCGGGGCTCGTATCCTGATGAAACTGGACTTTCATCCATTCACCAGCGAGTTGGCCCGTGGAGCTGCATACTTTGCGTTCAAAGAGTGGATAGCACGCGGTGCTCAAGTTGGAGGTCGCGAAGGGAGCGGATCAGGTCATTTTCTTGTGCCGGAGATCTCTATCCGTCCGTCATCAACGTTTGAGGATGAGAGTCTTGAGCAGTATGAGGATTATGCGCAAGAATATCAAGAATATGTTCAAGCCAACAAAGAGGTGCTACGAGAGGCATTGATGTACGGAACACTTGGCTGGCGTGAGAGGCTTAAGGCATGGGGATAGCACACGTTGTTGTCATTCCTACGGTAAGCGAGCGGTCTACATATTGCGAGCAGACCGCATATCAATGGCACAATCTCGGATACGATGTAACCGTGTCTTGTCAATCTGACAATATCCCATGTTCTCCTAAACAGCATGGGATAATCGCTATTGCATCTTTGCGCAAGTCTTACAACAAAGAGCCTCTTGTCTTCTGTGAAGACGATGTGAGCATTGATAGACGTATTGCAGATATACGAATACCTGAAGAAGTCCATGCACTTACATTCTATTTACCCGGCAAGCGATTTTATCCACGTCGTATACTAACTACTCCAATACTAGAGCCTGAAGTATTTCAAATCATTAATCTCAAAGAGTGGTTTGGCACACAATGTATCTGGTTATCTTCTTCAACTATTGAAGCTCTTCTAGAAGCGGATCATGCCCCAGCAGGCTTTGATACTATCCTGAGAACCTATCTCCTACAACACAATCTCCTTATGCATAGTATTATCCCAAATCTTGTACAACACCTATCCCCACCTTCAATAACATCAAAGCGATATCATCCACACAAAAGCATCACATTTGGAGTAGAGCACCATGCGTGATATAGAGCGTTTGCAATTTGAGATGCATGCCAAACTACCAGCATTCAAGAGAAAGGTCGAACGGGCACAAGCAATTATCGATGAAGCTCTAGCTTTAAATGTACCATTCTATATAGCCTTCAGTGGAGGCATTGACTCAACTTGTCTTTTAGATCTCATATGGCAAGTAAAGCCTAATAGTGCCATCTATTGGATTGATGATGGTGCCGATTATCCTGAAACGTTACAATTCGTGCAAGATACCTCAATTCGGTATAGATTTCCGCAAAAATACATTAGGGGGGTAAAAGCATGGAAACAGTGGTGCGTCGAGATGGGTAGACCGGATCTGCAATCTGGAGAAGCTATGGATAGCGCATGGATGAATCCTCTGGTCCCATGGCACGGATATTGGCTCTCTGACACACAATATGCGAAATGGCTGCAATCGGAAGGTATAGGGCTGGTCTTTCTTGGCACGCTAGCGTGTGAGAGCAGCAAAAGACGCATGATACTCAAAGGTGGGTACAGGCCACTCTATCAGGTCAAGACAGAATACGGCATGTGGCACTGTTCCCCTCTGGCATCGTGGGATAAAAAGGACATATGGGCATACGCTATATCTAACAATCTTCCATACAATCCTGTATACGATAAGCTTGCAGAGCTAGGTTTGCCATTAGAGAGAAGACGTGTTGCTCCTCTGACATGCTACAAGGTCACACAATTTGGTTCTGTAGCATTTTTACGTTCTGGATGGCCTGGACTGTATAACATGCTGAGTGCGACCTTCCCAAAGGTCCGGGAATATAGTTAGAACGCCTGTTTCTTGACTCGTGGCCTAGACTCGGTTCGTAGTAGTGCGACTATTGTCGACAGAGCCTAGACAGAGGTAGACACTATGCGGTACTTTAATGCTGTGAAAGCAGGACGTGCACTTGGTATTTCAGACAAGACGATAAGGCGTTATATTGAGAAAGGTAGAATAAAGGCTATTCGGAAAGAGTCAGGGGAATTGGCTATAGCTGAGTCTGAAGTCGAGAAACTGAGGCGAGAGATAGAACAGGAGCGGCTTCAATTCGGAGAGTCTAGACTCGGTAGCTATGCTGCGGACAGTACAGGGTTGAACACTACCGAGATGTCTAGACAGGTGGAGACCTTGGAAGCTCGCATAGCCCAGCTTGAGCACCAACAACCAGAAATTACCGTACTCACGCGCGAGCTGGGCAAGCTTGCCGCTCGCTGTGATGTGCAGCAGGCCCACATCGAAGAGCTCGAACGTCGCATAGCATCCCTGGAGTCCAGAGACTATCCTGGCATCGCCCAGAACGTGCCTACACCACCTGCACCGTCTCCAACCACTCAGAATACTATTCCTCCCCAAGAGGCCCAGAAATCGAAGGTAGAGCCAAACAGAAAAGGTATGCTCTCGGCCTCAGACTTTGCCATGCAGCTCGGCATCAAGTACGACGATATCAAGAATTACATGCGACGTGGTGTAAATGGTGAGATGCTAGACTTTACAGAGGTGCAGCATGCTACAAGGGCAGGATACAGCATGAAATATTTCACGGTAGATCAGCAGCAGAAGGCGCTAGAGGTGTTGAAGAGACATGGGAAAATAAAATAGGAAAGGAGCAAAGTATGTGGTGGTTTGTAGCAGTTTTGTGCTACATGCTGTACTACGCTGGTATTGTAGCTATTGCCTATACGTGGTGGTTCAGCATGTGGTGGTGGTTCTGTATGGCTATTGTGTTGTGGATAGCTAATTTGCTTTTAGTGTGTTATATTAGGTCTAGCGATGTGCTAGACCTGTAAATAAGAACAAGGAAGGTAAAACATGTTACAGTTTTTCAAACAGTTTGCAGAGTTATTAAGGGAAGCACTAGCGTATCTGGAATTAGACGAAGGATACGCACCTGAAGAGATACGGGAGGTAGAGATAGAAGGGCTCCAAAGAGGGCAGTGCATTGTGCGCTTTCCTGAGATCGGTGTGGAGTACTTTGCATCGAACTGGAGTCACATGTCAGGCAAGAATGCAGATTGGCTGTTTCTGAGATAGTTGAGGTTAGAGGGAGTGTGGGCTCCCTCTGCTATTCTAATACAATTGTCTCCTGTTATGAGCATCAATATCTCCTAATCTTGATACTGAGTACTCATGCTCGTAGTAGTCAGCATACTCGATACGCAGCCAACTACGAAATGTATCTAACAGATCATAGGGATAGATCCATACGCCTGTAGGTCGCTTCAAGTTGGGAACCCACAAAGGATGCTTAAAGCTTGCTGATACATCAACATCAGTATCTGTGCAGTATTCTCTCCATTTCCTACCACACGAACCATCAGGCAAAGCCCAATCCTTCAGTTCCTTCTGGAATGCTACAACGATCAATGCCTCTTTGTACATCTCGTTTACCACACACCAGTATCCTGCAGGAAGTAGTGACTCGTTCGCTATACAACGCTGCTGTACATCTTTGTTGAACGGTATTGCCGATGGTTGCCCAATAGAGTAACTCCCTGTCTTGCGGATAGACGGGATGACTTCATCGGTTACCCAACGACGGAAACGTTTGGCGCTCTCTTTTCGGCTGGTAAAAACCAGATGATAGACGCCCGACTCATTGACACACCACATCTTCCTATTTTGACCTGACCCGTACACTACACGGGTCAGCTTTTCATCATCATCTAGTCTGCGAATTGCGACCTCAGTATCAGCAATCTCTAAAACTTGACACACATCAGCAGCTACCCACCAAGGCTCTCCATCGACTAGGACAATGCGAAGATCTTGCTCCTCAAAACTAAAAAGTTGTAAACTCTCACCCATGGTAAGGCTAACTCCTTATCAACTGGCTAGCACACCTCTCCAAAGGTGTGCGAACAGTGGTTAGGGCATGCGCCGACTGTTCTTGGTCGGACACTCGCGGCGTATGCCCGGCTAGACTAATACTTCCTCTTCCTTTTCCTTCTCACCAGCAATCCAAGGCTTCTCAAAGACATTTCTCAGCTTTTCAACTTCTTGAGCAGATAAGTATGTCTTCCTATCACCTTTGAACTTATGGCCTTTCATGTCTATAATCTTCATTCGGTTATATACAGTTGCCCTATTTTTGCCTATAGCTCGTGCAACTTCCTCAAGAGTATAATACTCTTTTTCTTGCATTATCCTCTCCTTTCAAAACTGTCTAGAAAGCGTCTTGCTTCCATGCCTTAAAGATACCATCTAAATAATGAATTGTCAAGCAATTTTATCAAACTGTCTAAATTGACATGAAAAACTGTTGACAAAGTGTCGAATTTGGGGTATACTACTTGTAGTTGAGAGAACACAAAACCAAATGGAGGGCAAGGACAATGGTAGCAATCAATCAGAGAGAAATCACCATCATTCGCAGGTACTTCTGCAAGCAGGACTACGCTCCTAAAGGGCTTCATAAAGGCGACGTCGTTTTGATCGTTCGCAACGACCAGGACAAAGAGTATGAAGTTATCCTGCGTAAGAATAGAGCTCATATCTGCTCGTGTCCTGCTGGCCAGCATGGTCGTAAATGCTACCACGTGTCCACCCTGGTTCAAGTTGAGAATGCGAGAATAGAAGCTCGTAAGGCCGCTAGGGTTGTCGAGATGCCCGCGCAAAAGGTAGTCGAGCCTCTCGCGGAAAAAGTCATCCAGTTCAAAAAGGACTGGGGCAAGCCAAATCGCCAAAAAGAGGACTGGGCTGAGACAGCAGCTCTCGCCAACAGTCGAGCGTTCAAAATCATTTAGTGGGAGAAAGGAGCATTTCGAGATGGCAGCTCTCTTCCATGTCTCCGGGTGGACTGATCTCTCTGAGATGTCCGTGGGCTCCACGTTCATCCTCAGTCCAGGTCGGCAGTGCGCAGAGGGTCTGGGCGTGTACTTCGCAGAGGACGCGTCCCGGGTGAGTGCTGCGGAAGGGTGTCAGGGCAATCCCGCCGCCATCGTGGTGATCGAGGCCTCCGACAACGTGGGCTGGTGGCAATCGAAAGCTGCCAAAGCTCGCAAGTTTGGCAAAGCGAGAACGTGGCATAGCGATGGGAAGCGGGTTGAGTGCACAGTTGAGGCAATTGATTGTTTTAGTGAAATTCCAGTTCTGCATTGTGTGTGGGATTGGGCATAGTTTTCAAGAAAGGCATTATCATGAGTGTATTAGAAATAATAGAAGGGATATCTTCCCTTCAGGATTTTCAAATAACGGATGAACTTGGAGATAATCCATTTTTGATCCGATATGTCCACGATGGCGTGGACATCGAGATCGGAAGGTATACCGAAAGAGCTCAATCTTGGCTGACGCTTGAGTTCTTAAAAACCAAGTTAACTGAGCAGCTCAAAAAATATGAGAATGTCGTCAATGCTGTTCTATCCTTGCGATGCAAAGGTGTGGATGTCAAGATCCGGAAATTCCGTGATTGGACAATGGTCCATGCATTTGGAGGTGAGATTGAGGCAAGGTCATTTCTCCATCTTTCTTCAATAGAAGAAATAGAGGAGAAAATTCTTGAAATGTCCCCAGATCATGTATCAAAGTGGTTTTCATTCTGGAAAGGAGAATTCTCCAAGATTCAATCTTTGAAGTCTATCGAGATTGATACATTTCATAAGATCCATATTGACCTTGAAGGATTCGGGGAATTCTCTGTTCCCTATGAGAAAAGGGAACATTGGAGTGTGGTGTTGGCAGAGTTAATCCAGATCTGCCAAGCGCATGAGCAGCAAAGCAGAAATCTTCGCGAAATCCTTGAATCCTCTCCTCTTCGTGTTCGAAAATTCTGTGAAAGAGGGATGACGTTTGTTGTTCCCGCAAGTGATGAATCTCGTTTGAAGGGGTTCAAGCGAGAGGCTTGGGATGGAACCCCCTATACCATCTATGGTATAGACGTTGAGCCATTCAGAGCAATGTTTCCCCCTGATCGTGTGTACAAGTTCAATCCATGGGGTGGATCAATTTCTCCCATCGAATTCATCGCAGAAGTTGATGGGAAAGACCTGCGATTTGGGTATTCCTGGAGTAGAACAGAGAGTTGGGGTGATCATCTCTCTCCAGATGAGTGGAGAGAGATACCAGCAGGCTCAGAAACCATCTCAGGATATGAGGAACTAGGGAGGTTTCCTGCTATCATTTTGACTGTCAATTGAGGCAATTCATGTATAAGAGAGTATCCCCGTCCTGCAATGCGCATGGATGTGGAAATAGTCCCGAAAGGGAGAAGGGACAAATCAAATGAACTAGAAGAATGCAAAGAATTCAGGTGAGGAGCGTGGTAAGCGCTTTCTCCGCCACAATCCAGATGTCTCGAAGGCAGAGTTCGAGTCCCACGGGCGCACTATCGCCCAAATGGAGACGCGGTGGATACCGACACAGGATCTCTTCATCGAAGGGTGGAATAGCGTCTGGAAGGAGCCAGAACAGCCCAAAGTCATCCCGATCAAGCGGGACGTGCTCGACGCGCCACTGAACGGGAATAGGGGCTTCCCAAGTTTGAAGTTAGTATCATAGTCCCGCAATGCGGGAAAGGAGCATTTTGTCATGAAACTCACGAAACATTATCGCGACTCCCTGGATAATCCCATCTGCACGGAGTGTGCAGGGATTTCAATCCTCAAGCTCACCACGCAAGAGGGCGTGGAAGAGCCCACACAAAACTACGAGCCTCTTGAGTGTGCTGGGTGTTTCAATCTCATCCTGCTAGAGGACGAGGCAGAGGCTAATAGCCCCTAGTCCTGAAAGGAGCAACATCATGCAGAAAGTGTATGTTGTTCAAGTTGTTGGCAAGCCAGGCTACGGTGGTCGGTTTGTCAACCTGGACGATGCGCAACGTGCTCAGGGGATACTGAGTCGTATCCACAAAAAAGTGCGTATCGTCCAAGAACGTAGAAAATAGTCCCGAAAGGAGCATGCAAATGTCACAAGAATATAGGGATATTCAGGAAGTATTGAATGTTGTTTCAGATCTCAGAAATGAGATTGCAGAGCTGAAACAGCGTGTCAGAGATCTAGAGCGGATTGAAGAGTCGAGAAGCGATAGGGAAGGATACGCAGAGCACGGGGATAGATATGCAGGAAAGCATCCTAGATCGTGCGCATGTGATAGGTGTTTGCAGCGTCAATTTGGATCGTGGGGTTCGAGATGAGCAAACTACAAACTGCTCTGGGGACTCTCATCGTCTTCAAGAGCGGCACAACCTTCGAGATCATCAAATTTGGTGATCTCAGCATGAAGATTGCAACGGGCTTTACAAGCATCAATGAGGTAGGTGAGTGGGTACGTGCTAGAGGCGGAACTATTGGAGCCAGAGGCAATCATCCATTTATCGGAGAGTATCGGGAGATCTATCTCCCGGGGAAGGAGCAATTTTAGATGTTTGAAACGCAAATAGCCAGAGGCGTCATGTTTCTGGATAAGGAACAAGGACGTGACTGGATTAAGTGCATTAGGATAGAGCAGTTGCACATGCAAAGTGCGTGCAACTGTGTACTAGGGCAATTATTCGGAGATTTTATGAATAGATTAGATATCAACAGTAGAGGGGAGATTTTCGGTTTCTATCTCCCAATAGAAAGGGAGAATGAGTATGCTTCTCTTACGCAAGAGTGGCGTGATAAGATTTTTCAGCTCAGAAAGGAGCGCGGGTATGCTTGAATCAGAAATCGTGTCTGTGAAGTGTGAACGGTGTGAGCAGATGGTTCTTGCTCATGATGGACAAGAGCATCCATGCTGGAAAGAAGAGCAAGAGATGCAAGTCTTGGAAGATGCGATGTGGGAGAAGTATCAGGCAGAGCAGGCGATAGAGCCTGCAGAGATTATCGACAGCCTTGCTCAGGATGGCCGTCAGGTCTGCGGCGCGTATGATCCCCACGACGCGACAATCTGCGAGTGTGGGAATATCTTCTGCTTAGGATGTGATCCTAAGCAAGAGGAGTTCTGAGCGTGGTTGGGAAGGCCGACAGGTTACACAGCCTTCCCCTTTGTACGGTGGATCGGGACTGGTGTCGAGGTCAGTCCCATAGCAAATAATATATCATAGGGAGGAAATTTTATCATGGCAAATCAAGCTCCTGAGAGAGTCGTCAATGGCATTAAAACGCGTGTCATCCATCAGAAAGATTATGTCGAGGTAAGTACGCGTGTCCATATCCTGCATGAGTTGCGCAAAGCGGGCGAAATCAAAGAGTTCGAGATGGTCGAGAGTGAGCCCCACGAGATTGCGGGATATGCGTACTGGCGGGTGAGCGCCCGCATCGACGGAAAGCTCTACATAGGCGACGCGGAGATCAAATTTGATGCTCCCAAGAATACGCCTGACGGAACGAACCCCATCAGTTGCGCGGAGACCTCTGCATTTGGGCGCATGCTGGCTTTTGCAGGGCTGGGCACAGTTGACAGCATTGCGAGCTACGATGAGGTAGCAAGAGGTAAGCCGTTTACACAGATCGTAGAACATGTGTCGGATCGCGTTGTCGAGTCCTCAAATCGTCGGCAGCTCCCTCCTCAGACTGAAGAGGACAAGAGGAAAGCACGCCTCAATGAGATCTTCAAGTCTGGCAAGTCCAAGGGGCTCTTTGGCAACAAAGATGAGATGGCAGAATATATCAGTGCTGGGCTCAAAATGGAGATCAATCCAGAGGATATTGCAACGTTGGATGATGAGCATTTGCTAGTCATAGAGCAGGATATTGAGACTGCTCAGGGGCTAGCAGAGGCATCCTAGCTCTTGTGCGAGAAAGGGGCAGACCATCTGGGATCTGCCCCTTTTTGTTGCCTATGCCTCCATCGCTTGCACCAGCAGCACATCCGCTTCTTCGCCAATGCGCTCCCGCAACTCCTCATGCAGCATTCCCACCTTCTCCATCTTTGCAGTGATGATCGCATGCTTTGCCACCTCTGCATAGCCGTGCATTGCTCTGCGTGCTGCCTCGCACTCGGCGTCGAGCTGCTCTCTTAGACGCGCTACATCACTCTGGTTATGTAGAACATTGTTTCTAATCTCTTGCATGTCCAATCCTTTCTCGTTATGCAAGAATGAAATACTCTTTGTGGAGAGTGTACCATACCAACAGGGAAAAGTAGCCAAAGTGGATACGCTGCTAGCCAAAACCTCTGCTATAGTTGGTCGAAACCGAACAAGGCAACCAGTGCTAGAAAACCTCTTCCCAGTTCGTCTGAAGCAAATCCGCAAGAGCAAGAAGATGACACAACTTCAGCTCTCAATTGCTTTGGGAGTCCACATCAACACTGTCAAGCGATGGGAAAAGGGCACAAGATACCCGGGACCTGGAGAAATGCAGGCACTAGCACAAGCCTTGGGCGTACCGATCAGGGACCTCGTGACCTTCCCTGAGCACCCAGAAATCTAACAAACCAAAGAGCATGCGAGCAGCAGGTGAGTCGTGACCGCACGCTCCCACACAAGAAAACACCACACTCGGGCGAGAAATCGCACCGAGATTTTGTCGTGCAAACCTCTACCGGTAATACCAAATCTCAACCAATCTTTACCACATCTCAACCAGTGTCATGAGAAAAGAGTCCCCTTCTTAATGCAAAATTAACATATGCACTTTTTGTGCAATCTCATCCATATGTAGTTACACAAGCATATTACAGATACGGAAGGTTGGACTTCGCCAATGGACAATCTCATCCCGCCCTAGAGCCACTTCCTCTTGCCAGTCCTCTCTCAGGGTATCTTTGTCCCTTTTTTGCTTGCATAAAAAGAGCATAGGCATATCTAACATTCTCTCTGTGCTTGTCATTTACAAGCGATAATAGCGAGTCTACGGTGATCGTGTTCTACATATAGTGGAAACTGGCTTCTGCGTACGGCTCACGCGTACATATGTAAATTTACACCTGTCAAAATCCACTTTCGGCTAGGTGGAGCGCCGAACCATACTATTTTTCATCTACCTCGGAGGCACAGCAATGATCCTTATGCTGGAGAGAAACGGCACACCGCACTTTACGCCTCGCGAGCGGCAAATACTACATCTTGTCGCACATGCCTATACAAATAGAGAAATAGCGCAAATGCTTGGCATGAAAGAGAGTAACGTGCAAAACAAAATATACACTGTTATGCGTATAACAGGAGTACACAACAGAATTCAGATTATCCGCTATGCTATTGAGCATGGCTATGCAGAAGGAGATTATTCACCGTGACATACAGCCCCAGTTGCATCAGTGGCACTGATCATCTAAAAGCTCGCAAGATCTATCGAGCACTTGTCTCACACCACAAACGGGCATCATGCCCAATATGCAACTCCTACCCCAAGTATGGCTCACTGATCATCAACGGTGATCTTTTCGAGCATATCGGGGATATTGCAGGGTTCAAGATCGACGTATCCGACTTCTTCAAACTGAGGAAAGCTGGTCTGATCGAACTTGACGAGATCACACCTGCAAGACATCGGATTATCTTTGTGAAGCTCGTAAGAGAGGAAGAAACATCACCAGAGGAGGTACAAGTATGAACCAACGACAACTTATTGAGGTAGACCCTCAGAGGATTAAATTCAATCCGCTTAATCCAAGAAAACACCGTGGTACAGAGCTTATCCGTCTCAGGGAAAGCATTAAAAGCATAGGCATTGTTCAACTCCCAACAGTACGCATACTGTCAGGAGGTTTCTATGAGGTCATCGATGGGGAAGGCCGCGTGTCCATAGCGCAAGAGGAGAAGTTTGAGAAGATCTGGGTTGTCAGTGTTGGCATCATAGATGAGCAAGAGGCGCTCATGATGCTTCAGTCTGCTAATACAACCCGGAGTTTCAATTTTCTTGCTGAGTGCAAAGGGCTGGCTAATCTTCATCGACAAGGCAGAACTAATCTTGAGTTGGCTAAACAGTTTGGCGCAAGCGAAAGCAAAGTAGCGAGCATGGTAGCCATTGGATACTTTCCGGCCCAGATGTTGGCCCGTATAGAGGAAGATATAGAGCATTCTGAGAAAAGAGCGGAGATATGGGGCTATAGCATACTTAACAATATGCTACTTATACGTGAGTTGTTGCCTGAAAAAGAGTATTCAATGGGAAGCAGGCAGATACCCCTTGATGGGATCTACGACTACAGGGAAGTAGGCAAAGCAATTAACAAGGTGATAAGCGGAGAAATCACTAATAGTGTGCAGATGCATACATATATTGTCAATCGCCAATATGAGATCTACCAAGCACGATTTGATCAAGATCTACAAAAGAGGCTACAGGATGAACTCGCTAAAACGAGGGAAGATCTTGAGAGGGTGAAAGAACAACAGGTCAACGAGGCTAAAGAGCAAACACAATTATTCTACGAAGGGCAAGTGAAGATACTAGAACTTCAACTCAAAGAACTTGAGGAACGCCACAATAAAATCATCAATGAGGTTGCCAAACGCCCAGAAATCGTAGCGAAACGTGAAGAAGAGCTAAAAGAGAAGATACAAGGGAGTGAGATAGAGAGGAAGAAACTACAGGAAGCACGGTCTCAACTTGAAAAAGAGCAGGAAGAAGCACGCAAAGAAAGAGAGCGTCAAAAGCAAGAGTGGGAACGGCAAAAGCAAGCGATCCTTAGTGAGGAGCTACAAAGAGCACAGAAAAGGCAAGAGGCAGAACTTGATGAATACTACAGGATAAGAGATGAAGAGCGAGAATATAATCTTCGCTTGAAAGCTGAAAACACTGTACGCGGGTTGCTTGCTAAGGGCATTCAGGATCTAGCAAAGGCACAACAAACAATTGAGCACATTATCTCAAGCAGCATCCTCCCGGGGGTACAGCAACTTGGGGGAACACAACAAGATAATTTGCTTGGGCAGATACGTGCTCTGCAAGACACGCTCGACCGTGCAGAGTCCAAACTAACACATGGGGATAATTTTGTATTAGCTGAAAGGAGTGGATCAAATGGTTACAAAACACAAAAGTAAGGCGACTCTCGACAAAGAGCGTAAGGATCAAAAAAGGGCAAAGCTCTGCAATAATGAACAGGTTCAGCAGCTCTTACAATGCTATGGCATAAAACTCTATGGCGAATGGAACCCGAAATTTGGTGTATACCATCAGATAAAAACACCTATTGGTCAAGATATGATCACTCCCACTTTGGAGAACCTTTGTAAGTATCTGGGGTTTTATGCAAATCAAGGGGTTGATGATATACAATCATACGGTAACTTGTCAGACAAGCACCGTACCCTTCTTGAAAAAGCCGCCGTAAATGAGGCAAAAAACGAGCTAAATAAGCTCCTAACTAAGATCCGTCCCCTTCTCATAGAAATGGGTGCTTACCTCTACACTATTCCTCTAGGTTGCGTCGAAACAGTAGCAGAGACGGGGGAATTTAAAAGATCGGGGTCGGTACGGGTACTTTGCGCATTGCCAACAGCGAGGCAAATTGCTGAACAACACGGATACTCAGAGGAAGAGATAAAAAAGCTTGCCCCCCAACTTGCTTGGCTCATACCTCAACTTATTATCTATGGAAAGGTGAGAAATACAGATAAGTTAATTGTCGCTCTTGATGGATGGAGAGCTCTTCTGACACCTCAACAAAATGAACAACTCCACACATCAGTAAAAAGACATGACCGTCATGTCATAAGCGAGCAAGTAACACAGTTACTTCTCTTTAAAGATGAGGACTTATCAGCATGAGCAATGAACAAGAGAACATCTTTCTCAAGAACCACATAGACCTGACCGAAGAATACAAGAAGTACGGACTAGATGAACTCGACTCTATCGGAAGGGCTAAAGTATGGATTGAAGGTAGAAAGCGCATAGGAAACACTGACAGCGAAGAAGAGAAGCAGAAGATATTTGCTGATCTGAAACAGCAGTATCTAGAGTACGTGCAAATAATTAAGGAGTGGAAAGCATGAATACGAACTTATCTCAGAAACTAGATGAGGCACTCAACAGGCTCACTAAATGGAGAAGTGTATTTGCTGGCTGGCAGCTAGGAACGCGCCCAAAGGGTGACCCGGAGTGTGACGCCGTGAGAGATCACAGGGAGGTCACTATCCTCTTGCGAGCTGAAGTCACAACTATTATTGGTCTATGCGTGAAGAAGGGACTATTCACTACAGAAGAATTTCAGCAAGCTCTCATGGAGGAAGCTGAGCAACTCTCAAAGGACTACGAGAGCAGGTTCCCGGGCATGAAAGCCACTGACATTGGCATCCAGTACGATATGCGAGCAGCAGAGACTATGAGGGGATGGAAGCCATGATCGCATTCTTCACCGCTCTCACCGCCTTCATCCTGTCCTTGCCGCCTGAACTGCGTGCACTCCTCTTCTTTGCCTATTGGATGATTGATGCATGGCTCTTCACCATGGCAATATTCGGGGACTACAGCACAGCACAGGAAAGCGATGATGATGAGCACGAATACTGGCAGACACATACGTGGTAAAGGAAGGAGAAATATGGACAACAGAACGACAATATGGAAGCGTGCTATAAGAACTGCTGATAGCCTCATAGAGCTATACGAGCAGCGTATGAGCGAACGCCCAGAGGAAGAGGAGCACTACAAGCGCAAGATCGCAATGACCATGTGCAAGCGCTTCTTGATCATACAAGCGATGGAAAATGCTATGGAGGTGGAAGCATGAAACATATTCTCATCCACATTCTTGCATTCATTCTTGCACTATTGATGTGTATTGCGGTACACATCATCAACATAGTACTATTCGTGCTATTTGTGCCAATATTCCTGATATCCATCATATACAATCTTGCAGTGGTATACAAGCGCTACATCACGAAATGCTTTGTATATGCAGCACTGAATGCAAGAGGATACGAGAGAATTTCGGATAGTACAGTAGTTGTGATGCTACAAGAACAGGAGACAGCACAATGACAGACAATACGAGCGCAGGTCTCGTTGTACGAAAGCGGCGCTATCATGGCCAGTCATTGTGGTGGATTGGCAGAGGAAGCGGCAAGAGCTTTGTGCCCTACTTTGATATTTATGGCCCGACGGGCTATGGATATTTCAACAAAGACTTTGCCATCCAAGCGATCAAAGAAATTGAAGAGCGCGGCAGTGGCCTGTCATCCCCTAAAAGTGGGAGGGCGTTTGATGAACAATAGATTGTTTTCCGCGCTCAAGATGCGCTATCCTGACATTCGCTACAGTCCTGCACCGGATTGCCCACGGTGCGAGGGCTGTGGAGAGCGGTACTACGCACATGGGATGTTCATCAGTGCTGGCTGGCGACCGTGCTTGTGCCTGTATACCGAGCATAGGCACTTGCAAGCAGCATCCAGGCTCAACGCGTGGAAGCGAGCAGAGTTTAGAGAGGAGTAACATGCTAGTTAATATACTTTGGATAGTATTTACAGTTTGTCTGCTGCTCACATTCGTTGCGGTAGTTATGGCGAGATATAAGCAGAAGGAAGAGGAGACGCCTGGACTGGATAGAGTGCTGTTTAGAAGAAGGAGAAGATGATGAACAATAGAGAGATGTACGGATATACGGATATTATCATCAGCAATACTTGTGGCTACTTGCGTCTGTCTGCAAGTTATGCTACTATTCTAGATAGTAACGGTCAATCAAGAAAGGATCGAGGCCATGATCAACATGCAGGAACGGTTCTTTACGCCAGAGCAGATTGCAGAAACGCTGCAAGTCTCAGAAGACACAATCATGCGTCTCTTGAGAGAGAAGATGCTCAAAGGAACCAAAGTCAGGAATCAGTGGCGCATCAAAGAGAGCGACCTGGAGAAGTTCCTGGAAGAAAACAGCAATATCCAAGAGGAACAGGACAAATAAATAAAGCCAGCGTATGCTGGCAGACAACAATTGAAAATTTTGTAGCATTCAGGTCATCAGCTCTGCTGTGGAAGGTTAAAGCTAATGACCCTAGGATTCGCTACCCTGTTTTTATAATACATAACCTTGCAAGAAAACGCAAGGTCTTGTATAGCAGAACATGGGTAGACGATAGAAAGTGTGTACCCATGGAAGATGACAATTCAAGGATAATCCTCCTTAATCGCGGACAGGAAGTTATTGTAGACGAAAAATGGTTTAGAGAACTAAATCAACGCAGATGGCACATTCGCGATGGCTATGCAGCAGCAAATATTGACGGCGAGCGGACTTACATGCATCGTCACATCCTTCCTCCGCCAAAAGGCTACCTCGTTGACCATATCAACAGAAACAGGCTCGATAATCGCGAAGCAAATCTTCGGATAGTTACACATGTGCAAAATGCTCAAAACAGAGCATACCACAAGAATAATAAAACTGGCTATAAGGGCGTGTTTTTCCATGAAAACACGCAAATATATACTGCTGCGATACGCCAAGGTGGCAAGCTCCGTTATCTTGGTCAATTTAATACCGCGATAGAAGCAGCAATAGCATACAATAAAGCGGCTATCGAAATTTGCGGAGAATATGCTTGGACCAATCCAATAGATGAAGCAGCGCCTTTGTTCACACAGCCCCCTGTAAGCACCTATACATCTTGCGATCCATGGGAATGCAAAAATGATGGTAGCTACAGTATGACCATAGGAAGTGCATATGCTGATATATGCCCGTATATCTCCAGATCCAAGACATACTATCGGGCAACCGTGCAAGGCCCCAACACTCCTCGACTGCAAGAGAGTCTCTTTATTACTATTGATGAGGCAAAGGGATGGTGTGAGCAGTGGATACACCACTTCGATGAATACCAACAACTCAAAAAAGCAGCAGAGCGATAGATAGAAGAAGGAGTGTGTCCATGTATACCATCTCCTCTATTATCGATGTGGTAACGGGCCTCGGGTGGTCGGTTATCCCTGTCGGCCTCAACAAAAAGCCTCTGTTCTCTTGGAAGCAATACCAGCAGGAACGTGCTAGTGTTGAACAGATAAACCAGTGGCAAAAGCAATACAACCCGCCTGCGTGGGCGGTGATCACCGGGTCTATCAGCAACCTCATCATTCTTGATGGCGATGGGGAACCCGGGAGAAATACATTTGAGTTGCTAGGGCTCGATCCGCATAGGCGGACGGGCTCAGGCGGCTTGCATTGTGATTTTGAGCACCCCGGCTGGTTTGTTCCCACTCTTAATAGCAAGTCAAAGATAGAGCTAGGGGAACGCTGGCCGGGGCTCGACATTCGTGGTGACGGTGGCTATGCCGTCTTTTGTGGCAAGAACACCAGTGGCGAGTATGTCTGGTTGCGCGCCCCCGGCGAGTTGGATAGTTTAGACATACTACCTGATGACTTGCGTATCTTCCTGGGTCTGCTCAATCCACCACAAGAGAAGACATCCCGACCAGTAGCAGATATCGCACTTGAGAGGGCGCTTCGCGATGTCTCCATAACAGGTCGCGATAATGCTTGCTTCAAGCTGGCTAAGCAACTGCATGATAATAGCTACTCCCAGGTGGAAGCGGAATCCATCTGCATGGAATTTGCTAGACGGGCTCCCACCCATAACACTAAGGGCAAAGTTGAGCCATTCACTGAGGCCACCGCACGGGCTAAAGTCGCTTCTGCCTATTCCTATACCAAGCGCGACCCCTGGTCAAGCACTACTACCTACAGCCAGGAGCATCCTCAAAGTGGGAATGGCAGTAACCCACCAGAGTCTAACATCAATTTAGATAGTCTTCGTACTTACGTTGATGAGCGCAATACAGAACGCCTAATCGAACGGCATGGTAAGAACCTACGTTATTGCGCAAAGTGGAAAAAATGGCTTGTGTGGGATGGGAGACGGTGGTGTATATCTGAAGCTGAGAAGGTTATTAGTCTTGCTAAAGAGACTATTAGGGCTATGTACGTAGAAGCATTAGATATTGACGATGATGAGAGAAAGCGTACTATGCTAAAGCATATTATGCGTTCTGATAAAATCAGCATGTTTGAAGCAATGGAGAGATCTGCACGTGCTGATTTACTCATATCGCCTGATGACCTGGATAAGAACAACATGCTCTTTAACGTGCTAAACGGCACATTAGATCTAGGTACATACACCTTTCGCAAGCATAACCGAGCTGATCTCATCACACGCTTGGCTCCAGTTGTCTATGACCCTAATGCGACTTGTCCATTATGGACTGCCTTTTTTGATCGGTTCTTCCCAGAGAACCCAGACCTTCAAGCATTCATCCAGCGAATTGCAGGGTATTGCCTTACTGGTGATACCTCTGAAAAGGCAACCTTCATTGGTCATGGAGGTGGTAATAACGGGAAAAGCACGCTTCTCAACACACTGATGACCATGATGGGAGACTATGCCGATCAAATCGCTACTGAGACTCTGATGGTTAAGCGATACGATAAGGCCATAGCCAACGATATAGCAAAGCTAAAAGGCTTGCGTCTGGTGATTGCCAGCGAGGGCGAAGAAGGCCAGCGACTAGCAGAGTCGAAAATCAAACAGATGTCAGGAGGTAGTGACCACCTCGTTGGTGAATTCAAGTATGGAGAGGAATTTACGTTCATCCCTACGCACAAGATTTTTCTTGGCACTAACCACCTACCCCAAATACGAGGAACTGACCCAGCTATCTGGAATCGCTTGAAGCTCATCCCCTTTGCTGAGACAATCGACCCTAGCGAGGCAGATCTCCACTATATCGATAAGCTGAAAGCCGAGCTGTCAGGTATTCTTAACTGGGCTTTAGCTGGTAACAAGAACTGGAGAGCTCAGGGAATCGGGAGGAATCCCGATGTTGAGAAGTCAACCGCATCTCATAGAGCTGAGATGGACATTCTCAGACATTTTCTAGAGGATCGCTGCGTCATCAAAAAGAATTGCCGTGTTGCCATAAGTGAACTGTATAAGGCATATGTGGAATGGTGTGATAAGAATACCGAGATTGCGTTTAATACACGACGGTTTCGCGCCGCTTTGCTTGAGCGGGGTTTTACACAGGATAAGGATGATAAAGAGCGTTTTTGGAGAGGGATTGGTCTCCTTGATTCTGACAAAACTGACAATCCTGACACGAATTCAACAAAAGTCCCTTACGTAAAAAACGTTGAAAATAGTTTTAGTAAAACTCAGTCAGATTTGTCAGAAACGTCAGGAAAATCTGATAGATCTGCAGCTCCTGATCGTGCCTGCCTTCATTGCGGTACTAGAAACTGGCAGTGGGATAGCTTGCTAGAACGCTATACATGTGGAAGTTGCAATCACGGATGAGTAAGGACACAATAGTATATTGTTCACATAGTCATTGACTATAAGACGAAAGAGGATAAGATGGAACAAAATGGAGAAAGACTTTACATGGTTGATGGTCAACCAAAAGCTGAAATTGATGTGTACCTCACAGATGAGAGGGAAGCACCGTCTATCAAAGAGTGCCGTCATGCGGTTCTATGTATCAAAACAAAGGATACAAAAGGGGAAGATACGGATGGGTACGTTGTTTATGATCGGCTTCTCAATAGGATTGTAAACGGTGTTTTTGCTGAAGACTCTGAAAGTGCTCTGTACGTCGCGAAGCTGTACAACGAAGGACAAGGGAGATTAGATATGGCACCAAATGGATATGCACTTGGATTGATTTATCCAGAGAAAGAGTAGCGCGTTCACATAGTGAGATGAGAAAGAAGCAAGGAAGGCGAGATGAGAAAAGTGTGTGTAGATGAGCTGAGAAAGAGCGCGGATTATTATGATTAGAAAAGCATCTCTTGATGATATAGATGCAGTAAAATGTATTGCAGACGCAAATAGGGACAGTATCGGGTTTGTTCTGCGTCCAGCGCTCATTGAAGCCATAGAACGAAGCTGGCTCATAATTTCTGAGTATGATGGCGAGATTGTCGGATTCTGCAATTATCGGCATTGCAGAAATGGACGCACGACAATCTATGAAATCTGTGTACGAGCAGATATGAGAAGACACGGGATAGGATATCAGCTCATTGAATATCTTATCCTGGAATCATATGAGAAAAACCAAATATACATTCAATTAAAGTGTACTCTAGAAAATCCTGCAAATGCCTTTTATCAGAGACTAACTTTTCAATTGGAAGGTCGAGATGAAGGAAGGAAGAGACCGCTCAATATATGGCGATTTGTACTAAGAGAGGTACTAGTATGATCGATCTCATCTACACCAGCGGGAACAACCGAAGATACGCTCAAATGACACTAGATGCAGGATGGCTTGTCGGCATGAGATCAGACAAACATGCATATGTACCTATATCCTTTATAGATATAGACTATAAGCATCCAGACTTCGAGAGGCATATGAGAGTAGTCCAGGAACACAACCCGCAGTACGCTATTGTGCCTGATATGAGTGATCAGTATGTGGACAAAGATGACGTGATGCGAGCACTAAAACAAGCAGAGCAGCTCTCGGCTGTCTTCTGCGGATTAGTATTCGTAGTTCCTAAGCTGCCCAGGCAACTCGCCATGATCCCGCGTGATTTTGCCATAGCATTCTCGGTTCCGACCAGCTACGGAGGTGCGATGTTCATGCTGTGGGACAAGGATGTGCAGGACGGTCTCGCAGATCGCCGTATTCATCTGCTCGGTGGCAATCCTCACATACAAATGCAGTATTGTATGCACCTCTCATCCTTTGCAAATGTTGTTTCTGCCGACGGTAATATGTTTCAGTTCATGAGTGGTGTGCAGAAGTATTGGCAGCATGGATCATGGAAGAAACACCCAAGAGCAGGGAAAGGCGACAAGGAAGTAACACATGAATGTATACAGTGGTCTTTGCAAAATGTTAGTGAAGCGTGGAACGAAGCAAGGAAGGCGAGATAGTGAGTTACGCATACTACAATGATATAGATGCATTTTGTTGTAAAGTACTCAGGAAGAACATTGCACTAGGGAATTTGCCAGGAGGCAAAGTTGATGAAAGAGACATCAGAGACGTTAAAGCAGCAGACTTTATGGGATATCAGCATGTCCATTTGTTCGCAGGAATCGGAGCCTTTGCTCTTGGGATGCGATGGGCAGGGTATCCAAGCAGCATCAGAACCTTTACGGGAGGTTTTCCCTGCCAAGATGTGTCTAATGCAGGGAAACGAGCGGGAATTGAAGGAGAGCATAGCGGACTCTGGAAAGAGATGTGCCGTCTCATTCAGGAAGCGATGGATAGCGGCATGGGACCGGATATCATCATCTTGGAAAACGTCTCAGCTCTTATTCACAGGGGACTATCAACAGTACTCGGGGATTTGGCCGAAATCGGGATGGATGCAAGATGGTTCTGTCTACGAGCTTCAGATGTCGGAGCGCCCCACCAGCGAGAGCGAATATTCATTGTGGCCCACTCCGAGAGCAGAGAAGATCGGCGGGTACTCGAGCCCGGACTATCGGCCAACCTTAGCGCAGAAAGTCCAGATGTGGCCGACGCCCGCAGCACAGGACGGCAAGAATGCAACGTGTCCGCCATCGCAGGCAGACAGGGACACATTGCCGGGCTCAATGTGGAGGACCCCACAGGCGGACGAAAACGGCAGCATCAAGCCACCAGAGGAGAGAAAGGGACACAATCTCTCAATCTCCAATCAAGTCCAAGGCAACTTGAACCCGGAGTGGGTCGAAATGCTGCAAGGTTTTCCAGTGGGCTACACGGACATCAGTGGCCCGCAGGTCCAGGGGAGTCACAGCATGAATGGGAGCCTCCAAGAACCGTTGTTGGCAAGCAACCCGATAGGGCAAAGCGCTTAAAGGCGTTGGGAAATGCAATAGTGCCGCAATGTGTGCAATATGTTGTAGAGCACATACTAGCGAACATGGGGAAATGAAATGCTACAAGTAGAACAAAATGTACCAAGTGAATATAGTACATTGTACAATAATTATGTAGCAGCGTTGAAAGACAAGCTAGAGTACATCATGTGGGTAGTACTCGATAGAGGTCACAAGACAATGATAGTTGAGAAAGAGAAGCACCAGAGAATGATAGAGCAGTTATTGAGAAGTGGTGATGTGCAGCGTGTGAAGGTGGCAGAAGAGGTGATGAGAAGGAGTATAGGAACATGGGAATAAATGAGTTCGAAAAGCTCATCTCGCAAGCAGGCCTCAACCTGCTCTCGAAATACGCACCTCGGTTCGTGGTGTCGCTCCGGGTACCTCAGCAAATTGGCACCCGCTACCTGTGTGAGACGATCAGTTACGCGCCTGCTGAATTTGCCATGCTTACACCAGAACAGGCAAAGCAGCAAATTGCAGCATGCAGGGCAAAGCTTGAGCGTGCTGCGAAGACGAAACGGGGGATGCTGAGATGAACAATGAGCTCATAAGAGAGGTCATCACTAGAAACGACAATAGTAACGTTCTTGCAACAATGGATAGAATTGAGTCAGAAGGATGGAAATTTGTAAAAGAGGAGAAAGTGCATGGACAGGATGATGTAACACAGCCAAACGGTTTTGTTTTCACATCTTATGTAAAGTTGTGTTTTACGAAAAGAGGCAATAGTGAAATGTAACCACAAGAATGTGCTGATAACAGAGCACATCTTGAGTAGATATACCTACACCATACTTGATGGACACTTGGCAGGGACGTACTCATCAGGTGCTCCATTGCCTCGGCAGTTCAATGTCAGTTGCCAGGACTGCGGTCTCAATAAGACATACCGCTATGAACCTGGCGAGTTCGGGCCTCATTCTAGCCCTGGGTGGCTGTACGACTGCATAGAGCAAGTGGTGTGCAAAAATTGGAGATTGCAACCAGCACCGGAAAGGAGGAAGGCATGAACGAATACCAGCAACGAGCACTCAAGCATCATTGTCGCTTGGCAATTGAAACAGCGCATCCAAGATTTGGATACAAGAAAGGCACATATAGTATAGTTCTGACAATAAACTCAGGATATGAGTGAATAGAAGAAGGATATGGAGGACCAGTTTGGCACTCCTCAGCGGCTATGGCACCCGGATATGTGCCTAATGAACAGTTCTTACAGCATGCAGCTCTTGACGCTCTACAGGGAATTGGCAATAAAGCGTTAGGAGAGTGGCATGAGTGGACAGGGACGTACTACCACATCAGAAGACGGCTATCGAAAGACGAGCAAAAGAAAGTAGGCGACATGGTAGACGTGCGAGGTACAGATGAAGGCATCAGGAGAGCAGAAGCTGTACAGCGGTTTCTGCCTTCATATATGAGAGGGAGGATTGAATGAATGAATGAAGGAGAAAAGCTGCTCACCTTCAAAGAAGCGTACAAGTACCTCAGGGTGAGCAGATCAACACTCATACGCTTTATGAAGCGGGGTGATATAGCATATCACAAAGTGGGGCATAGCCTACGCTTCTATAAAAAAGATCTGAGGGAGGTAGTAAAGGCAGTGGATGTAAATGGTATGGGAAATCAGGTGGAACCGATTGACACTGAGGGGGACTGAGTGGTACCGATTTGTTGACTCCTGTTCTATTTCTTGCTAGAATAGTATTCGACTAATCATCGTTAGTGCTAATTGAACCAAAGTTCAAAGCAGGAGAAGAATATGAGCACGGAAGTTACAAGCATCGTTGAGAGTACACAGCTTGATTTATGGATAATGGGATGGTTGCACGAAAAGGGGACGATATCTGGTAGTAAAAAGACATTAAAGGCATATAGGGATACAATTGATAGATTTCGTCTTATGCTAAAACAGGCAAATCTAGACCTTGATAGTATCTCTAGTGATGAATATGGGTCTGGTATCACTATGAGGCAAGCTCTAAGGTTAAAGGCTCAAGAGTTCTCTACCTACTCAGAAAGAGGCATACAAGTAAAGCCTGCAACAGTGGAACAAAGACTTGCGGTTATCAGTAGCTTCTATGAGTATGCTATCAGACAAGAATATCTCTTGATCAATCCGATTAAGATGATAGAACGTCCAAAGGTGCAAGACTATCAAACATCTCGAGCACTCACGCAGGAGCAAACTATGCAGGGCCTGGAAAGCATTGATCGAGAGACACCTAGAGGTAAGCGTGACTATGCTATGATTTGTGTCCTTCTCTCTACCGGCCGCCGCGTCTCTGAAGTCGCAAACCTTGAGAGAAAGGATCTGCGTATTGACTCAAGAGGCAATATCACTGTTACCTTTCTCTGCAAAGGGAATAAGATACTCACAGATGACCTACCAGAAGACACCTCTAAAGCTGTTCTTGAGTGGCTTCAAGCATACTATGAAGCCGATGTAAACAAGATCGATCCTCATGCAGCCCTCTGGATTAATCTTTCTCCCAGGAAGCATGGAAGCAAGCTTGATATGCGTAGCTTCTCCAATGTGTGTGAGAAATACTTCGGAACTGGCAAAGTTCATGCTATGCGCCATACATGGACTGTCAACATGCTCAAGGAAGGCGCAAATCTACAGCTCATCAGGCAGAAGCTTGGGCATAGCTCACTAGAAACTACTGGCATCTATGCCGCTTCATTGGAGCAAAACGAAAACCCGTTCGCTGAGAGGATAGCGAAAAGAGCAGGAATTAAGTAGGAAAGGACACCCATGAACTCTGAAGAAGCGGTCACCAACATGCAGGCGAATATGGCAGCACTGGAAGCCACAAAGCCAACGATGCAAGAGGCTACTGATGCACTGGCTACACTTGGCCCAGCTATGCATGTCGCTTGGGAGCATTGCCTGTCCGACGATGCACTATGGGCAATGAGAGCAAAGCATTATGGCAAACTGCGGACATGGTGGCTACGTCGGCAATTGAGAAGGGAAGGACACCACCCATGAACCAACTTGAAGCAGCACGCCTAGCAAAGTCAATCGTCAGATTAGAACAATTTACCGTCGAGATCAAAGGCGAAGACGACGAGTGCTGGCTCGTCCTCACTCCTACTATCGCCGATCCCGAGCACCCATGGCTCTGGCATGAGATTAGGAAGCCAGTCGACTGGGCAAAGATAGCGATGTCAGAAAGGTCCAACGCACAATGAACCAACCCAACGATGACCACTCACCAGACCTTGAAGAGCGCGTCAAAGACCTCGAGCAACTCTTTGGAAAGATCATCAAGAACGAGGAAGATCTGATCAAATTGTCGAAAAGGCAGACCTTTAACGTGCGAGAGATCAGCGGCAGCGTTGGCAACTTGCAACTCGACGTCGGCGACCTGCGCGAGCGCTTCGATACCGTCGAAAGAAAGCTCGACAAGATTGATACGGCACAAGGCGAGCATACGAAGCGCTTCGATCGGATAGAGACGATAATGCTGCAGATTTTAGACCGATTGCCACAGCCAGAGGGGGAATAGCCACAACTCGGAACAGAAACTTGGAATAGTCCTAGCCACCACGCTAGGGCTATTTCATGCCCACAATACATTCCTCACACGTATACAAAAGTGTAGAACTATTCCCCACGGCATGGTATACTTTCCACAGAGGCAAGCCCGCTCCTCTCGATTATGATTGCAGGCACGGCTTGAATATTGATCGTCTACCTCCTTTTGGAGAATGTATTGTTTTTCTACCTTAGTTCTCCTAGTTCTGGGAAGAGACGCTACTATTCGGCTAGTAGCGTCTTTCCACAATAGAGAGCGAATGAATGAAAGAAAAGACAGAAGAGCATACACCACCATATGGTCTAGGTGGAGTTGTTCTAGATGTAGCAGTTGATCCTATAGAAGAAGAGCAACCCTGTACACATCAGGGGCACTATCGTCTTGCAGGTGGCTCCTACTGTGCTATTCGCATGTGTGTCAATTGCGGTAAATCATGGCGTATATGGATGAAGGGCGACTTTCCGGGTGAGTGTCCTGTAGCAGAGTGGGAGCCGATCAAAGAAGGTCTGGAAGTCGAAGAGCGTGTTGTAGGGAACTATGATGAAGCTGAGATTTATACTGAAGATGATGAGATAGAGCAGGAAGGATAAGTTATGACTATCACGGGTGATATGCTCATGACAGCACTGATCACTGCTATACTTGTGGTGATACTTGAAGCGGTTGTGTCGTTGCTGTTTGGTCGAATGTGGCCTCCTCGATAGGATTGCTATGTCAAGAGTTTGTACGATTTGTTCGCACGAAAAACGAGCTGAAATTGAAGCGGCAATCGTCACAGGGGGATCATATCGTCACATAGCGTCACAATTCGGGGTAGGGTACAAGTCGGTAGAAAGACATGCTACTGAGCATATCCAATCATCAGTCAAGCAGTCTCAAGAGGCAAAAGAAGAGGCTAGAGGTCTAGACGTTGTAAAACAGCTCAAGGATATAAACACAGTAACACTTGCTATCCTGCAAAAAGCAAAGGATACAAAGGATAAAGAGTGGTTAGCACTTCAAGCTATCGATAGAGTATGTAAGCAATTAGAGCTACAAGCCAAGCTGTTAAGCAATATAGATGATAATAAAGACGAGACGATTAACCCAAGCTTAATGCCGTATGTAACAGAAGAAGAGATGACAACCATTAAGAATGTTGTAGAACGAGCGAAAGAACGAAAAGCGAAAGCAGAAGAGAACATTATACCGATGAGGAAACACGCGTGATTATCACAGAGTCCCTTTTGACTATGATGGAAGCTGAAGAGGCCAGGCGCAACTTCACACTCTTTGTGAAGCATGCCTGGCATGAGCTAGAGCCAGACACGCCACTGCTGTGGAACTGGCATCTCGACGCGCTCTGCATTCATCTCCAGGCACTCTACACCCGCGAAATCACCCGTCTCCTGATCGGTATAGGCCCGGGCCACGCAAAATCCACCATTGTCTCTGTGATGTTCCCGGTCTGGTGTTGGGTAAATGATCCCTATTCTCGCTGGCTCTGTGCCTCGCATAGCCTCGATCTGGCTATTCGTGATAATCGCTATCGTCGTCGGTTGATCGAGTCTGAATGGTTTCAAGAGCGTTACGGGCATCTGTTTAAGTTCGCGCATGATCAGAGATTGAAGTCCTACTATGAGAACGATAAAAAAGGGTATCATATGGCTTTAGCGGTCCGTGGATCTGGAACTGGAAAAAGAGCATCGCATTTATTGATAGATGACGCGCATAATGCGATGGAAGGGGAAGCCGATCAAAAAGCGGTGATAGAGTGGTTTGGCAAGACTTGGATTAGTCGCCTCAATGATCAGCAGCATGGGCCTATGGTCGTCGTCGGTCAGCGGTTGCGTGCAACTGATTTAATTGGACATCTGCTTGAATTAGGTGGCTGGGAACATCTTTGCCTGCCAGAGGAGTTTGAACCTGATCGACGGAGTGTGACCAAGATTGGATGGCAAGATCCTCGCACACAAGAGGGAGAATTGCTCTGGCCAGAGAAGTTTTCCAGGGAAGTCCTTGATAGTCTGAAGAAATCGATGGGAAGCCTGGATTATGCTGCACAGTTTCAGCAGCGTCCGGTACCTGCTGGCGGCGGACAATTCAAAAAGCAATGGTTCCGGTACTTTACTGCCGAAAATGACTATTACCAGCTAGAAACCGATGCTGGCTTCAAGCGGTTCCTCACAAAAGATTGCTGGCTGTTCATGACTCTCGATCTGGCTATCTCGACCAAGCAAACCGCGGATTATACCGTGATGTGCACCTGGGCTGTGACTCCTGATCGTGACTTGCTCCTCATAGGCCGACTTCGTGACCGCCTGGACAACCCTGCTCAGCAGCAGCAGACATCAGTGCTCTACCAACGATATCGCCCCAGCTTCATAAAAATTGAAAGCGTGGCCTATCAGCTTGCTCTTGTGCAACAACTTCGTAGACAAGGCTTGCCAGTCAAGGAATACAAGCCAGTCAAGGACAAGGTGGCTCGCGCGACAACGGCTGCTGTCTACTACGAGTCAAGCAAGGTGTTTCATCCCAAACAGGCATCATGGCTCCATGAGTGGGAAGATGAGCTTCTGTTATTCCCTCTGGGTGCTCATGATGACCAGGTAGATAATGCATCAATGGCTTGTGAAGAGCTGGGCATGCCTCGCAGTGTAGGTGGTATGGTCGTCGACAAACCAACTGAAGAAGAGAAAGAGCGACAGCAGTATGAAGAGGAGGATGAATTAGCATGGCGATGAATGAAGAAGATAATTTTATCCCGCCTTATGGGCTAGGTGGCTATGCTGCTGACATTCCTTCAGTTGTGCATCCTGTACCACCTATAGAAGTATGGAATGCGCTAGTAGCAGAAGTTGAAAGCAAAAGCACACATCCGTATAAGAACATAGCTATGAATGTTCTAAGTGAGATGCGTAAATATGTAGGATATAGTTATGCTATAGACTTTAAGACACCCAGGGATGTAGAACGCCTTGCCATTGCTATACAAAGATTTGTAGATACGAGAGAAAAGGAGCAAGAATAGCATGGCGATAAACTTTCCAAACTGGATACGCACAAAGAAGCGGCGTTCCCGTGTAATAGAACGTCCATTCCAAGCGCCTACCTACCCCGCAGACTCGCATACCTCAGAGATGTTCGAACGCAACGTGGGCATCATCAATCTGGAAGCCGCAACGAAGCGCAGTGCGAAAGTTCCACAGCCCAGGGGACCCAAGAACCTCTCCATGGCATGGGATGACACCTCGTTAGGACTGGGTAGTGTTCAGACGCGGGAGGGCTTCCTGGATGACAGGCAGAAGAAGGATACGTACTATCAGGTGTACTGCGGGAACCAGTGGGTTTCAGGCTGTGTAGATACCACCGCAGAACGCATGATCTCCGGTGGGTGGGAGACTGTCGAGATTGAGCAAGGGAAAGGCAATGCTGCCAATGAAGCGAAAGTAAAAGCGTTATTTGACTTTGAAGATGTAGAAGAAGATTTCTTGCAGTTTTTTAACTCAATTGCAACTGATTTACTTATTTTTGGTGAAGCCTTCTGCGAAATGGTCTACGGGCCTGATGGTCTTGTGAGAAACTTATATACTATTGACTCTATCACGATGAATACGCAATTTGACATGCATGGAGTGATCACAGGGTATACCCAACGCTTGGAGAAGAGTACCGATGTTGTGGATTTTGAACCTCGCGAGATTATCCGCTGGTGGCTACCAGACCCACGTGCGAAGAAAAAAGCGCTATCCCCTATCGAGAAGCTCAAGGACCCGGTATTCCTGGATCGATCTATGGTTACCTGGGGTGAGAAGTTCTTTAGGCAAGGTGGCAAGCCGTCCTATTGGGTCGAGATGGGGCCTGACTCCAATGAAGACGATGCCGAACGATACCGTAAGTGGTACTCTGAAAACTATACTGGCATACAGAACGCGCATATACCGCCTATCATGTATGGAGGTGGCAAGATCCATGAGTTTGGTACGGGCTCTATTGAGATAGATTTCGATAAGAGTCAGGACAAGCAGCGGGATAGGGCGCTGGTCGTCTATGGGGTGCCACCTGCTATGCTCGGTATTATTGAAAGCGGCAATATAGGCGGTGGTACGGGTGAGAGTCAGAACAAGTCATTTATCTATAATAAAGTCTTCCCATTAGAAAACAAGATACTTGAAAAGCTAAATTATAGAGCAGTCAAAACGGGACTGAATGTAGAAGACTGGCGGGTCCAAACGCGTCACGCAGATTACCGACAGGATGTAGATATCGCTACTATTGAGGATAAATCAATCAGAAATGGTACTCTCACTATCAACGAAGCTAGACAAGAACGCGGACGTACCGATGTCCCGGGCGGCGACACACCTATTCTCATCTCTGCTACCACTATCACACCCGTATCTCATTTGGAGAGTCTAGAGCAAGAACAACAGCAGCAATCCGCTCAGGACGACCAGAATAATCCCGATGATCAACAAGGTGACCAATCGCCACAGAACAACCAACAGCCTCCTCATAAGGATAAACAAGAGGAGGCTGAGCAGTGATTTTAGAGCAGGCGTCCTCCCTCGGGCCATTCCCAGGGGAATTTATTCCCTTTGCTGAGGTTGCAAGTAGGGCAAGTCAATACCAAGTAGTCAATACTGTTAGCAGGAATATCGCTGCCAGTAACTCTGCTGAGTGGAAAGGTGTGTTCGATGTGGTAGATATACTTGCCCCTAGTCTTCTGGAATTTAGCATGTCCACAAGCAGCATAATAGCATCTGCCTTTCTGCCGCTTCAGTTGCTCTTGGATTTGAGCACTGGTATGTTTGCCTTCGATGCCCTTTTTTCTTGCTCTGTAGGCATGGCCTATTGTTTGATACATTACCTTGTTCTGCTGGTAATGTCTCTTATGGCGATCCTTAGTGTATTCTTTGTGTGCTTGATAGTATCGTTTGCTTCGTTTAGAAACGTGGTCTTTGTTAATCTCATTGTACTCCTTACAGTACTCTTTGTGCTCTTCTTTATGTGTATCGTTCCAGATTTTTTGACGTGCAAGGCGCTTGCCTCTGATTGTGGGTCGCATGCTATACTCTTTGCCTCTTTTGCTCTTGCATCCCTTGCATTGATAGTCAAACCTTATTTCTTGCGCTGCACTACGATGAAAAAACTCTTCAGTCAATGGGTAGATGCTCTTGCATGTAGGACATCGCCTGTGCCCTTCAGGGACATCTGTGGTTTTAGGAGGTCTGGCAAGGCACTTCTTGCAATAAGGGTACAATCCGTCACTCCTCCCTTTGGCTCTAGAGAAGAAATCTACAGTAGCAGGCTTGATTTCTTTACATTTGCTGCATCGCTTATGACCTTCTGGTATAGCAATGTGGGGCTTTTCCTTATTTTCTTTGTTGGATATCATTACACAGCTTTTGCACTGAGTATTGAGCCCATCTTTTTGGCGTTTATGGGAGAAAAAATGTTCTTTGGTAGCAGGAAAGAATTGGTTACATTTCCTGCATTGCTTGAGGGGAACATTGACGTTCTGGGGTACAATATCACTCATGGAAAGGCTAACTCCTTTTCATCACGCCTCCAGATGTTGACTGCATCGTGGGGGCAAAAACATGTTCAATTTATGAGATTATTATACCATAAATTGGCTTGGAGGGCTAGCCTGTGAATAATCCTAACGAGCATCAGAAAGTACGTTGCAGGAACAACCATACTATCCTGCATTATGATGCACAAGGGTTGCATCTCCGTTGTAGGCATTGTAAGACAATCGAGATAAAACCCTGGGCAGAAGTATTGCAGATGTACACATCCATTGCATCTTCACCAGAATTTGATGCTCGTATCTTGCATTCCTAATTGCTTCTCAAGCCGATTTATGGTATACTAAGCTCATAAATATTGTGTGCCCCGGCGTTGCTGAAACAACCCGAGGCGTGATGACAGAAAGGAACTTCCGTCATGAGTATCAGTATACCATCTTCAAAAATATGCATCCATTGCCACCAAGAAAAGTCCCCCGATGATTTCTACTATCCCTACAAAAATGTCTGCAAGCAATGTAATCTGGCCTATCAAAAAAGAGAGAGGCAAAGAATAAAGCTTCAGCAGCAGTCATTTCCACCTCCTGATGTTAATCAGACAAAACAGTGCAGAGCATGCAAAGAGATCAAAAATGTTGAGGCCTTTAAAAAGGATAAAGGGACGCGTGGGGGGTACATATCTCTTTGTAAGGCGTGTCATGTTAAGGAAGAGTATAAGAGGTCAACGACGAACCCCAATAGAACGCCCTCACGTCGATGGAAAAAGATAAATTTTACATACAAGGAGTACTGCCGAATGCTAGAAGAGCAAGGCGGTGTGTGTGCTATCTGTAAACAGTCGGAAACTATTGTCAATCGTGCTCATAATACGCCTCTTCAGCTTGCAGTTGATCACAATCACGATACCGGACAGGTTCGCTCATTACTTTGCAGTGCCTGTAATTTAGCTGTAGAGAGAGTAGAAAGAGATATAGAGTATCATAAAAGCTTGCTTGCATACCTGGAACTTCACTCATGATGGATACACAGCGCGTTGACAGGATAGCAGAATACATGCTATCCTTATTCTATATTCGATTGAAATAAAGAGCTTTAGTCCAGAGAGACATAGGCCCATACCGAAGAGGTAAGGGCCTATTTTATGATTGAAACGAAATGGACACAAGCAGCAAGAGATGCATATTATGCTGAGCATCCTGAGAACTTTGCTGACCCTAAGAATAAAGCGTACCCCATAAAAGATGCGAACGACGTAAAAGACGCGTGGAACCTTGCTGGTCATGCTGCTAATCCTGATGCTGTACGCTCCAAGATCAAGAGTATCGCCGCACGCCTGGGGCTTACCTCTGCCCTTCCTGACACCGCCAAGGATGGCAAGAAAGAGGCGTCATCTGAGGCGACAAACCGCATAGCACGCGTCAAATCCGTTTTCTTGGAGGATGACACCACCTCTCTGAATGGCAGAAAGTACCCTGCACAGACTGTCAATCGTCTCATCCAGGCTGCTCAAGTCCAACTCTCCGATCCCAACGCCCTTCCTCTCACGGTCTACCTTTCCCATAATGCTGCATTCGATGATGCTACTCAGGAGATTGTCGGCAAGGTTGCAGCTATCGGCAAGGAAGGTACCCAAGCTTTTGCGCTTATCGATGTACCCGATACGCAGGCAGGCCGTGAAGTGGTCAATCTGGTCAAAGGTGGCTACATCAAGTCGCAGAGCCTACGAGCCGTCAATGCTGAAATGTACATCGACCAGAACGAGCCATATCCCCTAGTTGGCGGCGAAAATATCCGCCTCACTGGCATTGATTTCACCTCATCCCCAGGCATACCTAATGCACGCGTTGAATACGTCTCCGAATCATCTGAATTTAAAGAACCTCAAAATATACGCGAAATCTTCCATACTTCTAAAGATACTTTACTTATTGAGGAACTATCTACTACACATCAGGAGAGCAAGGATATTCCTGCATCTCCAGAAACAAAGGAGCCATTAATGACAGAAGAAGAAAAAGCTCAGCTCCTGAAGGAGTTCAGGGAGACTCTCCTGGCTGAACAGCAAGCTCAGCAGAAGGAAACTGAGAAGCAGCAAGATCCGCCTAAGCCTACTGCTGAAGATGCATTGAAGCTCTTGCAAGAGGCTGGCTACACCGTCCAAGCACCAAAGACGCAAGAGCAACTTATGCAGGAAGCTCTTGATGCGAAGCTCTCTTCCATGCAAACCTCGGTTGAGCAGAAGCTTACCGAAATGCAATCTGTCTTTGAGCAGAAGGCTGTTGAAATGCAACAGAAGTTCAATCCTCGCTTCATTCCACAGCGCAAGAGTATGGTAGAAGGCTCAAATGCTGATGAGAAACCAGCAAAGAAGAACTACTATCGCAATGGGGATTATATGCGTGAGAAGATGAGAGATGTGAATGCACGTCTTGAGCTGATGGATCGCTCTCGGCCTAAGCCAGAGTGGTACAACGCCGAGCGGTTCTTGAAAGAACTTGAAATTGAGCTGATGGGATGGATGGATGCACAACATAGTTTTGATAATAAGTTAGAAGTAGGAGAGGTATAACATGCCCGCTAGTCTAAGAGAGATAAGAGAGAGCTTTTCGCTTTCTTCAACAGGTGGCTCCCTCAATCTTATCCTGAAACAAATCGACAGCACGCTCACTGAGTTGCAACGCAAGTGGGGACCGCTAGGCAGAGCTATCCCGCGTCAGACGTGGGAGACTGACATCTTTTACTTCAACACAAGGTCAGCACTTCCCCAGCCACAGCACTCGCTAGAAGCACCTCCGAACTCCGGAGTGGGCTCGGTAGCAGCAAGCAACTCGACCTACAAGCAGGGACAATTTCCAATCAAGCATACCGAGTCCATTGGCGACTTGTCCAAATTCATGGTACAGGTCGCACGTGCCAACGGGAACCTGTTCGACCTGGAGCTTGGGGCTCATGCCAAAGCGATGACGTGGCTGGAGGAAACCACGCACATATATGGCTCAGCTCAGGCCACACTCAATACGAAGCGCCCTCAGTGGGATGGGATCGATATGATGGTTGCCAATGCCAATAAGATCGACGCCGGGACTCAACTTCTCGCATTTCAGATGATGGACAACGCCATTGACGCCGTTCGCGGTCGATATGCTCAAGAGCTTGGCATGGACTACTTCTGGATGATGTCCCCAAAGATGCAATCTTACATCAACGGGTTGCACGTCCAGAACGCGCGTTACAATCAAGTGATGAAGCGCATGTTCTTGCGTGATGACTATGGTGATCCGAGTGCACCTGTAGCAGATAATGCTATAGATGCAGGCGTTGAGGTTGAGTCGTATCGCAATATCCCCATCATCATTTCAAGTTTCATGGGCAATCAGGGCACCATGGGAACCATTAGCACAACTGGCAATACAGGGACTGGCTCCTCACTTGCTACCAGTCCTTACTACTACCGGGTGGAAGCGGTTACACGATATGGCTTGATGGCGGCCTCTGCTGAAGCTTCCCAAACGCCAGGAAGCGGGAATAACATTGTCTTGAGTTGGACAACACCAGCTCCAACGGACGCCGACGGCAATGTGATCGACATCCTTGGCTACCGCATATTCCGCAGTACGGTAAGTGGCGCAGAGAGCCTGTATGCGCTGGTCGCAGCCTATGACATCAATGACGCTGCGGTAACCTCCTTCACTGATACCGGGCTCATCCAAAACCCAGCAGTCACCAGTACGCTCTATTGGGCTACCGTTGCCTCCTCTGGTGCCAATGCCATTTCTGATGGCGTGACCTTCCCTCGTGTCCAGACTGGCACCCAGGTCACTGAGGATATCTACCTCATCCCACGTGATCCGGACATTCTCGTTTGCCCAGAAGTCAACCCGATTCAGACCGAGCTTCTCGCTGTCATCAATGCCAGATCGCGTCAATTTGCCTTGAATGCTGATAAGACGCTGGCGCTACGAGCACCTGCGTTTGCTGCAAAAATTGGAAGAGTGAGGGCCGCATAATGTCAATTCTCATGTACCACGAACAGAATAGCGATGGGCATGTTGCTCTTAATGAAAAGATCATAGCAGGAGTGCACACGCCTGTAAGGAACTACCAGCAGAAAGGTCATTTTCTGGAGATAGATCCACCTGCTCATGCCAGAGAGCATGATGTTGAAGAGCTTCAAAAGTTGGGGCATCGTCTCGCCTCGCCAACTGAGCAGAATGCATATATGAAGCAGGAAAGAGGCAATCTTAGGGAACGGAAAACGCCAGGATCATTGGAGGAATAGATGCCAGTACAACAGCTTGATACCAATTATCGAACCATAGGCGGGCCAACTGATGGACAAAAAGCAACGTATTCTGTCGCAAAGGTTGGGCTGGTGCCTGCAAACAGTGCAACCGATATCTTCACAATCACAGCAGGCGGGCTACTTGTCAGAGTTACCCGTATCGAGATCGTAGGCACGAGCACGGCTGCTACTGCTGCTGCTCTTGATGTACTATTGCTCAAGAGGAGTACTGCAAATACAGGAGGTACCTCAAAAGGTAGTCCCACATCTGTAGCCCATGACAGCCAGAATGCACCTCCCAGTGCTACGGTACTCGCCTACACTGCTAATCCATCGGCCTTGGGAACACTTGTTGGCACTGCCATTCGTAACCAGAAGCTCATGCTGGCGCTTGCCACCTACACTGCTACGGATTTCCCGCCAATGGATCGGGTGAACTGGGAATTTGGCAACCGACCAGCACAGGCGCTTGTCCTGCGACCTGGAGAGGTCCTTGCAATCAACTTGAATGGCGTCACACCTACGGCAACCGCGTCCCTGAATGTTGCAGCGGAATTTTCCGAGGAGTAAAGTAGAAGAAGCGTGAGAGGAAGTATAAGAAAGGAGGTGTGCTACGCCATACAGATTATCAATTGCATGCTGGCATAACTTGCTGTCTTTTAGGTTAGAGGAGACGTCCACCTTCTGGAAATTCCCAAGGGCACTTGTTTCCTTTGCTTTGATTGCAGTGAGGGCAAGTGAGAACAAGGTGAGAAATCTCATTACGAGGTTGAAGGTCTGTTCGTGTGATAGGGATGGTATGGTCAACGTGATAAACGTATTTCCCTTTGATCCTCTTGATCTTGGATCTGCAATAGTAGCAATAGTAACGTTGCCTCTTCAACTGCTCTCGAATCTGTGCAGGGGTATGAGAGCCTGGAATGTTTTTAATACGAGCCCGACGATTGCGCGTGTAAATCCTAAGGTACTCTATGTACCATTCTTTGTGTGCTTGTCTATACTCCTTGCTATATTGCAGGCGCTTACCCTTATTGGCTGCATAATACATCTTTTGACGTTTGAGTATATCTTCCTTATGCAAGGCATAATGCTGTCGTTTCTTCTCTATGATCCATTCTCTGTTTTTATGCCAGTACTGTCTATCTCTTTGGGCTATACGTTCTCTCAGCAAGGGACGCCGCTCTCTTCGTCTTTGGTTTACTGCTTCTCTGTTTTGTTGCAAGTATTGTCTCTTTTCGTTTTGAGTACAAGCTTTGCATCGAGAGTACAATCCATCTTTAGAAGTTTTGCGTGCTCCAAAGTATTCACTAGTAGATGGCTTAATTTCTCGGCAACTCGAGCAGCGTTTTTGTCCTTCTGGAAGTTTCTCTATGGGCTTTCTTTTGAGCCTTCTCCTGTTACGGGTATATTCGTTTGCGCATTTTTTGCATCGAGACATAACTCCGTAAGCATACTCCTTGGCAGGATAAAAGAACTCGGTGGTTGCTGGAAGAATTTCTTGGCATTTAGAACACTGTCTATGTCCTTCAGGGATAGGATTAGGATTGGGCTGTTTCTTGCTTTCGCTATAAGCTCTACAGCAGATTTTGCACCAGGAATGCAGTCCACTTTTTTCCGTTCTACATGCATGAAAGTGTTGCATAGTGGCTGGTTTAACCTCTGTGCAATTTGGACAACGTTTGTATCCATCGGGCACAACAGGAGTTTTCCTTGGTTGAGGTTTCTTCCGCGCTTTGCAACATTTCTTGCAAAGCGTCCTGAGGTGATCTTGTTTGCTCCTATCGGATTGAAAGTACTCAAGGGTGGCAGGATATTCTTGTTTGCACCCGTTGCAGCGTTTCTGTGGTATAGTATCACTCATGGTACGTCTCCTTTAAGTTGCGTATCATCACGCCAGCGGTTGTTAGAGCAACGCGCTGGCAAACCCATATTTAGATGGGTTAATTATACCACAAAGCCGCCTCCAATGCCAGTTTACAGGGAGGAGGTGGTACTATCCCTCGCTTCTACATGACCCCCCAAGAAATTCAGGATACCCCACTCGGGCAAGGGTTGAGTGCTTCCATTTCTGCCTTACCAACAGGGCAAATAGATCGAATGCTAGCGAAAGCCTCAGCACGCTGTGACTCTGAGTGTAGACGCCGCTTGCAGGCCCCGGGCTCTACTACACTCTCACAGAACGCTAGTCCAGGGGCTACACAGCTCTCGCTTGCCTCTACAGTCACCTTGGATGAGCTTGACGAACAGGCTGTACAGATCGGTAGCGGATCGACACAGGAGACGATCCTAGTCAAGTCTGGAGGTGTGAATGTCACGAATTGGGCATCTCCCTACCCAGGCACAATCAATCTTGCAAGTGCTACACAGTTCTCTCACAGCTCAGGAGATCCTGTAGTCTTTCTCTACAAAGAGACAACAGAGGCCGGTGGCGCGTCTAGCTCAGACCCATATGCAGAGGCAGCCCTTACACAAGAGGCTCAAATTGCAGCGTCTCACATGCCATCCTTGCATAGTGGCCTGACACGTGTAGTTTTCTTGCGCAATTATCCCATTATCACTATATTAGCTATAGAACATGCATTTTCATTTACAACGCAATTTAATACAGTTGATGTAACTGCACAAATACCTGTACCTACAGAAGGATGGTACCGTTTCAGCCCCGGGAGCATGATATTGCGTGAAGGGATTATGCGCACAACGTACACGGGAGGTTTCCAGAATATACCAGATGACATAAAGGAGGCTACAAGCAAATTCTTTGCAGTGGCTATGAGGCAGATGATTAACCCATATGGAACGATTGAACTGCATTTGGGTAAGCGTAAGCAGAAGTGGGCAGCAAGAGGTGGAGAGAAAGATCCTCTGGTAGAAGAAGCATGCCGTATTTTGAAGAAGTATAAGAGGACGGTATAGATTATGGTGTATGGCGCTACTCAAAAAGGTCAAGATGATACATTGTTAAGTAGTGTTATTGTACCTGGAAACATCAATCCTATACCAATACAGGGTGGATACCAGATAACAGACTCAAATGACAATGTTTTGGCTCAAGTGTTGCTCAGTCTTGGCACGACTATTGCAGGCGAGGATATACCGAATGATCGGCTCAAGACCTCTAACGAAGTGGTCATGAGCAACACGAATACCCATAATGCTGTTTCAATCCTGAATGGTAGCCAAGGAACGACAAATAATGCAGTGTACTCAAATCCAATCAATAGTGCAAATTATCGGAAATATGCTATTGCAGGATGGGGAGCAAATGGCAACATTCAGCTTCTCTTACAGGTATCCTATGATGCCGGAAATACATGGTTATGGCATGTGAACGGTTTTGTAAATGCAGGTCAGTTTATCATGCAGCAAGGTGATATTATTGCACCGCTAGCTCGTTTAGTTGCAATAAATGTGAGTGGATCGACACAAAGCGTGACGGCTTATTTGTGCTTAGCGAGGTAAGAAATGGCAAGATTAGCAGCGACGGGGCGCACTCCATTGCAATGGTATGCGAATCGATCTGCCTACACGCCTCAAAACCTGGGCATGAACTATCCTTGGCTCAACAACCATGCTGGGGGATCTGTCATCAACTATCTCACGACGCAATACAACTCGACACTGGTCGAGAATGATCTTGCGCTTATTGCGAGCTGGGGCGTCAAAATCATCCGGGCTTGGGGACAACTTGAGAGCGTGATGGACTGGACTGGAAACGCCTATACAATCAATACTACTTATGCAGCTAATCTAGATGATTTCCTTACAAGATGTGCTAATCATAACTTACAGGTCATACTTGTTATTGGCGATGGCAAGTCAAGTGGTGGCTATTCCAATCTAGATGGTAAATTCCGATGGACATTCGTAAACTCATCTAGTACATATTTAAGTGCATTATATACTTATGTAAATCATTTTAAGGCTCATGCTAATATTCTCATGTGGGAATTGCAAAACGAACCGTATGCAAATCTAACCTGGAGTGACAATGCTATCACATCAGGAGTGACCCAAGCGCAGTTACATGAATTTCTTGTTTCATGCTATAGCGTGGTCAAAGTTATCGTTGGAAGTACTTATGTTGGATTTTCGGATTATGAGGAAGAACAGCAGAACGTCTATCAATTATTCTCTAATGCGACAAAACGAACAAATCTCGTTGATGACTGTACTGATGTGTACAGCATGCATATCTATCGAGCTGACCAGTGGCAAATTGCTGATTTTCGCAATCTAACTGGAAAGCCAAAGTGGTGCTCAGAAGTTGGTTCCTACAACTACAGCGATCCGACTGGCGTGTCTCACGGGAACCAGCCAGGCTATAACGAGCTGATGAGTGATGGCCCGAATGGCATTTCAGGTATCAGTAATCCGTATTCCACAAGAAGTATCGCTGCAAAACTCATTAATTCAGGCTTTTCGCTTATCTTGCCATGGTCTATTGGGGACAATGATAGCGTCGTGAGGCATCTTTCAGACGGCTCTCACATCGTAGGCTCATTGGGAGCGTGGATACAGGCGCAATTCAATGCTACACGCACTCTAGCAAGTGGGCGTCAACTAGTATGAGGCCAAAGTATAATAGCTAATGCGCATATGTAGAAGATAAGTGCATATATGAAGCCTTCAAGCAGCGGCTTTTGTGTAAGCCAAGCACCTACGATGCCAGCAGTGCAGAAGAGGGCTGCGAGGCTTGTCAGAATGTAGATTTTCATGGCAACAGTCTAACGTACTATGTCAAGGGAGATAATCATGGCAAGATACGCTTTAAGAACATTTGGAGCACCTGTACTATTACCTCCTGCAATAAGAATAGGTCCATATAGGTATATGACACAGAAGAGAGCTAATACTAGTATCAAAACAAATATCTACATGCAAATCGATGAAAACGAAGATATGCGCATTAAAAGCAATATGGGAGGTGCAGAACCTTCATTCTCGCATTGGGGCTATACCATTGGAGGTGTAGTGGACATACGGCTGGGTGATCTCTTAGTAGATCAAAATGCCGATATTGCAGGTCAAATTAATTCGTATCGTGTCGCTGGTAGACCTGAGCATTTTGATCTTGATCACACAGAGGTCCCGATTGACCTGATAGTCAAAACATAGAGGGAATATGCTTGAATTCTCATACACAATCGATCCTAGCGCACTTGACAAGATCAAGCAGTTTGCAGGATGGAAGCTCATCCTTGAAGAGGAACTGCTCAGAGCTCACAAGAAGAGTACCGATGCTCTCCAAGATGCGGCTAGAGCGAATATGCACTGGAAGAATCCATCAGGCAAGCTTGAAGGCAGCCTGCAATCTCAGATTATGAACCCGTATGCCAGTTGGATGGGGACGGACCTCAAATATAGCCGTCGCAGGGAGTACGGTTTTACGGGCATGACAGATAGTATAGGCAGGTACTATGCTCATGACCCGGGCCAATTTTACATGACGGATGCACTTAAGCAGAAGACGGGTGATATTGACGCGAACTTTACTGAAGCTGTCAATGCTGCTCTTACAAGATTAGGTGGCGCATGAAGTACTTCAAGATGAGTCTTAGCGATTCAGGTAAAGCGCAAAGCGAGGTATGGCGTCGTCAAGCCTTGGTCGGTCTCAAGGCATCAAGCTTTCATACCAGTGGAAGCCTAGAGGTCTCTACCTGGACTGCAGATGTAGTTGGTGAGGCAATCTTTCGCCAAGTGCTCGTAGATATGCAAATTCAGCATGAGGAAGGTAACGAACAGCAGATTTTTACTTTCCTGGATAAACACTTTTCGTTAGATGAAAGGAAGTAAACTTGCCTTCTGGCCCTAATACACCAGCAATCTTGCAACAAATTAAGACCATGGCGCAAGGTGTCCAGGTTGGATCCTCCAACTTCTTCCAGTCTGCGAACTGCAAAGTGGGGCGCTTCAAGGATATTCGGGACAATCTGCCAGCATTCGAAGTCGTCCTGGGTCCTAAGGATGAGACCAAGCGGCAAACCAGCGGGGGCGCTCCTGTCGTAGGGGGAAGGATCGATGACTCGCAAGACTACACCTTTGAGGTCACGTTGGCATATTCGGATGCGGACTCTGAAATAGTGGAAAGCACAACCTTGCCAGGCATCAGAGACGCACTCACACAGATGTTCCACGCCTCTGCAAATCTTGGCATGCCTGGGCAAGTACAGAGTAGCCAGCTCACCGGAATTGGTGAGTATTTGTATCTCATGAGAAGCGGTGAGATCTACCGCATGTATCGCAATGTGTTGCGTGTGCAATATCAATATAACGTTTTGATGGTTCCATAGGAGAAAATGTATGGAGACAAAGATAGCAGATGCCGATGGCAAGGTGGATCAAAACGGACATGAGGCGACGTATCCACCGGGTACAAAAGTCTTCTTTGAAGCGGGTGCCTACGCAGGCCACGTCTCGCCAGAAGTCCCAGAAGAAGAGAAACCAGCTAAGATACAAAAGAAGCAAATAGAGTCGAAAGAATGAAAGAAAGAAGGTAAGGCATGAGTGGCAATTCGAGTCTGGGCAGGGTCGGTATTACGTTAGAAAGCCTCACCAATCCTGGGATGCAATTGGTGTTTGGACCGACGTCTGTATCATCCTTACCGGCGTCCCTCACCACGCAACCGAACGCCGTCCCGGGTCGGTCTGTCTTTTCCGGTGCCCGTCTGCTCATTGATGTGCGAGGTAACTTTGCGACGGGAACCATCACCATCACTGGCAAAGACTTTACTCAAGCTCAGAATGCAGCGACATCTACCACGCCTACGATACCTGTTGCCAGTACAGCGGCTAATACACAACCATATGAGTATGTAACACCTGAGATATATAGTACTGTTAATGCCTCTGGTGTGACAGTAACAGGTCTCACGGGTGGTATTGTGCGTATCTGGGCAATACCAGTGGCAAGTACGCTGGTGCCTGCAATGCTTGAGGCACCAGAAGAGAAGATTGGCAAGCATTCACCACAAGAGCAACGAGGCACACTTTCCAGAAATACGAACTACAAGAACCTCAATAAGCTGGTTGAGATTGGGAAGTTTGAGCAGGATTTCTATCTAGACAATTGTGCTCAGTGGTTTGGACGCTCGGTTGTGGGCAGTAATCCGACCCAGGTGACCATACCCGCCTCTCCTGCCGTGCTCAAGACTATCACGGCTATTGCATCTTTTCCCGTTACCCTTACCACGCAACCTAATACTATAGGCCCTGGAAACATCATACAGCTTGTGGTGACCGGATCGGCAGCAGTCGGTACAGTGACCGTTGCTGGCACCAATATCTTCGGTCAGGCTATAACAGAAACTGTCATTTGTGGCATGCCGGGTGCAGCCAATGGCGATGGTACCTACTACACTGAACAGCTCTTTGCCAGTGTAAATGCAGCTGGCATCACTGCGACTGGTCTTACTTCTGGCTCCGTCGCTTTCAATGGCATTCTCGGTATCCAGGAGACCTATCAGGTTGGTCTTGCTGGTACAGGCGCTGGCGATAAGCTCCAATCAGTCTCACTTGAGCAGTACACAGGTGTTGACGCACTTACGCATCCGCTTACGTTCTGGGAAGAGGTCACGATTGAGGGGAGCACTGAGAAGGAGAACAAAATCACCTGCAAGGGCGGTGCTCAAGATCAATTCGCCATAGGGGATAGAACCGTTCTCAACATGGAGAATACCGCTGGTAACGTGCCATTCGGCTCTATTGGCGCACTCTCTGCGCTCTGGCAACCGCAAGAAGTTGGGATAGGTGGCTGGCAAACTGCATGGTTCATCGACCCACTTTCAGGCACGGCAGGCACTACCGCATACAATCAGGTCCTGGACTGGAAGATCATCTTTAAGATCCCTCGCACGAGAAACTTCCCGGCAGTCAACAGCCAACGCTTGCAATCGGTCACACGGAAGCAGCGTGAAACTGAGATTGAGCTTACCATTCTCTTCGAAGATCTTGTACAGTATGAGAAGTACCGGCAGAATGTCAAACAGCTTCTTCAAGCGCAATTCCTGAGTAACATCTATATGGGTACTACAGGAGGTACTACCTACTTTAAGAACTGGACATTTACTTTTCCTGCAAAGATTATAGAAGCGAAACGAGACCCAACGAAGCTTGAAAGGGTAGAAGCAAAGATCAAATTCTCGACAGAGTACACAGATACTTTAGGCTACGAATTCAAGTTTGTATCACAGAACCAGTTACCTGCAAATTATGCTGCATAATGAACATTTTATGCAAGATATTTAGTAAGAGGAAGAATATGAATGGATTTAATCCGAATGAAGTAGAGAGCATACGAGCTCCATGGTTCAAGCCTGGAGAGTACGTCATCATTCAAACTGAGATGACAGCAGGGGATGACGCGTGGATACAGGATCAACTCGTTCGCACTGAGATCGGCAAGCAGCTTGCCAAGCAAAACATGAACCTCAAGATCCAAGTGGGGTCTGTCAAGCTGGCTACTCTGAAGAGGATGGTCAAAGGTTGGAACGTTCTCAAAACCGTTCGTCAAGCTGATGGAACATCTGTAGAAATGCCTTTAGTTTTCTCACCTGAAAATATCGAAAAGCTTCCCAAAACCTACTATGACTTTATCGCGAAAGAGATATCAGACCGCAATCCTGATATGGATGAGCAGGAACAGCAGGATTTTTTACCACCTGCCTCAGGAGTTATAGAGGCACATCAGGAGAACTGATACCTGAGATCAAGGATGCAACCATGTGGAACATTTACGGAAGTAAGAGCGACTACATGAGAGCACCTAGATTAGAAGCACATAGGCAGTGGATACGCTACCAAGCTGAACAACAGTATGAGCAAGAGAAGCAGAAGCAGATAGAGCAGCAGCAAAGAGAGGAGATAAATCGTGGCCGATGATCTCTACTTGCGTATTGCTCTAGAGGCGCGTGACCTCGCTTCAAATATCGTCAAGAATGTTGGCAAATCTCTTGCCGATCTGAGTGGATCGGGAGCTCTTGCAGGCTCAGGACTTCTCCTTGCAGCAGGAGGAGCGGCACTTGTAGCGGGTGCTATTGCCTCAACTATCAAACCAGCAGCGGATTTTCAATCTCAGTTGACCAGCTTGGTTACGGGCGCGGGTGAACTTCCCCGAAATCTCAAGATGGTAGGGGCTGGTATTCAAGATATCGCTGTCGAGACGGGTACTGCAACCAAAGACCTGACCTCAGCTATGTTCATGATCAATTCGAGCGGCAAAATAGGCGCGGATGGCTTGCTGGTACTGCGAGCAGCGGCACAGGGGGCCAAGACTGACAATGCCGACTTAACCACGGTCACCAAAGCCTTAACCACCATCATGACGGACTATCATCTTCCAGCTTCACAAGCAGCTGCTGCAACTAATGAGCTGATAGCAGCGGCTAAAGCAGGAAAGATGCATATGCAGGATCTTGCAGGTTCAATGGGTATGGTTCTGCCAATTGCTCATAGCGCTCATGTCTCTTTTGCCGATGTTGGTGGCGCACTTGCCATGATGACCAATGCAGGCATGACGGCCCAGCGCGCTTCTCAAAATCTGGCATTTGCTCTTCGTGCTCTTGAAGCCCCCTCTGGCATCGCACAGAGCTCTATGACGGATATCGGGCTAAAAGCTCAGGACCTCAAAGATACACTTTCCACAAAAGGTCTGCCTGCCGCTCTCCAACTTATTGAGGATCATATTGGCTCAAAGTTCCCAGCAGGAAGCATAGAAGCGACGACAGCACTCAAGAACATCATGGGAGGTGCAGCAGGTTTAAATGTCGCCTTACAGATTGGCGGCGAGAATATGGACGCTTATAGGAAGAATGTATCATCCATCACAGCAGCACTCAAAGCAGGTGGAACCTCGGTTGAGGGTTGGGATCTTGTTCAGCAGAACCTGAATACAAGAATGCAGCAAGCGCAAGAGGTAGTAGAAGTACTCAGGATCAAGATCGGGACTGCTCTTCTGCCGATGGTGACCGCAATTGCAGGGGCTATTATTCCCGTGATTACTGGTTTCTCCAACTTTATTAGCTGGTTGGATAAAGCAAATATGCTCGTCCCTATCCTCAGCGGCGTGCTAGCTGGCTGTGCAGCTCTCATCCTGGCAGTGGTAATTCCTGCGTTGGTGAGCCTGGCTGTAGCTGTCATAGGCGCTACATTGCCTTTCTATCTGGTAGCAGCGGCTATAGCAGCAGTTGTTGCAGCTTTCATCTACTTCTATAACAATTCCAAGCCATTTAAGGTATTCGTTGATAATTCAATTGTGTCTGTTAAATCATTTGCTGCAACGCTTGTGAATGATCTGAAGCCTGCGATGAAAACTGCTGAAAATGCCTTCCATAGTCTCCAGAATGAAGCACAGCTCGCTATGTTCTCTATCGTTGATGTGGTACAGCAGAGTACATCAAAAGCAAAAGTTAGCGCACTCAGCAATACTATAGAGCAGAAGCAGAAACTGATTGCATCCTATGAAGAGCAAAGAGCACATATTCAAAGTGAGATGATCTATTTCCATGATGCTGTGCATATCAATACTCTTAAGGCAAAGCTCACAGCTATCAAAAATGCTCAAGATCAGGCACAGGGCGTTGTTACGGCTGCTGCATGGCAGAGAATAAGCATTGAAGATGAGATGAAACGGCTTGACCCTGCCGTGAGGATGCACACACTCCAGATGAAGGATGTCAGTATTAGCCATTCCCTTGCTCAAGCTGAAGGCACTGTGAAAAACATTGCAAAGCAGCGAGCAGGCATCATAAACGAGATGCATCACGCTCATACTGAAGGTGCTATGGAAGCATTGCAACTAAAGCTCAAGTCGATTGATCATGCACAGAAACAAGCCGATGGTGTTGTTGCTGCTATCACAAGGCAGAAGAATGGCGTAGAGCAACTTATACAGCAACAAGGCTCTATTCTCATAAATGAGGCTATTATCAACGGCGCTATTGCGATGTGGCAAAACCTGCAAACTGGCACTATTTCAGCAGTTCGCGGCATAATGCCGGTGCTTCTCTGGCTATGGTCTGGTATGCAGATGCTTGGCTCCTTCATCGCCACACAATTCAAGCCCGTTTGGGATGAGCTTGTCCATGTCTGGCAAACACAGATCGTTCCTGCCTTTTCGGGTCTTGCTCCAGTAGTTGAACCACTCAAAATGCTGCTTGGGGCACTGGCAATGGTTGTGGGGGTTGTTCTTGTTATCGCGTTGGGCGTGCTAGTCGGGGCTATCACGGGCGTTGCTAAAGGACTGGCCGGTCTCCTTATTGGAGTTGCACAAGTTGTGGGTGGCGTTATTCAGATATTTGGCGGGTTGGTTCAGTTTTTCTCTGGTATTGTGGCTTTTGTCGTTGATCTGGTAACAGGACAGTGGGGAAAGCTCATTCCTGATTTGCTTGTTATTTGGTATGGTATAGAGAATACTGTTGCTGGGCTGGTAAATGTTGTGACAGGACTGTTCTGGGCACTTGTCTGGGGAGTATGGGGACTTGTTTCCGGTTTTGTCATGGGCATTATCGGCTTTTTCATACATCTCTACAACGCGCTTGTGGGACATTCCATCATACCGGATCTTGTAAACGGTGCAATTGCCTTGTTCATGCAGCTCAATATCCGAGCTGTTCAACTAGTAATGCAGCTAGTAATGGGTGTCATTGGCTGGTTTGCTCAACTCCCGGGGCGTGCCGTTAGCTTCCTCTGGTCCTTGCCTGGAATGATCCAAAGTGTTTGGAATACTGTCATCGCAGATGCAACAAATGCAGGAGCAAATATTGTCAATGGAATAGCGAATGGGATTAGAGGTGCAATAGGAGCTGTAGGAGGTGCTATTAGTGATGTCGGCAGTTTCATTTCCTCTCATCTGCCGCATTCTCCAGCCAAACTCGGACCTTTGCGAGATCTTGAGCTGCAAGGATCGATGATACCTAAGCAGATCTCAGAAGGTATTAAGGCAGGCAAACCAGTCCTGGACGCAACAATTAACTCTGAAATGCTCCATTCCTTCCGCTCACCCGGGCTCAATACCAGCATGGCAAGCTCATTTGTCGATAAAAGTCCATCCACCAGCAGCAGCTCGGTCGTGGTGAACAACAACACCATCAACGTTACCGTCAATGCTCCAGGTCGATCTCGCAATGAGGCGCAAGACATTGCAGACAAGGTAAAAGACGAACTAACAAAAGAACTGAATAGAAGTGGTGTTCTGGTATCGTGGGCGTCAGGAGGTAGAACTTGACTTTAACGGTAGTGAATGGCAAGGACGTTACCAAATATGTACAAAACACGATAAACTTTGATCAAGCAATTAATGATCAGCTTCCAAAAGCTAATTTTGATGTGATAGACGACGGATGCTTGCTCTCATTTGATTGGGGTATGGAGTGTATACTCTGGGATGAGAATGCACCAAATGCACCTACGTTCAATCCCGCTGTAACTGTACCAACAGTACCATCGCACAATATTCTACAGAATGCCATGACCATAAGCGGCTCTCCATGGTCAACATCTGGTGCACACGCGGGGCTTATTTCGTACACGCAAGCATTCGAAATGCAGATGATCTTCAATAATAACGTGCTCGGAGCGGGACTACTCCAACAGACAACGCTTAATGGCTATGTCCATCCCGGACAGAACTACATGCTCTCTGCTTACATCAACATCGCAACCGCACTGGTCAATTGCCGCACCGTGATGATAATTGAGTTCCTGGATAGCTCAGGCAATACGATCATAGGCAATTATGCCTTACGCGCATTTGGGGCACCAGTAGAGTATAGCAATAACGGCATCACGATCAACAATCAGGATGGAGTACTCTCCAACACACGCGTCTCTCTTCAGGCGACTGCACCCCCGGGAGCTGCAAACATCCGGGTATCACTTGGTGGCGAAACCATGGTGGCTGGTAGCAACTCAGGTACGTTCAAAATTGCCACCTTCCAGTTAGAGCCGATGTATTTCTCCGACCCCTCTGTGGATTGGAATGTCAGCTACCCCACGCCTGACTGCAACTACAACCAAGTGAACTGCTCGCAGATGCCAGACTTCACGGTCTCGCGCACCTGCCGTATCTTCTCAGGCTACATTGATGACTTCAATGTGGATTATGATGGCCCGAATCGCACATGGCACATCTCTTGTGCAGGACCTGGTGCGCAATTGGAGAATGGCAATATTAACGCGGTGTTCACTGGTCAGACCGATGCTACTATCCTCACCACACTGGTCAGCACCTATTTTGCTGGTCAGCTCTCGACTGTTGCGCCCAATAGCAGTAGCGCGGCTCCTATCCAAACAGGCATCACAGAGGATAACATCACTTATGGTGACAATTCACTCAGAGAAGTAGCCAACGGTCTTACTGATAAATCTGGGTTTGTCTCTTTTGTAGACATGTACTACACTTTGCGTTATCAACCTTCATTCTACAATGTCGCCTCTTTCACTCTTGTTGAAGCACCGGATGAATCAGCCTCTTTTCCCTACTCTGTGTACAACTACAAGAAAGATGGAACACAGGTAAAGAGGCGCATTAAGATCACGGGTGGCAAATTCATTGCAACGGCTTTTGAGCAATTCAGCGGAAATGGCACAAATAAGATATTTACATTGGCAAACACACCATATTCAATGAATTCGCTTGTGTCGGCTGGTGTAACTCAGAGGGTGGGTATTGCAGGCAGGGATGGATTTACAGGTCAGTACGATGTATTGATGAATAAGACTGCCAGGACGTTGCAATTTAACGCTGCACCGCCCAGCGGTACGAACAACATCACTGCGGTCTATGGCTATGAAGCCCCGGTGAGCACGCAGGCTATTATGCAAGGCTCAGGGCTGCCTTCGCTACCTGCCTATGCTATCCCGCTCTTTGACAGCAAAGTCAACGACACGAACATTATCAGCTTGACCAGTGCGACCCAGCGAGGTCTAGCGGAAATTGCCAAGAGCGGGAACCCAAGGGAGATCATCAAGGCAACTTCTGAGGTGTTCGCACCAGCAGGCGTAGCAGTCTACATCACGCATCAGAGGAACGGCATTATCAATAAGCCATATGTCATTCAGAGCGTGCACGGGCGCTACCTTGGGAACGGTATCAATGAGTATGATTATGTATTAGGCTCATTCAATCCTTCCATCATAGATCATCTGAGAAATGCTAACAAAGCCATGAATAGGAGCATAACGGTTAGCGGGGTAACAGCTCCTCAACAGGTGGATGTGGTAGCAATCGAAACTATATCCTATCGAGACTCTATTAGTGCTGTACCAGTGGCAAATTATGCAGTAGGGGTTTATGGGACTGGTTTATATGGTCAGTGTAGTTATGGTGGGCAAACAGGTGTTTACGGAGTTGCGCAATATGGTAGATCGACAATTTACGGGTAGCTATGTTTAAGAGAAGAAAATACACAATAGAAGAGCATATCAAGTTCACAGGCATCGTTAAGGCGCGTGAGTTGCCCGCTGGCTGTACGCGGGAAGACTTCCTAGGCTGGTGGCCTAGACTTTCTGAAAAGGAGAGGGAGCGCTATACCGCTTATGAGCATAAAAATATTTTAACAAATAGTGGCAGAAATCAGCTATTAAATTTCATAGCATCAAATAATGTCGTTGTTGGCGCATTTGCTCAATACTTTGCGGTGGGAACCTTCCCCATCACGTCGGTTAGTCCTGGGGATACTCAGGTCCAAACCGAGATTTTCAGAGCCGTGCCGACATTGATCACGCTTACAGGTCAGCAAGTGAACATCTCGACCTATTTCGGCCCCAGTCAGGCTAACGGGAACTATACAAATTGTGGATTGTGGGGAATTAATGCAAGTGCCACTTTGAGCAGCGGTACGCTCATGACGCACGCGTTATACACATACAGTAAAATTAACAATCAGGCCATAACTAATGATTACCTTCATGTCGTGCAATAGGAAGCAAAAGGTGGCATTATATTGTCAAGTCAACTAAAAGTAAAAAATATAGCTCAAACATTTTATTTGTTTGAGCTATCACATAGGGAAATTGAGAGATTAGACACCTCTACGTTGACGAGCTGTCATTTCAGAGGGCAGCTTCTTGCCCTTTCTCCTATTACAGACATGGTGAGTTGCTGCAAGGTTCTCCTCGCTATGAGGTCCTCCGCGAACAATGGGGATCACGTGGTCAAAATCAATCTTATGATGAGGGAGAATAGGCTTTTCGCAGATATAGCAAATGCCGTTACTCTTTGCAAGAACGCTTCTGTAATTTACTTTGCCAGTAGTGACTCTCTTCTTGAATGCATATCTCCTTCTGCTATATTCTATTACTTTCAAAGAGTTTTCTTTTCTCCAATTCTTTGTGTACTCAGACATCAACAGCGGATTCTCTGCTTTCCACCTTTCGTTGAGAGCGCGATGCGCATCCTTGTTATTCCTGTACCATCTCTTCCCTGTTTCAAGTCTACGTTGCCTGTTAGCAGGAATTGCATAAGAATCACGGTTATGCGTTTGTGTGCACTCTTTGCACCAGATATTATAACCAGATTTATTGCGATTGTCCTTGGTAAATTCGCTAAATGGCTTCTCAGCCCGACATTGGGAACAAACCTTCCCACCATTCAATGCTGCAGGCAAAGGCTGTATTTTCCTTCCCTCCCTATCAGCACGGACCTGTCCTGCCTCGCTAATACATGTTTTGCAATGAGACGTATACCCACCTGTGTCTTTACGCTTGTGGAATTCCGTGATCGGTTGCTCTATAAGGCATCTGGAACAAACCTTCCCACCAGCCACAGCTTTAGGTTTGTTTCTAACAGGCACATAGTGTTCTTGGTGATACTCTTTACTATTTGCCCGAATGCAGTCTTTGCAGCGAGCCGAGCATCCATGCTTACCACGGATATCCGCATAGAAGTCTTCAAGGGGCTTTTCTATCTGGCATTGCTTACAAACCTTGCCAGTAACAAAAAGAGGGAGTTGTTGAGCAGTATGATATGCTTCATTCATGACGAAAAATCTCCAATCAGATTTAGTAGTCTAGGGCCTAGAGCGTGCTACCAACATGTTCTAGGGCCATTTTGTTGTGCCTCCATTATACCTCATCAATCCCCATTTGTCTATCAAGGAGGTGCTTTTTGGCCCTAAATACCGTAACTACCGGAAACACCGTGCTCGCCGCTGACGTTAGGTTTGGCGTCCCTTGTCGGTAACGACATTGCAAAATCCTGGCTAAACGGGGAACGCTGAGATGCCAATCCCGTGCTAAATCAAATGCCGAGAGACTATACACCAGGCTCCCTAACGGGATGAAGATAGAGTCCGATCTTACAGGAAATGAACTGTAAGAGTGTAGCAGAAATGACTACATCCATCTCACATGAGATGAGTAACAAGAAGCAATCAATTGGTGCAAGTTTTGCAACGTGGTTCAGGACAGACAGAGGCTGGTAAATGGTTTCTTTTCAGTGGGGGCTATCAAAACGGGTGGATTGTGAGCCAGTACATTGTTTCGCTCTCCAGAAACAGTACACCAAGCTCTGTAACTGTCGATACTGCCGATCAGGCTCCTACCCAGGCAGCAGGGACAGTTGCAACACAAAATCTTACTGCAAATGGCTTTGTAGTAGATTATGGCGTCAACGGGCTTACAAACACATCACGGGCAGGTGGGAATTACACCATACAATATTAATTTTGGAGGTGATACATGAGAAGAATAGTTGTACACGCTATATGGATTGCAGCACTTCTATTGTTCGCTTTTGAGCTATTTCACGGCTTATCACTCTTAGGATAGGAAACATGACAATACAAGCAATAACACAAGAAGGAATGCTGCACTGGACATGCATGGGGATGCAAATGGAGTGCCAGGAGCCTCTTTCAGCACACGTGTCAGAAGCTCGGTATGTTGGAGAAGCACAAGGGGCTGTAATCCACCTTCCACCTTGTTCAGCATGTGGTGGTGTATGCCAACTCAAAGCAGACTACAGCTTAAAAGAGCTGTTCAAGGAAACATTAACGATTGTAGACAATATGGGCAATATCAAAGGGTATGCTATGCCGCTGCAATATTCTCGCAATCTGCTCATACACCACATGCTCTATCAGATGGGCAAAGCTGAGCATGCTCCAGTGTTGCCGATGCCAAACGAGGGATTTCTTGAGATGATGGTGCCGCTAGGGAATGCGGATCTGGCTTATTCCCTCTGGTTTTCGTGGGCGTTGCTGAGGGAGCGAGGGCAGATGGTAGCAAGCTTCGATCAATTCTTTTTAGGCTTCTCCGAGGGACTGGCTTTGCCGAAAGGAGGTTCTCATGCCAATCAAATCGATACATGATGATGGGCACATATACAACAAATGTGTGAAATGTGGAAAGGATGTAACTCTGCACATATCTGATACACAATTGCAATATGTAGAAGGTTCAGATATGGTACAGCTTCCACCATGCCCGGGGTGTGGCTCTATCACCTCGCTCAGGACAGAGTTCACCGAGGAGGAAATGCAGGCCGACAACTTGATCACCTACGGCATGATCCCGGAGCAACAGGTCCTGCCTCACGCGATCACTGGAGAGCCCATTCCTGTCATGATACCAGCCTACAAGCCCATTGGGGCGAATCCAATTGTAGAGCAGGCTGGGGAGCTGAAGAGGCAATTGGAGAAGGTAAACAAGAAGTCGCAGAGAGATAAGGACAAGTAGATATGGCATTCTCAGGACAATTAGTAGATCAGAGTGGGAGACCTATCAGCACCGGATACCTTCCCGATGGCGGCTTCACGGCGGTTGCATCCTCGCGAATGAAATTCACGGATGGTCAGCCTAACATCTCTGCTGGCGTCGTGACTGCTGACCAGATCAAAGAAGCAATCATGAACGGGCAAGGCTATAGCGCTACAACGGATAGTGTAAGTAACGCGGGTAACAGTGCTACCGCTGGTTTCTCGATATTCAATGGCTCAGGAAGCGGAAAGAGCATCTTCATCTACAGCCTGACCTTCTTTGATAACGCTTTTAACGGGTCTCACCTTTTGAAGCTTGTTACCTCTAACCCTGCATTAGCAACAACAATCACGCCAAGAAACCGCAAGGCTGGCGGGGCTGCGTCGGCAATAGCGACTACTGTTACATTCCTGAACACTGGCTATACCCCGACCGGGACAACCATAGATATCTTTGCCTGTAGCGATACAGGTATGAATGATTTCTTGCAGGATAAAGGTATCCTTTTGCCACAGGGGAGTAACAACGGGCTGGTATTCGCTCCGTTCTTTTTTGCGACACAAACGCACTTCTTTGGTATCACAGCTCATTGGATTGAGTTCTAGTTTAGAAAGGAAAATAACCATGAAATCAGTTACACGAACAGTTTTAGACGACACTTTAACAAGTGTCACATCCTATTCTTCAGGGCCTCTCTTTGTAGGAGATCTTTATGAGTTGGCTATGGATGTCAACATGACAGGAGCAGTTGGCGCAGGTGGATATGGCTTTAGTGTCTATAGAATAGCAGCAGATGGGTCGCTCTATCCTGTAGGATCGTGCAATTTCCAGTTTGGAGGCACTGGCATTTCATCAATAAGTATCGGCGCTGGGCTTCAAACGAACAATGTCCCCGGAGTAGCCTTTGGAGATCAGATACAAATTGATTTGCTGAACGCAAGCGGGGTAACCCTCACTGGCAGAATTTCTGTCCTAGGGAAATAGCAAGCTTTACGGGTAAATCATTAAATGGGTTGAATACTAGATAGGAGGTGATCTTAGTGACAACAGCTCAGTTTTGTGACCTATCGCAATTCCAACCTGTAAATATAGACTGGCAGGCATATAAGGCTTGGTCAGCATCTGGGGATGGTGTGAGTCGCGTTGCACTGCGCTCTTCATATGGAGTTGGCTACAAAGATCAGCATTTTGATGTATATAGGGCAGGGGCTTTGTCAGCAGGCATTGATATACTCATACTGTATCATTATGCGTACTCTCAATACAATAATCCTGTAGATGAAGCAAATTGGCAGAAGCAAGTTGTGGGAGACATCAGAGGAGAGGACATGCTTGTCTTGGACTTTGAGGAGAATGTCATACAAGCTACAGCATATTGGGCGCATATGTGGCTCCAGACACAAGAGGCTAATTATGGCGGCAAGCTTCCGGGGATCTATGCGAGCAGTGCCTATATACAGGATAGATTACAAGATACCCGACTTGCCCGTTACCCGCTCTGGCTCGCAAACTGGCGATTTACCCCAGATGAGAGGCCACCTGTCCCAGCTCCCTGGACATCGTACGAATTTGTCCAGTATAGCGACCGTGAGACTAGCATCCCCGGGGTCCCAGGAACCGTTGACGCCAACATTTTCTTAGGCGTCAAGCCACAACAACCACAGGAGGAACAACCTATGATGATTGGATTGGATAATTCAGTAGTCTCGCAATTTTTTGATGGCGATGATACTGCGTGGCGATGTAAGCAAACAGGCTACACTATCGACCACGGGGGGCTCACGTTCTACCGGACATTCGGCAATAGCGGGCTATGCGGATTGACGCATATGGGACTGCCGACAAGCGGGCCTATTGGAGTTGCCAACAAGCCTGGAGTAGTCTACCAGAGGTTCGAAAGGGTTGTGCTCGTTTTTGATGAGACGCGCGCAAATGACCATCCCCCGGGGGCTGCAGGACAGTTCTACCTCGGTCATATCGACCAGGGGCCATTTCAGGACCCCCGGATGGCGCCTTTGCAAAAGCAGGTCAACGACTTAATAGATGAGAATGCCGCGCTGCAGAAGCAACTTGAGTCAGGGCAGACCATACCGCAGGATGTCATAGATGATATCAAGATCTTGATTGGAAATGCGCAGAAGCTTCAGAAAGATGCAGGCGTGGTATGAATGCTCAAACAATCAATACAATCATCTTCATCTTTGGGGTATTCATTGCTGTTTTCGCTGCTCTCTACATTATCTTCATCGTTAAGCAGCGACTCCCTGAGCATACGCGGGTCGCGCTCGAGCAATTTGCACGTCAGGCTGTATGGCAAGTTGAGCAACAGTCAGGCTCTCTTTCCGGTCCAGCCAAGAAGGAGCTCGCAGTTGCCTCTGCAGCCAAGCTCTTCGCTGCATTTGGACTACCAGCTCCACCCGCCATAGCTGTGGATATTGCTATTGAGGCTGCTGTGTACCTGCTAAGAAAGAGTAATAATCCAACTCCCAAGCAAAGCGGGTAACACACATGCAAGCAATCGCCCAGGGCCTCAACGCCTATGCTGGTTTCTTCAGCATGCTCATTGTCTGCATTGGCGCATACTTTGCGAGCAAGTCGCTCTCCAGGAGCAAGAACAATGAGGATGCAAATAACGCACAACAACGCGCAATCAATGCAATGAATGTAGAGATCAGCATGCTCACCAGAAGAGTAGATGATACTGCAAAGGAGAATGCACATTTGAAGCGTACCATAGATACAGTGCGCATTGCATTAGAGAAAAGGGGATTTGTCATCACAATATCTGACGATGCCGTAGATATTGAGGATAGCAAGAGGAGTACAACTATTCGCATACAAGAGGATATCTGATGAATAACAGAGAACACTACGGGTGGATACCCGATCTTCCCGACCAGCGTGATCGCGTCTACGGGGCACCATATGCCACGCTGCAAGCTTTGCCACCAAGTGTAGATCTTCGCGACGGGTGCCCTCCAGTGGAAGACCAGTTGGCACTCGGGAGCTGCACAAGCTTCGCTGCAGGGGCGGCTATCCGGTTCGCTCGCAAGAAACAGGGGCTGCCAGACTTTGTGACCTCGCATCTCTTTCTGTATTACAATTCTCGCAGGCAGAAGACTGTGGATAGCGGGGCGTATCTCAGAGATGTCATGAAATCGGCTTCCAGGCTTGGCGACTGTCCTGAGCTAGAGTGGCCTTATGTCATTGACCATTTTGACGTGCATCCACCTATCCTGTGCTACCAGGACGCGCTCAAGGATAGAGTGCTCTCCTACCAGCGTGTGATACGCAGCCTTGATCAGATGAAAGGCTGCCTGGCGTCTGGATGGCCCTTTGTCCTGGGATTTAGTGTGTACGAAAGCTTTGAAAGTGCACAAGTAGCTCAAACTGGCGTGGTACCAATGCCAGGGCCAAATGAGGCAGTTTTGGGAGGCCATGCAATCGTATGCGTAGGATACATGGATGACAAGCAACAGTTCATTTTTAGGAACAGTTGGGGCAACTGGGCAGATAAAGGATATGGATACATACCTTATGCATACCTTATGAACAAAGGACTTTCTAGCGATTTCTGGACTATTCGTACAATTAGTGCATGATAAGAGAAGGGCTCCGATCTTGACAACCGGAGCCTTATTGAAACTGACTACTCAGGATTAGCTAAACGCTCTGCTTCTCGATTGAGGAAACGCTGCCATGTAGCATCATGACCGTGTTGCTCACAGTTCATTCGGAAGCTCAAATCGCTATCGTACAACTGCCTGCCATTGCGGATACTCAGGAGAATCGTACTTCTCATCGCGAATGGATACACTGCTCTCGCTACTATTTTGCATTTCTCTTTGCCTTTCTCTTTTTGCTATCGATATATTGGACAATAGCATGACTCATCACGAGGTCTGCAACTCTCATATAATCGGACTCTTGGACTTCACTCCCAAGTGGGACAATGGTCTGCGAAGCAGCTTGTTTGAACTCTTCCCAAAGTTGTTCTGGAAGACCGATAGAGAACCATTTGAAGCCGGCCTTGACAGGAACCTCTATCGTTTCAGGTTTGCGAGGGCGGCCAGCTCCAGTCCGAGCACCCCCGCGATTGCTACTCACGGACCAACTCGACTTTCGTATACCAGCCTGAATTGATCCCAGGTTGAAGATCCTCAAGCGAGTCTGCCTCTGCTGGAGAAACGTAATTCGGTTTCTCAGTAACGCGATACTGGAGAATTCCACTCCAGACGATCTCACCAACACGATACTGCTCTTCTAGAATAAATGTGGCGACTGGCTTGGCATGCTCACGCTCCCTCGCCTCTCTATCGGCATCCAGGCTGTCAAGATACTCACTCTTGCCACCTTGGCGGCGAATATCCACCTCAGACTCAAAACTGCCAAAGAGATCATCATCATCTTCAACAACTGGCATCAAGACTCGCTTGGCATCTCTCTGGCAGGCCAGGAAATCTTCTGCTTTACCTTGAGATGAGAAGACTGCTGGCTCCTTGCTGAATTTGAGCAGAGGCTGCTCATTCTTCATGCAGTGGAATTGTCCTTCAATCTCGACAATTGCATATCCATTCTCGTATGTAGGGATCATTTTGAAATCTCGCTTTCTTCTTTGCCAGAGAACTGTTTCTCTATATTTGAATTATGTCATATTTCAAAATATTGTCAAGGGCATATCGCGGTATTTTGAATGAATTTCTATGATATTTCAAACAAAAGAAAAACTCGTCCGAAGACGAGCCTGTTGATACGCTTTTGTCTGTATTGTTACTTCATAAGCCTACTCCCAACCAGCACTATGACATACAAGAGCATATTCACGCCTTGCAGTAGCAATAGCGCATAAAATGCGAATATGCCAAAGAAGATTAGCAGAGGCACACGTGCAAAGATAGGCCCCTCTTTCCATCTGCTCATCTTCTCAGTGCATATTCTCTCTTTGCGCATATTCTTCCTCACCATAGCCGACATACGTATAGTTGGTATACGGTCTGTTGGAGAAGTCAGGAATTCTAGATCTTCGTGGAATCTGAACTGTGGATTGTGCATCTTCAATACCTGAAAGCATATAAATAAGAGGAATAACAGCTATCACCCCTAAGAACCAGAACACAAGAATAATATATAGCAATGCATCTATCATATCTTGCTGCCCCAGACTTTCACATCAAAGTTGCACGGCCCGTCACTGGGCACGATTGGAATACGCACGCCATGGCAGTGGTACCGTATGCGCCTCAGAAGCTTCTCAGAGGCCATGTGGCGCAAATTGGACACGACTATGAGTGTCGGCATGCTACCGAGCTCTTCAACGGCTTGGTGGATGAGATCTAGCGTGTGGTACTCAGCAGATGCGCTAATTTGTACACACGGATCTTCCTCTTCAGGCTCCTCTATCGGAATAGTCAGGATCTGCACAGCCAGTTCGTTCGTTTCAAGCGGCGGACTCTTGGGGATAGCTGGCAGGTACATCGTCGGCATCTCAGCAGTGTCTAGAGGCTGCGCTCTCTTGCGTTCTTGCTCTTCTTTGATGCCTTTCAGTACTTCTGCTCTGCTTATGCTGGTAGCACTGCTTTCTTGCAGTGTCTCTCTCGTCCACTCTTTCACGCAGTTATTCGGCCCTAGATCCTGCAAAAGCCGCGTGGTGTTACTGTTTGCTCTTGCATCTCTTGCATGGTGGGACTCTCCTCTCCTACGTTGCGCATACATCCTGAATTGCGAACACGTTACAGTCGCGGCCCAGAAAGCCCCGTTCTTTTAAGACGGGGATGAATGGGCGTTCCTTTTATGGGGGGTGGCGCATAGGGGCATACGTTGGGTCATCGGCAGCACAGGAAAGCGTCTACGGCGCGTCGGATAAGTTCAGCGGAAGGAAACACCCTCTTGCTCTGATCTCATATGCAGGCGTTCCATTTGCTTTTCAGTGAGATAGAAATTTGCTCGTTTCATTGGTACTACTCCCTTGACAATACAGCAATAATCGCTGTATAATTGTACCAGAGCAATGAGGAACAGCGCAAGGGCTGACTGAGATGGCAGCATGAATATTGGGATCGTGTTTGACCCGACATGCATTTCTCACACCTAACGGTTTGATTGCCGCTCACAACAAAGTCGCACTTGCCAAGCTCGACTGTACCGAGGGACACTCGGGAACAGGTACCTCTCTTGGCGAGAAGTGCAAAACGCTTCTGGACATGCGGGCCTCTACTGCTATCCTCGCAAGAGATAGTGGCAAGTCTCATGGGTGAAGGAAGAACCCCCTCGGATTTATCCAGGGGAGTGTCAGTGGGGCTATTTCCATTGTACCAAAATGGGCAACAAAAAAGCTCGCCTTTCCGTTGAGGGATTGAGGCGAGCTTTGAGGGAGGGATGGAAGCGGAACTATTTCCCAAGAACCGCTTCCATCTGACTAAGATCGGGGGCAATCTTTTTGATCTTGAGAGATCGGCAATACTGGACAGGATTAGCCCCTATCACATCCCCGTCCCCATCTCTGATGAACTCCCTTGTGTCTTCAACGGTCATCTTGACGATATGACCGTTGAATGACATATCACGACTTACACAGGTTCCGGATGGGCCTGCATCGAACCCATACATTTCGCCCATCTGACAATCAGCGGGCAACTTTTCAAATTCCCCGTTCAACCCATCAAATGAACATTTTCCACCATTTTGATTAATAAGCTCAACTGCACGGGGATCAACACCCCAAACACCTTGTATTTTCAACATTTCACTTTCTCCTTTTGCGCCTTTCGACGCTCTAGAACACTTCTCTGCAACTTGCAGATATTGCGATGTGCCGACCTTGAACGGCGTGACAGGCCTGACCTGCATCGCTTGGGGACTACCCGTTCAGTTTTCCCCATGCACTTTTTTTGTGGGAAAGCGCACGAGGATCACTCTCTAATTTTTCCCAATTCTTTTCTGAATTATCCCAACCAATCGTTTCCCAATCGTCACTGTCGCCCAATTTATGGGCAATAGTGCCTGTACTTTCGGGAAAGGGAAGGGCAACGGCGAATACCTGTTCGCCGATTTTCCTTTCCCCTACAATCTCTGTCGTACTCCAACCATTTCCCCAACGAACGAGTTTTTCCATTTCAAAATTCTCACTTTCTTTAATTTTCTGATACATTCAGGAATTGCGATGTGGGTCCACTGCCGCCCGTTGTGCGTTGATGCACCCACATCGCTTGAGGAAGACTACTCCCAATCTCGCCTTCGATGAAGGACTGAGTACTCAGGAGCCATTGGATCACGATGACTGGAATGGTACAACGTCACTCCGCTGGGGAGATGGTGTCTATACCATCCAGCGGAGTATTGTTCCGTTTGTGTCCCCTTAGGGAGGGACACGCCATTTTTTTCAACAATTGCTCCAGCCTCAATGGCCTCCTGGGTCGCCTTTCGAATAAACATTCCAATCTCACTTTCTTTGCTTGCCACACCAGGACTATCCTGGATGGCTATACTCCCGCGAGATGCGTTCTCTCGCAAGAGCCGAGCTACTTGCCCGATACTACCAATCTATCTGACAAGATTGGCAGGAACCGACAAGAACTATATTCCTTCTAGGAAAGATATTGCTTGCTTATAGTACTCCTTTGCCCACGTGTAGAGGGCATCGAAGTCCTGAGACTCCCGGATTTCACGCGGGACCTCATGGCGAACTGACTGCTCAGAATAGGAATAGCCATTCCCTCTTCCGAGACCACTCTCCATGGACATTGATCCACGAATTTCAATATTTTCTGAGAAAGAACTAGCCAGCTCCCTGAAAATATCTCTTCTCCCTGAGGATGACAAGGCATTCTCATAGGCTTCCCTGTCATCATCCAGGAAACGCAGAGACTCTTCATAGGATGCTTTGACATCCTGGAGCAACTTTTCAATGAGATCCTCTGCTTTCGCAGGGAAGTGCTCCTCACGGTAGAAGAGATCCTCTGCATAATGAGGATCATTCAGAGGCTTGGAGACCTGACAGAATGCCTCATAGACAGGCCCCTTGCACCTACTGTTCAGCTTCACAAAGAGAGCATCATTCAGCTCTCTTTTGAGTGCCTGGAGGCGGGCATCCTCCCTCTCCACGAAGAAGGGATGAGGATGACCATCGAAGAACCTCTGCGCATTCTGGGTCGTCCAGCTCTGCCTCCACTCTGGGGCAGAGGGATCAAGCCATATCTCCACCTTGGAGACCTGCTGATCGTACCAATCTTGTCCCAGACTCTCATCCTCTAGAGCCTGGATTTCCAACTTTTCGAGAATTCTCTCTCGCATTGCTTGCATCTCTTTCGCTTTTCTTTGAGAGCCCGTTACTCTCTTCACTAATATACATTGTACGTCAGTCAATAGCCATTGTCAATAGCATAATGGCTATTTTATGGCGAGATTTTCGATTGATCCAAATCTCGCTCTTGCATCTTTTGCCTCAGTAACTCATTGAAGAATGCTTGATACCCTTGCCTCGCCTCGGCTTCGATGAAGGCTGCAATGTCCTCATCGAATTTGAGGTGGTACCACAGCTTTAATCCCTCCTGCTTGGGTTTAGGCCCTGGCTTCTTGTACTCTGGCAGCTTGTACTGGACGTTCAGACTGTCCAGGAACGTCGCTGCACCTTCACGCATAGGCACTGAGATGATGCTGATGCGCTCTAGCGTGCGCGGTGTTGGGAAATGTACATCCTGGAAGAACTCCAGGATGGCATCTTGCAGATGGTCCTGCTCGGGCAAGAGCCGGATTTCGATACGCTTACGCATTACAATTGCACCATTTCTTTCATCGTATATAGCTCAAATGTTTCGGGGTCCTCAGTCGGACGGAGCCCGCCAACAATCTTCCACTCTGGCAAGGAGACCAGATACTCTTCAGAGTTGAACTTTTCTGGGCTCTCACCTGCGAGGATGAAGATCATTCCATCCTCATCCAGAAAATTGTCGATACTCATCTGAAGACCATCGAAGGAGCTACATGAGACCTGACCAGCACCCTTTTCGTGCTCATCATCCTCATTTCTGCCCCAGAGAACAATTTGACCGTTCTCAGCCTGGCTCTGAAGCATCCCGAAGACATTTCCGGTGACCGCGTGGTAGTAGACCTCGTTGCGGTCCAAGTCGATGATGTCCCAGAAAGTTACTTGTCTCATCTCTCAGCTCGCTTTTCTTTTCTTCTTGTGAAGTCCGTTCGCTTCACTAATCTAAGAATACCATAGGCAATAGCCATTGTCAATAGCATAATGGCTATTTTGATGCCAGTTTTAGCCATTGCAAGATATTCGTTATGCGCGTTTTGCAGTATCGAAGAGGACAAAAGAAAAGGGCCTCAGAACAGATCTGAGGCCCCGATTGCTGGCGACTGTGTGCTAGACGGCTTCCGCTATATCCAGAGCCTATAATCTATCGTCTTTGTATATTTGCGTGTATTGCATGTTGTACAAAGAGGCTGTATGTTGCTAATATCGCTATCTCCACCCTTAGAGAGGGGAATTACATGGTCTGCTGACAGCTTAATTTCTGGTTCCCTCTTTCCGCATCTCAAACAAGTATAATCATATTGAGCCTTTAATGCTTTCCACTGTTGCGTAGTAAAAGAGCCGCCTGTTTGTAATTTGCGAGCTCTACGATTGGCAGTCCTAACCTGAGCATGCAATTTGAGTCGCTCAGGATTTCTTTGTCTCCACGATTCACCAAATGCCTGTCTTCTTTCTGGATGACGATCAGTATATCGCCTATATCTTCGCTTCCCTTTTTCTGAAGTATTCCCCCGTTGTTGTCTTGCTTTATACCCTTCAGGATGCCGTGTCCTATAAGCTAGGTCATACTCAGCACGCTTTTCAAGATTGGCATGGTACCAAGCACGTTTTGTTTCATTAATGTGCTCGGCATTTTCTTTATGATGTGTACGCCTATGTGCCTTAAACTCTTCGGTTTCCCGTTCAGCTTTTCGGCAAATCTTACACATAGCGCGATAACCATCTTTGGAACGAGACCAGCGGTGAAAGTTCCCTAAACATCGGATATGAGGACAACGACTACATTGCTTCCCTGCGCATACACAATCTGGGACAGTGTGTTCGATGGAAGTTGACCAGAGGGATAGTTGATGAGCATGGTATGATTCGGACATGGCGAAAAATCTCCTATACAGATTGATTAGCCTAGGCTCCATTCGTGTTACAAGCGCGTCTGGAGCCGCTTCATTTATACCTCAGATTATACCATAGATCCGCTTGAGAAGCAAGGTTATCCCCAAAAGTAAACATAAAAATAGAGATGAATCAAGAGCGACTCATCTCTATCAGATTCACCTGTTAGACTACTGCCTCCGCAGGTGGATTGAGGATCTTATCCAGAATGCTCTGCTTGATCCTGTACGCCTGCCGCTTGCCCACATGTGGCAAAGTAACAACTTCTAAAGATCCATTCTTGGCCCAGCGGCGTACAGTGGTATCGTCGCACCGTACTGTTTTAGCCACTTCAGCCACAGTCAAAAGCGTATCTTCCGCAGTATGGTGCTCGTGGCTCAACTTGCTTGTATGTTTGGACATGGTACAATCTCTCCTTCTTTGAGAATACAATCAAAATGCATGTAACACACTATACCATACAATCAACAGAAATCAATACGTTAAACACAGCAATACAGCCAATTTCTCATGTTGCACAATATTGTGGAATAGAAAGACGCATTTTGATATAGACAGAATTGATAGAATAGTATATACTATTCTTGTATTTCGCAATGTGTGTATGTGAGAAGAGTGCGAGAGGTGGAGGATGTTGCGAAACGGGATTGTCACGGGCGGTCCCATTTTGGAAGCCCCTTCTTTTAAATGGGGGAGGAAAAAATGACAGCCTCGCCGGGCTGGATTTAACCCTCCCCTTTCACCCACTTTCCGTTTTTCGATAGCTCGGTTAGAATAGATGCGTGTAGGCTTAGGCACTCTGGTTCGCCAGAGAGAGACAGTTCGCCTACAGGTTCTTTTCCAACTGAATGTATTGAGTTTCAGGCAGGAACGCCGTGCCTGAGTAAAACATTCTCGGTCAATTAATAACGTTCCTCTTTGGGCTAAGCTCTCATTGAGGACGGGTACTTTGTCAGAGTGCCCGGTGGGACCTCGGTCCCCATGATGTTGCGGTCGTTGAAGCTGAAGCAGCACTCCTGGTGTCTGAGTTGAGGCGGAGGCTAGCAACAAGCCCCTCGGTTTTAACCAGGGGTATCTGACGACCCATTCCACTATTATGTCGAGGGACGCCAGTTCTAATAGTCGGTAGAGGAACTGGCGTCTTTCGTGTGTGGAACGCGCTATGTTATCTCTGTTTCTTCTACAAGTTTTCTTGCTTCTACAATGCCCACGTGCAAACGAGCGGCTAAATAGCCTATCGTACACTTCTCATTAACGTATGCCTCAATAAGTTGCTCTTGAGAGTAGTTCTCAGGCAGTCCAGTTCCTAGAATGTCACAAATCTGCTTACCTGTACGTCTTGACTCTTCTATGATCTCATGAGCACTATTGAAACCTTTGTAGGGATAGGTGATTTCTCCCATAATCGTCCTTTCTGGGGACCCATCCCCTTCTAGGGGATCGGGAGGAAAGAAAGCAGCCCGCAGGCTGTATCTGTTCAACCCCTTGCGGGGAGCCGTTTTATGAAGGAACGGCCAAACCCCACCGGTTTCCCGGGTAATGTCAGCCTTGACGAGGTTATCAGGCGGCACGTCCTCTAAGCACTGGCTTAACCCTTGTAGACCTGTTTAACCTAGAGGTTCTAGAGCAGCACGCTGGCTAACGTACGCGCAGGTAGGAACTTGAACACTTCCTGATAACGTAGCCCGATAGCTACCGAGGTAGCTCTGGCTGGGTCTGGTCAGGTGAGCTTGCAAATCGGACGGGCAGAAACCACCCCCTACTCACAAGCCCATCCCCTTTAGGGGATCGGGTCCCTGACGGCTATCTCCTTTAGATAGATTCAAATTAGACTTCTATTTCAACTAACTCTGCCAACGACTGCTCTTTCGCGTGCCCGTTGGCTAGCTCCGATTTGATGTCTTGCCAGTGCTGATCAGGCTCCGGTTGCACTGGTGATAGTGCGTCTGTTTTTGCGAGCGGCAAGGGTCCGCTATTGCCAGCGTTTTGCCGCGTCTCCTGATACTTCAAAATGCTGCTCATCACAATCAGATTCGCGTTGCCAGAGGATCACCATTGGGTGGCTTGCGGTTTTTCTGGAATTCAAGGATACTACTCATGAGTATCAAGTTTTTATTTGCCTCTGATCTGCGTAATGTCCCTTTCACGCGTAAATCACGAATATAGGTTTCTGACAAACCAAGAATACTGGCCGCATCTTTTACTGTAACGCTCCGTTTACCTGAATGCGCTCTCTTCTTCCCTGTAACTTTTGTTTGTTGTGCCCCTTGCGTATATACAAGACCATTTGTTAAATCTATACCCAAGTACTTAAAATGCCTTATCCAGTAAGCTTCCCTTTCACCAGCCAGTGCAGGATCATCTCTAACAATCTCTAAGGTCTTCATGACAGGCGCAAGATGCATCGCTTTCAATTCTAGCACTCTTGCGTTTTTAGCGTCATTTGTCCCATCGCATCGGATGTGCTGCAAAAATCGCTTATAGAGGTCCTGAGTCCTCCCTACATAGAATTCGAGATTGTCTCTCTGGTCTACCAAAGCATAGATAACTTCGTCCACTATTCGACTCCCTTCTGTTTCCCCTTTACACGGGACTGTTGCCAGTGCTCTTTGAGCCACTTTTTGAAATCTTTATGATCTACATCAATAAGCCAATATCGGCCTGATTGACGGGCCGATATTCTGCCTTGCTGAGCGGCTTGTAAGAGAGTAGAGCGGCTTATGCCAGTTTGTTTGACCACCGCCCCGATCGTTTGTTCATTCATAGTTAGGATATCCTTAATCATTCATTAGCGCTATTGATAGTATAGTGCATATGCGTGATTAGGTCAAGGGATTTAGGGATCAAATTTTTGGTTTGAAGAAATCGGCTATACTTCTAAATCTACGAGTTCACCTAAAGGTTGTGTGTTTCTTGAGTGACCATTCTTTGCTGGTGTACTGTGGACGACTTGCTCTTTACGCCAGTCTGCTTTTATCCGACTGGCGTAACTTTTTGTACACCCAATTCGCTCTGCTAATTCTGTAGGCCCGGTATCCGGTTTCTTCTTGAGTATCTTCCGAATTTGTTTCGCAGTATCGCCATTATTGTTAACCGATTGGTGTACTGATGGTGTACTCTTTTTGTCTTCTGTTTTGGGCGCAGGGACTGACCATTCAGGGAGCTGTTCAGGTGTACCAGAAGTATCTTCAATAGTGTCATCAAAAGTTACTGATAAGCCGTCTAATGGTGTACTTACCGGGTGTACTTCCTGGGTACTTGCCTGAATGAGTATAGGTTGGCTTTCGACTTCTTCCAGACGCTGTTTCAGTGCCTCGATCTGGGGCTCATACACTGCTTTTATTTTGGCAGTGACACCAGCGACAATTGCATCGATATCCACTGCTTTTTGCCACGGCCATGAGAAAGATTTCGTTGGTATTGCACGCCGCAAAAGTTCGTTTTCTTTCTGCAATCTTTCAACTGCAATCAGCCGTTGCATAGCAACAGTTTCTCGTTCAAGATAAAACGCTTGGACTTCCAGGATTTCAACGCGCTTTTTCTCTTGCGCTTCGAACTCGGAAACGTTCAATTTTTCAAGCGGTTTAATGTTGACCATCTCATCGGCAGCCTTTGAGATCGCGACCAAAAACATCGGGAAAACCGAGAGAACTACAGGCGCAAAAGTGACCATGATCGATGGAATATTATCATAATGTGATGCTTGGAAATGTTGGATATCAGTATATAAATTCGCGATGGTATTGAGGCCCGCAGCCGCGAACACATAGCGCGTGTACATGCCTTGCTTCTTGTAGTCTCTCTTGTAGCTTGCTTCCATCCTGGCCTGCATGAACACGATTGTGACGCCATCGATGACCAGTGCCACTGGAAGACCGATGTAGGCAGCTGCCCACTCGAGACCCGGGATCGTTGAGACGACGCTGCCAAAGAATGGCGCGGCGTGATAGGCCGATATCGCCATGAAGACTATATTGACCAACCAGAAGAAGGCCGTCCTTGTGAACAGCCGTCCTATATTCTGCCTGCCACACCAAACCAGCGCTATGCCGACAATCGCAGCAAGAACGCCTGATGTGACATATGGATGAATGATATATGTTTGCCACGACATCAGTTTGAGTCCTTTCTCCGGGAGACTGGTAGGGAGGCTCACGAATAAAAACCTGTGAGTTGGGAGAGAGCAAAATTATCCCTCCCTCTCACTCTCTCTCCCGGCCTCGCACTCCTCATCAATGAGCTTATTGATATTGCGTGCATGTGTTTCAGTACAATCTAATAGTTCTTGTATTCCTCTGTATCCTGATACTTGCGTGTTACCCGCTTTTCGCATGCGGACAAGCATATCAAACGTTTGTTTGGGAATACCTATCTCTTGCTTCGTTCGATTGTCGCGTCCGATTGGAATTATCTCCTCATCGTCATCCGCATACCGACTATCATCAGGATCGACATCTTCCATCTCTGCCAGCTCTTCAATCGGGTCCCGCTCTATTGAAGCTGCAATCTTCTGAATAGAGGCACGTGACAGTTGAGGAACTTTCACCTGGAAAGGGTCCTCTTTCCCTTCAAAGTCAGCAATGATCTCCCCCTGCTCTAAGTTGGGGACAACACTTGCAATCTCCTTTGGCAGTATGAGCCGTGCCTGACTCTCTTGCATAGCATGAGTGAGCCGTGTCGAGAAAAGCTCTCGTATCTCAGTCCCACCAGTGCGGCTTGCATTCGTCAACTGTCCTACACAAAGCGCAAAACAGTTGTATTTGCGCCCCATTGCGTTGAAACCTTCAACAACATCAGCAATAGCACGCGCAACATCTCCCCAAGGAGACTTTTGTGAAAGCTTTTTCAGAATATCCGTCATCTCATCAATGACAAGGATGAATGGGACATCACGCGGTTGCTCTCCACTCATACGAGATTGCAATGTATCATCAGCATATTGCAGCGTATCTCTAGCAGACTCTGGCTCATATGCTGGAGGCTGCAAGAAAGCCGCTTCAAATGGCGAGAGCATCGCCGATAAGCTCTCATCGGAGCGTGCATGCCTGTCAATAATGACGATACGCCCACCCTGCTCAATAATCTGTGCAAGCAACCATGATGCTGTACTTGACTTCCCCTGACCGGGTACTCCCAAGATCAGGATCGATTTCAGTTCAGAGAGAGCTCTGCGTACCTCTTTTCCACGTCTGTCCTGTCCAATGAAAATGCCTTCATTGGAGGTTCTTGCAGGAGTAGCCTTGCTCATTGGCTGCCTCCTATCCTCCCTACTGCTCGAAGCAGGCCGTTGTATTGTCTCTTCCAGAAGTGCCTTTCCTTTGGCATGGAACTGATGTCCATGCCGAAAGGCAATCAGCGTCGCACCAGCTGCAAGTACTATGCCAAGTGGACCCAGATGTGCGATCCCTTCCAGGACTGGCAATGCAACCAGTCCCGTCCCCAAGGCTGCTGCGCCCTTGGAAGTAAGTCCCCATTTGTCATCAGGACCGCGTACTACTTTCTCTTGATCATTTTCCACGTTAGTTACCCATCTCTCCTAATCCCTCTAGCGCCAGATTAAACCCTTTTTTCCCACAATATACAATAACAAAGAAGATGATGAGTGTGACTAGCCATTGATATTCAGGACGTGGCAAAATCCTGAGATAATTCCAATTGGCATACCCATCGATAAGGATAATAATCCAACAAATGGTCTTAAATGCGCTATCTGCCGTACCTCCATCAGTCAACCATTCAGCCACTGAAGAGGCGATATAGACCGTGAAAATGGCCCAAGCGCCAAGAACTGCAACGACTTCGATCCCTCCCATGATCCCTTGCACTAAATCCCACAATTGCGTCATGATATGCCAACTTGGGATGACGCCCCTCCCATTGCCTCCTTTAATCAAATCCTCTGTTGTCAGGATCGTAAATGAAGCAAATCCAATCCACAAAAGAATCAGAAACGTGCCAAAGCACACTTTCTTCCAAGCACTATGTGTACTTCCTATTCGTGACATCACGCCGCCTTTCGTACACTATTCGCGAGAAATCTCATCCCACGATCAACTATACCTACAAACTCACCTTCTCCTACACTGACGTTCATTGCCCGCAACACACCCTGTGCTATCTGTTCGATATGTGCGCGTTGGGCATTCCGCTCACCTTCGATGATTGCAGCATTGATAACATCTATCGCCGCATCTAACTCTACTACTCCGCTCATACTCATATCTCCGCATCTTGCACTTTCACATCATCCAATACGCGCTCTACTTTGCTATACACTATATGCCCATCTGGGAGCTTGTCTACATACTCCTCAGCCAAGCGTTCTGCTTGCATGTAAACTTCTACATGCTCAGAACGCCTTACAGACAAACGCATGATAATCTGATCGTATTGATTGTAGATCGGGAATATCCATCTCATAACGTCCCTTTCTCAATACGCTCTAATCCACGCTGCACAAGCATCTCGAACTTCTCAGCACTCGCTTCCATCCCCTGCTCTCTGAGGATATGCCTGACAGTATCCTCCATCCAAATGCGATTATGCATGTCAATCATATTTTGGATGTTGACACTGATACTCGCTGCTTTGCGAATTTCTTCACTAATGCACTCTATGAACTCTTTATAATATGCGTTCATGACTCACCTCTCAAAAAATCTCGTGCCATGCTTGCGCCGCCACTATTCGCAGTAAAACTCCCATGGCTCCTACCTCTGCGAAAATTGATGTAGTTGCCTGCAATCTCCACATCAAACCCTCCATCCTCAGCTTCCCCAATAATACCCTTCCACATATCGACCTGTGGAAATATGTCATCTCCGATGATATTCGAATTCTCAGCTTCCCTGCTATGACGCCCACGGTCTGCGAGAATACCCATAATTTCGCCTAACATGGCTTACCTCCCTACTCCTTCGTATAGAGCAGCACTTATCGCTATTACTGTAAAGGCGATAATAACGCCTATTATCGTTCCCAATCCCGTTATCCTTTCTATGCAATCAACGCCTTTATTGCTTTCTGCGTCTCTTCTTCGTTTTCTCCGTCCACACTGCTAGCGTCGCCGCCGAAACACTCACGGCACAAGCGATACGGACGCTTTGTTTTCGCGTGATGCCCGACGATCACGGTATTGCTGACGGGCACCTTGAGCATGCAGAAGAGGCAAAGGACGGTCTCTGCGCTCACTGAATCACCCGCACTTTCGCGTCTATAGGCAGCGTCTCGCCGAAACTATACGATGTACTCCTAAAGTGGAACTCTGCGGCATACATCCGCATCTCGCCGTTGTACTCGACAAGCACATTGAACGGCTCGAAGTCGAAGATGACCACTTCTTTCGTGCCATCCTCATTGCTCTGCGAGAATACCGCTGGTTCCGTTTCGTTTTTGATTTTGGACATAGAAATGCCTCGCTTTCTTTGAAATTCTGTTCTGCTTGCTTCCAAAGAACCGAGGCATTAGAATACGCTCAGATCCTTTGGTAGCTGGATTACCAAAGGGTTAACTCCTGCGTTGCGTGTCGTTTTCCAGGCTACGCGCAACAATGGAGCTAAGACTTATAGCGCGGGTCCTGCTTTCTCAGATAGAGCACCGCAGGTACCTGCGCTAGCATCGTGTGTCCCGTAGGCACTTTGAACACTGCCAGGACTCCACCAATGACCAGCCAGACAATCGCTAGCCACCATCCGACATAGAGCACGTAGAGTACCAACCCAATCACCTTCAGTGCCCGTATAGCCTGCTCACTCTGCTGTGCACGGAGAGCAAGCTGTTGGTTTCGCAACACCTGTAGTTCCTGAGCTGTTGGAGGGTACCATCCCTGCGCTCTCACGAAGGTCATCGTGATGGAGCCCTTGCCTCTGTGAACAGCTCCCATGACCATGCCAACAGGCCCTAGCACTGCTGCGCCTCCGAGTACTGCTAGCGCACTCCCACGACCACCTTGTGCCGCTGACGTTTGTGGCACCCACTGATACCGCGATGCACGTTCTACGTCACGTTGCATCAGTTTGTAGTTCTTGTATACTGCAACGTGCGTGCGCTTTGTCGCGTCCATATACCAGAATTTCATAAATTATACACTTTCTAACTTGCTACGGGTACAATACTACGAAACACCTCTAGATCTGACTGCTTATAGAGCAGCCTTTTGCTTACTTCTGTTCGGTATTGCTTCACTCTTCCTTTAACGTTATAATAAAACATGAAGCGCGTGATGTGAAGGTACCGTGCAGCACTAGCGGCGTTGTGGTACACTTCGCCGTCAAGCTCAATCATGCTTACTCCTATTTCTACACTGTCTACACTAACTACACATAAGCATACACTCCAGATTATCCGTTGTCAACCCCTTTTGCCACATATTTTTCACACTCTACACAAGTCACACATAATCAGGTATACTAGTCCTATACATACCGGACACAATAGGCACATAAAAAGGTGACACATGCCACGAAGAAAAGAGAAACTTGAGCTAGATGAAGAAATATCCAGGCTGTACTACACTGCGAGACAAGCACAGCAGAAGCTTGGCATGGATAAAGATAGATTCAACTACATTATGAGAACTAGAGAGATACAGAGGGTACCCTTCCTTCATGGTCAGGGGTACTACAGAAGGGATGAGATAGATTTGCTAGCAAGCGAGATAGATGCATTTCTTTTAGCAGGGGAACGTAGCAGGTTTGAATTTAGATCAGCAACAGTAAAGGATCTGGAGAATGAAGACCATATGGCCTATCTGAACTTTGGCCCTGGATCAATCTCTCCAGAAAGAAATGCATCCCGCCGTCGGTACTTGGAAGTTAACCCGTATACCTCGTTTCATCTTTATAACTCAAAAATACTTGTTGCACTTATCAATCTTGTGCCGCTGAAGCATGAAGCTATTCTTGAGTTCAGGCAAGGCAAACGCGGGTGGATGTTTCCTAGCGAGATGATAGAGCAGTACGAACTAGGGCACAGAATCGAATGCATCGTAATTGATTTAGCCACTGTCGCAAGCGCCCCACCAGAGAAGCGCCAAAGATATGGCGGGTACTTGCTCCATAGGCTTGCTGCTCAATTCATAGAGTGGGGAAGTCAAGGTATCGACATTAAGAGCATTGATGCCTGTGGAGGGACAATAGAAGGGAGAAAGCTACTTGAGAATGCGGGATTTCAGTACACAGGCACCTACAAGATACCAGCCATCGGTAAGCCTGATGTGATGTCTGATAGGCCGATGTACCACCTAGACGTGGATACCTCTGATCTGGTGCTACTACGCCGATATAAGCAAGCTCTAGCAATTTGGAAAGAGCAGCACAACTAGTCTCAAAAAGAGCCTTTTCTATGTTGACAGGGCTCTTTTTTTGATCTATACTAATGTGTAGAAAGTGTAGAGAGTTGAAACAGCGTAACACTCTACACAACAAAAAACCCGCCCCTGGACCAACAGGGAACGGGTAGTTGCGAAACTCACCAGAGTTTCAACATGTTTCTTCTGAAAGGATTATATCATGCTGCAATTGGAACGCACAATCCCACAACCTTCCTACCGACCACCGGAGACACCTCTAACCTACCTACCGATCTATCAATCCGTTGTCGTCTATCGGCAATCGCCTGATCTTATTCTGGTAGAAGAACATGGCACGAACTTCATCTTCAGTTGTTCGATCATCAACAACATGACCGGACAGAAGTTGAGAGACGTGCACTTTATGTTCAATCGACCAGCAACGTTGTACTATCACAAATCGAAGTACAAAGATGTGTACTATGTGCTGGAGTACTCAGAGTACTTCAATGCACTTAGCTGCTCATGCCAGGAAAGTAGACGGTTCAATGGCTGCAGGTGCCGTAGGAACGTGTCTGATCGAACTGGGTTACCTGCATAGTCTCTCCTTGGGGCTTGGAGCAATCTAAGCCCCTTTTTATTTTCCATAGATCGAAGGTATATCATGGATGAGAGGAAAAAGCCTGTAAATGGCACATTTACACAAGTCCCCAATGTCTTCTTTGACACGTGCGCTCTGCCAGAAACGGCACAAATACTCTATTTAAGACTACTCAGGAAAATCGGATACAAGGGAGGAAAGTTTACCGGATCTATCAGGGATCTTAGTAGGTTCGTTCGTATGTCAAAAGGTACCGTAGATCGCATGAGCAGGAAGCTCAAAGATGCGGGACTGATAAATATAGATCGAGAGGAAGGGGAGGCAATGGTGATAACAGTTAATACAGATGAGCTGTGGAATTTGAATAGGCAACATTATAATCACCCTGTCCCAAATTGGGACAGCAAACTGCCTGAACTGTCCCAATTTGGGACAAAGTTGTCCCAGAATGAGACAGAACTGTCCCAGATTGAATCGGAACCGTCCCAATCTGGGACAGATTTGAGCTCAGATGATGCCAGTAATACTACTAATAAAACTTATAAAACTGAAAATACAGAAGTCGATCCATCTTCATCTCAAAATAAAAAACCAATAGGAGCAAGCTATCTAGAGATGTGCATCAAAGAGTTGCTTCTGACGACTGGTGAGTACTGGAAAAGGAGAGAGCACTCTCAAAAGTTGCAAAAGATCTATATACAATGTGACATAGACAGTGAGGAAGTATTCAAGTCTAAAGTAAGAAGTGTCGCATTTGAGGCAAGACAGAATGGACAAGATATGGAGTATTTCTACAGGTGTTTAGAGAGAGCGATAAAGAGCAGTACCTGATAACGATACTGCCCTTCGACTAGTGTGACGCGCTACTTACCTTCTTTTCCTTCTGCTCTTTGAGCATCTTCTGTGCAAAACGTTCTACAAATCTTGTTTGCTAACGTGTCCACCGCGTGTATGTTGGTTTCCGCAGTCTGGGCACGGTCCTGCACCATCAGCATAGTTCCCCGCGTCGTTCTTGCCATTGGCTTGCGCGATGCTCTCATAGTCATAGCGCTCCCAATAGTAGGTCCTTGACCCGTCTGGGAATTGCCAGTACCAACAGCATGGATGGCTACACATGCCATGGAACGACACCGCTTGCCCTTTACGACGCGCTACCGTGACCTCTCCAGGGATGAATCGCAGGCCACGGCTCAAATCCTCCGCATCTGACTGCGGGAACGATTGTCCTTTATCGCCTCCGCCACTCATGGCATTAACAAGAAAACCAAATGCTGATGCCATATCAACATTACTATACTTATCACTCATTTTCCTTCCTCTTTCCTTACATACCATCTGTCACCCTGCATTATCGCGAAAAACCCGTTCTGCACACACTCTTGCAGCAATGCGTTTCGCTGATCTCGGATGAGCGGCATGCCTGTAGTGATCTCTCTTGCATTAGGATTGCTTCTCAGCATATCCTGATAGGAATTGAGCTGACGGGCAGCTCGCTCTGGATCGAACATTTATTCCTCCTATCTTTGCTCCATCGCTGATATCAATGCTCTGCTAGCCACAGCACGATTTCATCGAAATCATCGATGAGAGCCAAGATTGCTTCAATGATTGGACCCACGATCTCATAGGCAATCCCTGCCAGCCGCATGCGGTAAGCTCGCATGAGTTCCAGATGGAACCACAGCACCATCCCCTTGCGCTCTGCTCTTGGCACTTCCTTGACGAAGCCATTGTAGGCAGCGTCGCCCTGACGCCGCACTTGACGCTTGATCTCGCGAGCACTCTGCAATTTATCGCAAACGCTGATGAGCAGGGTAGACGTGGGCATGCCGCTGATATGCTCGAGATAGGCCATTTTGCGGCCCCGCCAGGGAGCTTTCTCCGTGCTACCCGTGCCTTGCTCCGTGAGAGACTCGACCAGAACCAGGACTTGCTTGCCGCACTGGGCTTCAATGCGATCCTGTGGGTTCCCCAGTGGTTGATCTTCGATTGCATCGTGCAACAGTGCAGCTGCAACGACAGTCTCTGCCGCAGGGTCATCAACGGCAAAGCATCCCCAGACCATTCCGGCTACCTCTGTCAGATGCGACATGTAGGCAGCGTTGGGGACGATGGAAGCCTTGCGGCTTTTCTTGCCATGGATCTTCATGGCAAGAGTAAAGGCGCGTTCTACGAGATGCATCATGATACCTCGAATCCCTGATCTAATAGATGCTGCTTGACCTTCTGCATCGTCTCCCGTGAGACATCTGCAGGGAAATTGAATTTGCCTTTCATTCGTAATAAATGCATTGGACCTCTTTCTCTTCATCCACCTCTTCCACTTCATCATACTCATAATGGCCCGTATCCCTTTGTTCTCTGTCCTTCGCAGAAACCAGAGCAGCTTCTTTGCTTTCTGCTCTGACAAGAAAGACCGTTACTTCTCTTCTCTCTTCCTCATCCAACCAAATCTGCACGACTGCAAACATAATGCTTTCCTTTCCGTTATCAGGCACTGTTGCCCGAAATAGCGCGTAGCAGACTTGAACTGCTAATCTTTGCTTTGAAGGAGCAACGGCTTGACCAATTCGCCTAACGCGCCGTGTTCTGCCAATTGCCGAAACAACCAGCAGGAATTATCGTACTGAACTACAAAGACTCTTTTCTGCCAAATTGCTTTTCCAACATTTTCAGCTCATCTTTCAATCTGAGCCTCATACCCTTCAATCCTCAACCTCTGGATTTCCCGCATTTTACCACTAAGAATACCAACTTGCTCTAAGTGCTTCTCGCATCCGAGATAGTTCCCAGGAGGCTGTTCGCGATTTTGCTGCTCAGCCTCCTCTTCAGGAATAATCTCCTGACAGATATAACAACGATGTTCCACTGCTTTCCTCGCTTTCTCCATGCATTCCCTGCGATTCAGGGAATGCATGGACTCTTCAATGCTACACTTTGTGGCGTTTCACCAGAGCAACGATCTGCTCTATATCCAAAGAACTCGAAGCCCCTTGAGGACTCCCGCAAATCGTCTTGCTGCCGCCCCACGTTCCACCGCACTCTTCGACCTCATTGACATCCTGGACAAGACCAGGGATGTCAATGTACCCATCCTTCCACTGGCAGATGGTGTACTTGATGTGGGGATCTCCGCCTGCAAAGCGGAACGATGGATTGCGGATGATCAGCACCGGGGCAAAATGGTAGCCCACGGTGGTAGCCTTGAGATGGCTGGACTCTACCAGCGCAATCTCATCATCGATCACACTCACTTCACTGGACTCGACGGACTTATTGAACATCTCAACTGCTTGCTGGCGTGCAACATCTAGATCGTCGCAATCTCCAGAGACTAACCACTGTTGGATGAGCGCCACCCGATCCTGGATGGGACGCTTGAAGTCCATCGCGATGAGCCCTAGCCCCTCAGTGCCCGTCTCGTCCTCTTTGAGAGTGAGAGGGCGACGCCCGGGCCACTCGCCATTTGCAAAGGTATCCATCTGCGCGATTTGCGCAACACGCCCCTCCATCTCACCTGAAACCATACGACCCTCGACGCGCTCATTGAGGATTGCAACTGCAAGCAGCGCGTCTGTGTCGGGGCGCACGATGGCAAGCGTTGCATTTACGGAAGGCAACTCTACCTCTAGAGCCACCTCACATGCTGCACGATTTGACGCCCGTGCGACATGCTGATCATCGATGTTCGACTCGACGAACGGCACCAATGCTGGCAGTGTGAATTCAATGCCCACAACGGGAGCATTGGACTTCAAAAGATCCACCATTGCATCTTTCGATGCTGGACGGGGATCAACGAGGATAACGTTATAACTCATGATGTAATTTACCTTTCGACTTTTTGTTTCGTCAGAGGCATTTCCTCTTGACATTCATAGTATATTCCGAACATTCGGAATAGTCAAGTGGTTTTGGCATCAGATTCGGAATTGCCAGGAAAACTGGTTTGCTTGCGTGGCTTGTGTCTGGCAAACCACTGATCAAAGTCAGATTGCCTGATCAGGTACATGCCGCCTTGCACGCCGCTTTCTGATCCAAGCTTGCGGGCTGGTAATCTGGAGTCCTTCCCCTTCTGTCGGATAGCTTTATTAAGCGTCGAACGGTTAACATGGTACTCTTCCACATATTCACCTACCGTGCGCTCTTTATCGACATCGTGCATGCGCTTGCCTCTCTTTCTTTTACCAAAAGTATTCCACATGTTCGGAAAAGAGGCAAGACGTTTTCGCACTACGGCAGCTCACCCATACCGCCAACACTCCAACCAGAGACAGCTATCCCGTTGGCTTGCACCCGCCGCAAGAGTGCCTGACCAGCTACCGTGACACCAGTGAGCAGCGGCTTTTTCCCATAGAGACGCTGCGACTCCGCTGCTAACGCCTCAACCAGGGCCGTTCCAATCCTTTGGCGGCGATAGTCTGGATGTACCCAGACGCCGATGATCGACGGACCTTCGTCAGGCGCGTCAAGCTCTCCATGTGGACAGAGCGACGCCATACCGACGGAATCATTACTATCCTGGAGAGCTACAGCGACGCGTTCCACGTGATACCAACGATCTCCATCAAAGAGAATCGCCCAGGACGCTACCGCCTGCGCGTAGACGAGTGCCTTAGCCTGAGACGCTTGGGGATCACTGCGCCCGACAATGACAATTTTGCTCATATTTCCTGACTTTCGTGGGATTACTCAGGCGATAGTCGGTCTCAGCAGGCTTGTATACATCCTCTCTATAGCCAAAGTAGCCTTTTACATAAGATGTGATACGAGCCTCAAATTCCACTGTATCGCCTTCTGCGAGGTTGAGAGATGCAATCTGCTTGCCCACTGTCATCCACAAGTGATCTGCCATCTGTACCCCTGATGCATCCCGTACATCAATAATGAGAACCGTAGGAATGTCTGGGCCTCTGTAGGCCGTCTTTGTCCCGAATCGTTCCACCTTGCCGTAAAACTTGCCACGCTCACCTTCACGGGATTGCATTGCTGTTCGCATTCTCACCTCACTTTCTTTTTGTGAACAAATACAACACTCGCTACGGCCTTCAACGTTTAAACCAAGCATTCGACAATGCTTGCCATGATGTAGTCCATTGGCTGCTTTGTGAACTTTGTTCGACATTGATGCCATGACTACGAAGTTCCTCCACAAGCTCATCTATGGCTATGTGGAGTTGGGCTGCAATGTGTGGATTTTCCTCTACCGAGGCTGCCCTTTGAAGGCTGTTCAGGACTTCGCCACCCACGCTGCTAGTGCGAATATCCATAGCCGTCTGCACGGTAAGTCTCCTTTCTTCTTGTTCTACACTACTACAAACGCACTACACGTACAACATCAAATAGGGCACGGTGTGATTTGAACACACAATCGAGGTAGCGTTGGAGAAACTCGATTGAACCTTCCGCGCCCGTATACAAGCGGCGTCTACTTTACTTCGCCTTCAATAGCGTCTCGCTTGTCGCGTATGGCTTCAGTCTTAGTGCAAAGTGCGTCGTGAACATTGAAGCACGGTGGTGTGTTAGCCACTTCTTCGCGTCACTTCGCTCTACGACCTCTTCTGTTGTAAAGATGCACACAAAAAGCCTAGGCTCTTTGCAATAGAAACTTTGTTCTGCTTGAATTGCTAGAAAGCCTAGGCTAGAATGTGCCTAGCTCCTAGCATGGTACTGTCATGCTTTGAGTCAGCTTCCGGGGGTGACTTGTCCTCACCTCTCGAAGTGCCCCTACTTCCAGTGATCTACCGGGTAACGATACCTGACACTCCCCTGGATAAATCCGAGGGGGTTCTTCCTTCACCCATGAGACTTGCCACTATCTCTTGCGAGGATAGCAGTAGAGGCCCGCATGTCCAGAAGCGTTTTGCACTTCTCGCCAAGAGAGG
>Ga0209160_1000037_pt1 | contig 83360 bp, 69 predicted proteins | sample GraSoiAngelo_153_FD_186167 | JGI IMG/M metagenome (GOLD analysis project Ga0209160, IMG submission 186167) | Grasslands soil microbial communities from the Angelo Coastal Reserve, California, USA - 14_1009_12_40cm (SPAdes) (version 2) | ecosystem: Environmental > Terrestrial > Soil > Grasslands ...
ACGGGGAGTCACGACATGAACCAGGTCGGCACGTTGCGGTTCAAGGTCCTGCCCGCCAAGGCTTCGTCCTAACCGGCGCGTTGCCGGTCTGTCTCGCGAGAACCTCCTATACGGTTTCCCCTAAGTCTGACCTTCCCCCCGTTTGACTACGGGTCTGCCCCTCGACTATGATCTGTCACAGGCGAGCGATACAGGTGACGCGAGCATGGCAACCTCGACTGCAACGAGCATTCACGACCTGATCGAGCGGGTCCAGCGCTACAACCCAAACGCGCAAGTGGACCTGATCCGGCGCGCGTACGACTTCTCGGCGCGGGCGCACGAGGGCCAGGTCCGCCGGTCCGGCGAGCCGTACCTGAAACATCCGCTGGCCGTGGCCGAGGTCCTGGCGACCTTGAAGCTCGACGTATCAGCCATTGTGGCCGGGCTGTTGCACGACACCGTAGAAGATACAGTCTGCACGCGGGAGCAGATCGAGGCGGAGTTCGGAAAGGACATCGCCCGTCTCGTGGACGGCGTCACCAAGATCGGCCAGATCCCCTTCAAGAGCTACGAGGAGAAGCAGGCCGAGAACTTCCGCAAGATGCTCATCTCGATGGCGGACGACATCCGGGTCATCCTGATCAAGCTCGCGGACCGCTTGCACAACATGCGCACCCTGGGGCACCTGAACCCGGCCCACCAAAAGAAGATCGCCCAAGAAACGCTCGATATCTACGCGCCCCTAGCCAACCGGCTCGGGATTGGCTGGATGAAGGCCGAACTGGAGGACCTCTGCTTCAAAGCGCTAAAGCCGGACGTCTACGCGGCGCTGGCCGAGCGGGTAGCCAAGCGCATCGAGGAGCGCGAGCAATACATTCAGCAGGTCATCGGCGTCGTCAAGGCCAAGCTGGCCGAGCACAGGCTGGTCGGCGAGCTGGCCGGCCGGTCCAAACACCTCTACTCTATCTACCAAAAGATGGAGCATCAAGGAGTCTCCTTCGACGAGGTCTACGACTTGACCGCCATCCGAGTGATCACCGACACCCAGATGAATTGTTATGCCATCATGGGCCTCATCCATTCGCTGTGGCGGCCGGTCCCAGGCCGCTTCAAGGACTACATCGGTGTGCCCAAGTCCAACCATTACCAGTCGCTGCACACGACCGTGGTCGGCCCCCAGGGCGAGCACGTGGAGTTTCAGATCCGGACCTACGAGATGCACCGAGTCGCCGAGGAAGGCATTGCGGCGCACTGGACGTACAAGGAACAGGGCGAGATCGACGAGACGGAAAAGCGCGTTTTCACGTGGCTACGCCAGCTCCTGGAATCCCACCAGGACCTCACGGACAACCGGCAGTTCATGGAGTCCGTCAAGCTGGACCTCTACTCGGACGTGGTCTACGTCTTTACCCCCAAGGGCGCGGTGAAGGAGCTGGTGAAGGGCGCCACGCCCATCGATTTCGCGTATGCCATCCACACGGAGATCGGCGATCACTGCAGCAGCGCCAGGGTCAACGGCAAGATGGTCCCGCTCAAGTATCAGCTCCGCAGCGGGGACACGGTCGAGGTCAGCACGTCCCCCACGCAGGTGCCTCACCGGGACTGGCTGAAGTTCGTCCGGACCCCGCGGGCCAAGAACAAGATCAAGCACTGGCTGCGGGTGGAAGAGGCCAAGCGGAGCCTGGAGCTGGGCAAACGGCTGTTGGAGCGGGAGCTCCGCCGTCATAACGTCGCGTTGGGCACGCTGTTGAAGACCACCCGCGTCCAGGAGGTTGCGCGGGCGTCAGGCCTGCCCGGCGTCGACGAGTTGTTCACGGCCATCGGGTACGGACGGGTTTCCGCCATCCATGCGGCCAACCGGCTCTGTCTTGACGAGGGAGACCGCCAGGCCGTTGCCACCGCCCCGGAAGGGGAGGACAAGACCCAGGCGAAACGCGGTGCCGCGGGGGGCGAGGATAAGGGCGTCAAGGTCAAGGGCGTCCACGACCTCATGATGCACCTGTCCAAATGCTGCGGGCCTGTGCCGGGCGACCGGATCATCGGCTACATCACCCGCGGGCGTGGCTTGACGATTCACACCGCGGACTGTCCCAACCTCGATGCGCTCGACTATGACAAGGCGCGGCTCGTGGATGTGGATTGGGACATGGCGCATCTCTCCACCGTGGCCGTCAAGATCACGACCCTGACCCTCGACAAGCCGGGCATGTTGGCCAACGTCTCGGCGGCCATCACCCATGCCGACGCGAACATCAGCCGGGCGGAGATCACGACGCGGGAGGACCGGAAAGCCGTGCTCGACTTCATCGTGGAGGTGCAGAACACGGCGCACCTGGAACGCGTGCTCAAGGCCGTTGAGCGGATCGACGGGGTGTTACAGGCGCGGCGGGTCAGGAGCTGGCAGGAGACGAAGTAGACGCGGATCGACCGGCTAGCGAACGTCCTTCAGGAACTGCTTCACCATCGACGGATCAAACATGATGCCGGCCTGACGACGGATGTACTCCTTCGCCGCCTCGAGGGGCAACGGATCATCCTTGGGTCTCCCTCCATAGAGTTCATCAAACGCGTTGGCCAGCCCGACGATACGGGCGAGGTAGGGAATCTCGTCGCCTTTCAGGCCGTCCGGGTAGCCGGACCCGTCATACCGTTCGTGATGGTGGCGGACGATCTCGCCGACTGCAGGAGGCAAAGCGAGCGGCTGGACCATGCGGGCGCCGACTTCTGGATGAAACTTGACGAACTCGTCTTCGCGGTCCGCCTGCCGGATAATGGTCGAAAATAGGCGCTCGTCAATGCCGAACTGTCCGATGTCGTGCAGCAAGGCGCCGATCCGGACCACTTCCCGTTCCTCCGGTGTCAGGGAGAGCCGGTCAGCCAGCAGTGAAGCGTAACCGTGCACACGATTGGAGTGGCGGACCAATTCCGGGTCCTTGGCTTCTAGCAGACCTGACAATGTCTTCCACGAGCTGGACGCGTCCTGCCGCGCCTGCCACGCGTTCTCGAACTGCTTAAGGGAGGCCCGGAGAGCTTCGAGCCGTCGCTTTTTTTCCAGCGATTGATTGATGATCGCGATCAACTCTGTGACATTGAACGGCTTGAGCAGATAACCGGACGCGCCGTACCGAAGCCCATCCATCGCGGATTTCAGGCTTCCATAGCCGGTGATGATGATGACCTCCACGTGTTCGTAGTCGCGCTTGATTTCCTGCAGGAGATCCGCTCCTTGCTTGCCCGGGAGCTTGAGGTCTAGGGTCACCAAGTCGATCGCCTGTTCTCTCAGGAGGTGGAGGGCGGCTTCTGCGCTGTCCACCGAATGTAGGTTGTAGAAGGGGCGGAGGATCAGTTTGAGCGCTTCGCGCGGACCGGCTTCGTCCTCCACGATCAGGATGGTCGACCTGGACGAGTCTCCCTCGCGGGCAGCCTGGTGGCGCTCGTTGGGTACGTGGAACTGGGAAGTCTCTACCGGCACCTGTGTCTCCTTCCCCGGAGAAAGCTCGTCCTGACGGTGTTTTCTAGCAACTGCCATGCCTTACATGAACCAGGGTCCGCCCTCCCCAACACTCTCAAAACCTACGCACCCTGTCACTCCGGTGATTCATTGCACTGCGACAACCTGCAAACTGTGACGCTCTTGTACATAATTGAACGCGGAGCCCATTGTATCACAGGTTTGGCCAATCAGGAAAATTTCGTGCGTTGTGGCTCTGCGTCGTCTCGATTCATGCCGAGGGCACATCCTTGGGACCGGGCGCGGCTTGCGAGTCCGGGCTTTTGATCCCGAGCATATCCATCCGGTACTTGAGCATCCGTCTGGTGATGCCCAGCAGGGCCGCGGCGTGGGTCTGGACATGGCCCGTCCGCGTCAGGGCATCGTGAATCAACTCCCGTTCAAATTCCTGGACCGCTTTCTCCAGGGAGACGTGTCCGGCCAGTGCGCTCTGCCGCAGCCCAGTATGCCGGCTTTCGGTCTTGAGCGCGGTCGGGAGGTGTTCCGTTGTGATCTCCGCGCCGCGGCACCAAACTATGGCCTGCTCGATCACGTTCTCGAGTTCGCGAATGTTACCAGGCCAGTGATACCGCATCAGCAGTTCCATCGCCTCTTTCGAGATCTCCAGCGGCGGGCGTCCCTCCGCCTCCAGCCGCTTGGCCAGGAAATGCTTGGCCAGGAACGGGATGTCCTCCCGACGATCCCGCAAGGGCGGCAAGAAGAGCACGGCCACGTTGATGCGGTAGTAGAGGTCTTCCCGGAACTCCTTCCGGGGGACCAGATCCTCCAGGATCTTGTTAGTCGCGGCGATGATCCGCACGTCCACTTTGATCACTTGCGTTCCGCCGACGCGGGTGAACTCCCGCTCCTGCAGGAAGCGCAGCAGTTTCGCCTGCGTGAGCAAGCCGAGGTCGCCGACCTCGTCCAGGAAGAGCGTGCCGCCGTGGGCGAGCTCGACCTTGCCGAGCCGGCGCGCCAGAGCGCCCGTGAAGGCGCCTTTTTCATGCCCGAACAGCTCGCTCTCGATGAGGGTATCCGGGATGGACGCGCAGTTGATGGCGATGAACGGCCGCTCCCGCCGGGAGCAGTTGTAGTGCAGGGCGCGCGCCACCAACTCCTTGCCCGTTCCGCTCTCGCCGGTGATCAAGACGGTCGTGCGGGTGTCGGCCACCTGCTCGATTTTTGAGTAGATCTCCTGCATGGCCGGGCTCTTGCCCACCAGGTTGTGAAAGGCGTACGACTTGAGAACCTGCGCGCGGAGGTGGCGGACCTCGTGTTCCAGTGCCTGCGTGGCCAAAGCCTTGGCCACAATCATGCGGAGCTCCTCGACGTCGAACGGCTTGGTGAGGTAATCGGCCGCGCCGATCTTCATGGCCTCCACGGCGGTCTTGACCATCTTGACGGCGGTCAGCATGATCACGGGGACCGTGGGGTCCTCCGAACGCATGGACTGCAAGAGCCCGAGCCCGTCCGACCCGGGCAGAACCACATCCAGAAGCACGAGGCTTGGAAGTTCTTGCCGGAACCGGGCGAGGCCTTCCTGCGCGTTCGAGGCGCACAAGACTTCATAGACCGGCTCCAGTGTCATTTGCAGGGAGGCGTGTATCCCCGGCTCGTCGTCGACTACCAGGATCCGTTTCTTCATACGCCGCGCGTTTCAATCGGGGCTTCCAGCACCCGTGCGGGGACGGCCGGCAGGTTCACGAGGAACGTCGTCCCCCGGCCGAACTCGCTTTTGACTTCGATATGACCGCCGTGCTCTTGGACGATCTGGTGCACGATCGTCAAGCCAAGGCCTGTCCCTTCATGCTCTTTGCTCTCGTGCTTGGTCGTGTAAAACGGGTCAAAGATGTGCTCCAAGTCTGCCGGGGGGATGCCGCAGCCGGTGTCCGTCACTTCAATCTGAGCCCAGGTGTCGCCGGGGGCTTTGGAAAGCCGGTGGGTGCGCACGATCAACTGGCCGCCGTGGTCGCCCATGGCTTCGATGGCGTTGATGAAGAGATTGAGCAGCACCTGTTTGATCTGTTGGCGATCCAACAAAACGGGAGGCAGATCGGATGTCAGGTCCTTCTTCAGCCAGACCCCCTTCGAGTCCGCCTTGATTCTGATGAAATACAGGCACGATTCCACGATGACATTGACGTCTTCTTCCTGGAATTTGGGCTGCATGTAGCGCGCATAGTCCAAGATCTCCTGGATCAGCCGCTCGATCCGGGCGACATCCTCCGCCACCACGGTGCTGAAGTGGCCGATGAATTCCGGGTCGTCCTTGCGCTCCGGGGTGAGCTGGATGAAGGTCTTGATGGACGTCAATGGGTTGCGGACCTCGTGGGCGAAGCCGCCCGCAATCGTCTCCAGGGAGCGGAGCCGGTCCGTTCGCCGGACGAGCGACTGCGAGCGTTTCAGCTCCTCATAGAGCATGGCGTTGTCCAGGGCGATGGCGGCGGCCAGCGCCAGCATCGTCAGCAAGCTGAGATCCTGGTCGGAGTACATCTGGCGCGTCGTCCGGGGACCCAGGACGCAAAACCCGATCAAGGCGTTCCTGTTGACGAAGGGAATGCAAACGTCGGCCTTGACTCTTCGGAGGGCGTCGATGAGGGCATGCTTCTCCTCTTCACCCGAGAAGTGCTCCAACTCTTCTCTGACCAGGATGGTCTGCCACATGGCCAGGTGGCGGGGGAGTTCGTTGTCCACGGTCAGTAGGGGCGTGTCCGCCGTCTTGACGTTGACGCCGTAAGTGGACACGGGCGCGTAGACGCGTCGTTCCTTATCGAAGAGGTACAGGGTTACGGTTTCCACGCCCAGGACGGTAGCGAGCGTGCGCTCGATTTCCTCGATGAGGGTTTTCAGGTTCAGGATGGTCACCATGGCTTTGCTGAAGTCCTGGAGTGTCTGATAGGCATTAAATTTTTTCCTGAACAGGACATTCTCGACTACTTTTTCAATCCGTTCCTGCAGATTCACGAATACGCCAGCGAAGATCGAGAAGATGGCAACGATGATCCCCGCCAGTACGAACTCGGTGGAGCCGGTAAAGACTCGGAGGAGTAAGAGAATGGCGAGATAGAGAGGAATAAGAGCCAGCGCTTGGAGAAACAACGCAGCCTGGGGTGTCTTTGTGAGGCGCGAGATGTCTAATAGTTGGTACTTCAGGGTCGCATAGGACACGATGAGGACCCACAGGGTCACGAAGAAATACCCGAACGGGTAAAACTCGTACCCGTAAGACTGGACAAAATCGGCGGAGGCGAGATAGCCGATCGCAAAGGCCCAGAAGACATACTTGATTCTAGTCGCTTCAAGCGGGCTACTCTCTTCCTTGGCTTTAGCGCCTCGATAGAGCTTCAGCAGAGAAGCCATGCTGACAGAAGCGAAGTATGCTAAGTACAGAGGATGAAGAGGCCCAGCTTTGGGATAATAGCCCCAGAAAAACGAATAATGGCCATTGATGAGATACGGCGTGGGGATGAGCAGGAGGAAGACGGTACTGATGAGGTAATTCGCCAGGACCCGTTTGTTGTGCTTCTCGGCTTGCAGGAGGCTCACGCAGAAGTGATAGAAGAAAGCGGGAATATAGACCACTCCGATGTGAAGCAGTTTCTCCCAGAGACGAGCTTCCTCCTCTTGGGTCGAGGAGTAGGTCATGAATGCCCCGAACAACCAGGAGGAGACCGCTAGACAGACCAGACCAAAGGTGATATTGGCGGTCTTCCGGTAGTTATTCAGGACAATCCACAGTCCACAAGAAAAGATCAGCGTGCCAGTCAGCAGATCCGGGATCGAATACGGCGTGGCCCGGTGGCTGACCGCAATAGCCAGATAGGAGGGGACAAAAACCACGCAGAGCAGCAAGCTGTAAGCCAGGCCTTTGTTGATGACGATGGAGATGTCCATGAGGCGATACTTGACGATGGCATACGTGGTTGCTGCGACGTAAAGAGGAAGGGCGTAAGTGCCAAATGGGTTGAGGAAAGGAACATTTAAATCAAACACCATGAGGAAGTTTGCACTTCCACCTATATAGCCCAAGAGAGAACTCCAGAAGAGATGTGCCAATTGATTTCTTTTCAAACCAAATGATCTCGCATAGGCCTTGTATAATTCGTAATGGCCATACATAACACATGACAGAAAGAAGAACACTGCTAAGGGATATATGGGGCCTGGCTCGAGAAGGTATCGAAGATAGAATTTGGGCCCGGCATCGGTGATCATGTATGGGGTAGCAGATAAGCATGCAAATATCAGGCTGAGCGTGTATGCACAGGGCAGAAGCCATTTTCGTGATTTTAATTCTAAAAGTGAGAAGATGAAATGAAGGAAAAGGGCGGGAATCAGAAAAGATCCCCCGGCAGTCATAAGCCTCGCCGCTAAGAGGGAGGTGTGCTTATCTACGCTGTTGTGGTGCCATAGTTGAAATAAGCTCCACCACGAGATGCTTAGGCAATAAAGCAAAAATATTTTGCTTGTATTACTTCCACGCTTGTAGAAGTAAACAAATGCCCCGAGAAGGAAGGTGGTAAGTGTTGTGAGGCCTAGGGCAATGCTAAGATGGGAAGAAAGGGAGGCCATGTCATTTGTTGTAACGGCCTAAAGCAGTGGCACGCCTTTCATCGAACAAATCCATAACTCACAGGACTAATCCTATAACACCCACGCCAAATCCTCCTGAACCACCAACTAGGAGAACTTTGTCTCCAATTTTTGCACGGCCTTCGTTCAAGGCCTCACAAAGAGCAACAGGAATACTGGCTGCCCCAACGTTGCCATGTCGTGGAAAGGACCAGTAAATTTTCTCAGGCGGCATATGCAAAGTCTTATAAAAGAGGTTGTCGATGATATGAGACGCAACCTGATGCGGAATGATTAAGTCTATGTCGTCAACGTCCCATTCGAGCATTCTCATGGTCTCTTCAACTCCAGTTGGGACGTATTCGAGTGCGGCACGCTCAATTTCAACGCCATTGCTCATAAAGAGTCTTTTCGAGCTATTCATAAGTGGTACTACAGCTGCTCTCCAGTACGAGCTGTCGGACAAAAACCAACTGGCTTTGAGGCCGCGCTGATCACCGGCTGTGACGCGAGTAAGGACTGCAGCGCCTCCTCCATCGCCTAGCGTGTAACCCATCGTGCTTAGCCTAAGCTCGTCTCTGGTTTCCGGGTCCCAGTTAATGTACTGAGAGATTACTTCACCACCCGTGACAAGTCCAATTTCGCAGCGGCCTGACGCGATAAAGGAGTCTAAGACATCTATTGCAGAAACAAAACCATTGCAGGCATTGGCCAGATCAAAGCAATATGCGTTATGGGCACCCAGCTTTTCTTGAATGATATTGGCCGTGGCTGGTTCCTCTACGTCTCGAGCAATGCCGCACGAAATGATAACTTCCACATCCTTCGGATCAATTCCGGCATTTTTAAAGGCGATGAGACTTGCTTCTACAGCCAAATCCGATGGGTAAATTTCTGAGGCTGCATAACGTCGAGACTGGATGCCGGTCAGGTTTCCAACAACTTCACCATAGCGTGTTGGTTTGCCCTTAACATTCAGGAAAGAGTTAATGTGCTTATTCGTTATTTCTGCGGGCGGGAGATAGGAACCCCAGCCGATGATCTTTGAGGAATGGATACAGGAGCGCCGGATAGTCCTGGGAGTTTGCACAGACGTGGCCTTGGTTTGTGCATACCAATCTGATGCCTTGAGCGCCATGGTGTCTTCTGTGACATGCACGGTCAGTAATGATTGCTCTAATTGGGCGCCTCCGCGTTTGAGTTCCTGAATAGCCGAGCCCAAGATTTTTTCTTCCCAGTCTCTTATAGCGGAAAACTTGATTCCTAAGGAAAAGTCGTTCTCGCTGGCTCTGCTCGTCGGTTGGCAAAAAACGACTTGGGCCGAGAGTTTCAAATAACACACCTCTCCAAACGTGCATTGAAGAGCGAGTGGAGTGCCTGCTTTCAGCGCTGCTTGGAGGATAATCTGCAACCCGGCCGGGCTGAAATCGTGCGAGAAACCCGAGACTGACTTGTCCTGCAACTGCAGGCGGACTGGGATCCGCAGAAGTTCACGATCATACTTCCGTGCCTTCTGCGTAGGACCGGGGTGCGCCTGCAACACTACCTTTTCATGCCCCTCCGGCTTTCGGGAGTCTGAAAGGTGAGTGGGGATTTGCGCCGTCCTAAGTTTCTTCAGCGTCTTAGGCATTTATGACCTCTGAAGCAGGGACAGCATTATAACTCTTTTTTAGTGAAAACAACAGCATATCGCAGAAAACCATGTAACGGACTTGTTTTCCCGGTTATGAGGGGAGACCTGGTGTCTCTGATCCGGAGCGGAAAAAGCCTGATTACAAGCACGCTTGATCGCATCGCGTATCCCACAGGGACCACCTATGATAGAGTTTTTTTCATAGAAAGCAATACCATTGCGATTTTTACTTATTGAGGGTGTTATCTCTCTCCTTGCGCCATCCAACTCTGTAATAATTCCGATGGGTTATAGTGCGGTGATGAGAGGGGGCCTTATTGCATGGGCTTCTCGGCGACGGCCAGGTACGCCTGGTCGTCGAAGGCGGAATGCACGCTGATCTGCACCGCTCCGCTGGCCAAGAGCAACAGCGTGAGCTCCTGGCGGGTGAGGGAGTGGAACATTCCGTCTCGTTCGGCCTGTTTGATCGTGCCGAAACTGATCAACATCTGTCTGGCGGCTTCGGTCACCTCCGGCTGACCAGGCTGGTGCTCCGTTAGCCGGTAGATCTCCGAGAGATCGGCCTGGGGCTTCAGACTTGTGATCACCATCTTTCCGCCCGGGGAGAGCACCCGGACGAACTCTCGGAGGGTGAACAGCGGATCCTGAAGATAGCCAAGCACCAGGTTGCAGACGATTCGATCGAATCGGTTGTCGCGAATGGGAAGAGGACAGTCAAGATCCGCCGCCAGGAGCGTCGTCGCGAGGAGGGGGCGAGCCATGACCGTCGCCGGACTCTTATCGCGGATCTCTGCAGCCGCCTGCGCGAAGCGCGTCCGGGCTGAGGTGAGCGCGCTTGGGACGAAGTCAAGCCCGACATAGTGCGGCGGGAGAAACTTAGGGCCGGGCTCGCCTCGCAGGCGGTAGGCCTGCTGGGTGAGAAGGATCATGCCCAGATCGCCGTTCCCGCAGCCGGAGTCCAACACCCGTTCTCCCCGCTTGAGAGGGCCGGCGAGGCGCGCGATCTGCTCCAGGAAATGCCAATAGGTGGAGATGTTCGCGAGGTGCCGTGTGAGGGCCAGGTGTGCTTGCCAGAACTCCCGTAAAGCGGGTCTTCTTTTCGAGTGGCGGGCCCTTGCCCGTTCCCGTTCCAACCGAGTCTGGGCCGCGATCGTCCGTAGGGAAGGCTCCACCAAGCCTTTCCGGAAGCGATCCGGGAAGAACCGTTCCACGCAGCAGGAGGCCACCTGGCGAACCAGGGCCAGGGTCTGTCGCGGGTTGTCCTGGAGACGGTGGAGCGCCTCCGGGATCAGGTACAACTGGCCCGCGTGCGTTTGTAGGGAGGCCAGCACCTTCTTCACGGCGTCCAGTTGCGTCCAGGGGTCGCGCTCGGCGGCGAAGAAGAGCGCGGGGGTCCGCAGCCGCTTCGCGTCCTCGATCGTGGTGAGCAGGTCGGCATAGCTTTCCTTGATCGCGTCGCTCAGGAAGCGGTCACCGTCGACGTTCAGTCCGAGCAGGTTCGTCGTTCCGAGCCCGGCGCTCCGCAGGAAGGTCACGATAGAGTCCTCTTGGTGGGCCCGCAAAGCCGCTTGCAGGTCCATGATACCTGTCAGCACGACCAGCAGAGCGACCCGGTGGTCTTGGGCGAGCCGCTTCAAGGCAATGCGGCCCGTCACATTCGCCGCAATCACCACGATCGGGCTCGTAGGCCGCGTGCGGTTCGCATAGTCGAGGACGGTGCCGAGGTCCTGGTTCATGCTGGACAGGGTCGCCTCCGACATCTCGCCGTCGCTCTCACCGACATGGTTCGAGTGGTCGTAGCGGAGGACGTGAAACCCATTGGCGGCGAGGTAGTATGCGAGAGTCACATAGTCCGTCTTGGTCTCGCCGTAGCCGGGCGCGATGATGACGTGCGGGGCGCCCGGGTACGATTCCAAGGAGCTGTCATGGGATGCCACGATGCGCCGGCCGTCGCCCGTCGGCCATTCCACACGGCGGCTGAGAATCTGGACTAGGTCGGGCCGGTCGTCAGTCTGGCCGCAGAACGTAAGTAGCTTCCCGACCAGTTCGGCGAGCGTGCTTTGGACGGTGGCGCTGTCGTGGAGAAAGCGGATGCCGACGCGAGGCGTTCTGGATTCTGTCCCGTTGGGTGCGCCCCACACGATCTCGCCCGGCACGGTGAGGTCAGGGACATTGCCCGAAGCTGGCGCCGGTATCGGGGGCACGGCCTCTGTCAGCAGCAGGCGCAGCACAAGTCGCTGACTGCCTTGGTCCATGCCCAGAGCCGTTTGTCCGTTGAGCAGACGGAGGCCAGCGCCGGTCACGCTCAGGTCGGTCGTGCGGGCCTGGTGGAGTCCGACGCTCGACTCGACGCGCACCGGAATCTCCACGTCCACCCTGGCGACCAGCCGGCGCTCCGGTAGCACGACGCTTCCAGGTTCCCGGCGACCGGGTTGGCTTTCGACTGGCTGTGGCGGCGCGGTGCTGGGTGCGCCCGTCTCCAGCAGGAGGCGTGAGGTCGTTTGGTGAACGAGGAGGGCGGTGAGCTTCACCGACGTCGTTCGCTCGCGCAGTCCGTCCAGGAGCGATGCGAGGAGGGCCTTCTTTGTCTCGTCGAGAGGTTCGAACTCGACGGCAAAGCCTGATCCGGGACGCTCAGGCGAAGCGACCACGCGGCCCGCTGCCGCGCGAATGCGGTGTATCCTTCCGCGGATCTCCAGCATGCCGATTTCGGTAACGAGGCCCAATTGGATCGGCTGGTTTTCGGTGATGGGAACCGGTCGGTCCAGGACCACGTAGACCCCGCCGAGACTGATGTTGGGAGCGGTCCCTGATGACGGCTCTCCATCGGGCCGCACGCTCATTTCTAGATGAGCCTCCACGCGCGGCCACCGCCGGCGTTCCGTTTGCGGCATCCCGGGAGGAGGTTGAGCGACCTCCTCCAGCAAACCGTCAATGACAGGTTCTCCGGTCGGGGTCCGCCACACGGTCTTGGTCACCGAGACCCGAATCGCCGTACCGTCGGCCCGGCGCATCTGGAGTTCGTGCCTCTGGAAGGAGACGCGCTCTTCGTAGCGCTCCGGAAGGACACCGGACAACGCCGTCAGGTCCACGCGCTCGGCCTCCTGTATGGAGGATAGGCCGAGCAGGTTGAGGAATGTTTCGTTCGCCTCGAGCAGGCGCCCGTCTCGATCCAGCCGGAAGACGCCGACGCCTTGACGATTCAGTAGCGTGTGCAGGCTGGCCTCGAGGCGAACGGCGCGCTGCCGGGCCTCGGCGCGTTCCAGAGCCGACCGGACGGCGGTTCGCAGGCGCGCGGCGGACCGGGTCGTCTTGCGGATGTAGTCGTCCAGCCCCGCCTGCATCGCTTCCACCGCCAGCTCTTCGTTCCCGGTGCCGGTAAACATGATGACCGGGACGCCAGGGTGCCGGGCCTTGACCGCACGCAGGACCGACAGGCCGTCGGTCCAGCGCAAGTGGGAGTCGGTGATCACCAGGTCGAAATTGCCGCCCTGGAGCGCGGCGGCGAAGGCCTGCTCTTCGGTGATCTGCTTGACGTGGAGGTCGAGGTACTCCAGGCAGATCTCGCGCATGACGAGCGCGCGATCGTCCGGATTGTCGTCGATAATCAGGACGCGCAAAGCAGTACTGATGGAATCACCTGTGCGGGCTAAATTGTTTAGGTCGGAGCGAGAATATACCATATCTGGTAGAAAATTCCTATCTTCATCCAGGATATGGTAGTTTGACGTTGTTTCAGCGTTCCTCTGCTGCGTGTGGCCCACAGCCAAAAGGACTGGACCCGCACGGACGAAAATGTGATATTTTGGGACCGCATGATTCCCAACCAGACGAGGTTTGACGAAACGTGATGGATCGCGAACTCAAGCTACTTTATGAGTTGCTCCTGAAGCTCGGCGTCACGTTCATCCTGGCTGCAGCGCTGTTCGGGGTCTACATGCTGATGGCCCGGAAGCGGGCAAAGAAGGCCCCGCACAGCTTCTTCACAGTCTCTGTTGTGACGCTCGCGCTGTATGTCCTGTTGATCTTGAACGAAAGCGAACTCTTCGGACGGTTCAGCTTGTGGGAAGGGGTCTATCTGTGGACGAAGTTCGCGGCCTATCTCGGCACTGCCTTCCTACTCTTGAAGGCGATGGACATTCTCCTCCTGGAAGACTACCTCATCATCAAGAAAGGACTCTACATCCCGGATCTGCTGAGGCTGCTGCTCTTGTTCAGCGGGCTGGCGGTCGCCGGCATCATCTTCCTCAGGACGGTCATAGGCATCAACGTGGTGGCGCTGGTGGCCATTCCGACCGCCGCCACGGCCGTCATCGGCTTTGCGCTGCAGGACACCCTGAAGCGGTTCTTTGCCGGCATCATGCTCGGCAAGCTGGTGCGGGTCGGGGACTGGGTGCGCTTGGCCGGCCAGGTGGGGCGGGTCGTAAAGGTGGATCTGGGTCATGTGACGATCCTGACGCCCACGGACGATCTCGTCATGATTCCCAACAACCTCGTCGCCCAGCAGGAGATCTTGAATTACAACAAGCCGACCCCGAGACACGCGCGGACCGTGTTGGTGGATGCCAGCTATGCGACGCCTCCTTTGCAGGTGCAGACCGTGCTGGTCGAGACGGCGAAGGCAGTTCCCGGGGTGCTCCATGAGCCGGCGCCGCAGGCCTTCGTAGCGGCCTACAAGGACTCCAGCATCCAGTATCGCCTGACGTTCTGGGGCAAGGACTACGGGTACGCGGGGGTCATCGAAGGGCAGGTCCTGTCGTACATCTGGTACGCGTTCCAGCGCCACAGCATCGAGATCCCGTTCCCCCAGCGCACGATCCACATCACGAAGGGGGAGGACGAACACCAAGTGATGGCGGCCAAGCGAGAGCGGATCCTCGGAGCCCTGAGCCGGATCGACTTTCTCTCGGTTCTCAGTCCGGAGGAACTGGAAACCGTCGCCCAGCAGGCCGCGGTCCGGGTCTACTTGCCGGGCGAGGCCGTCGTCCGACAGGGCGATGCGGGAGCGGAGTTCTTCATCATCCTGGAGGGCACTGCCGACGTCCGCAGAGGCGAAGGGGGCAAGGTCGCAACGGTCGCCACGCTCCACCCGATGCAGTTCTTCGGCGAGATGTCGTTGCTGACCGGCGAGCCACGCTCGGCCACCATCGTCGCACAGACGAAGCTGGAAGTGGTGGTCGTCACCAAAGCGGTCCTCGAGCGGCCGATTATGGGGAACCCTCTCCTGGCGGAGCGGATCGGCACGGTGTTGGCGGAACGGAAGTCCGGGTTGGCGGCCGTCCAGGAAAACCTCGAGCACCGGGACGAGTCGACTGAGGTCGTGGAGCACTGGAGAACGTCCCTGGGCTCGCGCATACGTAGATTTTTCGGCGCGACGGCGCACTAAGAAGCCGGCCTGAGAGCATTTCTCCTCGCCTTTTCTCCAGCAACAATTTCAGCGTCTGAGCCGACAACCGCCACGCTTGACAGGTCCCGACGGGTGGCATAGGCTTCCCGTGAACTGCGAGGTACTTGCTAGAACGGACGGGGGGCCGGCCGAATGGCACATGGAACGTGGGTATGGTGGCTATAGACATCCTTGAAGAACTCTCGTTCTTTTGTGATTTAACTATGGAGGAACTTGCCTTGGTTGCTCCACTCTGCACGCTGATTGAAGGTCAGGCAGGAGACTTCATCATACAAGAAGGGAAACTCGTTCCGAACCTTTATATCCTTCTTTCCGGGAAAGCGGCGGTCCTGAAGAATCGAGATGATGGAAAACGGGTTCCGCTTGCATCAGTGGGGAAGGATGAACTGATAGGGGAGGTGTCCTTCTTCAAGTTGGCGGTAGCCTCCGCAACCGTAGAGACGAGTTCCGCGTTCAAGGCTCTGGTGGTGGATCAAAGGAAACTCCATATGGTCTTGAGCGCCAATCCCAAGCTCGGCTGTAAGCTCTATAAAAAAATCGCCCGTATCTTGAGTGGACGTCTCAAGAATAGAACCGAGCAGTTTGTCCAACATTTTCCAGTTTCATAGTACCTTCACGAAAGAAGAAAAGGGAAGAAAAGGGGACAGGCTACTTTTCTAACCGCTGATTGGCGCTGACGACCACTCGATGTCTGAAGGACGAAGCCGGGAAAGTAGCCTGTCCCCTTTTCTTCCCACCATACCGGGAGGTGAGTTATGCCTGAACGGACACTTACACGAATCGGGGCGGCCGCTGCCGTCCTAGGCGCCGTCCTTGGACTTGTGGTCAATGTTTTGCATCCGCGCGTCAATGACCCCGTCAATACGAAAGCCTTCCTTCGTCAGGTGGCGGAGAGCACCATCTGGGTGGGCGACCATGTGGGCATCATCTTCGCAGTGCTCCTCGTCACGGGTGGCCTGGTGGCGGTCTATCGCTCGATCACGTCAGGGCCAGGGGCAGCCTGGGCGCGGCTAGGCTTCGCAGCCGCTCTGGTAAGTGCTGGTCTTGGGTTCGTGACGGTCGCGGTCGAAGGGATTGCCATCAAGCGGGTGGCCGTGGCCTGGGCAAGTGCTCCCAGGGGGGAGAAAGCAGTCGCCTTCCGGGTGGCCGATGCGCTAGTGCAGATCCAATGGGCCCTGGACAGCGTCTGGATCCTCATCTTCTTTGGGGTAACCTTCATCCTGTATGGCGTGGCGGTCGTATTGAGCGATGTCTACCCGAAATGGCTGGGTTGGGTGGCGGTAGGAGGGGGACTGGGCTCGAGCCTCCTCGGGCTCCACATCGGTTATCACGGGGCCTCGTCCCTAGTCTTCAACATCCTCTTTCCCATTTTCTCGATCCTCCTGACCGCCTGGATATTCATGATGGGGGTCCTTCTATGGCGGAGGCCGGGGTAGCTCAGGCTACTTTTCCCCACAGTCCTCCTATACCCATTCGATCAACACGATTTCCGGCGGACAGCTCCCGCGGATCGGCAGGAAGGACCATCCAAGGCCGCGATTGATGTACATGCGACGGCCGTTTCGCACGTGGTGGCCCTCGGCGAGCCCCCCGCAGCCGTACGGCAGCCAAAAAGGATGAACGGACCGGAATCGCCATTGCCCTCCGTGGCTGTGGCCGCAGAGCACTAAGTCAACCGAATGTCTGGGCTCGAGCAGTTCGAGTACGTTGGGGGCATGGGCGAGCAGGACCGTGAAACGGCCTTCGACGCGCGGTGGAATGCAGCGGGGATCGGCGCGGTGGGTTGACGGGTCATCGAGGCCGACGATGCCCAACTCACCGGAAGCCACGGGAAAGAAGATCGATTGGTTGATCAACAAGTGCAGCTTGTGGCGGTCGGCAAGTTCTGCAAATCGGCCCAATGGCACGCCGCTGAAATGATCGTGGTTCCCGAGGGTCATGTAGACCGGCGCCACCTGTCGAAGGCCTGATAGAAACCAAAAGAGATGAGGAATTCCGACCGGGGTGTTTAGGAGGTCCCCCGTGACAAAAATCCAGTCAGGCTTCAGCTCTGAGATTTGCCCGAGGACCGTGTCGTGCCGAGGCAGATACCGGTCGAGATGAAGATCACTGAGCTGGACCGCGCTTCGTCCGGCTAGAGGTGTGTGGGAGCATAGAATTTTGGTGATAGCCGGTTTCTCGAGCCCATACTCCCAGGCCGGGAGCATGCTGAAGAGCCGATGCAGGGGGAACGAAAGTTGGTGTATCAGCTGGAGTTGAACATGCCGATAGCGGGATAACGTGTGATCGCCCATGGCAACGACGTTCAAATCATCTGGGGACACGTTGTTAAGTAGTGACGAACATGGAGGGTGGTACAAGAACCGGCGACAGGTCGGCCTCGTAGTAGATGCTTTTCAGAAGCTGCATAAGTTCATCAATGGTGTTGCCTGTCTCGGAAGTGCTGTCAGGCGTATTCACAATCCACCAGTACGTCTGATCTTGAGGAATGATGTAGTAAATATAGATCGTACGACCGTCTGGATGTGAGTAAATATCATACGAACCAGAGATCATACTAAAGACAGACTCTCGGAGGACAAAGGAGTACTGTCGAGCGACACTAGCCCTCGTCATCACACGGCCTTGCAAAGCGAACGACTCCAGTAATCCTGGACCGTCAAACTTCTGATGGCCCAGGAAGGTCGCTGGATCTGACAGTACTTGAGATGCGCTTGCAGTTTTACTCCGCACGCTGCTCTCCTATGCCCATGTTATCTTGCTGATCATCTTCCGTTCGCTCACCCAAGATCATTCCGCAGTATCTGTCCTGGCCGCCAAAACACAGCCAGGCGAGGTTGGTGGCTACTATGCGCGTCACGGGTGACAGACCCCGCCCCACGTTCTCGGCGCTAATGTATGTGATGGCCTCATTTACCGTGTCAAACCAAACCGGATCAGTTTGGCCGTGGTAGAGAACGTAGCAGCAGTAATTGTGTGCGTCGTTCATCATTCAATTGGCGGAGGGCTGGGTGGCCACCCAGCCCTCCTTAGGCGGGGGAGTGTCAGGCACAGGGCACATCCGCTTAAAACCGCCTAATAGTTTGGCCTACCTTGTAGAGTCACACGGGCTGGGCTCATAGCCAATCGGGAGTAACCTTGAGTCACAAGGGGAAAATACATGGAACCAGGCAGGGAAATACCTGAATGATGAGAAAAGGAGATGGGGCTGTTTCGCTAGCGGACCCTACGGAGGAGCCACGGACGGCAAGGCTTTCTTGAAGTACTTCTCCATGATTTCGCTCGTGGAATTGCCCACCACGACCTTCCCGGGCTCGCTGGTCGCAGGCGGCACCTGCCCGCCGAGCCGGACGATGGAGTCCCGGATATTGGCAAGGGTGAGCAGACCGGTCCCTTCGATCTTGACGCCCCGCAGATTGTGGCCCGCTTCGAACGCCATCCAGGCCTTTCTGTATGCGATGACCGCGGGTTGCGGGTAAGATGCCTGATCCAGCACACTAGCCAAATCCTGATAGATCTCTCCGGCCTGCGCCGGAGCCGTGTCCGCGACACTCAGGTAAAGCAGGATCCCCTCCGTGACCTTATTGGCTTCGACGGCCTTCCTCCCAGCCTTGCGTAAGTTGTCGACGCACTTGGCCTCGCTCGGTGTGAGCGGGCGATCAGAACCTGAGCCAGGTATCGGCCCCTCCTCAATGAGCTGGAGCGGCGCTCGCATGGGATCTTCGCGATACGGGCGCATGCGACAACCCGTCAAAGACGACGCCCCGCTTGTTGGCGCCGTCTTCGTCTGAAGGGCTTGGAGCGCGACAAGCATGTCTTGCTGTGAGGAGTATGACTGACCGGCCAGAGGACCCTTGTGGCAGTGGTAATCGCCATGCTTGCGGTCGTTATGGCAGCCGTAGGTATCGAGACCCCCGCCATGGGGCTCCGCAGTCAGGTGAGCCAGTGGGAGCCCCAAAATGGACAGGAGGAGTGGAAGAAACAACCGGCGCGGCATGTGTTCTAACACCATTCCCATTCCCACTTGATCAAGACTGGTAATGTCGCCTTATCGCTCAAGACTGGTTGTGCCGTCTCATCGCTCGGGTTTCCACGTTTAAAGGTGAGGGTATATTCCACGCACAATGGTGGCACTACTTGTTTGTATATCCAGATCGAGCGTCCGGTAGGGTCGCCGATGGATTGAAGTGGTTTGCCAAGATGCCCTCTCACACCATCCGGGGTCTCACGACCAACAGCATTCATGAAGTAGTAACTAGGAAGAGCCAAATAGCCGATGATCAGGAGCACCATGACAATCGCAAGCAGCTTAGTTGCCATTGATAATAGCCCCCAGCGCCGATGGTGCGCCCCCCATAGTACCCGTGTTCACACTGGCGAGCAAAGGGGACAGCCTACTTTTCAGTTGTTTTCGTGGAAATGACGGAGTTGCCTGCGCCAACCTAGGGGTTAGAAAAGTAGCCTGTCTCCTTTTCTCCTCCTAGGTTTCTTCTTCCTTGCCTTCGGCAGAGTTTTTTTTCGCCAATAAGCAGTCTGGATTCCTGCAATCCTCAAAGACGAGCGTGGATGGGTCACGGTACAGCGGCCAACCGCAGATACAGCGCATCACGATAGCCCCACACACTTGGCACATCCACCCCGGCTGTGGACTAGAAGCGCCTTCAGATGGCTCCGTCTGCATGGGAGTCATCTGACCCTCATGCCCATTGGGGCACTTCAGCATCACTTCTGCCGTTTCGCTAGCGTCTTTCATCCTAAGCAGCATGCCAACCTGGAGCGCCACCGCCAGTCGCTCGGGATCAACGGGCTTCCCCAAAATGTCGACAGACCCCATGTCGATTGCCAGATTCACCAAGGTCTCATCTTCGGTGTTGCTCAACATGATGATTCCGCCAGTGTATTGCTTGGCCCGCAATTTTCTCACGACCGTTGGTCCCCCCATCCCTTGAAGGTCCATGTCCAGAACAATGAGCCGCGGCATTTCCTTGCTCACGAGTTGCAAGGCTGTAGGGCCATCATGGGCTACTTGTACATGAAACCCTCGCTGGGCCAAAAACTGTCTGAGGTATCTGCTGGCATCTGTGATGCTCCCGATGAGCAAGATACGATCGGCCTCTAGGGCTTGGGACGGGGCGCGCTTTTTCTTCGGTTTCTCTACGGATGGTGAAGGAGACTCCGCTTGATCTGGCGGTGGGAGAAACCGCTCCATGGAAGCAATGACAGTATCGAGCGCGAGCGTTTTGCTCAGAAAATCGGTCACGCCCAACTGGCGGGCCTGCTTTTCTAGATCATCCGACCCCCACGCGGTCAGAATCATCACAGCGGCCCTGGCATCGATGGTGCGAATCTGGCGCAGCACTTCGATCCCGTTCATCTCCGGCATGCGGAGGTCCAGCAAGGTGAACTGCGGGCGATGCTGAGAAAACAAGTCGAGCGCCTCACGCCCGTTGTACGCCGTAAAGACTTCATGGCCGTGACTTCCCAGCATCGTCTTCAGCAGATCGCAAAAGACACGCTCGTCGTCCACGATGAGGATCGTTGCCATACCCGCCTCCGATGTGGGTAAGACGGAATTGAGTCTAGAGCAGATGTTCAGAAAAGGCTACTGTACAAGATTGAACAAGGACCTCAACAAGGGGAAGATAAGCGCGTCGGATTCAAGTTAGCAAGCATAGAAAGGGGAGAGGAACACTGGCATAGTCTGTGTTTGTGCCGCGTAAGTAGTCTTCTCCTAAGCCGCGTGTTTGGTGTCGGAGGTGGATTCTTCAGGACCTTTTCCGTGAGGTCCGACCTGCCCCGTAGTGGAAGTCGCATCCGTTCTGTACGAAAACACCATGTAGAACAGGCACACCGCGAGCATCAATACCAGGCCGGCCACGATTCCTATGTATCCCCAAAATCCCAAGTCTGACATGCTTCTCCCCCCTTTCTAGGGGGAGGAATGAGCAAACCAAGTGCCAGGCGGCCCTATGCAAATTTTGTTGTTTGCTGTGTTCTTTACTTACAGCACAGTCCCTGGCGGTGGAAGTACACCACTGCCTCGTTGAATCCACCACCCCAGGACTGCTAGACCGACGCCACGACAGCGTCATAGCCTTTTCTGACCGCCTGCGCTAGACTGCCTACTATCCTGGGTTACCGCGCGAGACATGGCAACAATTCTAATCGTCGATGATGAGCCCTCGTTCTGCGTGTTCCTCAAGGGGATCTTGAAGAGCCATGGCCATGAAGTGCGCACGGCGTTCTCGGGGCGCGATGCACTCGATGCCTTCCAGCAACTGCGCCCCCAGTTTACTTTGTTAGACCTTTACATGCCTGAAATGGGCGGGCTGGAGGTGCTCAGGCGGATTCATGCGCTTGACCCGCGAGCCTCGGTCATGATCCTGACCGCCTGGGGGGCGGAGGACGTGGAACTGGCGGCGCGACAACTCGGAGCGGTCGATTTTCTGAGCAAAGCCCTCTCCTTGGACACAATCCTCAAAACCATGGAACGCATCCTCCATCCTAGCGAAGACGCCGGCCAGCCAAGCCTGCAAGCTGATAGTATCTTGCTGGTGGACGACAATCCCAAAACGCGAGCCCGGTATGCGCACGCCTTGCGGGACAGCGGGTATGAGCTCCGCCTGGCGCCGGATGCCTTTGCAGCATTGCAAGTGTTGGAGAAAGAAAGCCCCGGACTCGTGGTGCTGGACCTGGACATGCCAGACAGACTGTGGGGCGAGGTTTTACACCGATTGCGGGAACGGAACTACAGGGGAGGCCTCATTCTGCTGACATCCCGCCAGAGCAGGCTCCTAGTGCTGGAAGCCGCGCATCTCGGATCGATTGATGTTTTGCATAAGCCGGTTCAGCAGGAGAAGCTGCTTCTTGCGGTCCAGGTCGGGCTGATGCCGAGACACTGGCACTAGGTTCCAACGATAATCACAGAGCTGCGATATAGACGAGAGCATTTCTGATGCCGACCTGTCCCGCTTGTCATCAGGAGAGCCGAAAGCCCGAAAAACGCTATGACCTATCCTATATGGTGTTGCGTGCGGTCGGCATCGGCTACTTTCGGTGTGCCCACTGCGACAGATTTTATTTTGGCTTCCCATGGTATGGGTGGCAGTGGTTCATCGCGCTCAAGGCTGCGCGCGAAGTTGCTCCTGTCGTACGTCCATGCCCGAACTGCGGTGATAGCAAGACGCGCCGCTCACATCGTCAAGGCGTCGTTGAATGGATCATTAGTGTCTTTCTCATCCATCCGTACCGGTGTATGACGTGTGGACATCGCTTTTTTGCTTTGAAAAGATAGAGGGTCCTCATCTACTGGCTGCATTCCTCATCAGCACCTGACCCTCCCGCTCGACCACCTCGTAGGACTGGCCCGGCGTGATCCGAAGTCGGTCGGTGCGTAGTCGGACGGTGAGCCCGCGAGCCGTGTAGCCGGCCGCATGCTTGCGAAGATGGCTTATGACCCATTGTTTCAAAGCGTTCCGCTGAAACGATATACGCTCGCGCCCGGAGAGAGCCAGCGGAATAATCCGATGATACCCCAGATTCTCCTGGTCTAGTTGGAGGTATTCAACCCCGATCTCCCCTTCAGGAAGAAGCAGGACTTGCTCTCCAATCCGGGCGGCATTGGCGCTCGTGTCGAAGCGAGCAAGTGAAATTTCCCGTTGGGGTCTTGCGGAATCGGCCAGAAACAGAGCGACAGCCATCGCCCCGATCGCAGCCAGCGCTATCACAGCGTCCCCAGCGCGGGCCAGCAGCCCGTGTCGTCTAATCCCCAGGGCGCGCCCACCTAGCCAGCCGAAGACAGCCAAGGCCGCAAACGCGAGGCCCAAAAAGAGCCGATGCAACGCCCCTTGGGGGGCAAGTGACCCTGTGGCGGTCACAATCCAGACCGAGAGCAGCAGGAAGGCGACGCTACCGAGAAGGTGGACTCCCCACTTGAGACGCCGCACGAACGTCCCCTCACTCTTTCTTGTGAAAGCAGTCCAGAGTCGTACCATCCATGGAATTCCGAGATCATTTCCGCAAGTGCCGCACTTTCGGCCTGAAACAAGCGTTTGTCTCCCGCAGTGGCCACAGGTCATCACCCATCGCTGTTCCATCCCCGTTCGCGCGGTTAAATACTGCATCCGGATTCGCCATACAGGAACCAGCATGACGAACACCAGGAGGGTCAGACCGCCGCAGTAGAACAGCAACGAAATCTGCGAAAGGGACTGACCGAGGCTCTGTTCGATACTTTGGAAAAGCAGTCTCAGCATGTCTTACCCCCATTTTACTGCAATTTTACGTTGATCTTACTTGAGGGTATAGCGCCCGCACTTCGAACGTGGTTAAGTTAAACGGAAGAGTCAATGAAACCTTCAACGCTCTCCTGGCGCGGTCCTTGCTATGTGCTCTAGTAGCAACTTCGCTCTCCCTAATGACGCCCATCGATGCGATCGCTTGGAGGCCGCATGCCGCGTATTCTAGTCGTTGACGACGAAGAGGAATTTCGCAAGCTGCTCCGCGCGATGTTGGAGAAGGCGGGCTATGAGGTGCTGGAAGCATCTGACGCCCAAAGGGGATTTACCCTGTACTGTGAGAATCTTATTGACCTTCTCATCATTGACCTCGTGATGCCCAAGGTATCGGGTGTTGCTCTGATCCATATGCTCAGATACAAGTTCCCAGACGCCAAGATCATTGCCATCTCGGGCGGGGGACCAACGGGAAACTTCGACTTCCTCGCCGCCGCCAGAGTGCTCGGCGCCCACAGCACGTTCCTTAAGCCGTTTAAGCGAATAGAGCTCTTGGCCACGATCAAGGAGTTAGTCCCGGTCTAATTTTTCTACTTCGTCAGGTTGAACTGTAGTTTCATCCCCTTGGCGAGCTTCTCACGTTTGGCAGTCCCGGCCGGCAGTTCGAGTACGTACAAGGCCTCCTTGTTCGATTTGTATTCCGGGCAGGGATCCTGGCGGCATCCCGGGACGTTCTCCTCGATATAGACGATCCGCTTATCCGGTCCCAGCCACAGGATGTCCAGCGCGATCTTGGTGTTCTTCATCCAGAAGCGCCACTCGCCAGCTTCCTCGAAGACGAACAGCATGCCCCTGTCGGGAGCCAGACGGTCCCGGAACATCAGCCCGCTGGTCCGCTTGGCAGGCGTGTCGGCCACCTCGGCGAGGAGACGGGCCCCGTTGGGATAGGTGACCGTGACCTGGGATACGCCAGTCTGGGCTTGGGACGCGGGACCGGCCCCTGGGGCGTCTCCCGCGATGACCAGGGCTGCGCCCAACAACCAGGCAACGGCGAGAGCGAGTGGCGAATGCATCGGGAGGGGTATCATAGGTAAGTTCCGCTGGCTTGACAAGGTTGAAAGACGTGAGATACGGTGCTGCCATGGAACGGCCCTGGCTCCGGCAATACGAGGCGGGGGTTCCTGCCACCCTTTCCTATCCGGACGTTCCCCTGCCCCAATTTTTGATTGACTCGGCCAGCCGGTACCCGGACCGCACGGCGCTGGAGTTTTATGGCCGGCGGATCTCCTACCGCCGGCTCAATACCCTGACGAACCGGTTTGCGCAGGCCTTGCTCCGCCTGGGCGTCCGCAAAGGCGACCGGGTGGCCCTCATGCTTCCCAATTGCCCTCAGGCGGTCATCGGCTACTTCGGCGCGTTGAAGGCGGGGGCGTGGGTGGTGGCGACCAATCCCCTGTACGTAGGCACGGAAGTCGCGCACCAGGTGACCGATGCCCGCGCGGAGACGATTATCGCTCTCGACCTGTTCTACCCGCGGATCGAAGAGGTGCGCACGCGCACGCCCCTCAAGCGGATCATCCTGACCCGCGTGTCCGACTATCTCCCCTGGCTGAAACGACTCCTCTATCCCATCAAAGCCCGCCGGCAAGGGCAGCGGGTTGACGTGCAACGCGTGCCGCCCCTCTACGACTTTTGCGCGCTGCTCCAGGCGGCGCCGGCGAAGCCGCCGTCCGTGCCTGTTTCGGTGGACGACATTGCCCTCCTCCAGTACACCGGCGGCACTACAGGGACACCCAAAGGAGCGATGCTCACGCACCGCAACCTCGTCGCCAACGCGATCCAGTGCCTGCGATGGTTGCAGGGGATGCGGGACGGAGAGGAAGTCTTTCTCGGCGTGCTGCCCTTCTTTCACATCTATGGCATGACCACCTGCCAGAACTTGGCGACCATGCTCAGCGGCACCATCGCCCTCCTGCCTCGATTCCAGCCAGACGAAGTGCTCAAGGCGATCGTCGGCCATCGCGTCACGGTGTTCCCCGGCATCCCGGCAATGTACATGGCGCTGGCGAACCATCCCAGGGCGGGCGACTACGATCTGACCTCCCTCCGGCTCTGCGTCAGCGGGGCCGGGCCGCTGTACGCGGAGGTCCAGGACGGCTTCGAGAAGCTGACCGGGGCGCGCCTGATCGAAGGATATGGGCTCACCGAAGCCGGTCCCGTGACGCATTGCAACCCGATCGTCGGGCTGCGTCACAGCCGGTGCATCGGGCTGCCGTTGCCAGACACCGAGGCACGGGTGGTGGATCCGGAGACCGGGAATCCTGTGGCCGCTCCGGAAGACGGCGGCGAGTTACAGGTGAGAGGGCCGCAGATCATGAAGGGCTATTGGCACCAGGAAGCGGAGACGTCGGCGGTGCTGCGGGACGGCTGGCTCTCGACGGGCGACATGGTCCGGATGGACAACGACGGGTTTTTCTTCATTCTCGACCGTAAGAAGGATATGATCAAGTCGGGCGGCATGAATGTCTATCCTCGCGAAGTGGACGAGTGCCTCTGCGGGCATCCGAAGGTCAAAGAGGCCTGCGTCGTCGGCATTCCCCAGGACCTGCGGGGCGAGAAGATCAAGGCCTTCGTTGTGCTGAAGGAGGGCGTGTCGGCGACCGCAACGGAGCTCCTGGAGCATTGCCGGCAGCGGCTGGCGAAGTTCAAAGTGCCCAAGCAGGTGGAGTTCCGCACGGAGTTGCCGAAGACCTTGGTCGGCAAGGTGCTGCGCCGGAAGCTGCTCGAAGAGGAAGTGAAGCGCGCGGCCCCCGGGACTGGTGTCACGAGCACCAGGTCCGAGGACGAACCGTAGGGTGGCCATCATTGAATCACGGGATTGATCCGTGGCATACGTACTGCATACCGCGATGGCGATCGACAAGGCCGTGTTGCACCGGGACCGGTGCATCGAAGTGCCGGAGAACGTGTCCTACCATGACCACTGGACGGGGGTCTGGCAGGAGATTTCGGACAAGGAGCGGGCCTACGAAGCGCTGGAGTTGAGCCCAGCCAAGTACAAGTTGAAATGCCAGCTCTGCAAGCCGTGAACGCTGGAGGCAAGCGTTCAGCCATCAGCTATCAGCGTCAGCAGGAGGGCGGCTGAAAGCTGACGGCTGATAGCTGAAAGCTCAGCAAAGGGAGAATGTCATGAAAGAGAAGCGGATGGTGCATTACGTCAAGGGTGTCTTCGTCTGCCCGCAATGCCGGCAGTCCTACGTCCAGGAGAAATGGATTGAGGAGTGGCGGGTCCGCTGCCACAAGTGTGACTATCGCGGCTCGTTGACCCACGTGTCGGTCGAAGAGCAACTTGACGAAGAGATCCGCCGTCACTGAGCGGCGAATTCGCAAGGGCTACTCTTTGGTTTTTCTCCTCTTTCTGACGTTAAGCGCAAGCTCCATTGCGCCAGCCTTGGCCGCCGACGAGCCTCTCCCCTTCGCGGTCCTCGTCACCTACCATTCGCGCACCGGCAACACTGAGAAGATGGCCCGCGCGGTCGTCGATGGGGCGAAGAGCGTGCCCGGCGCGCGCGTCGTCTTGAAACGGGTCGGCGACGTGACTGGGGACGACCTCTTCGCTTCCGACGCCCTGATTGTCGGCTCGCCGGTCTACTGGTCGAACATGTCCGGGGAGGTCAAAACATTCTTCGACAACTGGCAGCTCAAGTTCGGTGTCTTCCCCGAGTTCAAGATGCGCAACAAGGTTGGCGCGGCGTTCGCCACCGGCGGGCAGGTGTCCAGCGGCAAGGAGGTCACGATGCTGACCATCCTGGCGGCGATGCTCGGCAACCAGATGATCGTCGTCAGCGGGGGCGGCGCGTTCGGCGCCAGCGCCACCACCGAAGGGGACTCTCCCGGCATCGACGAGAAGGAATTGGCTGCGGCGCGCGAGTTGGGCAAGCGCGTGGCGGAGGTGACCGCGCTCGTCAAGCGCGGCGCGCGTAAGTAGGGCATGCCGGATTCCTTTGACGTCATCGTCGTCGGGGCCGGTCTCGCCGGATCGGCCTGCGCGCTGGCCCTGGCGCGCAACGGCGTGCGGGTGTGCGTCTGCGAGCGGGGCGCCTGGCCCGGTGAGAAGAGCCTCTCGGGCATGATCCTCTACGGCCGCCCGCTGGCGGACCTGATCCCTGCGTTCTGGAAAGACGCGCCGGTGGAGCGCGCCATCACCAGGCGGCGCTTTTCGGTCCTGTCCCAGGACTCGGAAGTGGCCCTAGACCTGCGCTTCGAGGAGTTCAACCGTGAGCCCCACAACTATACGTTCAGCGTGCTGCGCACCCGGTTCGATCGGTGGTTCGCCCAGCAAGCGGCGGAGGCCGGCGCGACCGTGTTCACCGAAACGCTCGTCGAGGATCTGCTGTGGGAAGGGCCGCAGGTGGCGGGGGTCCGGCTCCGCGGAGGCGTGTGCCTGGGGGCCAGCGTGGTGGTGTCCTGCGAAGGCACGAACGCCTTTCTCGTCGAGAAGGCCGGCTTGCGCGATCCCTACCCGCCTCGCAAAGTCGCGGTCGGCGTCAAGGAAGTGCTGGCATTGCCCTGCGAGATCCTTCAGGAACGGTTCGGCCTGGAAGATAATGAAGGTGTCGCCATGGAGTTCTTCGGGCAGTCCGTGAAAGGCCTCGTCGGGTCAGCCTTCCTGTATACGAACCAGGACACGCTGTCGGTCGGCTTGAGCTGTTCCGTGGAGTCCTTGATCGCGGGGGGGATCCCGCCGGCCGAGCTGCTCGCCCAGTTCAAGCAGCATCCGTCGGTGCGCCGCTGGGTGCGGGGGGGCGAGCGGGTGGAGTACGGCGGGCAGATGATTCCCGAAGGCGGCTACTACGGCATTCCCCTGCTGGTCCGGGACGGGTTCCTGGTGTGCGGGAGCGCCGCCGGGTTCGTGGGCGGGACGTTCTACCACGAGGGCTCCTCGATGGCGCTGCTCTCCGGAAGGCTGGCGGCGGAGACTATCCTGGACGCTCAGCGGCAGGGGAATTACACCGCCCGCGTCCTCAAGTCGTACGTGCGGCGTCTCAAGCGGAGTCCGGTCATCAAGGACCTGCGGGCCCAGCGCCACCTCTCGGCCTGGTGCCACCAGAGCCCGCGCTTCTTCAAAGAGTATCCCGATCTAGCGGTCGAGCTGCTGCGGGACTACTTCACGCTGTCTGAGAAGTCGAAGGTCGAGACCCAGCGGGGCGTCGTGCAGAAGTTCCAGGCGCGCGTGGGATATCTCCGGGGGCTCCGGGACTTCTGGCGCTTCCGCAAGGTGATGTTTGGGCGCTAGGCGAGAAAAAGAGCGGGTCCTGCCGCCGAATTACCCTGACGTGCTCGCGCTCCGCCAAGGGCAAGCAAGTCGCGCTGCGCTCCGCCAGGGTCCCGCTCGGCGCCACCCGCAAGAAAGCTCCTCGCTTGCGGCTGCAGGGGGAAAAGGAGGTACAAAAACAGTGACTGACCGCTTTTCTCCCCCCCCACAATGTCCTCTGTCCCGATGAAAGCATTACTACTGGCAGCTATTATTCTGATGCTAACGGCTTGTACCGCCGAAAGCACCCTGGAAACCTTACAAGAGGAGTTTCCGGAGCATAAGACTCAGTTTAACGAGCTTAAGGATTTGATGCTCTCGTTGAGCGACTCGGCAAAGGATTTCCTTCTGTTGTCGTCACGCGTGACAGGAGGGAAAGATGATTTGATTGACTTCTTTGAAAACGAAGGACGAATTCCTGTATCAAAAGCTCTAGAAACGACATTCCAGTCGAGACGCGAGCAGTTGTTAAGAGTCCAAGCAATAGTCCACGCTGCCAGCATTGACTATGTGAGTGTCGACAAAGAAAGGATCGCAGTCTGGGTGACCCTTAAAGGTGGAGGCGTGCTTGCCTCGGACAGGGGCTACCTCTACACCGGCAAGGGCGAAATAGCCTCTTTTCACTTAAAACGAGTTCTGCCAATACCGAAGGAAACAAACTGGTACGCCTTTGATTAAGATAGAAGAAGTAGCCAGTCCCCGCTAGCCCAGCGTGGCCTGGAGGGCTTCGATTTTCTTCGTGACTTGCAGGTCACCTCTCTTGAGGGAAACGGCGTGCCCGTCCTGGCAGACCTGCTTGCCCCGCTCTTTCTGGCCAATCTTTAGAAGTGATTCTGCAAGGGCGAGATAGGCTGCCGAGTAGTCTGGCTTGGCCTTGATGCACTGCTCGAGATACTGGGCGGCTTCGGCGAACGAACCCTCCTCCATCAGAAACTTACCCAGGCCGAACAACGCGACGTCGTCGTTCGGGTCCATCTGAACCAATTTCTTTAGTTGCTCGATCCGCGGATTCGCCACGGCGGCAATCTAGCATTAAGTCCGCGCCTTGTCTACGTAGGAACCGTGTGTTACATTCCGTTCATGGCGCTCACCGGCCTTGTCTATCACCCCGATTATCTGGAACACGACATGGGACACACCCATCCGGAGTCTCCGCAGCGGCTACGCGCGATCGTCGGCCGGCTCGAAGAGACCGGGCTCCTGCTGAGTCTCGTCCGGGTCGATCCGAAGCCGGCGACCGACGACTGGATCACCCAAGTCCATGAGTATCCGTATGTGAAGGGACTGCGGCAGCGGGCGCCGCAGAAGGGCTATGTCTCGCTAGACCCCGACACCTCGATCTCGCCCGGCTCGCTGGGGGCAGCCTATCTGGCGGCAGGCGGGGCACTGTCGGCGGTGGACGCCATCATGGAGAAGCGCGTGGACAACGCGTTCTGCGCCGTGCGTCCCCCCGGCCATCACGCCGAGTCCGGCCACGCCATGGGGTTCTGTCTCTTCAACAACGTGGCGATCGCGGCGCGCTACTTCCAGAAGCGGTACGGGCTGGAGCGGATCGCGATCGTGGACTGGGACGTCCACCACGGCAACGGGACCCAACACGCCTTCTACGACGACCCGACGGTGTTCTTTTTCAGCACGCACCAGTACCCCTGGTATCCCGGCACGGGCGGGGCCGACGAGCGCGGCGAGGGGAAGGGCGAAGGCTACACGCTCAACGTGCCGCTCTCGGCCGGGTTGGGCGACAAGGAATACCTTGACGTGTTCAACCGAATTCTGAGGGTAGCGCTCAAGGCGTACCGTCCTGACGCCATCATCATCTCAGCTGGCTTCGACGCGCACCGCGACGATCCGCTGGCCGGGATGAATCTCACGGCAGAGGGCTACAAGGCGCTGACGCGGGTGGTCAAGGAGATCGCCGCCGAGCACGCGCAGGGGCGCGTGCTGTCCTGCCTGGAAGGCGGCTACAACCTCGCGGCGCTGGCCGCATCTGTAGAAGGGCACCTTCGCGTGTTGCAGGAGGCATGAGCAGTGAGGCGCCGCAGAAGGGGGGATGGTTCCGCACCTTCTGCCGCGTGTGCGAGTGGACCTCGCTGGGGATCCTCCTGCTCGCGGCGGCCGGTGTCTACCTCTTCTATAACGAGTTAAGGCCCAAAGTTATTTTCGGCCTGCGACAGGATTTCGCCCAGGCCATCCCGCTCCAGAAAGTTCCTGCCGGCATCCCAAGCTTGAAAGCCGAGGACTGCGGCCAGTGCCATCGCGAGATTTACGAGGAGTGGAAGACCTCCTATCACGCACAAGCCTATACCGATCCATTCTTCCGCGCCTACTGGCGGAAGGACGGCGAGGTGTGGATCTGCTTGAACTGCCACACTCCGCTCGCCAATCAGCAGCCGGCCTTGATCACCGAGATTCCACGGAGTCGGGTGGAGAAGGCCGTCAAGGCGCCGAATCCGGACTACGATCAGGCGCTCCAGCAGGAAGGCATCACCTGCGCCGGCTGCCACGTGCGCGACGGCGTCATCCTCGGCCCGTTCGACGACTCGGTGGCCCCGCATCCGACGCAGTTCGATCCTAGGTTCCGTACCACCGAGATCTGCTACCGCTGCCATCAGGTCCCCAAGGGTCCCTTCCAGTTCTACAACGTGGGACCCTGCGGGACCTTTCCGGAATACGAAGGGACGTACTTCGCGCGGGAGCGCGGGCTGATCTGCCAGAGCTGTCACATGCCCGAGATCGAGCGGCCGATGGCCGAGGGCGGGCCGATCCGGCTGGGGCGACAACACTTGTGGCGGGGCGGCCACGATCCCGAGCAGATCAAGAGCGCGCTGGCCGTGCAGCTCGCCGCGGACCCGCCGCAACCCCACCCGGGCCGGCCGACGACCTTCACGCTGACGCTCATCAATGCGGGGGCCGGGCACAAGCTGCCCACCGGCGACCCCGACCGGTACTTCACCGTCGAGTTCCGCGTGGTTGATGGGAGCGGCCGCGTGGTTAAGGATCAAGCCGATTCGATGGGGCGCTGGATCCTCTGGCAGCCCGTGATCGTGGAGCTGTACGACAACCGGCTGCCCCCGCTGGCCAGTCGGGACTATCGTTTTACATACAGGATGCCAGGATCGTCCGACGTTATTGCGGGGCTGAAATTGCAGGTCCAGGTCCGGTATCATATCCTGACCGACAAGGCGTACAAGACTCTGAAGACTCGCTACGGACTTCAGGGAGACCATCCGTACTCCTTCGCGATCTACGAGCGGGAGGTGCCCTTGTCGGGACCGTTGTCGGCGGAATTCATTCCGTTGGGCAGCCCGCGATCCGGCGCGGCTTCCTGCGGCCAGAAAGGTTGAGAGTCCTATGCATCCGATGCTGGTGACGACGGAAGAGCTCGACTCCATGCTCGACCGCGACGATGTGGTGGTCGTGGATGTCCGGTCCAAGATGGCCTTCATGGCGAGCGGGCACATCCCGCGCGCGGTGGTGGCGACGTGGCATGACTTCAGCGATCCGAACTCGGCGATCAAGGGCCTGCTGGACTCCGACATCGGCCGCTTGGAGAAGAAACTGGGCACGCTGGGCGTCAGCAACGATCGCCTGGTGGTGGTCTACTCCAACCCCTTCGATAACTGGGGTGACGAAGGGCGGATGTACTGGACGCTCAAATACCTGGGGCATCCGAACGTCCGCGTCCTGGATGGGGGGTGGATCAAGTGGTCCGCCGAGATGCGGCGCTTCGAATCCGGCCCGGCCAAGCCTCGTCCGGCCGTTTTCAAGGCCAACGTGGATCCATCGCTGATTACCAACAAGGCCGAAGTGCGTAGGCTGGTCGAGGAGCCCAATCCGGACACGATCCTGGCCGACGCCCGGTCGACCGAAGAGTACAACGGGGCGTTCCAGCAGGGGATCGCCCGGGGCGGGCACATTCCCTCCGCCGTGAATGTGCCCTGGAATCAGTTCTTCAACCCCGACGGGACCGTCAAGCCGGTGGAGGCGATCCGCGCCGTTCTGGAGAAGCATGGCGTCGCGTCCGGGAAAGAGGTCGTGTGCTATTGCACGGGCGGGGTCCGCTCGGCCTGGCTCTACTTCATCCTGAAGCTGGCCGGCTACGAGAAAGTGAAGAACTATCCGGGCTCGTGGTGGGAATGGGGGAACGATTACACCCTCCCGGTGGTGAACCTCAAGGAACAGCAGCGCCCTCCGATCCAGCGCACCATGCCCAACAAACCGCCCACCGCCCATTGAACGAGGGGCGCACGCGCCCTCCATTGATGCGCTTCCAGGATCTCGTCACAGTCTTCGAACGGCTTGAGGCCACCACCAAGCGCCTTGAGATGTTCGAGATCCTGGCTGAGCTCTTCCGCCAGACTACTCCAGACGAGATCGCTCCGATCATCTACATGAGCCAGGGCAGCCTCCTGCCGGCGTTCCACGGCTTGGAGCTCGGCATGTCCGAGAAGCTCCTGACCCGGGCCCTGGCCCAGGCGGCCCAGCGCGTGCCCGAGGACGTGCTGGCCCATTTCAAAGGCACCGGCGACCTGGGCACCACGGCCGAGGCGCTCCTGGCCGGGCGGGCCGGAGCTGGGCTGACGGTGGCCCGTGTGTACGACGAGTTGCTGCGCATCGCCCGCACGAGCGGGGAAGGCTCGGTCGAGAAAAAGCTACGCAACCTGGCGGACCTCCTGTCACTCGCCTCGCCAATCGAGGCCAAGTACATCGCGCGGTTCGTCCTTGGGCGGCTCCGCCTGGGCGTGGGCGATGCGACTGTCCTGGAAGCGATGGCGCTCGCCAAGCTGGGGAGCCGCGAGTTCAAGCCCGACCTCGAACGCGCCTACAACCTCTGCTCTGACCTCGGTCATATCGGCGAGGTGGCGAGCAAGGGAGGGCGAGAGGCTATCGCCAAGATCGCCGCACAGGTGGGCTATCCGATCCGCATGGCCCTCAGCGAGCGGGTCCCAGGCCCCGAGGAGATCATCGCGAAGATCGGCCGTTGTGCCGTCGAGCCGAAGCTGGACGGCTTTCGCTGCCAGATTCACAAGGACGGCGAGCGGATCGAGATCTTCTCCCGCAACCTGGAACGCACGACGCCGATGTTTCCCGACCTCGTCGAGGCGGTCAAACGGCAGATGCGGGCCCGCGAGATCATCTTCGAAGGCGAGGCGGTGGCGTTCGACGAGGGCACCGGGGAGCTGCTCCCCTTCCAGACTACGATCCAACGCAAGCGCAAGCATGGCGTGGAGGACTACGCCAAGGAGTTCCCGCTGAAGCTGTTTGGGTTCGATCTCTTGTACGTGGACGGTGAGGATTGGACGCCGCGGCCGTATCGCGAGCGCCGGGCGGAGCTCGTGGCCCGCATTGCGAAGGACACGGTCATCGAGCCGGCCGAGATGGAGGAGACCGACAATGCGGCTCGGCTGCGGGTGATCTTCGAGTCCGCTGTTACACGCGGGCTCGAAGGCATCATGGCCAAGCGCCCGGACTCGCCTTACACCGCCGGCGCGCGAAACTTCAATTGGATCAAGCTCAAGCGGAGCTACAAGGGCGAGCTGTCCGATACGGTGGACCTCTGCCTGGTCGGGTACTTCCGCGGCGGCGGGAAGCGGGCCCGGTTTGGCATCGGGGCCGTTCTGGCTGCGGCTTACGATCCTGCGTCGGACAGCTTCAAGACCGTCAGCCGGATCGGGACCGGCTTCTCCGACGAGGAATGGGTGCAGTTGCGGGAGCGGCTCGACAAAGTCGCGATCGGGCACAAACCGGCCCGGGTGGATTCGAAGATGGAGCCGGACGTGTGGGTCCAGCCCACGTATGTCGTTACTGTGGCGGCGGACGAGATCACCCGCAGCCCCCTGCACACGTGTGGCGCCGACGCCGAGGGGGTCGGCTACGCGTTACGCTTCCCGCGGGTCCAGGGATTTCTCCGCACGGACAAGAATCCGGAGGACGCCAACACGGTGCAGGACATTATCGCCCTGTACGAGCAGCAGCGTCGGGTGAAACTGGAATGAATCCGGCTACGCGCGCGATCCGTAGAAGAAGGCAGAGTCGTTTCAGGCGCCTTGACACCGGAAAAATCCACGTGCTAGGGTGGCCGTGTTTTTCTGGTGATCTTCCAAGACACAGGGACGGCCACAGCAGCAGACGGTTGAAGCGGTTAACGTGCCAGCAAGGAGGTATTCGTCATGATTCGTACATTCGCGGTGGCGGTGTTGCTTTTCGGCGCTCTAGCGTTTGTCGTGAGTGGGGTTTCTTGGGCGGCCAAGTCCCATGCGGCCGAGGCTGTTGAGCATACTGAAGAGGCGATCTCGCATGGAAAGCAAGGCCATGCGGATGTCCTGGTGAAGCATGCCGAAACGGCGTTGATGCACGCCGAGGCGGCGCAGAAAGAGAAAGCCAACATGCACATGGAGGAGGGCATCAAGCATCTGAAAGGGGCTGTTGCCGAGGGCAAGAAAGGCGATGCGGCCGGCGGCGTGAAGCATGCCGAAGAGGCGCTGATGCACATCAAAGAGGCGAAATAACGTTCTTGCCCCTCAGCTAATCGGATGAGTGAACGGGCAGGGGGCTCCCTGCCCGTTCACGTTTGAGGACCATGAAAGTCGGCTACTTCCAGTTCGCGCCTGGCTTCGGCGACATCAAGCGTAACCTCGACACCGTGGCTAATCGTCTTGCGCAGGTGGAGTGCGAGCTCCTGGTCCTGCCGGAGCTGTTCAACACCGGCTACCAGTTCGTGTCACTTGATGAAGCAAAGGCTCTGGCCGAAGACGTTCCGGGGGGCCCCACTACCGAACGGCTGCTGAAGCTCGCCGCCGAGCGGCGCATGCACCTCGTCGCCGGCCTGGCGGAACGGGCGGGGAATCGGCTCTACAACTCGGCTGTCTTGGTGGGGCCCGCCGGGCTCATCGGCGTCTACCGGAAGACGCATCTCTTCTTCGAGGAGAACCTGTTCTTTTCGCCCGGCGACACGGGATTCCCCGTGTTCGACATCGGGCCGGCGCGGGTCGGGCTGATGGTCTGCTTTGACTGGTTCTACCCGGAGTCGGCGCGCACGCTGGCCTTGAAGGGCGCGGACATCATCGCCCATCCCTCCAACTTGGTGCTGCCCCACTGCCCCGACTCCATGGTCACGCGCTGTCTCGAAAACCACGTGTTCGCGGTGACGTGCAACCGGACCGGTTGGGAGGAGCGCGGCGGGAAGAAGCGTCTGACCTATATTGGCAATAGCGAAGTCGTCACGCCGGAGGGGGAGATACTCAAGCGCGCGAAGCCTGATCAAGAGGCGCTGGCCGTCGTCGAGATCGATCCGCTGGAAGCCCGCAACAAGAAAATCAACCCGTACAACGACCTCCTCGCCGGCCGCCGCCCCGAGTTCTATTCAACTTAACAGATAATTCGAAGACTTAGCGGGTGGCACCGCATGGGACCCGGGCGGAGCGCAGCGCGACTTGCTTGCCCTTGGCGGAGCACGAGCACGTCCGGGTAATGCGGTGACAGGACCCGCGCTTTGATCAGAGATATTTCTGCAGCGCTTGGCCCGTGTGGGAGGCGCGTTCCGTGACAAGGGCTTCGGGCGGGCCCGTTGCCACGACCTCGCCGCCCAGGTCACCGCCCTCCGGCCCCAGGTCAATCACCCAGTCGGCGGTCTTGATGACGTCCAGGTTGTGCTCGACGACGAGCACGGTGTGCCCGGCGTCCACCAGCCGGCTTAGCACGGTCAGGAGTTTTTTGATGTCATCCATGTGGAGGCCGGTGGTGGGCTCATCCAGGATGTAGAGCAGGCCCCGAGCCGCCCGGCTTGCGGTCAACCCCACGAGCTCGCCGGCGATCTTGAGCCGCTGGGCTTCGCCGCCCGAGAGTGTCGTCGCCGGCTGGCCCAGGCGCAGGTAGCCCAAGCCCACCGAGGCGAGCAGGCGCAGCTTGACGCTGATCGAAGTCGTGTTGGCGAAGACGCTTTGCGCCTCCGCCACGGTCATGTTGAGCACGTCGTGGATGGACTTGTCCCGGTGCCGTACCGCCAGAATTTTCGGCTGGAAGCGCCGCCCTTCGCAGACGTCGCACGTCGCATAGATGTCCTCGAAGAAGTACATCTCCATCTTCTGCAGGCCCGACCCCTGGCACGCCTCACAGCGGCCCCCGACCGTGTTGAAGGAGAAGTCGCCAGGCGTCAAGCCGGTACGTCTCGCCTCCGGGAAGGCCGCAAAGACGCGCCGGATGTCGTCGAAGACCTTGATGTAGGTCGCCGGGTTCGAGCGCGGCGTCCGGCCGATCGGTTCCTGGTCGATCAGGCGCACCCCGTGTAGATGCTCGACCCCACCGATCGCCTCGAACCGGCCCATCGGCAGGTTCTCCACGCGGAAGGCGCGGGCGAGGGCCCTGTAGACGGTCTCCTCGACCAGCGTGCTTTTCCCAGAGCCCGAGACGCCGGTCACGCAGGTGAACGTGCCCAGCGGGATCTTCACGGTGATGTTCTTGAGATTGTGCTCCGTCGCCCCGACCAGCACGAGCGCGCGCCCCGTGCCCTTGCGGCGCAGGCGCGGCACCGGGATCGTTTCCTGACCGCTTAGATAGCGGGCGGTCAGCGCGGTCGGATGCACCAGGAACTCCGGGTACCGGGCGGCGCACACGACTTCTCCTCCCTTTTCTCCAGCCGCGGGCCCCATCTCCACGACGAAGTGTGCGGACTCGATCATGGTGCGATCGTGCTCGACCATGATGACGGTGTTCCCCGCTTTGGCGAGGTCGCTTAAGATGCCGGCGAGAGTGGCGGTGTCGCGCGCGTGCAGGCCGATGGTCGGCTCGTCCAGGACATAAAGCGTGCCGGTCAACTGCGCGCCGAGCTGGGTCGCCAGGCTGATCCGCTGGGCTTCCCCGCCCGAAAGCGTCCGGGTCTGGCGCGAGAGGGTGAGGTAGCCGAGACCGACACGCAGCAGGAAGTCCAGTTTGGCGGTCAGCATGGCGTGGATGTCCTTGGCGACCTCGCGCTCGAAGGCGGACAGTGGCAAGGAGCGCGCCCACTCGGCTGCGGCGGCGATGGTCAGGTCCGCGACCTCGGCGATGGTCCGGCTGCCGACCCGCACGGCCAGCGCCTCGGGGCGCAGGCGGGTTCCCTTGCAGGTGTCGCAGGAGACCGGACTGCGGTAGCGGCTGAGCATCACGCGGACGTGCAGTTTGTAGCGCTTGCCCTCGAGATACTCGAAAAAGGCCTTGATGCCTTCGACGGGCCCTTTTCCCGTATCGCCTTCCCAGAGCAAGGTCCGTTCGGCTTGACTCAGTTGGTTGTACGACCTGGTGACGTCAAAGCCGCGTCGCTTGAAGGCCAGCAACATCTTCTTCTGCCACCAGTCGGCCGAGGGCTTCGTCCATGGCTCGACGGCGCCGCCCGCCAGGCTCTTGGTCTGGTCCGGGATGATGAGGTCCTCGTCGTAGTGCAGGATGTTGCCGAAGCCCTTGCAGGCCGGGCAGGCGCCAAGGGGGTGATTGAAGGAGAAGAGCGCAGGTTTCGGCGTCTCGAAGGTCCGCCCGCAGGACTGGCAGCTATAGGCCTGGGAATACTGATGGTTTCCAGCGCCGATGATCTCCACAATGCAGCGCCCGCCGCTTTCGCGGAACGCCGTCTCCAGGGTGTCCACGAGGCGTGCGCGGTCGTCCTCACGGAGCACGAGACGGTCCAACACGACCTCTAGCTCGCCGCAAACTTTGAGCAGGCGTGCGATCTCCGATGCGGTCTCCGCCGTCACGACCACAATCTCGTCACGAACCCGGAGCCTGAAGAAGCCGCGGCGCACCAAATCTTGGATGAGCGCGGCTAGATCCTGGTCGGCGTTGACACCGACGGGAAACAGCACGATGGCGCGAGACTGGCCATGCTCCTGGAGCAGGATCTCGGCCACATCTCCTGGATGGTAGGCGCGCGCTTCGGTGCCGCAGACGGGGCAGACCGGGCGGCCGATTTTCGCGAACAGGAGCCGGAGCAGATCAGCGATCTCAGTGGTCGTCCCGACTGTGGAGCGCGCGGTGCGGACTGGGTTCTTCTGCTCAATCGCGATGGCCGGCCGGATGTGCTCGAGCCGGTCCACGTCGGGGCGGTCGAGTTTTTCCAGGAACATTCGCGCGTAGGTGGACAGGGACTCGATGTAGCGCCACTGGCCTTCGGCGAAGATCGTGTCGAAGGCCAGCGAGGATTTCCCGGAGCCGGACACGCCGGTGATGACGGTCACCTGATCGTGCGGGATCTGCAGGGAGATGTTCTTGAGGTTGTTCTGCCGCGCGCCGGTGATGATCAGCTCGTCCTGGGTGGCCATAGGCTGACTGTAGGTCGCAGGTATCACACGCGTAGGACCGCGCTATTTTTCTGAGGTCCCGCCGTGCGGCCTGTCAGGTATTTCCCACGCGTCGATTGCGAGATTCGCCTGCTAGTGCCCACGTGAACACAGTCTTAAATAGTGGCAGAGTAGCGCATCCATAAAAAAGCATGCGGGACTCAGCGGGTAACCATAGGAAGAATATGACAATTCTGTCATCATATCACATCAAGCCTTTCGCTCCCGGCTAGCGGTTTCGCATGGTTTTGCCCTGACAAGGAATAACATGTCCGGCCAGCTACGACTTTTCTATTGATTCGCTGTTAGGTATTCCAATACGATGCGATGCTTTTTCAACCTCCGGACCCCCGCCTCCTGAAAGGAGGAGAGTCCTTGTTCGTACGCTTCTGGGGAACCCGCGGGTCCATCGCCGTGCCGGGGGAGCGGACCGCCAAGTATGGCGGTAACACCGCGTGCGTGGAAGTCCGGACCGATGATGGCACGATCATCGTCCTGGACTGCGGGACGGGCGCCCGGGAGCTGGGCCATCACCTCCTGCAGTCCGCGCCCCAGCCACTCCGCGTCCACCTTTTCATCGGGCATACCCATTGGGACCATATCCAGGGCTTTCCGTTCTTCGGCCCGGCCTTCCACCCCAACACCGAGCTGAACATCTACGCCCACTCCGGCTTCCATCGCCGCGTGGAGGACGCCATCGCCGGGCAGATGCAGTACTCCTACTTCCCCGTGAGGCTGCACGATCTCCGGAGCCGCATCCATTTCACGGAATTGAATGAAGGGTTTTTCCGCATCGGTGAGGTGCTCGTGCAGACGCAGCACCTGAATCACACTGCGCCGACGCTGGCCTACCGCATCTCCAGTCATGAGACGACGCTGGCCTACGTCACGGACCATGAGCCGTACTGGAAACCGACGGCCAGGGGGTTCCATCATCCTGGCGATCAGCGGCATGTGGCGTTCCTGGAGGGGGCGGACCTCATCATCCATGACGCCCAATACAGCGATGAGGAGTACGCCGGCAAGATCGGTTGGGGGCACAGCACGGTGGAGTATGCGACCGACGTGGCGTTGGCCGCGGGAAGCAGCCGCCTGGCGCTGTTCCATCACGACCCCGCGCACGACGACGCGACTGTGGCCCGTCTGGAAGCGATCGCGCAAGATCGCGCCGCTGCGCGCGGCCCCGCGCTGGAGGTCTTTGCCGCCGCGGAAGGGCTCGAGCTGCACGTACGCGGCAGTCGGCCGTCCGTGGCGTTGGGCGACGTGACGGCGATCCGGCGTCCGCCGGTCGCGGGCAAGCGCGTGCTCGTGATCAGCTCCTCTGAGACCGAGATCGCCGCAATCGGTCACCTGCTGGCCGACGACAACCTGGTCCTGCTGCCCACATCGAGCAAGCGGACCGCGCTGGAGTGCGCGCCCGGCGTCTCTCCCGACCTGGCCATTATCGACGGACGACTTTCGGATGGCTTGGGGGTGGAGTTGATTCAGCCGTTGCGCGCGCGCCTGGACCGTCCGGACTTCCCGATCATCCTGCTCACGAATGAGGTGACCTTGCAGAGCGACTTGCGGGTCAGCGGCATGCCACCCACCGATTGCCTGACAAAACCCTTCAGCACGCCCATGCTGCGCGCGAGGGTGCTGGCCTGGCTGACCCGCGCGCTGCCGCCCGGCAAGGCTCGCACGGACGAGACGATCATCCGTGGCATCCCTAAGCCAGCGCCGCCCCCGCGCGTGCCCGGCGCCGAAGCGGCGCGGGCTGACGTCGCCACTGCCGCTAGCTACGCTGATACGTTGGCGATGATGCCGCTGTTTCGGTCACTGGACCGAGAACGATTGCTGCGCCTCGTGTCGCGCGCGTCCGAGCATGTCTTTACGGCGGGCAACGCGGTGATTCGGCAGGGAGAGACGGCCGATCATGTGTTCGTCGTGCTGTCCGGGCTGGTGCGTGTCGTTCAGTCGACGTTCGAAAGTCCGCTGGTGGGGCAGGTGCTCGCCGAGATTGGGTACGGCGAGGTGTTCGGGGAGTTGGCCATGCTGACCGACCAGCCGCGCACGGCGACGGTCGTCGCCGTCGAGCACACCCGGTGCCTGGCGCTCGCTCCCGATGACTTCATGCAGGTGCTCCAGCGTTCGCCGGATATGGCGATCGGGTTGTTGCGCGCCCTGGCCTGGAGGCTGACCAACGCCGACCGCCTGCTCGCACGCTACGCGCCCGACCCGCTGACCGGGCTGCCAGGCCGGCGGGCCTTCCATGACCATTACCAGCGCCTCGCGGCCGGTCCGCGTCGCCGGCAGAGCGGCGTAATCCTGCTGCTGGTGGATGTCGTGCATCTGAGTGAGGTCAACGATCGTTTCGGCTATATGGTCGGCGACGAAGTCTTGCGGGCGGTGGCTGATGCCCTCAGGCGCGCGATTCGCACCACCGACCTGGTCGCCCGCTACGGAGGAGATGACTTCGCCGCGCTTCTGGTGGATGCGGGTCCGGCCAATACCGAGGTGGTCGTGAACCGCGTGCATGACCAGCTCACCGAATTGGCCTTGCGGCGCGGACTTCCGGTCACGGTCCAGTGTGCCATCGGGGTGTCCAGCAGCCAGGATCCTCCGGCGACCGCTGATGAGCTCCTCTGGGAAGCGGACGAGGATATTCGCTGTAAGTAGATTATCGTTAGACCCGCCGAACGCTTTAGATTATTTGACAAAATCGGCCATCTCACTTAGAATTCATTTTCCTCTGGACTAATCAGTCATTCCTACGACGAGGGAGACCAAGGAGGCAAAAGTTGGAGGAGAGCTTCTTTAGAATCAATCGGTTACCGCCTTACGTGTTCACCGAGGTGCAGGCGCTCAAGCTCGAGGCACGCCGGCGCGGAGAGGACATCATTGACTTCGGGATGGGCAACCCGGATGGGCCGACCCCCCCGCATATCGTAGAGAAGCTCATCGAAGCTGCCAGGAACCCGCGCAACCACCGCTATTCCGCCTCGCGAGGCATCACCAAGCTACGCCATGCGATCACCGCCTGGTACCAGCGCAACTACGGTGTGGAACACGATCCCGAGACGGAAGCGATCGTCACCATCGGGTCCAAGGAAGGATTGGCCCACTTGGCGCTGGCGATGGTGTCGCCGGGTGACGTGGTCTTGACCCCCACGCCCACCTATCCGATCCATCCGTACAGCGTCATCATCGCGGGTGGCGAGGTGCGGGGAATCCCGCTGCGCCAGGACAGCGATTTCTTCGAAGATCTGATGCAGGCCTATCGCCGCACGCTGCCCCGTCCCAAGATGCTGATCCTCAACTTCCCGCACAATCCGACCACGGCCGTCGTGGACCTGGCGTTCTTCAAGAAGGTCGTGGCCTTCGCGAAGGAAAATAACGTCTATGTGGTGCACGACCTGGCTTATGCGGACATCGTTTTCGATGGGTACAAGGCCCCGAGCTTTCTCCAGGTCCCCGGCGCCAAGGACGTGGGCGTGGAGTTCTTCACCGTGTCCAAGAGCTACAACATGCCGGGCTGGCGGGTGGGGTTCTGTGTGGGCAACCCCAAGATGATCGGAGCCCTCCAGAAGATCAAGAGCTACCTCGATTACGGCATCTTCCAGCCGATCCAGATCGCCGCCATCATCGCGCTGAACGGCCCCCAGGACTGCGTCAAGGAAACCGTGAAGCTCTATCGGGACCGGCGCGATGTCTTGGTCGACGGACTGAACCGCGTCGGATGGAAGGTCGAAAAGCCCCTGGCGACCATGTTCGTCTGGGCCCGCATCCCCGACGCGTACCGCGCCATGGGATCGCTGGAATTCTCCAAGCTGCTCCTGCACGAGGCCAAGGTCGCGGTGTCGCCGGGCATCGGGTTCGGCGAGTACGGCGACGAGCACGTCCGTTTCGGTCTTGTCGAAAACGAGCACCGCACGCGACAGGCGATTCGCGGCCTCAAGAAGGCGCTCAAACTCTCCGGCGGGGAAGAATAGGGCGACTTCGTGAAAGACCGCATCGCAGTCGGCTTGATCGGGTTCGGCACCGTCGGGACCGGGGTTGCCAAGGTCCTCACGACCAATGCAGGCGTGATCCGGCAGCGGCTCGGTGTGCCGCTTGCCTTGGTGAAGGTCGCGGACCTCGACCTCACGACCGACCGCGGCATCGCGCTCCCGCCCGGGATCCTCACCGCGAACGCCCGCGAGGTCATCAACGATCCCGCGATCGACATCGTCATCGAGCTGATCGGCGGCTACGATCCGGCCAAGAGGTTCCTGCTCGAGGCGATGGCCCACGGCAAGCACGTCGTCACCGCCAACAAGGCGCTGCTGGCGGTCCACGGGGAAGAGCTCTTTGAAGCGGCGACCCGGGCCGGCGTGGACATCGGCTTTGAAGCGAGCGTCTGCGGCGGCGTTCCCGTCTTGCGGGCCCTGACCGAAGGGCTGGCGGCCAACCGGTTGCTGTCCCTCTACGGGATCGTCAATGGAACGTCGAACTACATCCTGACCAAGATGACCGAAGCCGGTCGCCCGTTCGACGAAGTCCTGAAGGAAGCGCAGAAGGCGGGCTACGCGGAAGCGGATCCGACATTTGACGTACAGGGCATCGACGCCGCCCACAAGCTGGCGATCCTGATGAACCTCGCCTTCGGGACGCCGGTAAACTTCAAGGACGTGTACGTCGAAGGCATCGCCAGCATCGCACCGCTGGACATTGCCTACGCGACCGAGTTCGGTTACACGATCAAGCTGCTGGCGATCGCCAAGATGCATGAGAGCGGGTCTGGCGGCCGGGCCGGAGCTGAGGTCGAAGCACGCGTCCATCCCACCATGATCGCGTCGGATTCGCCGATCGCGCGCGTCGACGGGGTCTACAACGCGATCCAAGTGACGGGAGACGCCGTGGGAGACATCATGCTCTACGGCAAGGGAGCGGGAAGCTTCCCGACCGCCAGCGCCGTAGTGAGCGACGTCATCGACATCGCCCGCAACATTCTCAAGGGGACGGTGCGGCGCGTGCCGCCGTGCGCCTTCCAGCCAGACCAGCGGCGGCCGCTGCGCATCCGCCCGATCGCGGAGATCAGCAGCCTCTACTACTTGCGGTTCATGGTGCTGGACCGGCCCGGGGTCCTCTCGCAGCTGTCCGGCATCCTGGGCAAGCACGACATCAGCATTTCCTCCGTCCTGCAGCGCGGCCGTAAAGAGGGGCAGACAGTGCCAGTGGTGCTCATGACCCACACGGCCGTCGAGCGCAACGTGCAAGCGGCGCTGCGCGAGATCGCCGCGTTTCCGTTTGTTTCCGCTCCGACCACGCTGATCCGGATCGAAGGTGAGGACCGGTGACATGGGTGCCTGGCGTGGAGTCATCGAGGAGTATCGGGCCTACCTGCCGGTGACCGCGTCCACCCCGGTCGTGACGCTGGGAGAAGGGAACACACCGCTGGTGCGGGCGGCGCGCCTCGCCGAAGCGATCGCGCCCCGGCTCGACCTCCACCTCAAGTTCGAAGGCGCCAACCCGACCGGCTCTTTCAAGGACCGGGGCATGACCCTGGCCATCTCTAAGGCGGTGGAGGAGGGCGCGCGGGCGGTGATCTGTGCCTCCACCGGCAACACCTCGGCGTCGGCGGCCGCCTACGGGGGACGGGCCGGGCTCCAGGTCTTCGTCCTGATCCCCGAAGGGAAGATCGCGCTGGGCAAGCTCGCCCAGGCGATGATGCACCGGGCGACGGTCCTGCAGGTCGAAGGAAACTTCGATCAGGCCCTGTCGATTGTGAAGGAGATCTCGACCAAGTACGGGATCATCCTCGTGAACTCGGTTAACCCGTACCGGCTGGAGGGGCAGAAGACGGCGGCGTTCGAGGTATGCGACCAACTGGGCGACGCGCCGGCTTACCATTTTCTCCCGGTGGGGAATGCGGGCAACATCACGGCCTATTGGAAGGGTTACCAGGAATACTTTCGCAATGGCAAGTGCACCAGGCTGCCGCGGATGATGGGATTTCAGGCCGCGGGGGCCGCGCCCATCGTGCTGGGGCACGTCGTGGAGAAACCCAAGACGATTGCCACGGCCATCCGCATCGGCAATCCAGCCAGTTGGGTCCCGGCGGTGCGCGCAATGCAGGAGTCGAACGGCAAGATCGATCTGGTGACGGACGATGAAATCGTGGAGGCCTACCGCATGGTCGCGGCGCTGGAGGGCATCTTCTGCGAGCCCGCCTCCGCGGCCTCGGTGGCCGGCGTGATCAAGATGCAGAAGGCGGGGCTGTTCAAGGACGGCGATTCGGCTGTGTGCACGCTGACGGGACACGGGCTCAAGGACGTGGACATCGCGATTTCGGTGTCGCAGAAGCCGGCGACCATTCAGGCCAACATGGAAGACGTCGTGAGGGTCTTGGGCTACTGACCATCGCGCGGGGGAGGGCGCACCTGGTTCGCATGAAATATGTGATCCTGCTGGGGGACGGGATGGGCGATCATCCCTTGGCGGAACTCGGAGGGCGCACGCCGCTACAGACGGCCAAGACCCCCAACTTGGATTTCCTGGCCCGGAACGGGGAGCTCGGGCTGGTGAAGACGACGCCGGACGGATTCTATCCGGGCAGCGACGTGACGCAATTGGCGATCCTGGGCTACGACCCCAAGAAGTACTACACGGGCCTTGCGCCGCTGGAAGCGGCCGGCCTCGGCGTCACGCTGAGTCCCGACGACGTCGCCTACCGGTGCAACCTGGTGACACTGCGGGCGGACACCGGCGGCTATGACGTGAAGAAGCTGGGGCCCCATGCCGTGATGGAGGACTACAGCGCCGGGGAGATTGATTCGCTCGAGGCGAAGGAGCTGATCTACGATGTCAACGAGCAACTGGGCACCGAAGTCGTGCAGTTCTATCCCGGCGTGTCGTACCGGAATCTCATGGTCTGGGCCGAGGGCAAGCACCGCGTGGCGCTGACCCCGCCCCAGGACATCGTCGGGCAGCCGGTGGGCGAGTACCTGCCGAAAGGCGAAGGCGAGAAGGTCCTGCGGACCTTGATGGAGGAGGCCCTGGCGGTCCTGCGCGGCCATCAGTTCAATCAGGAGCGGGTCGAGGCGGGCAAGCGCCCCGCGAACGCCATCTGGCTGTGGGGGCACGGCAAGGCGCCGAAGCTGCCGAAGCTGACCGAGCGGTACAACCTCTCCGCGGCCATGATCTCGGCGCTGGACCTGCCGCGGGGTCTGGGCCTCGCCTGCGGCTTCGAGGTGGTGAAGGTGCCGGGCGCCCCGGGAGCCTTGGACACCGACTATCGCGGGAAGGCCGAGTGCGCGCTCAAGGAGCTGGAGAAGCGTGACCTGGTCTACGTGCATCTGGAGGCGACGGATGACGCGAGCCACCGGGGGGATGTGCAGGCCAAGATGAAGGCCATCGAGTCGTTCGATGAGCACACGGTCGGCCCCTTGCTGAAGGAACTGCCGAAGCGGGGCCCGCATCGCGTGCTGGCGGTCTGCAACCACGCGACGCCGGTCGCGCTCAGACGCCATACGAACGACCCGGTGCCGTTCGCCCTCTACGAAGGGCCCACGACCCGCGACCGGGCCGATGCTCGGCGGGGCTTTAACGAGGCGGACGCCCAGGCGGCGAAGGTGGTCTTGGCGGACGCGACGAAGCTGATCGGAAAGTTGCTGGGCAAATAAATGGCATTAGTCATTCAGAAATTCGGCGGGACCTCGGTTGCGAACATCGACCGGATTAAGCACGTGGCGGGTCTTGTCGCCAAGACCCGGCAGGCGGGCGATACTGTCGTCGTGGTGGTCTCCGCCATGAGCGGCGAGACGGATCGTCTGGTCAAGCTCGCCCACGCGATCACCGAGTTCCCCGACGAGCGGGAGATGGACATGCTGCTCTCCACCGGAGAGCGTGTGGTGATCGCCTTGCTGGCGATGTCGTTGCGCGCGTTGGGCTTTGACGCCCGCTCCTTCACGGGTCGCCAGGTGGGCATCATCACCGACAGCACGCACACGAAGGCGAGGATCGAGCGGATCGTGGCCGACCGGATCCAGGCCGCGCTCGACAAGGGCATCATTCCCGTCGTGGCGGGCTTTCAGGGGATCAGCGAGCATGATGACGTCACGACGCTGGGGCGAGGCGGGTCGGATCTCACGGCGGTGGCGCTGGCTGCGGCCCTCAAAGCGGACCGCTGCCTGATCCATACCGACGTGGACGGCGTGTACACGGCGGACCCGAACCTGGTCCCGTCGGCGCGCAGGCTGGCGAAGGTCTCCTACGAGGAGATGCTGGAACTGGCGAGCCTGGGCGCGAAGGTGCTGCAGAGCCGGTCGGTCGAGTTCGCCGCCAAGTACGGGATACCGGTGGTGGTCAAGTCCACGTTCGTCGCGGGGAGCGGGACGCTGGTAACGAAGGAGGATCGGGACATGGAGCAAGTCGTGGTGTCCGGCGTGACGGGCGACCGCAACCAGGCTAAGGTCACGTTCATTGGAGTGCCGGACCGGCCGGGGATCGCCGCCCGCATCTTCGGGCCGCTCGGGCAGGCCAATATCCTGGTGGATATGATCATCCAGAACGTGGGCCAGGGCGATCTGACCGACCTGTCGTTCACCATCCCGCGGGCTGACGTGCACAAGGCAGTGGACCTGTCGAACCGCATCGCGAAGGACATCGGGGCACGGAGCGTGGAGGTGAAGGATCAGATCGCCAAGGTCTCGCTGGTGGGGGTGGGCATGCGGTCCCACTCCGGCGTGGCCGCGCGGATGTTTGAGACCCTGGCCCGCGAACGGATCAACATCATGATGATCAGCACGTCAGAGATCAAGATCTCCTGCGTGATCGAGGAGAAGTATTTAGACTTAGCGATCCGGGCCCTGCACGAGGCCTTTGGATCGGGGAAAGGGTGAGATGAAAGCGGACGACGCGCGCCCAGTCGAAATCTACGACACCACCCTGCGCGACGGCGCGCAGGCCGAGGACGTCTCGTTCTCGGCCGAGGACAAGGTCATGGTCGCCCAGAAGCTGGACGAACTGGGCGCCCACTTCATCGAAGGCGGGTGGCCCGGGGCCAATCCGAAGGACATCGACTTCTTCCGCATGATCAAGACCGTCCCGCTCAAGCAGGCCAAGGTCGTGGCCTTTGGCTCGACGCGGCGGGCGACCAACCCGGTGCATGCCGATCCCACCTTGAAGGCCATCCTTGATGCGGACACCCGGTATGTGACCCTGTTCGGCAAGAGCTGGACTCTGCATGTGACGGACGCGCTCGGCGTCTCGCTGAAGAAGAACCTCGAGCTGATCGAGGATTCCATCGCGTATTTGAAGGGCAAGGGGCGACAGGTGTTCTATGACGCCGAGCACTTCTTCGACGGCTACAAGGTCGATCCAGAGTACGCCCTGCAAACCCTCCTGAAGGCCCAGGCAGCCGGCGCCGAGCGGCTCATCCTCTGCGACACGAACGGCGGGACGATGCCGTGGGATGTCAAGCGGATTGTCGCAGCAATCGCCCGCGAAGTCCGCGTGCCGCTCGGCATCCACGCCCACAACGATGCGGAGATGGCGGTCGCCAACTCGCTGATCGCGATCCAGGAGGGCGTGTTCCAGGTGCAGGGCACGATCAACGGGATCGGCGAGCGGTGCGGGAACGCCAACCTCTCCTCGATCATCCCGAATCTGCACTTCAAGATGAAGATGCCGTCAGTGACTCCGGACCAACTGCGGAACCTCCGCGAGGTGTCCCACTTCGTAGCCGAGATCGCCAACCTGGTCCCGAACAAGCACCAGCCCTACGTGGGCGACTCGGCCTTCGCGCACAAGGGGGGCGTGCACATCGATGCGGTGCGCAAGAACCCGATGACCTACGAGCACATCCGCCCGGAGGCGGTCGGCAACCGCCAGCGGATGCTGATCTCCGACTACGCCGGCAAGAGCAGCCTGTCGGCGAAGGCCGAGGAGTTTCACATCAAGCTGCCAAAGAAAGACCCCAAGGCCCAGGAGCTGCTGGCGACGCTCAAGGACCTGGAGAACCAAGGCTACCAGTTCGAAGGGGCCGAGGGCTCGTTCGAGCTCTTGATGCGCCGGATGCTCGGCAAGCACAAGCCGTCCTTTGAGTTGCTGGGGTTTCGCGTGATTGTGGAGAAGCGGCGGGCGGATGAGAACCCGATCTCGGAGGCTACGGTGATGGTCAAGGTCGGCTCCACGGTGGAGCATACCGTGGCCGTGGGCACCGGTCCGGTCAATGCCCTGGACCATGCCATCCGTAAGGCGCTCGAGAAATTCTATCCGCAGTTACGGGAGGTGAAGCTGCTTGACTATAAGGTCCGCGTGTTGGCCGCCAATAAAGGCACGGCTTCGCGGGTCCGCGTGCTTATTGAATCGGGAGACCACAAGGAAAAGTGGGGAACGGTAGGAGTTTCCGAGAACATCATGGAGGCAAGCTGGCAGGCGTTAGCCGACAGCATTGAATACAAGATGGTGAAAGACCGGCGTTCTTCCAAACACACTTCTGCTTGACTTCTGGCGAACGCCTTCGTATCCTGATGATCTCTAAAGGGATTTTGCCCGGTTGGATGAGAGGGGGAGAGGGATGAGGAAAGCAGACCTGGCGACCGAAATTTACGAAAAAGTGGGTGTTTCGAAGAAGGAGGCTGCGGACCTCGTCGAACTGGTCCTGGATACGATCAAGAGCGTCCTGCAGAAAGGAGAATCTTTTAAAATCGCCGGATTTGGAAATTTTATTGTTCGAAGCAAAGGGCCTCGCAAAGGTCGGAATCCCCGGACCGGTGAAGAAATCGGGATTACCCCTCGACGTGTGGTGACCTTCCGACCGAGCCAAATCTTTAAAAAATACGTGAACTAGCCGCCGGCGGTGGCTGTCATGGCGACCGGGACGTCAGCATCCGACCACGGCACAAGCACCGCAGTCGGCGAGAAGCTTTTCTACAAGATCGGCGAAGTGAGCCGGCTGACTGGCCTTCCCGCGTATGTCCTGCGGTTCTGGGAGTCTGAGTTCGGGTTCCTGCGTCCCCAGAAGACCAGGGGCCGGCAGCGGAAGTACACCCCGAAGGACATCGAGACGCTCCTCCAGATCAAACGGATGCGGTACGAGCAGGGGTTCACGCTGGAGGGGTTGAAGCGTCGGTGGCATACACGGGCAGGCACGCAGGAACGGCGGCCTTCGCGCGATACGGTCGAGGTGGTCCGGCGCCTGAAGCACGAAGTCCACGAGATGCTGAAAGTTCTGAGCGATTCGACATAGGTCGAACCTGGCCCGACAAGTCTGAATGGTTCGGGGCGTAGCGCAGCCCGGTAGCGCACTCGCTTGGGGTGCGAGTGGTCGTGGGTTCAAATCCCGCCGCCCCGACCAGCCCTCGCTATTTTTTTCATAACCTCGCGTGCTTGACGGTGAACGCTTCCTGTGATGATCAATCCTGACCACGCCCGGTTGAAAATGGTCGAGGAGCAGCTCGTTCCCCGGGGCATCACCGATTCGCGGGTCCTGGAAGCGATGCGAAAGGTCCCCCGGCATCTGTTCCTCGAAGAAGCCCTGGCTGATCGCGCCTACGACGATTCGGCTTTGCCGATCGGCGAGAAGCAGACCATTTCACAACCATACATCGTGGCGCTGATGACGCAGGCTCTGGCGCTCCGGGAGACCGATAGGGTGCTGGAGATCGGGACGGGGTCCGGCTATCAGACGGCGATCCTGGCCGAACTGGCGGAGCGGGTCTATTCCATCGAACGGGTGAAGTCACTTGCCCTTCAGGCCCGCGAGCGGCTTGACCGGATGGGCTACCGGAACGTGGCTATCCGGATCGGAGACGGGACCTACGGGTGGGGAAACGCCGCGCCGTTTGACGCCATCCTAGTGGCGGCCGGGTCTCCGAGCGTACCGCCGTTGCTCGTCGAGCAGTTGCGGGAAGGCGGGCGGCTGGTCATTCCGGTCGGCGACCGCCACGTGCAGCGGCTGCAGGTGGGCGTGAAGCAAGGCGGACAACTGGTCGTCAGCGACTTGGGCGACTGTGTTTTCGTCCCCTTCATCGGGGCCTTCGCATGGAACGCGGACGCATGCTGAAGATCTTCAACACCCTGACCGGCGGGAAGGATCCGTTCGAGCCGCTGGTGCCCGGCCAGGTTCGCATGTACGTGTGCGGCGTGACGGTCTATGACGACGTTCACCTGGGCCATGCCCGTAGCGCCATCGTCTTCGACGTCATCCGGCGATACCTGGAATACCGCGGCTTCAACGTCACGTTCGTCAAGAACTTCACGGATGTGGACGACAAGATCATCAATCGGGCCCGGGAACTGAGCCTGCCGTGGCAGGCCGTGACAGCCCGGTACATCGACGCCTACTACCGCGATATGGGGCGACTTGGGGTCCGCCCGGCAACGCTGGAACCCAAGGCCACCGAACACATGGAGGAGATCATCCGGCTCATCCGCACTCTTGTTGAGAAAGGCGTCGCTTACCGGGTCAACGGCGATGTCTATTTCGAGGTCCAGAAGTATCCCGCCTACGGGCGGCTCTCCAAGCGCAAGCTCGACGAGCTGCAGGCAGGCGCTCGTGTCGAAGTGGATGAGCGGAAACGGAACCCTATGGACTTTGCGCTGTGGAAGTCCCCCAAGCCCGGTGAACCGGCGTGGCCGAGCCCGTGGGGGCCCGGTCGCCCGGGCTGGCACATCGAATGTTCCGCCATGGCGATGAAGCACCTCGGCGACACGTTCGACATCCACGGGGGCGGCCAGGACCTCATCTTCCCGCACCACGAGAATGAAATCGCCCAGTCCTGTGCGGCGACCGGCAAGGAGTTCGCCCGGTACTGGGTTCACAACGGCTTTGTCACCGTGGACAGCGAGAAGATGTCAAAATCGCTCGGCAACTTCTTCACGGTCCGCGAGATCTTCGAGAAATTCCCCGCGCCGGGGAAAGTGACAGCCGAGGTGGTCTGGTATTTCCTTCTCTCGACGCAGTATGGCAGTCCCATCGATTTCTCAGACCAAGCGCTGCGCCAAGCGAGAGCCGGACTCAGTAACTTTTACGACCTCTTTCTGCGGTTAGAAGAGATTACGATGTCGAAGGGGGCCGCCGACGAGGAAGTTGGAAGCGCGCTCAAGGCCGTGGCGGCGGACTTCGAGCGTGCCATGGATGACGACTTCAACACGCCGGCCGCGCTCGCCGCGTTGCAGACGTTTCGAAGCAAGCTCAACACGAAACTCGCGGCCGGTCTCTCTTCGGTAGTTGCGCAGCAGGCGCTCACGGCGATCCAGCACTATGGTGCGGTGCTGGGGCTCTTCCAGGTGCCCGCGCGGGAATGGGAGTTCAGGGAGCCTGTCGGGACTGCGCTCGATGATGCGGAGATCGAGCGCCAAATTGCCGAGCGAAACAATGCCCGGCTCAGAAAAGACTTTGCGCGGGCGGATGAGATCAGGAAGGCCCTTGCCGCACAGGGCGTCATACTCGAGGATCGGTCCGACGGCACGACCCGCTGGAAGCGATGAGCCTCGCGGCTTCGACCGACCTGCTCTACGGCGTGCATCCGGTGCTCGAAGCGCTCCGGGCGAAGGACGTAGGGGTCCACCGGATCTACCTGCAGGAGGGCCGTCGGGGTCGCGCGGTCGAGGAGATTCTGCGGCTGGCCAAGGCCCGCCACGTGCCCGTGGCCTTCGAGGCGCGCGGGGACCTGGATCGGCGGGCCGGGTCCGGACGGCACCAAGGCGCGGTGGGCATCGCCTCGGCGAAGGCCTACCTGTCTCTGGAGGAGCTTCTCGAAACGGCGCGCCGGCATGACTCGCCCCTCCTGCTCGTGCTTGACGGGATCGAGGATCCCCACAATCTCGGCGCGATCGTGCGGACCGCTGAGGCGGCCGGCGCGCAGGGCGTGCTCCTGCCGACCCGGCGGGCGGTCGGCCTGACCGCGACCGTGGCCCGCGCCTCGGCGGGCGCCGTCGAGCATCTTCCCGTCGCCCGCGTCGTCAATGTCGCGCAGACCATCGAACGGCTCAAGGCGGCGAACTTCTGGGTCTATGGGCTTGACGCGAAAGGGACTCGACGCTATTGGGAAGTGGATTATCGCGGTCCGGTGGCGTTAGTGGTGGGTGGGGAAGGTCGGGGGATCCGGCCGCTGGTTGCCGGTCAATGCGATGGGCTGGTGCGCATCCCGCTCCAGGGTAAAGTGCAGAGCCTCAACGTCTCGGTGGCGGCGGCGGTTGTGCTGTACGAGGTGCTGCGGCAGCGAGCCCGCACCAGTCCCGTCAGCTCCGCCGCACCCGGATGAATCCTTCCTCGATGGCGGCTTTGAGGAGTTGGGCGGCGTTCGACACCCGGAGCTTCTTCATCATGTTGGCGCGGTGCGCTTCGACGGTCTTTACGCTGATCTTGAGGCGTGTCCCGATCTCCCGGTTCTTGAGGCCGTTCCAGATCAACTGGAGGATTTCCTGCTCGCGGTCCGTCAAGGACGTGGCCCCGTTTCTCTTCTTCCGTTCCATGATCGCATAACTCCTTATGCTAAAGATGTCTAATCAACCGCCCTACCAGTAAGACCATTAGTATCACATAATCAAGTAAATGCTGTAAATAAGAAAAGGCATCACGGTCCGGTCCGCAGCCTTGTCCCCTTCAGGGAGATCACGTACAATGGGCGCGCGGGCCGCCTGGTCCGGGAGCTATCGGCGGAGGCAGGATGAGTCCCCAGTGGCATGTGACGGTCGCGGTGCTGGTCGGCGGCGTCATCGGCAGCTTCTTGAATGTCTGCATCCATCGCCTGCCCCTTCGAGAATCCATCGTGCGGCCGGGATCCCGGTGCCCGCAGTGCAAGACGGCCATCGCCTGGTACGACAACATTCCGATCCTCAGCTACCTCTGGCTGCTCGGCCGGTGCCGGAGTTGCCGGGCCGGCATCGGGTGGCGTTACCCGCTTGTGGAAGCCCTCAACGCCGCCGGATATGGCTTCATCGCCTGGCGCTTCGGCGTGACCCCAGTGGGGTACGTGTACGGGGCGCTCTTTTCGGCCCTCATCGTCGTGAGCTTCATCGATCTCGATCACATGATCGTGCCTGATCGGATCACGGTGCCCGGGATCGTGCTCGGACTCGTCGCGGGGACGCTCCTCTTGCCGCGCTGGTGGGACAGCATCGGCGGTCTTGTGTTAGGCGGTGGCCTGCTGTATGTCATGGCCTGGATCAGCCCCTACCTGTTCGGGAAGGAGGGCATGGGCGGGGGCGACATCAAACTGCTGGCCATGATCGGCGCGTTCCTGGGCTGGCAGCAGGTGCTGCTCACGGTGATCGTGGGCGGACTCCTGGGCGCGGTGCTCGGTGTGGGGTTGATCGCGGCCCGCGTGATCAGCCGCTCGGATTACATCCCGTTCGGCCCTTTTCTCTCTCTCGGGGCGGTGGTCGCGATGCTGTTCGGCCCGGAGATCCTGGGCTGGTACGGTGAGCTTCTGGTGGGAAGGGGGTAAGCCGTGGCGCTGCGTCCTCGAAGCAATCCGTTCGCGATCCTCACCGCCCTGCTGTTAGTGTTGTTTCTCACGACCCTCGCGTTCAATCTGTTGACGGCCCAGCGTATTCCCACCGCCCCTGGGGGCGTCGATGTGCACGCGGCGACCGAACTCCTGCTGAAAGTCCTGGGCGGCATCATTCTTCTGGTCCTGCTGTACGCCGGGTTCGCGCGGATCGTGCGGCGCGATTCCTCACCGTCGACCGGGTTCGTGAAAGACAATGTCTTCCTCGACGTCGTGGGGCGCCTGCGGGACAAGGAGCATGAGCTCGAACGCTTGCGGTCGGCGGCGGAGGAACGGGCGCGGGAAATCGAGAGCTATAACGAGAACATTCTCCGCAGCGTCTCGAGCGGCGTCATCACCTTCAACCGAGAGAGCGTGGTCACCACGTTCAATGACGCCGCCGGCCGCATCCTGCGGTTCAATCGGGCGGACGTGATCGGCAAGACGTGCGGCGAGGTCTTCGGCGCGAACAGCACGGTCGCGGGGCTGCTGAACCGGTGCCTGAGCACCGGGGAAGCCATTACGCGGGAGGAGTTCGAGCTGTACCTGCCGCATGGGGAACGGATCTGGATCGGCGTGAGCACCACGCTGCTGAAGGATCGCGAGGGCCGCCTGATGGGGACCACGTTTGTGTGCACCGACCTCACCGAGATCAAGGCGCTGCAGGAGCAGGTGGAGATGCGCGAGCGCATGACGGTGTTGGGGCAGATGTCCGCGGGGATCGCCCACGAGTTCCGCAACCTGATGGGGACCATCCTGGGCGCGGTCAAGCTGATCGCCCGGCAAACCCCGCCCGACAGTCCGGTCCACGAAAGCATCCAGACCGTCACCCACGTCATCTCAGACATGGACCATCTGATCACGCAGTTCCTCAATTTTGCGCGGAAGACCGACCCCGACCTCAAGCCGGTCGACATGGGGCCGTGGCTCAAGCGGGTGGTCGAGCAGGTGCTGGAACAGGTGCCGCCCCCCCATCCCCATGTCGAAGTGACTTGCTTTCCGGACGTGCCGCGGATCCGCATCGATGAAGTGCTGATGCGGCAGGCGTTGGGGAACCTGGTCCAGAATGCCGTCGAGGCCATGCCGGGTGGCGGGCGCCTGACCGTGTCGGCCGGTCTGCGGCCCCCGCTGGGGCGGCGGCGTGAAGTCGAGGTGCGGGTCATCGACAGCGGCGCCGGCATCCCGCAAGACCGGCTCGGCAAGATCTTCCTGCCGTTCTTTACGACGAAACCGAAAGGAACCGGCCTGGGACTCGCGCTGGTCCACAAGATCGTCCTGCTGCATAACGGCCGGATCGATGTGGAGAGCCAGGAGCGCAAGGGGACGACCTTTCGGATTTCGTTACCGATTGCCTGAGGGACGGGCGTGGCCACGATTCTGCTCATTGAAGACAACGAACGCATGGCCGAGGTGCTGGCCCGGCACATGGAAATGGAAGGGCATGCGGTCGTCCTGGTGGCCGATGGGGAAAAGGGCATCGAGGAGTTTCGGCGGCAGAAGGTGGACCTGGTCCTGACGGATCTCAAGCTGCCGGGGAAGTCGGGCCTGGAAGTCTTGCAAGCCGTCAAGGACGAGAATCCCATGGTCCCCATCGTCGTCATGACCGCGCACGGCACGATCGAGAGCGCCGTGAAGGCCGTCAAGGAAGGGGCGTTCGATTTCCTGCAGAAGCCGGTGGACCCGGACCATCTCCTGATCATCATCGGGAAGGCGCTGGAGACCCGCCAGCTCGTCACCGAGAATCTGATCCTCAAGGAAGAGCTCTCACAGACAAAGTACGCGAAGATGGTCGGCCAGAGCCGCGCTCTGCTGGAAGCGCAGGAGAAGGCGAAGAAGGTCGCGGTGGGCACCACGACCGTGCTCCTGCTCGGGGAGAGCGGCACCGGTAAGGAGCTCTTTGCCCGGATGATCCATGACTTCAGCCCGCGCAAGAACGGGCCGTTCGTGGCCATCAACTGCGCGGCCATCCCCCGGGAGCTGCTGGAAAGCGAGTTGTTCGGACATGAGCGCGGTTCGTTTACCGGCGCCACCGGACGGAAAATCGGCAAGTTCGAACTGGCGGACAAGGGCACGGTGTTCCTCGACGAGATCGGCGACATGGACATGGGCCTCCAGGCCAAGCTCCTCCGCGTGCTGGAGGGCGATCGGTTCATGCGGGTCGGTGGCACGTCTCCGGTCAAGGCGGACGTCCGCGTCGTGGCGGCCACCAACAAGGATTTGCACGCGGCGGTGGCCAAACACGCCTTCCGCGAGGATCTGTATTACCGGCTGAACGTGTTCCCGCTCGTCATCCCGCCTCTACGCGACCGCCGGGAGGATATCCCGTTGCTCGTCGATCATTTTCTCGCGGTGTACAGCCGGGAGGTGAAGAAAGAGGGCTTGGCGCTCTCGTCCGAAGCGATGGACGTGATGAAGCACCATCCGTGGACCGGGAACATCCGCGAGCTGCAGAATTGCATCGAGCGGGCCGTCATTCTCTGCGACGGCCGCGAGATCCTCCCGGAGCACATCGGCTTGCGCGTGCTGGCGCGGTCGGCCGGGGAGGACGTGCCGGCGGTCGGGAGCCTCCAGGAAGCCAGCAGCGCGGCCTCCCGGGCCGTGGAGGCCAAGATGATCGAGAAGGTCCTGCGCGAGACCGGCGGCAACAAGACCAGGGCGGCCGAGATCCTGCAGGTCAGCTACAAGACGCTGCTCACCAAGATCAAGGACTATGGCCTCGACTAAGAGTGACGAGCCGGTCGTGGACCCGTGGGTCACGTGCTTTTTGACCGGGATGGTGATCCGCCACCTGGACAGCCTGCCGGGGATTGGTGACCGAATCGATTACCACCGGGTCATCGGGGTGGTGGAAGGGTTCGACCACATCCACGATCCGAAGGCCTTCCTCCTCGATCCGAACAACTGGGTCCCGCACGTGGTGCTCCGCGAGCTGATTCACCGCAGCGAGGAGGCGAGCGGGCGCAAGGATGTGACCTACCGCGCGGCCCTGGCCTACTTCGCTTCCTCCGACAAGCGGGAGCCGACGCTGATAGAGACCATCGCCCGGTACCTCGATGATGTGGACACGGCCGTCCGGTGCTCCGGGCTCTGGGCATCAGCCTATAGCAATTACCTTCGCATGCAGGCCTTCGCCCGCCCTGACGAGACGCACACGCTGTACGTGCTGGTCCGTTTTCTACCCCCGGTCGATCCGCAAATCGGGAACAGCCTGCTGGTCAAGGGCAACATCGAGGGGTTCTCCCAGCTCTATCCGTTCGTGGAATCCGCGTCCTGTGAGGAGCAGTACTCGCAACTGCGCCTGACGACCATTGTCGCCGAGTTTGGTGGGGCCTACGTGCTGAGGACTGAAGGATCCAGGAGCGCTCCGACCGACTGGCTGATCAAGGAGGGAAAGACCGGCAGAACAGTGGCGACGGCCCTCCCGTTCTGGATGGAAGTTGAACCGGCCGCCGGCTGGGACGGGGGACAAGCCTACGCCGCTGATCGTCCAGCGAGCCGCTCGAGCGAACACCTCCGGGCTCTCCGGATCGAACAGCCGGGCGTGTTGCGCGCCGGGTCGTTGGAGTATGTCTTGCATGAGGGGACGATCTACGACGCTCCGTACACGCGGTACCGTTTCCAGTGGCGGGAGCGTTCCTCGTCCGAGGCGGTACAGCGGCAAGCGGACAGCGCGACGGGCCGGGCCACCAAGGGCGTGATCTCGCGGCTGCTGTTCGATCACCTGGTGGGATTGCAGACCACGCAGCGGCGGGCCCTCGGGGTCTTCATTCGCAACCGCGAGCTGCGTGAGGAGAACAAGCATCTTCGAGAGGAGCTGTACGGGGCGACGGAAACGGGCGGGTTGGTGGGCAAGAGCCGTCCCATGCAGGACCTGTTCGGTCTGGTGCGAAACGTCGCGCAGTCCGACGTTACCGTGCTGATCACCGGGGAGACCGGAACCGGCAAGGAACAGACGGCGCGGCTGATCCACCAGCTCAGTCCGCGGCGGACCGGACGGTTCCTCGCGATCAATTGCGGCGCGCTGGCGGAAAACTTATTAGAATCGGAGCTCTTCGGGCACGAGCGGGGTGCCTTTACCGGGGCCGTGGCGCAGAAGAAGGGCAAGTTCGAACAGGCCAACGGCGGCACGCTCTTCCTGGACGAGATCGGCGAGATCTCGCCAGCCATGCAGGTGAAGCTCTTGCGGGTCCTGCAGGAACGGGAACTCCAGCGGGTAGGCGGTCACGAGGACATCAAGGTGGACGTCCGGATCATCGCAGCCACCAACCAGGACCTGCACGCGCTCGTCACCGAGCGGAAGTTCCGGCAGGACCTGTTCTACCGGCTCAATGTCTTTCCCCTCCACATCCCGCCGCTCCGGGAACGGAGCGAGGACATCCCGCTGATCGCCCAGCATTTGCTCGACCGGCATGCCACAGCGCAGAAGAAAGCTGTCAAGGGGTTGACCGGCGAATCCCTCGAGGCGTTGGTCCGCTATCGCTGGCCCGGGAACATCCGCGAACTGGAGAACGCCATCGAGCGCGCCGTCGCCCTCGCCGGGCCGAAGACCGCCATCATCGGGCCCGACCTCCTGCCGCCGTCCATCCGCGAGACGCCCGAAACCATCTCCGCCCGAGGGTTCGACGATCTCATGGACCGGGTCGAGTGGCCACTCATCGTCCATGCGCTCAAGAACGGGCGCGGGCTCACCGGCCTCATCAAGCGCATCGAATGGGCGCTCATCCGGCGGGCCATCAAGGAACATGCGGGCAATAAGACAGCCGCCGCCCGACTGCTGTGCCGGACCTACCGATGGTTGCGCAAGGCCGAGACGGAGAGACCGGGTGATTGATTGCCATGTTCACTTGGCGGCGCTCCGGACAGAGGAGAACGGGTGCTACATTTCCCCCAGGATACTCCGTAGCCCGATCTTCAAGTTTCTCGCGTGGAAGCACAATCTGAACGCGCAGGATGCGGCGTGGTCCAATCAGAAGTACGTGGACGACCTGCTCGCAGAGCTGCGGAAAGCGAAGTACGTGGACAAAGCGGTTCTTCTAGGGATGGATGGTGTCTATGACACTAATGGAAAGTTGGATCTGAAGAGCACGGAATTTCTCATCGCTAACGATTACGTCTTGAACATTGCCAGATCGTATCCAAATGAGTTCCTGCCGGGTGTCTCCATCAACCCGCAACGGCGAGATGCCATCGAAGAGCTGGAACGCTGCACCGAAGCAGGGGCCGCTCTGGTGAAGGTGCTGCCCAATTCGCAAGGGTTTGACCCCGGCAACCGGCAGTACATCCCGTTCTACCGGAAGCTTGCACAGTTGAGCATTCCGCTCCTCAGCCATGTTGGCTACGAGTTCAGCTTAATTGGCAAGGACCAATCCGCCGGTGACCCCAACAAGTTGCGGGTTCCCTTGGAGGAAGGCGCGACGGTCATCGCCGCCCACGGATGCAGCAACGGCCTGGTCGCGTATGAGCCATACTATCGGACGCTCTTGGGATTGGTACGGCGCTATGTGAATTTCTTCGCAGATGTCTCCGCGCTGACGCTGCCGAACCGCTTTGGAATGTTATGGCGTTTGCAGCGCCATCCGGAAGTGCATGCACGGCTCCTGTTCGGGACCGACTATCCACTCGCTGTGTTTCACTGGCCGTGCTGGGGGCGGATCGGGTTGCGGGATTTCAGGACGATCATCAGGACGAACAATCGGTTCGACAGGAAGTATCTCATCTTGAAGGCTCTGGGCGTCGGCTTTCGCTCAGTCGATCAGCTTATGACCGCCTCCTGAAGGTCGCGCTGCCCCCTGAACGCTCGTTCAGGGCGGAATTGTTTTCATTCCTCGACCTGTTCTGATTGCATTCCGTCCAGCTCCAGCAGAACTCATTGAAAATCCCTCTTTCGTCTTCCTTCCACTGGCATCCTTCCTACCTTGAGCTCCGCCTGGCACCGTTTCTGCTCAATCACCGGGCTGATTACAGGCTGTTTACAAACAATGTCGAGAAGGAGGTGTCTTATGTGGTGGACTTGGATTGCGGTTCTCGTTGGAGGAGGAGTCGGGCTTCTCGCCCCTGATCTGGCTCAGGCTGGTGCCTGGCGGTACACGAAACACTTCCATCTGCCTCCCGTGTATGAAAGCCACAGTCATCTCTCACGGAGCGGCTCTAGAAAAGAGATGTCATTCGAGACCCTGCGGATGCTCTCGACCGGCATGACGAAAGCGGAGGTGTTGAGCCGCGCCGGATCTCCGCGGCACCGCTTCCAGAACAGGGGGACGCAGCGCTGGATCTACACCACGTCCGACAACTGGATCGTGGAAGTTGTCTTCTCCGGGAACAACGTGATTGAGATCAACTGGTCCCGCTCGTAAGCCCTCAGCGATTATGCAAACGCCCTGCTGCGACGCCAATCTTCGCGTCCAGCGGGGCGTTTCGCGCTCAGTCACCTGCCGTACTCTCGCTTGGAGCACCTTCAAAGACACAGACCGTGAACGAGCAGACAATTGCCCTGAACGTCCGTTCAGGGCCTGACGAGCCTGTCGGCTCGTGACGAAATCTTCCGATTGCCCCAAACGCTTGTACTGATCAGCTTCCTACTCACATCGCTTCTTCCTGACCGCTCCTAGCCTGGTTTCCCAACCACCATCGTTGACAGTCCCGTTGCTGATGTGGGCCTGCGAACTTCTGTCGTCGATGGCACGGTACTTGATCACTCTCCCGGCATCTCGTTCGACAACGTAATCGGAGGGCCTACGATGACGATGGCATCGGCGAAAAATCTCATGATACAGGAAGAGGGAATGACGATGGCGGAGCTGGTGATTGCCCTGACGATCACCGGAGCGCTGTCCGTGTTTCTGGGCACGGAGCTCCAGGCAGTGGCGGACCGGGTCTATCGCGATACGGCGGTGGCAGAGGTGGTTGGCGATCTCCGGTATGCCAGGAGCCTCGCAGTACGTGAGGGACAGACTATCCAGGTTGCCCTTGATCCTGACCAACCAGGAATGACCCTGTACCGTTCCAGCGATGCCTCGCAGCCGGTGGCCCCGATGAGGAACCTCATGAACCGGGGCATCAGAACGATCCGTTCGACAGGAGGACGCGTGTTGTCGTTCCATCCTCGCGGCACCAGCTCGACGCCGACGACGTTAACGCTTGAGGACCGGCGGGGTGTACAGCGGGTGGTGACAGTCAGCTTGACCGGCATCGTCCGGGCGCAGTGACGCTGCCATGAAGCGCGGGTCGTTGCACTCGAAACGCGGCATGTCCTTGGTCGAGCCATTGGTCGCAATGGTGGTGCTTTCGTTCAGCCTGCTCGGCTCGGTCAGCATGTTTGCGTTGGCCCAGGATGGCATCACAGTGGGCGCCAGGAAGCTCCAGGCTATGGCGCTGGCTGAGACCAGGATTGAGCGGCTTCGGGTGGCGGCCTATCACACCCTTTTGACAGCCGATCTGGATAGCGATGGCGTTGTCGATGTGGGGCTGAAGGATTTGGGGAGCGAGGGGGACGCTGTCGCCGATGACGGCGAGTACACAACTCGGCAAGCCAGCAACGGCATCATGGTGACGTGGACGGTCCGTCCGGACCGGCCGAACCTGGCGAACTCACGAACGGCGACGATCACGGTGACCGCTGCGTGGTCCGACCAGGCAGGGCGGCCTCGCATGGTCCGATTAGGGATGCGGAGAGCGAATCCCGTATTCAGCGGAGGAGCTGTTTGATGAGACTGGCCAGTGACGGAGGGATCGTATCAGGCCATGCTGGCTTCTCCTTGGCGGAGGCCATGATTGCCGCCACGTTGGGGGCTCTCGTCCTGGGAGGGGCGCTGGACATGTTTGTCTCGCACCACCAGCACTACCGAGGACAGCAGACGAAGGCTGAGCTCCAACAGGAGTTACGGGGTGGCGTCCACATGCTGGCCCGTGAGCTGCGCCTGGCGGGGACCGGGACCTTGGTAGGCCGACCGACCATGACCGTGATGGCAGGCGAGGAGGTTGCCTTTGACGCCAACGTGAACGATGTCCGAGGAGTGTTGGTGGCGGCCGCCGTCGCCGGTCAGGGCTGGGTGCAGGTCGGTTCCCGATCAGGGTGGACAAAAGACAAAAAAATCGTCGTCTGCGGACTCGAGGGATGCGAAGAACACGTGTTGGCGCGGGACAGCTCGACAGGGAAATTAGCCCTGTCAGGTCAGCTCACGCGAGATTTTCCGCTCGGCAGTCCGGTCGAGATCGTGAACCGGGTCCGCTACTATCTGAGTCGCCGCGATCCCCGGAATGCCAAACTGATGCGTGAAGTGGACGCCGGCGCCAATCCCCTCGTCGAGTATGTTGACGGGATATCCTTCAGCTATCTCGCCGCGGACGGACGTCCAGCCGGACGAGCGGATGATATCAAGCTGATCCGGCTTCATCTGGAAACCAGCCGCCCGGATGGCCGTGGAGGACGGATTCACCGAACCCATAGGCAGGAACTCGGAGTGAGGGCACTATGATGATACCTAATGCTGAGGCGGGCTGGGTGTTGATCGGGGCGCTGCTGGTCGGGCTGCTCCTGGCCATGCTGGGCGGGACGGCCATGAACTTGGCGGTCACGGAAGTGACGGCTTCGAGCCGGCACGTGGACGAAAAGACTGCTCAGTTGTTGGCTGAAAGCGGCGTGGAGCAAGTGGTGGCTTGGATCACGCAAGGCGCACTGCCTGCCTCCCACGATACGCTCTTGCCTCTTCGGTTTACCGGCACGCCGGACGCTCCTGATGTGGCGTATGATGCCGGCCGCCCTGAAGACGATCGTGTGCTCAACAATGCGAGCGCAGTAGGCGCGCTGGCCGACTTCGGGCGGGTCACGCACGCTCGTCTCTACGGCCCCGGACACCCCGATGGCTACTGCGCGCTGGAGGTGACGGCGCAGGCACGGGGCGGGACCCGTCGAACGGTGTCCGTCGAATTAGGCGTATGGAGAATTCCGCCCCTTCGTGCTGCTGTCCAAGCCGATGTTCCCCCGGCCGACCGCAGCGTTGCTGAATCTGGCTCCCTTCCCAAGGTCCAGGCTCATTGGGGCGACATCGTCTCGAACAGCCCGCCCGGTCCTTGGCAGTATCAGACCTTCAAGGACTATGCGCAACGCTTTGGAAGCTACTACGTCCCGGATCGGGAGGGCCTGCTCTACAGGAACGGGATGACAGATCCGTCCCACGCCCTGACGCCGTCGCAGGTCTTCGGATCGCAGGAGGTCGGGGATCAGCGCGGTCTGGTGTTCATTGATACCCTCGACCAACAACCGCCCAACGAGACCAACCAGGCTACGCTGACGCTGGAAGCGCCGTACATGGAGGGAACCTTCTACATCAACGCGCACGTCGTGCTGCAGCCGCTGGGAACGGGCCGGATGGTCCCGGCTTTTGCTCCACCGCCGGAGGGACAGTCGGCAACGGCCTTGTACGGACCGGCGAGCACTGTGGGGGTGACAATCAATGGGGTGCTGTACACGGCCGGGACGCTCCGGGTTGGCAGGGAGGTGCGGGTGTACGGATCTGTCGCCGCGGAGCGTGGATTGGCCGGGGCAGGGCTCCTGGAAGTCTGGTACGACGCTGACCTTGGCAGGGGGCGCGTGCGAGGGCTTCCCGTCGTCTATCCTCTGCGGGGAACCTGGCGAGAGTGGGGGAACTGAATAAACCTGACAAGAGTTCGTGTGGAAATCATGTAACCGGCTCCCCAAAAGACGGAAGGGAACTACCTAAATCGAACGGCCCCCCAGCCTCTTCTCATACCCGCCAGTAAGGGCTATTCCACACGTAACCTGTTGAAATCAAGCGGTAATGTTCGCGCATGCCCTCGCAGTCCTCGCCTTGGGCACTTGCCTTGCACAGTAAAGGCTTAATGCTGGGGGTGGACATGCGGCCACGAGCAATCGACCGTCTTAGAACGGCGAGGGGATTTACTCTCACCGAGATGATGGTTGTGGTCGGAATCATTGCTGCGTTGGCTGCTTTCGCTATCCCGAATTATTTGGACTGGCAGCGGAAATACCGGCTCAAGGATTCCATTGCCTCGTTACAGTCGAGTCTCGCTTTGGCGAGGATGATCGCGATGAACCAGAGTACAACCGTGACGGTCACGCTTTCCCAGCCCGCTGCAACTTCGGCGGTGACCGTGACTTTCACCAGGAGTGGAGGGGCGACCGTCATGCCCGACTTGACACTGCCGCCGTCCACCGGGTTCACCAGTTCGGCTGCCGGTGACATCTCACTGACCAATGCTGCCAACGGAACGGTGGGTTCTCCGCAGGACGTGCAATTTACCTCGTTAGGCAGACCGGTCAATCCTTCGACGACTCCGAATGCCGCGAACAACCTGTGCATCACCACTACCGGAGCCTACACCGCCTGCAGCGGGGGGACCGCGCAGGCCATCAATTTGAAAAACAGCATCGGACAGAACTATCGGGTTACCGTGGGGACCACCGGGAAGCTTTCCTGGTGCTATGCAAGTTCGTGCGCCCCGTAGTGGGTCTGGGAGGGGCGCCTTTAGGCGGGGTCCCCTCCCGTTTGGAGCAGCGATGAGACAGACGCTGTACAGGCAGAAGCCGAACCGGTGTCGAGAGGAGCGGGGGTTTTCGCTCATCGAGGTGCTGCTCGCCATGATCTTCCTTGCGATCGGGCTACTGGCCATCGCGGCCATGCAAGACGTCGCGATGGGCTCGAACATGAAGGCCAAACGGATGAGCTTCGCGACGAATCTCGTCACCGAGTTGGTCGAGCGCATTCGGTACAATGCGCCGGCCAACTCCACCGCGCCGTACCCCTACAATTTTACCGTGACCTGTACCACAACGGCCTGCGCCGGCGGGACCGCGCCGACGACGACGAATTTGACAGCGCTGGGCGACTACACCCAATGGGTGAGCCGTCTCGCAAACCTCGAGCCGTCCACCGGTCAGATCGTGCTCCCCAACGCTTCCGGGACGGTCACGTCCGTGGCAGCCGGCCCCGCCACTCTTGGCCAGGTGCTGATCACCATCACCCTGACCTGGTCCTCCGGTATCGTCCCTGCAACCGTCACCATGAGCACCATCGTGGCTCCGCTATGAACGCGCATTTCACGAACGGGCGTGCAACATGGAGCGCCTCCGGCGCCGATCGGGGATTTTCTCTGATCGAGCTGCTGATCGCCGTGGCCATCTTCTCGATCATTTCACTGGCCGGGTTCACCGTGCTGTCCAGCGGGGCGCGCAACGCCGCGATGAACGACGAGACAGTCAAGATCCTGCAAAACGTCAGGATGGCCATGGATCTGGTCGCCCGCGACATCCGCATGGCCGGCTACGGCAATCCGTCGGCCCCGAACGCGGTCCCGTTGACCGCCAACAATTGCACGTTCATTCTCAATCCGACCAATTCGAGCACCGGGCCGGACAGCATCTCGCTCATCACCGTTGATCAGGTGATCGGGCGGTTGACCGCGGATGCGCCCGGCGCGACACCGACCCAGCTCACCCTCGATGCGGTCACGGGGCTGGCCGTCAACGACGTGATCAGCGTCGATGGGATCTTCACGAGCACGGTCAACGGGATCAATGCCGGCGCCAACACCGTGACCCTGGCCGCCCCCGGCATCCAGTCACCGATGGGATTCAACGGGGCGGCCAATACGGGCACGCAGGTGGTGCGGCTGGCGTGCGTCAAATACAGCGTCGACACGACCAAGAACCAGCTCCTCCGGGACGGCGTGCCGGTGGCGGATGACATCGAGGACCTGCAACTGGCGTACGGGGTGGATACGAACGGCGACGGGATCATTGATGACCAGAACGCCAATAACATCGTGGACTGCCTTGACCTGATCCCGAATGCCCTCGTCCAGACGGTGTCCAACACCGTCGGGTGTTTCGGGACTGGCGGGGTCACTACGGTCCCTGCGGATCCCACGACCATCCGCATGGTCCGGATCAGCGTGGTGGGCAAGGCAAGCAAACCGGACCCCAGCTATACAGCCAATTCCGCTCTGGCAGTGGAAGACCATAACATCCCGGCCGTCTCGCAGTACCGCCGACGGGTCCTGACGAGGACGGTGAGCTTGCGGGACCTGGGACTCTAATGGAACGGCACTACTCCCATCCCCGGACGGACGTGACGAGGTCCCCCCTCCGCAACGAAGACGGCGTGGCGATGCTCACGATCCTGATGCTGACCGTGATCCTGACCGTCATCGGGATCGCTGCCATCTCGACGACGAGCCAGGACCTGAAGGTGGCGGGCGGCGAGAGGTTGCGGGCAACCGGCGTGAACGCCGCCGAGGCCTGCATGAGCAGCGCGGTTCAGATCATCCAGCAGACCTTGCAGAACGGGGCGGTGCCTACGACGCTGCTCGGCGCCGCCAACCCGTTCATTGCGACGAGTGTGGCCGGTCTGGGTACGGCCTCGGGTCAGAACCCCATCCAGGCGGAGATCATGGGACAGTCCGACAAGAATCCGGATACGGCCGATTTCAACGCGTCGGGCGTGGCGCCGAACGCGGTGCTTACCCTGACGGGATATTCGGTCAACATGGACATCGACCGGCTATATGCCAAGCCCAAGGCCGGGGGGTCTCTGCAATTCGCGGCCGGCTACGAAGGCACGGCCGCCGGCGCGGCGGGCGGCGGCATCGAGATTCTTTACCGGATCGATTGCTACGCCCAAAACACCCCGGGAGGGATCTCGGTGAACAGCCGCATCACCGGAGTGTACTCGTGCGTAGCGACGGGCGAATCCTGTCAGCGGAAGATTTGAAAGGGAGGGCGCGAACATGAAACGGACATGGACCATGAAACTCAAAGCCGCGATGGGAGGCTTCCTCGCCACGGGGGCGCTCTTCGTGATTCTCGGGACGGCCATGACGCTTCCCCCGCTGGCGAGCGCCGTCTCGATGACGGACTACACCTGGACCCCCGTCTTCATCGGCCAGAACGTGCCGCCGAACATCCTCTTTATCGTGGACTACAGCAACTTTACCCTCCAGGACGCCTTTTCCGGGACGGGCCACCAGTATCCGATTTCCTTCTGCAATGGTTGCCAGACTGCGAACCCGGCCGGCAATACAGTCACTTCCGGCAAGTACGCGTCGAACGTGACGACCGGCAACTTGGTGGCCGTCGACAATACTGGCGCGGCGATCGCCGGGGCATCCACTGCGGCCCCCGCCGACGTCTTCGATCCTAACCATAGCTATTTCGGGCTGTTCGACCCCTTCCGCTGTTACACGACTAATTCGAACAGCTTCACCTTCGGCTCGATTAAGATCAACACCTTCGATGTCTGTGCGGGCACCTTCTGGGATGGCAACTTCCTGAACTGGCTCGCCATGCGGAAGATGGACATCATCTACCAGGCTCTTGTGGGCGGCGCTCCGAAGCCGGCCCAGGCCAACGCGGACGGCACCGCCAATAGCCTGGCGGGCCAGGACAAGACCGGCGAGAACGGGAAGCCCTCCCAAGACTGCTCCTCCAACAGTAAGACCTGCTGGCGGTACGTCAAGTTTGTGCCGAACCTCACGCTCACTGGCCGTGTTCCTGTGACAGTGGTGGCGGTCGATCCCAATTCTCTTGCTACCGGCGTTTTCTTTGGGTCCGGCGAAGGCACGCTTTACGTGAATAACGATGGCACGACTGATCCTTTTGACGGGAGCCATAACAACACCGTAGATTCGTTCAACCTCCAGGTCGACCTGACGACGGAGCCTGACGTGCCTTCAGGCAACAGCTCGACATCCGGGACCTGCGATGAGCTGGACCCCAACTTTGCCGGCCATCTGATCTGCTACAAGCGGGACCGGTCGCTTGGGCTGTTCCAGAAGCTGCGGACCGACGCCATGCGGGCCGCCATTATGTTCGTGGACGCCGGCACCGGCAACGCCGGCAACATGCAATTCCTGTTCGATGCCGCCTTCAACTCGTCATCCGTCACCAACATCCGCAACCAGGCGGTCCAGTCTCACTCGCCGCTGGCGGAAGCCCTCTACGAGGCGCTTTGCTACTACCGCAAGTCTCAAGGGACTTGCTACGCAAATAGTCCTGCCTCGTACAACACGGCCGTCCAGACGCAAGGCGACGCGTTCTGGTTCGCCAACTACCCGACGCCCCAGACCGTGTCCTGCTGCAAGAGCTTCGTCCTGATGATCTCGCCGGGCATCCCGGATAGCACCGACGGCAATACCCCGCAGAACAATACGCCTTTTCCGAACGGCGCGGCTCCAAGCGTCTGCATGTTGGGGATCGGTGGGTGCGGGGCGGACACGCTGGGAGTGCCCACCAGTTGGCTCGACAACATCGCCTACTACGGACAGACCCACGATGTCCGCGACCAGGCGTGTCCGGGCGCCTCGTGCGTCACAGGAACCCAGACTGTCACGTTCTACGCGGTGAACTCCATGGGCGGCCCCGCAGGCGCCACGCTGCTGGCGTCGGCGGCGAAGTACGGGGGATTCGTAGACCGCAACGGCAACCAGTTCCCGGACGCTGGCACGAACCCCTGCACCTTTCCGGCCGGTTCCGACCTGGGAACCGGAACCAGCACGAGCAGCCTCGAATGGGATCTGGACGGGGACTGTACCCCTGACACCTATTTCGACGCGTCGCAGAGCGGGGACCTGCAGGACCAGATCAACAAGGCCATCGCCGATATACTGAAGCGGGCAGCCTCCGGGACCTCGGTCTCGGTGCTGGCGACCTCATCCACCGGCGAGGGCGCGATCTACCAGGCGTATTTCTTTCCCTCGCAATTCGAGGGCCTTAACGAAATCAAGTGGACCGGGTTCGCCCAGGGCCTGTTCGTGGACAGCTTCGGGAACATCCGTGAGGACTATTCCCAACCCGGCTGCACGGGCCCGCCGGACGGCAAGCTGGTCCTGGAGCATGACTGCATCATCAAGACCCGGTTCGACACCACGACCAACGAGGTGAAGGTGGACCGCTTCAAAGACGATGGAACCGCTACTGGGAGCGTGGCCGGGGACGGCGTGGCTGATACCAGCACGCCTTTTGAGACGGTCAGCCTGAAGGACATCAAGCCGATCTGGGAAGCAGGGGCGCGGCTGGCCTATCTCACTCCGGGCACGGCGAGCTGCACGCTTCCCAACGCGGGTATCTCCTGCCGACGGGTCCTCACCTGGGCGGACAACAACTTCGACAAGGCGGTGGCATCGTCGGAAGTGATCGAGCTGATTGACGCCAACAAAGCGACGCTGTGCCCCTACTTCGGAGCGCGCAGGGTAGGGGACTGCAACAGTTCTGTCGCAGCCGACAAGACAAACGCCTTGCTCGAGGCATCCAATGTCATCAACTTCCATCGTGGCCTGGACGGCAAGACACTCTGCGTCTCGGGTGTGGAATGCCTGCGGGACCGTTCGATCACGGTCCGGAACCCCGATGACGTGACGTCCAGCGCGGTCCAGGTCTGGAAGCTGGGGGACATCGTGGACTCCACGCCCACCGTGGTGGGATCACCCAAGGAACGGTTCGACGTGATCTACGGGGACACCACCTATACCACCTTCATCACGCAGTACAAGTCCCGCCGCCAGGTGGCCTATGTGGGCGCCAATGACGGCATGCTCCACGCCTTCAATGCCGGGTTCTTCGTGCAAGGTGACGATGGGTCGATGACCCCTAAAGTAGTGCACGGCAAGTTCACCACCGCGCCCCCGAGCGGGATCACGACGACTCGCAGCACCGGGGAATGTGCGCCCGGGAACAGCTCTGGCTGCCTGCCTCGGGGCGCCGAGCTCTGGGCCTTCGTGCCCCAGGAGCTCCTCCCGCATTTGAAGTGGTCTGCGGCGCAGGACTACACGCACGTCGCCTACATGGACTTGAAGCCCAAGGTCACCGATGCGAGGATCTTCTGCGATTCCCTCAATCCCAATACCACGTGCTGGACCGGACAATCGGCGACAGGGACCCATCCAGCGGGATGGGGCACGATCCTGATCGCCGGCATGCGGTTGGGGGGCAGTTGCGGGGTCTGCTCAACGACGACCGTGGATACCGCCGGGAACCTGTCCAACGGCGGCGGGCCGCCGATGACTGTCACGGCGGACTTCACCGGCAGCGGAAAGAGCACGCGGGCCTTCTATTCCTCCTATTATGTGTTCGACATCACGGACCCGGAGCAGGATCCCGTGCTGCTCTGGACTTTGACCGATTCCGGCTTGGGGCTCACGACGAGCTTTCCGGGCGTCGTGCGGGTCAGCCCGACGGCGGACGCGAGGACCGACAACACGAATGCCAAGTGGCTCGCGGTCTTCGGCACCGGCCCCACGAGTTATATCGGCGCGAGCACCCAGACCGCGCAATTCATCGTGGTGAGGCTCGCCACAGGACCCGACTATACCATCACCCATCCGACGTCGGGTTCGTTGCACAGCGTGTCCTGCACGTCGTCCCTACCGTGCGACAAGGCCGACCTGAGCACGTCTACTTCGGGGAACAGTCCGGCGTACTCCACCGGCGACAGTAACTCCTTCATGGGCGATGTCATCTCGGTGGATTCGAACCTCGACTTCCGCGTGGACGCGATTTACGCAGGCAATGTCGTCACGAACAGCACCCCCCCGCCGACCTACAGAGGCAAGATGTACCGGCTGGCCACCACCGCCGTCAGCGGGACCCATCCCGAGACCTTCAGCAATTGGGGCATCTTGAGCGGTTCCAACCGGGTGCCGACCGTGCTGCTGGCAAATTTCGCCTGCTCGCCCACTCCGTGCTCAGGCACGACGAAGGTCGGGCCGATCACCTCAGCCGCCACGGTCAGCGCCGACAACGACAACAATATCTGGGTGTTCTTCGGGACCGGACGGTTCTTTGCCCAGGCCGACAAGGGCAACACCGACGCCCAGTACTTCTTCGGGGTCAAGGACCCGGTGGCCAACACGACCTTGTGCCCCGAGACCAGCACCACCAGTTGTCAGCGTAATGACCTCGTGGACGTGTCCAACGTGACAGTCTGCGTAGTGGGTGTGGGGTCCTGCACTACGTCCAATCAGGTGACGGGCCTTACGGGCGTCACCACGTTCAGCGGCACCTCGAGTACCTCGCTCTCTGGGGTGGTCGCAAACAAACAGGGTTGGTTCGTGACATTCCCGGTCGCAGGAGAGCGCGACCTCAGTAGCCCGACCATCCTGGGCGGGACCGTGTTCTTCACCACCTTCGTCCCGATCAATGACATTTGCACCGCCTCCGGGGACGGCAATCTGTACGCCTTGTTCTACCTCACCGGAAGCGCGTATAAGCAGTCAACCATCGGAACGACGAGCGGGGGCGCCAATGTGGCCAAGTCCATCTCGTTGGGCACCGGTCTGCCGTCCCAGATGGCGGTCCAGATCGGGGCTCAGGGGAGCGGAGGCTCCGGCGCATCCAGCAGCGCGGGGTGTGCCGGCAGGGTCACCGGCTATATCCAGGCCAGCACCGGTGTCTTGGGATCGCTGTGCGGCACGCCGGCGCTCTCAGTCTGGAGCCGGATGGTGTCCTGGCGCGACATGTGATATGTATATGTTAAGAGAGGCATCGGCACGAACCACTCAGTGCTGAAGAGAATCGGGAGGGGCGCCATGTTTGCGGCGCCCCTCTTCGTTATTCTCGCCCTCTGGGGCTGTAAGGGGGAATCGACACCCCAAGCGCCGGTCCCGACAGCAGGCGGGACGCCCGCAGCGGCGAGCGGGGCGTCCACCGGCAACCATCCTCCCGCCGTCCGTTCCGCGCGTATCTTCCCGTCCAAGGCCATGATCGAAATGGAACTTCGCGTCGAAGTCCAGGGCGAGGACATGGACGGCGATCCGATCACATACCGGTACAAGTGGCTTGTCAACAAGGTCCCGGAGCCCGGCGCGACCGCGCCGCAATTCAGGACCGACGGGCTGAAGAACGGCGACCGGATCACGGTGGAAGTGACGCCCAATGACGGAAAAGGGGACGGGGCGGCCTTCACGACCGATCCTGTCACGATAGGCAACACACCCCCCGACATTGCCGAGATTCACCTGGAGCCGGTCCCGCTTTACCGCGGCGATCAGCTCAAGGTCACGGTGATCGCGGGGGATCCCGACGGCGATCCGGTCATCCTTACCTACAAGTGGCTTCGCAATGACAAGGAGATCCCTGGCGCGAAGGGCGATACTCTGGACACCAAGGATTTTCGGAAAAAGGACGTGCTGGCGGTCTTGGTGACGCCCTCGGACGGAAAGTCGGCCAACGCGCCCAAGGCGGGACTGCCCGTGACGATCCAGAACTCGCCGCCCCGCTTCACCTCGTCCCCGCCGACCGAGATCAAGGACGGCCAGTACGTCTATCAAGTGGTCGTGACGGACCCCGACGAGGACCCTGTCACGCTCGAACTCAAGCAGGGCCCCCCGGGCATGACGCTCGATCCCGCCACCAAGCAGCTCGCTTGGAAGCTCACGCCGGAGAACCTGGGCAAGCACCGCGTGGTCCTCGCCGCCAAGGATAACGAGAACGCCGTCACCCAGCAGGAATTCGAGCTCGACGCGCAGCCTCCGGCCCCGGCCACTCAACAATAACCCGCCCTTGTCTCTTTCGCCCCCCGCCTGTTAAAATGCGGAATAGCTATCAGCCAAGAAGCTGAAAGCTGATCGCTGAGTGCTGTTCTATAAGGAGCTATTCGGCGCGCTTGTCCAAGGTGGCTCTCCTCAAAGTTAAACTCCAAGAAGGCATCGATACCTCCAACCTTTTCGGCAGCCGGGACGTTCATCTGAAAATGATCGAGGATGCCTTTGGCATCCGGGTGTCGGCCCGTGGGGAGGAAGTCCTTCTCGAAGGGCCGATGGAGGGCGTGCGAGGGGGGGAGCGCCTCATCGGTGGGCTGACGTCACTGATGAAAGAAGGGATGGTGCTGCGCCCCGACGATGTCGAGTTTGCGATCCGTACCTTCAAGGGAGGGGAAGGCGCCTCCGCCTGGAAGGACAGCATCCGCGGGAACTTCGAAGTCAACACGTCCAAGCGGATCATCGTGCCGAAGTCTCCCACGCAGAAGCGCTATCTCGAGGCCATCCGCGCGCACGACCTGGTCCTGGCCATCGGCCCTGCGGGGACCGGCAAGACGTATCTGGCCATGGCGATGGCGGTGGCCAGCCTGTGCCGGCGTGAGGTGAGCCGGATCATCTTGGCGCGGCCGGCCGTGGAGGCGGGCGAGAAGCTCGGGTACCTCCCCGGCGACATGATCGCGAAAGTCAACCCATATCTACGTCCTCTCTACGACGCGCTCTACGACATGATGGACCTGGAGCGGGCCAATCGCCTGATCGAGCGCGGCGAGATCGAGATCGCCCCGCTGGCGTTCATGCGGGGGCGCACGCTCAACGATTCGTTCGTGATCCTGGACGAAGCCCAGAACGCCACCTCGGAGCAGATGAAGATGTTCCTCACCCGGCTGGGGTTCAACTCGAAGGCCGTGGTGACCGGCGACATCACGCAGGTGGACCTGCCGCGCGACCGGGTCTCGGGCCTGATCGAAGTGCGGGACATCCTCGCGGAGATCCCCGGCATCGTCTTCGTCTATTTCACCGAGAAGGATGTGGTGCGACACCGGCTGGTGCAGGAAATCATCAAGGCCTACCAACGCCATTCTGAGAAGAATCCCCGCCCGAAGACGTCCAGCCGCGCTCACTGATCGCCGTGCCCGTCGTCCTGCAGAATCGTCAACGTGTGGTGGCGATCGATCGGGCGTGGCTGCGCCGGACAGCCGAGGCCGTCCTGTCGGCCGCGCGCGCCGACGGCGCGGAGCTCAGCCTGGTGTTGGTCTCCGATCGGCGCATGCGCGCCCTCAATCGCCGGTATCGGAAAAAAGACCGCCCCACCGACGTCCTGGCCTTCCCCTTGCACGAGAAATGGGGACAGGCTACTTTTCGTACTCTGTCCCCATTTCTGCTTGGCGATGTGGTCATCTCGGTGGCGACGGCCAGGCGTCAGGCGACTGAGCTTGGACACGGGCTTCGCGAGGAACTCCGGCGCCTCCTCGTCCATGGAGTTCTCCACCTGCTGGACTACGATCACGAACGGGGCCCTCGCGACGCGGCCCTCATGGCGCGCAAAGAGAAGGCGATTCTGGGAGCGATCAGCGTTCAGCAAAGAAGCTGATGGCTGATAGCTGATCGCTGAAAGCTCAAAGGTGCAATGGGAGTCGTGGACCAACTGGGGCTGGGGCTGGCGAAGACCCGCGAAGGGTTACTGGGATCGCTCCGCCGTCTTCTTCCCGGCGGCCGCAAGCTCACGCCGGAGCTGTGCGAGGCGCTGGAAGGCGCGTTGCTGGCCGCCGACGTGGGCGTCGCGGTTGCGACGGCCCTGATGGACGCGGTGCGGGATTTGGTTCGGCAATCGGGCGAAGCGGATGCCGACTCCGTCCGGGCGGTCCTCAAGAAGGTAATGATTGAACGGTTACGGACCAATGGGAAGGTGGAAACGGTCCTGAATGCGCCCCATGTGATCCTGCTGGCGGGTGTCAACGGCGTTGGCAAGACCACCGTGGCCGGCAAGCTGGCGGGCCTGTACGGCCGGCAGGGCAAGCGCGTCGTGCTGGTGGCGGCCGATACCTTCCGGGCGGCCGCGGGCGAGCAACTGGAGCTCTGGGGGCGGCGCGTTGGCGCGGAGGTCGTCAGGCATCAGGCGGGCGGCGATCCGGCGGCCGTCGCTTACGACGGCGTCGCGGCGGCCCAGGCGCGCAAGGCCGCTGTGGCGCTGGTGGACACCGCCGGCCGCCTGCACACGAAGTCCAATCTCATGGACGAGCTGCGCAAGGTCAAGCGCACACTGGGCAAGGCAATGCCGGGCGCGCCGCATGACGTCTGGCTGGTCCTGGACGCGACGGTCGGCCAGAACGGGTTGGCGCAGGCGCGGCAATTCCACGAGGCGCTCGGCGTGACCGGCGTGATCCTGACCAAGCTGGACGGGACGGCCAAGGGCGGCATCGTCCTGGCGGTGGCCGGTGAGCTCGGACTTCCGGTGCGGTACATCGGGGTCGGCGAAGGCATGGAAGACCTCCAGGCCTTCGAGCCCGAAGCCTTCGTCGACGCGCTGCTGGGAGAGTCATGAAAAAAGGGGACAGGCTACTTTTTTCCGAAAGCGGCAGACTATCGGCGGTGGGCAGAAAAGTAGCCTGTCCCCTTTTTTGCTTGTTAGTGGGCCCGAGCTGCTCCGTCTTGTCCTCCCCCGGAGAGCCGTCCGTCGATTCGGGCGCGATCAGCGTGCTGCGGCACGAGATCCAATTGGCGATTGATCCGACGTCCCACCGGATGAGGGGGCTGGATCGCGTGACGATCCAGGTCGGCCGCCGGGAAGTCCGTGAGTTCAGCGTCACGCTCAACAAGGCCCTCGTGGTCGCGTGGGTGTCCAGCGAAGGCAAGCTCTTGCCGTTTTACCCTCGTCCGCTGCCGCCGTCCGCCGAGCTGGATACGAGGCACGCGCACCAAGTCGTGGTCCGGCTGGACCGCCCGGCCCGCGCCGGCGAGACCTTGATCGTGGACTTCGACTATGCCGGCGAGATCAACGACCCGCCCAGAGAGCCGCGGCACCTCCGGTTTGTGACTCCCAGCGAAACCTCCGGGCACATCGGACCCGAGGGCGTCTACATCGGACCCGAGACCTACTGGTATCCCGACGTACCGAATTCCCTGGCCTCCTACCGGGTGACGGCCACGACACCGCCCGGCTGGGAGGTGATCGGGCAGGGCGGACTGGTCGCCCACGAGGCCAGAGCCGATGCGACGGTCGCAACCTGGGACGCAAGCGCCTGTGGCTTCCGTAGCCCCGAGGTCTCGGCTGAGGGGCGTTTCGATTGCCCGGCAGAAGGCCTGACGTTGGCGGCCGGGAAGTTCGTCGTGGTGATGCGGATGAGCGGCAACACGGAGATCGCGACCTACTTTTATCCTGAGGACATGGAGTTGGCGGACGAATACCTGGCCGCCGCCGCGGCCTATCTGGACGCATACTCGCGAGTGCTCGGCCCATACCCCTTCCCGCGCTTCTCCATCGGGGAGAATTTCTTCGCCAGCGGGCTCGGCATGCCGTCCTACGCGCTCCTCGGGGCCGGCTCGATCCGTCGCCACTACACGCAGCCCTATGCCCTGGGCCATGAAATCGTGCATTCCTGGATCGGCAACCATGTCTTCAACGACAATGGCGGAAACTGGGCGGAAGGGCTGACGACGTACCTGGCGAACTACTACTGGCACGAGCTGAAAGGCGATCCGCAGAAGGCCCGCGAGGAGCGGCGCATGATGCTGCTGAGCTACGCCGTGTACGTCCCGCCCGATCAGGACTATCCGGTCGTGCAGTTCAAGCGGAAATCCGATCAACGCGACAACGCGATCGGCTACAACAAGGCCGCCATGGTCTTTCACATGCTGCGCCGGGAGATCGGCGACGACCGGTTCTTCGCGGCCCTCCGGACGCTGGTGGCCGAGTACGGGGGCCGGCGGATCGGCTGGCGTGAGTTGGAAGCGCTCTTCACCCGGGTATCGTCGCGCGACCTGCGCGCGTTCTTCGCCCGCTGGATCGAGCGGGCGGGCGCCGCCGACGTCAAGGCCGAGGCCGACCCCGACTATCACGTCTTCCGCCGGATCCCCCGCCGCGACCTGCCACCCATGCTCAACCTGTTCGTCACCGACCCGCGCCGGGTCGTCGTGACCCCTTCCCTAGACTCCGCGGCGGCGCCCTACCGGGAACTCGCGGAGCGGGTCGCCAAACAGGAGGGCGTGGGGCTGCGGTCGGCCAGTGAGGTCGGCGCGGCCGGTCAAGACCTTCGCGATGCGTCGGTCCTGTTGCTGGGAGGACCGAATGCCGGGTCCGCATACGCCTGGGCCAAGCGGGGCCTGCCGCCCGGCGTGGATCTCCGGCCGGACGGGTTTCGAGTCGGAGGCAAAGACTATCAGGGCAGCGGGATGGCGCTGCTGCTGTCCTTCCGGAACCCGGACGATCCCACGCATGTCGTCTCCGTCTTCTACGGTCTCTCGCCGGAGGCGGTGAAGCCGGTCGCGCGCCTCCTGTTCTTCTATGGATGGAACAGCTACCTGGTCTTCGAGAACGGCGCGGTGATCAAGCGCGGCGATGAACCGCCTCGTCCCGCGGAGGGCGCGCCGGCCGGCGCCAGGAGCGAACGGCATCTGCGCAATATCCGCCAGCTCACGCACGGCCGACAGAACGCCGAGGCTTATTTCTCCTTCGACGGGCGATCCCTGATTTTTCAATCCACGCGGGACGGGCGCGGCTGCTACCAGCAGTACGTGATGGGACTGGATGGGCGCGACGCGCGGATGGTCAGCACGGGTCGGGGCACCACCACCTGCGGCTATTTCCTGCCCGGGGACCGGCGGGTGCTCTTCTCGTCCACGCACGCCAAGAGTCCGGAGTGCCCGCCCAAGCCGTCGGCCCAGGGCCGCTACCTCTGGTCCCTGGACGATTACGACATCTACACGGCGACCCTCGGCGGCGGGGACCTCGTGCGGCTGACGGCGACGCCCGGCTACGACGCCGAAGCGACGATCGCGCCGGACGGCTCCCGCATCGTCTTCACCTCGGTCCGCGACGATGACTTAGATATATATTCCATGCGACTGGACGGCACGGATGTGAAGCGCCTCACGTCGGTGGCGGGCTACGACGGCGGGCCGGTCTTCTCGCCGGACAGCAAGCGGATCGCGTACCGGGCCCACCATCCGACCGATCCGGCCGAACTGGCGCGCTACCGGGAGCTGCTGGCCCAGAACCTCGTCGAGCCGAGCAAGCTGGAGCTCTTCGTGATGGACGCCGACGGCGGGAACCAGCGCCAGGTGACCGGGAACGGCGCGGCGAACTTCGCCCCGTTCTTCCTCCCGGACGGCCGGCGCATCATCTTTTCGTCCAACCTCCACGATCCCCAGCGGCGCACGTTCCACCTGTTCCTCATCGGCGACGACGGGCAAGGCCTCGAGCAGGTCACCGCTGAGGGCGGCTTCAACAGCTTCCCCATGTTCTCGCCGGACGGCTCGAAGCTCGTGTGGGTGTCCGACCGCGGGACGAAGGAAAAGGGGGAATTCAACATCTTTCTCGCCGACTGGGCGCCATGAAGCCGTGGGAGCGGGTGGTCTTCGGGCTGGCCGCCCTGGCCGTCCTCGCCGCGATCGGCGTCAAGCTGCACGAGCTGGACATGCCGGTCGCCCGCTTCGTGCGCTCCTTCGACATTGGCGCGCTGAACCTAGTCGGCGACCTGCTGGCGATTCCCGGCAAAGGGGTGGTCGTCACCGGGACGTTTATTCTCATCGGCTTCCTTGGTTGGTGGCGTCAACGTCATCAGCTCGCGCCGATGACGTTTTCGATGGCCGGGTTGGGCCATTGGGCCAGCGACTGGTGGCGTCAGCGCAATCGACTCACAGACATCGGCGCGCACGGGCTCCTCGCGCAGGTGAGCATTGCGGCCGCCACCCAGCTCCTCAAGCATTTCATCGGTCGGCCGCGCCCTCGTTTTACCCACGGCGATGAGCTCGTCCTAGGTCCGTCGCTCGACTCGGGATTGGACTCGTTCCCGTCGGGCCATGCCGCGAACGCCTTCGGCGCGGCGACCGTCCTGGCCTGGTTTTTTCCTTCCGTGCGGACCCCACTCTACCTGGTCGCCGGCCTGGTCGCCGTGTCGCGCGTGCTCCGGGGCTCGCACTTTCCCACGGATGTATGGGCCGGGGCGGTGCTGGGCGTCGTGATCGGAAGCATGGTGGTGGTGGGTCTCAAACGATGGCCGGACGACGCGCTGCCGGGTCTTCTGAGGACTGGCATGCCCGTGGCCGTCGCGACGTTCTCCATTCTCTGGGTCGTCCTGCGTCCGGCGCCGGCCAGGTCTTATGAGGTCATCTCCCTCGGGGTGGGCGTCGCGCTGGTGCTCGCGGGCGGTCTCGTGCGGGGGCTGTCCTGGACCTACCTGGAGGGGGAGGATAAAGGTCCGCTGCGGGTCGTCGGGCGTCTGTTATTGATCGTTGGAGTGGCGGTCGGTTGTGCCCCCTGGTGGGCCGCTGTCGTGCTTGGAGCTGTGCTGTTGCCGCAGGGGGTTGCCGGATTCCGTCAGGCATACCCACCCGCGACGGTACCCGTGCGCGCGTTGGCAGAGGTTCCGGTGTGGGGGCGGGAAGCGCTGGCGGTGGGCGCGGCGCTGGTGATCCTGGCCGCTCTCCAATCCGTGAAGGGTCTGCTCCCGCTCAGGTAGGGAGGGGGGGTCTTTTTCAGCATCCTGCTAGCGGCAGGAAGCGCCACTTCACGATCGTCCATAAGATGATGAGCCCATGCTTCCAGTTGATTTTCTTTCCGTGCGCGTAGGTCCGTGGCGTGTAATGGATCGGGACTTCAACGATCCGCGCTCCCTTCCGCATTAACTTACAGACGAGTTCGTTATCGAATTCAAAACCTTTGGCCACGACGGGCGTCGAGGCCAGGACGGTCCTGGTGAAGGCCTTGTAGCAGCCCTCGTAGTCGGTGAAGTGCCGTCCGTACAGCAGATTGGTGACGGTCACGATGAGCATGTTCCCGATGTAGTGCGTGAGGTAGGGGGAACGGCGCTTGCCGAAGAATTTCGGCTTGTAGAGAACGAATCGTGAGCCCATGACCGCATCGCAGGCCCCGTCCACGATGGGTTGGATGACGGTCCGATAATCCTCGGGGTGATATTCCAGGTCGGCGTCCTGGATCAGCACGATGTCGCCGGTGGCCGCTTGAATACCGGTCGTCACGGCCGCCCCCTTGCCGGCGTTCCGTTCATGCGAGATGCGCCGTATTCCTGAAAGTACTTTCAGGATTTCCGTCGTCCCGTCGCGTGACCCATCATCGACCACGATGATTTCCTTTTCGATGGGACCAAGGTTCACGGCCTGCACGCGGCGTACGACCGCTTCGATCGTGCCGCGCTCGTTGTAGGCGGGAATGATGACGGACAGCGTCATGATTTAAAGACAGGCTTTTTGGCGAGCAGCACGTACCCGTGCCGGCTCACGACCAGTTGGTAGGTGGAGGCGGGAGCGGGGAGCTTGGCGCGCAGGCGTTCCAGGGTGAGGATCATGATCTGGCCCGGACGGTCCAGCACCGGACGCAGCTTCTCCTCCTCGCCGGGTTTGATGACCTCGATACAGGGCTTGCCTGCTTGGCAGTGCCGCTTGGCGTAGAACAGAAGGCTGGGTTTGGGACGGCCATAGACGACGAGGGTGTCCGACTCCTGCAGGTTGAGGCCGGCGATGTCGGCGAGCACCTGCGGGGGTTCGATGAAGTACTGATTGAACCGTGGCAGCGCCACGGTGACGATCAACAGCGCGATCACGCCCATGAGCCCCGAGGCGATGCCGAAGCTCAGCCCCGCGCGCCCTGCCGTCAAAGCGGCATAGCCGAAGAGGCCCATCCCGCCGAGAATGAGAAAGCCGATAGCCATAGGGGCCCAGCCCGGATCGACCTGCGCGGCCGCCGGGAACTCCTGGGCGATCTGCGCGTTGAAGCGCTCGTAGGCCCAGTCCAAGCCGACGAAGGCCAGTCCCAGGACACATCCCACGCCCAGCGTCAGCCAAAATGAAACTGCGCCGGCGCGTCCGCCCTGCGCTGAGAGGGACCGGTCCCAGGAGGCGGCGACCAGCAGAGCGGCGGCCGGAAACAGCGGCGCAATGTAATGCGGGAGCCGTGTGGAGGAGAGGGTGAAGAAGATGAACACTCCCAGGACCCAGAGGGCGCACAGGAGCTGCACGGCTCGTTGCGGGTCCTCATCTCTTTCGCGCAAGGCCTGGACGAGCGCGGCCGGCAGGAAGCCGCTCCACGGGAAGAAGCCCAGGAACAGGATGGGGATGTAGAAGAGGATCGTCCCGCCGTGTCCGCCGATGACGGAGAAGAAGCGGGTGAGCGTGTCCCCACGCGCCGACTCGGCATAGCCCGCGCCGTGGAGCAGGACTATCGCGGCGTACCACGGCGCGGCGATCAGGAGGAATACCGCCGTCCCGGGCAGGAGGCGGCATTCCCGGGCAACCTCCCGCCAGCGGCCAGTGAGCAACAGGTAGGGGATCACGGCCAGCAGCGGGACCAGGACTCCGACGGGTCCTTTGGTCAAGGTCGCCAGGGCCATGCCGATATAGAAGCCCCAGTACCAGCGTTTTGCCCGGCCCCTTCCATCGGGAGGGGGCCCCACAGACGCCCCTCCCGCACCCACCCCCTGCATCGCGAGGAAGAAACAGAAAATGCTCAGGGTGGTGAAGAACACCAGGACCATGTCGGTCAGGACCATCCGACCGAGCGCCAAGACCTCGAAGTTCAGCAGGAGCATGAGGGCGGCCCGCAGGCCGACGGTCGGTCCGAACATCCGCGTGGCGAATGCGTATTGCATCAGGACGAGGAGGGTGCCAAAGAGCGCGGACGGGAGCCTGGCCGTGAACTCGCTCACCCCGAAGGCGAGGTACGAGCCAGAGATGAGCCAGTAGAGGAGGATCGGCTTGGCGAAACGCGGGGCACCGTTCAGCGTCGGCGTGATCCAGTCGCCGGATGCGACCATCTCGCGGGCAGCCTCGGCGTTGGATCCCTCGTCGCGGTCCGTCAGGCCGAGCGTGCCCAGACCCAAAAAGAAAAGCAGGGCGCAGAGGACGAGGAGTAAGGCTAGGCGAGGTGAAAATGGGGTCAGAGTCGATTTATCAGTCAGCAGAGGGCCTACCTTCTTGCTCAATACTTTTATAAATCGACTCTGACCCCATTTTCCGTTTTCCGATTGCGATAGATGAGCATGAGGTTGCGCAGGTAGACGAGGGTTCCCACCCCCTGGCCCGTGATGAACACCGGATCCTTGCGGTAGATGGCATAGGCCAGGGTGATCAGACCGCCGATCAGACTGAGATACCAGAACGACAGGGGGATCGTGCTCTCCCGTTCCCGCTCGGATCGGAACCACTGGACGATCCACCGGGCGAAGAACAACCCCTGCCCGCCGAAGCCGATGACGATCCAGATGGTCTCGGTGGTGCTCACGATTAACGTTTAACGTTGAATGTGGAGCCCCGGTAGCGATACTGGATGCAACGGCGCTGCATCCACCGGACGGCGAGCAGGTCGCGCAGGGCCTTGAAGATGCGGTTGCCGATACCGTACTTCGACTGGCCGTGGATCCGGGGGAAATGGCGGACCGGCACTTCAGTCACGGTGAACCCGTGCATGCGGGCCAGCGCGGGAAAGAAGCGGTGCATGCCCTCGAAGAGCGGGATGCGTTCCACCACCCGCCGGCGGAACACCTTGAGCGAGCAGCCGGTGTCGTGGACGCCGTCGTGGATCACGGCGTCCCGGATGGCGTTGGCGATGCGCGAGGACAGCCGCTTGACCAGCGTGTCATGGCGATCTTTTCGCCAGCCGCAGACGAGATCGTAGTTTTCCGCCATGGGAAGCAGCGTGAGGATATCCGCCGGATCGTACTGGAGGTCGCTATCCAGGGTGGCGATCAAGTCGCCGCCGGCCTGATGGAAGCCGGCATCGAAGGCCGACGTCTGCCCGTAATTCTGGTCGAAGTGGAAGACCCGGACTTCCAGGTAGTAGCCTGCGAGTTCGTCCAGCAGCGGCCCGCTCCCGTCATTGCTCCCGTCGTCCACGTAAATGATCTCGAAGGAGCTGACTTGGCCGGTCAGGGCTTTCAGGATCTGCGCGGTCAGGGGAGACAGGTTGTCCCGCTCGTTATAGACCGGGACCACGACGGAGAGGCGAGGTCCTGAGGGTTGGGGCATGGGCTTCCGGGTTGCTCCTTGATGCGGTATCTAATCAAACCGGCGCCTGCCCGTCAAGGGAAACGGTTGTCCTTCCTTGCCTTTTGCGCGAAGCCTTCGATAGAATCCCGCAGCGTTATGAGCATCATTCCCGCGCTGACAGCGCACGAAGAGACGCCTCCGCAGCTCATCGGCGAGTTCAAGCCGGTGGACGACTGGCAGGCCCACATCAATGCCATCTTCTACGGGCTCCGTGGAGGACAAGTCCGGGACTACT
>Ga0209160_1000038_pt1 | contig 82490 bp, 59 predicted proteins | sample GraSoiAngelo_153_FD_186167 | JGI IMG/M metagenome (GOLD analysis project Ga0209160, IMG submission 186167) | Grasslands soil microbial communities from the Angelo Coastal Reserve, California, USA - 14_1009_12_40cm (SPAdes) (version 2) | ecosystem: Environmental > Terrestrial > Soil > Grasslands ...
GAGCAAATCTTATGTACCGGATTTTGCCTTGTGCTCATGTAAAAATTGTATCACTCAACTAATTAATCAGTTTGATGATGTTTCTCCAAGCGGAAATCCCAAACCCGATTGCCGAGACCGCAGTCACGCGACGGCCGCCCCTGCCCCTATCGGCCGGAACCGTCCTCTTGCTCCCAAACCAAAGTTACATTACTTTAGTAAGCTTGCCCGCCTAACCCAAGTATTCTCAATGGATTCCACTCATTCACCCTCCAACGTAATGCCCCCAAAGTCCCGAACGTCGGCTACATTGCTAGCATCCTAGCAAGTGAGTGCATTGAAACGTGTTCGCGGTAAGTAGCCAACGATCTGGAATTGAGCTATAGCGCCGCGTTGGGAACGCGAACTAGAACAGGCTGCAGTTTCAAAACGAAATGTTCGGGGAGGCGGCAGTCATGAAAGATCTGGGGAGATTGGAATCAGTAGTTCTCACCGCCGTATCAATTGTGATTTTCTCCGCCGTCGCATTGGCGGATCCTCCGGGCCGCGTGGCTCGCTTGCAGTACATGACCGGAGATGTTTCCGTGCAACCCAGCGGCGTCAACGATTGGGTTGCCGGTGTCATCAACCGTCCCCTCACCACTGCTGATCGTCTGTGGACCGACAAGAATGCGCGCGCCGAACTTCACCTGGGCAGCGCCGCCATGCGCGTCAGCGCCGAGACTAGTCTCACCCTGACCAACCTCACCGATCAAACCGTTCAGGTCGAACTCGATCAGGGCACGCTCAATCTGCGAGTCCGCCATTTATATCGTGGCGAGATATATGAAATTGACACGCCGAACTTGGCTTTCACCCTGACTAAATCGGGCGAGTACCGTTTCGATGTGGACCCCAACGGCGATACTTCCGTGGTCACTGTTTGGCATGGCGAAGGCGAAGCTACCGGACAAGGCCGCGCCGTGAAAGTAAAAGGCGATCACATGGCGCGCTTCACCGGCGGCACATCCCTGGCTCACCAGATCTACGACGATCCCCGCCGCGACGGCTTTGACGACTGGTGCCGCGTCCGCGATCAGCGCGAAGATCACTCCTATCCCGCGCGCTATGTTTCGCCCTACGTCATCGGCGCGGAAGATCTCGACGACTACGGAACCTGGCGTGAAGTGCCTTCCTACGGCGCCATCTGGGTGCCGGCCGTCGCGCCCGGCTGGGCTCCTTATCATTATGGGCACTGGGTGTGGGTCGAGCCCTGGGGCTGGACTTGGGTTGACGATGCTCCCTGGGGATTCGCTCCCTGCCACTACGGTCGCTGGGTCTATTACAGCGGATATTGGGGCTGGGTCCCGGGACCGATCGCTGTGCGTCCTATCTACGCACCCGCGCTGGTCGCCTGGATCGGCGGCAGTCACTGGGGTGTCGGTCTTTCCTTCGGCAGCGGCGTGGGATGGTTCCCGCTGGGTTATGGTGAACCCTATCTACCGCCCTACGCTGTCAGCAGGAATTATTTTCACAACGTGAACGTCAACAACACCCACATTACGAACATCACCAACATCACCAACAATTACTACAACACCACCAACATCAACAGTAACAACAAGACGACAAACATCACCAACGTCAACAACTCAACCAATATCGCCAACAACACCACTATCAACGGGAACCACAACAACGTTCATATCAAGTACGTGAACCAGACCGTTCCTGGAGCGGTGACTGCGGTCCCGGAAAAAGTGCTGACCGGTTCGCAGCCGGTTGCACGAGCCGCCATCCTGGTGCCGGCCAATGAAATGAAGCTGGCGCCGGTCACATCGGCTCCTTCGGTCGCACCATCCAGGAATAGTGTCCTTGGAATGAACTCGGGCGCGCCTGCGGTCACACCGCCCGCGCAAACCGCGGCAAGACAAGTATTCTTCAAACGCGAGCCACCGCCGAAGCCGCTTCCCTTCGCCGCCAAGCGTGATGCGCTCGCCACCAATCCCGGCCGGCCTTTGGATCACGGCGTGGAAGAGCAAATCAGGATTGATGTCGCGCGTCATCCCATCAAGCTGCAAGAGGAGCCGGCATCGAAAGCACCTGCAATCGCAGCGGAGCCGAGATCCATTCCTGCTCCCGTTAAAGCTGCGGAAGTCTCACCACCTGCGCCTGCTACTCCGGTTCACAATGTGCCGAGACCACCCGTCCAAACCCGGGTCTTTAAAACGCCCGCGGCTATCTCGGTCGAAACCAATGATCCCCATCAACCCGAGGCTAAACTTCGCTCGACGTCTGAAACCCCGCGAGAACAGGGTCACGTAGTCCCTCGTCCGCCGGAAAAAATACCGGTTGCGAAGACTCCAGCCAATATCTCGGTAGAAACCAACGATCCCCATCAACCCGAGGCTAAACTTGGCCCGACACCAGAAATTCCGCGGGCAGAGAACCACGTAGTCCCGCGCCCGCCAGAAAAAATACCGAGTGCGAAGACTCCAGCCAATATTTCAGTTGAGACCAACGCCCCGCATCAGCCCGAGGCAAAATCCGGGCCCGTTGCCGGCACTCCGCAGGCGCAGAATCAGGCCGTACCACGGCCTCTGAACCATGGCTTAGGTTCCGGACGCAGCCTGCCATCGGCCACCGGCTCGCCGAACTCGGAACCACGTTCCGAGCCACGTTCGGAACCACGGACGGGCGAACGTCCAGCGTCACCGCCTCCGACCAATCGGACGGCGCCGGCGCATGAAGTGCCTCGCCCAGAGCCGGGTGCATCGCCTCGTCCGGAAACTCCGCCCGCTACTCCGCGCGAAGAACCTCGCGTCGACCGTGGACGTCCCCAGCCCAGCGCGTCGTCGCCTGCTCCGCATCCCTATGAAGGCACCGGCGCACGCCCCAATATAGAACCACGCATGGTGGAACCGCGCAACCCCGAACCACGCAATGTTGAGCCGCGCAATGTTGAGCCGCGGAACGACCGTCCCGCGCCGCCACCACCGTCTGCCCCCAGTGGCGGAGCCGGAGCGCCACCGCAAGCCCCGCCATCAGCGCCGCCGTCTGCGCCGCCGGCTCATGTCGACGAGCAGCGCAGCGCTCCGCGCGAGTCACCTCACTAGACCACATTTTGGATGCACGCCGCTCGCCGCGAGAATGCGGACGGCGTGCATCACTTCTTCCCCTTGTGCATAATTGCCGGATTTTTCTGCTTGACACTGCGATCCACTTATCCTACTTTCAACTCCCATCTTGAGAAGAGAGATCCCGCGAAGTTCGAGGGGACGGGGTGTACGCTCTCATTTCAGGGCTTCCCACCTAACTGAATACTTGTGCCAGCGCAGCCTGGCAAACTCCGCCAGGTGCGGTGTCTGCAAGGCGGCGACAATATTTTCTATTCGCCCAACTTCGTCTGAAGTCTCAACTTGACCCGACACTTAGATCTTCGATGGGCTGCACTGATAAGACTCATTAGCGAGGAAGAAACGTGACCGGCAACGGGCTGTTTGGCTCCACCACTCTTGATGTTGTCATCGGCTTGATATTCGTATACCTACTGCTGGCCATTATTTGCACCACAGTCAACGAATGGATTGCCGGCATACTGAAGACCAGAGCGGCTACTTTGAAATCGGCCATCACCCAGTTGCTGGATTCGCAAAAAGAATCCGACTCTTCTGCAGACCTCAATTGGTTTCTGAAACAGTTCAACACCCACCCTTTAATTGCGGGACTGAAGCAGGCGGGCCAACCTGATTCTCATCCCGCCTACCTGCCGGCCCGGACTTTTGCAACCGCCGTGATTGACATTACAACCAGTCACAAGCCCGGCGTCATCGGCTTTACCGACCTCGAGCAAGGTATTAACAATCTTCCCAAACGGGGACGTAAAAAAGGCGCTGCTCGCACTAATTCAAAACGCTCGCGGTGATCTCGATCTTGCCCAGAAAAACATTGAGGGATGGTTCGATGACGCCATGGACCGTGTTTCTGGCTGGTACAAGCGAAAGACTCAGATGTGGACGGTGGCCATCGCGCTGGTACTTACGCTTGCCTCAAACGCAGATACATTAAGAATTGCCCGAACGCTTTGGAAGGATCCAAGCGTACGAGCGCAGATTGTCGCAAAAGCAAATAAACGGTCAGAGTCTTCGTCTCAAGAAGGAATTAAGGACACCAAGGACACTAAGGACACTAAGGACACCAAAGACACTAAGGACACTGAAGACACCAAAGCCGCTAATGATCTTACCGGCCTTGATCAGGTTTTGGGATGGCATGAACGAAATAAGCTTAAGACCTGTACCGACTGGTTAAACGCAAGTTTAGGGTGGATCCTCACCATCATTGCCGTTTCGCTGGGAGCACCCTTCTGGTTTGATATCCTTAACAAATTCATGCGTGTCCGCAATGCGGGCAACGCGCCCCACGAAACCGCCAAGAGTCCCGAGAAACAAAAAATGCCACCACAAGACAAAGCCGCATAACCCCAGGTTCGTTCCTGGCAGCGCGTTTGGAATTTAATTAGCGGCGAAGATGGACTGCGGTCAAAAGACCGAAGCAACACGCAACAGCACGATCAAGAACTTTGAATGGGAGTAGATGCATGCCAGCCGGACTAGACAATCTGAAACATATCGTCGTTCTGATGATGGAAAACCGGTCGTTTGATCACATGCTCGGGGGCCTGAAAGCGCAAGACCCGCGCATTGACGGGTTGACCGGAAACGAGACCAATCCCGATATCAACAATGTCGCGGTGAGGGTGCAACCGCAGGCCCTATATCAAAGCCAGCTCGATCCCGACCCCGACCACCATTTTCCGGCGGTCGATCTCCAGATTTTCAACAACAGCAATCCTCGCGTGGCCAACATGCAGGGCTTCGTGAAGAGTTATTTCAACCAACTTCGGGATTCGAACCACTCGCAGAAAATCATGTATTACTTCAAACCCGACAAGCTATCCATACTCAGCACCCTGGCGCGTGAATTTGCGGTTTTCAACGGATGGTTCTCTTCCATCCCCGGCCCCACTATCTGCAATCGAGCTTTCGCGCACTATGGAACTTCTTTTGGCCAGGTGAGCATGGACGTTTTCGTTATCAAGCCACCCTACAAGAGCATCTACGAACGCATGGTCAACGCCACCCCGAAACACTCGGCCAAGATTTATTACTACGACGACGCCAGCTCGACCATGGAAATTGTAAATCTGTTCCAGCACCAGCCGGAACTCTTCGGGACCTACGAGCAGTTCATTTCCGACTGCGAAAACGGCAGCCTTCCCGAATACAGCTTCATCGAGCCAAACTACAACGACCATCCTGGCGATAGCGGCGCGATCATCGCATCCGATCAGCATCCCGATCACCACGTGCAGGAAGGAGAGCGATTTATCGCCTCGGTCTACAACGCCATTCGAGATAACCCCTCGCTGTGGAGGACCACAGCCCTTCTCGTCGTCTATGACGAGCACGGCGGCATTTACGATCATGTGGTGCCGCCTGCTTGCACGCCGGATGGTTTCTCCGCGTCAGCCAATGACACCGGAACGGGCATGGAATTTAAGTTCGACCGGCTGGGGGTGCGCGTGCCTGCGATTTTAGTTTCACCCTGGGTCCCGAAAGGGACGGTGGTGAAGGGGCCATACGAGCCGGGCGGTCGTACCTTTGAACACGCCTCCATTCCAGCCACTGTCACCAAATTCTTTCTCGGAGACGCTCAGCGCTCGCCTCGCGAGAAACAAGCCGATACATTTCTGGATTTGCTTACGCTCGATACCATGCGAACGGACGCGCCCGAATTCGAAGAACAATGAGGCGACGACGACGCCCAAAGTAGGTGTGCCATGACTGTAATTCCTATTCCCAAGAAGCCGCGGGCAGCTTTCAATCCCAACCGGCCAGTCTCAAGCCTGCTAAAAACCCAGGTCCTCCACTTGCGCGAAGTGGAAAAGCTGTTTCCGCCAGCATATCGCCCCGAGATTTATATCAACACGATTAAGACCGAAGGCGAGGCCGCGGAATACATCCGGAGTGTCACACAGGCACTCCATCGACTGCACCGCGAAGGCGCCGGCGAGCGCGTTGGCCCGATTGCGGCGGCGGCGGAACGCAAGCCCGCGCGAAAGACAAGGCAAAAGTCCAAGCCTAAGCCCAAGTCTAAAAAGTTGTCCAAGACCGGAAAGAAAAAGAAGAGGTCGTAAGGAGTGGAGATGCGTTGGAATTTTCTAATCGTCCTTCTGTTCGCGGGCGCACCGGCTCTTGCGCAAACCGTCCCGCAAGAAAGTATGCTCCACCAGGACTTTCGCCACGAGGCTGATCACATAAAAGAAGCCTGCGGCACTTTTGGTTTCAAGAAGCTCGGCGGTTGCGCCGCCGAGTTAGTCACCGATCATCCCGTACACATTGCGCTCGGCAGCATGGCTCCTCAAAACGGCTTCGGCTTTGGTCTGGCTTTCGTCGATCACAAAACTCCCAATGAGAGCTGGAGACTGAGTTGGGACCTCGATGGCCTCGCCGCGCCCAGCGGGGCCTGGCGCGCAGGCGGTTACATGAAATTCATCCACACCCCGGTGGTTAAGTTCGTCCCCGTACACCCGGGCGAAGAATCGGCGGGCAAGAAAAAGAAGGGCAGGAAACCGAAGATTCATCCCAAGACTGTCTTCAACATTTACGGACAAGCGATTTCCCTGCCCAAACTGGCATTCTTTGGTCTTGGACCGGGAACGCTGGAACTTGGCCGCACGTTCTTCGGCATGCAAGAAAACATCATCGGAGGAAATGCTATCAAGCCGGTGACCTGGGGCGTGCTCGAGAAGCTGAATCTTTCGCTGCTCGGCGAGATCAACGGACGCTTTGTGGATATTCGCGGAGATCATAGCCAGTCGAGCCCGTCCATCGAACAGCTCTACACCGAAGCGTCCGCTCCCGGACTCGCCCGGCAGCCAGGCTTTGTTCAGTTTGGCGAGGGCGTTCGTATCAAAGCGGTGCTGTTCACCGACCATTTGCATTTCAATTATCTGATCAATTTCCAGCAGTTCGTGGCGCCATCCGATTCCAGATATTCCTTTCGCCGCTGGACCGTGGATCTAGGTCACGAATGGCTGCTCTACGGCAAGACCCAGCTGACGCGGCCGAAAACTGCGAAGGAAGCGGACCCTCACGCAAAGGAGACCGATAAGTGCACTCTGCAACCTGGCATGAGTTGCCCGTCTGTCTCGGAATCTGCAAGGCCCAATGACATGAATGGGCCGGACGAATGCGCCAGCGCCCCGGACGAAAAATGCCCATCCATTTCTTACTCGCGAAATCTTGAGGGCTCGATCGGATTCCGCCTGCTGATTTCTGAATCGGCTGCGGGCGCGAACAGCGTCGTGCCCTTTTACTTTCAACCCACCCTCGGCGGTTCGGACATCATGGGCAATCCCTCTCTCAGCAGTTATGCGGATTACCGTTTCCGCGGTCCGAATTTGTTGCTATTGCGCGAAAGCTTTGAACATTCTCTCTGGGGTCCGTTAGGCTTCACCTTCATTGCCGACCAGGGAAAAGTGGCGCTGGCACGAGGCGATGTCGATTTTCAAAATCTCAAACACGGCTTCGCAACCGGAATCACCCTACGAGCCGGCGGCTTCCCTCAGGTGTTTCTCCTATTCGCTTGGGGAGGCAGCGAGGGTCATCACACCATCGCCAGCGTCAACACATCATTGTTGGGAGGCTCTTCCCGTCCTTCTCTTTACTAATGAACACCATTCTGTGTGCTCTGCTTAGCCGAGCCCGCGGAGGAACCTATTTCCTACCCTTATCCAAGCAGTAATCAGGCTTTTGCGAAGGGTGCCTTCCGTGATATAACCAGCCCTAAGCAAGTTGAATTTAGCTCCGTCAGGAGATGCCGCATGGAGCTGGCTTTTGCACGCAAACAAGGCCAGGACAGAGGAGGTACTGTGTCCGAAGCACGTACCGGAAAAAGATTTCCGCTCGAATTGCCCATAAAGATCCATAAGCAGGATGCTGCCGGCGAAGCCAGCGGAGTGACGGGGAACCTTAGCGCTGCCGGCGTCTACATCCGCGCCGACGCCAACCTGGAAATGGGATCGCCGGTGGAGTTTGAAATTACGCTGCCGCCGGATGTCACCGGCGGAAAAGAAGACGTAGTGATCCAATGCCGCGGACGCGTCATACGTACCGATGAACCGGCCTCTGGCGGCAGTTCGGCGGAGGCGCGCGGCGTGGCCTGCGTCATTGATTCGTACGAATTCGTTCGCAACTCCTGATTGGGGCGGGACACACCATGCTCAAGCTGATATTGGCTGATAACCAGGCTATCTTCCGTGCGGGAATCGCCAAAGTACTGGCGGTTGAAGATGAAATGCGCATTGTGGCGCAGGCGCAAACGCCGGAACAGATGTTTATGGCGCTGGATAAATTTCGCGCCGCCGTGCTCGTCGTCGCCGGTGGATTCCATTCCGACTTCAACGCCGCCGTGCAGGCAGCGAACCGCAACAAGACTCGCATTGTGATCCTCGCCGATACCGGCGAGAGTGCGCAGCGCTACATGGCTGCGGGCGCGCACGGCGTGGTTTACCGCAACGTGACCAGCGCGGCGCTGGTGGATTGTGTGCGCAAGGTGGCACGCGGCGAAAATTGGGTGCAGGACATCGCCGTTCCCAGCGAGCTCACCGAAAACGACATGGTCGGTCTGCGGGTCCGCGATCGCCTCACCGCGAAAGAATTACGGATCGTCGCGCTCATCGTGCAGGGATACAAAAATAAAGAGATCGCCTCCCAGCTCGGCACCACCGAGCAGGTGATCAAGAACTATCTGCGCAACGTCTACGACAAGATCGGAGTTTCGGACCGGCTGGAGCTGGCGCTGTTCACCATCCATCATCGGATTTTGAATGAAGCCGCCGCCGCGACTGCTGCTGCTTCCACTCCTCCACAAGGAGCGGGGGTTTCGTCGTAGTTGGTTTCTGCTGAAATCAGGCCGCCTGTGGGCGGCCTTTTTATTTTCAGTCCCGCTCCTGAAAGTTCTCCACCTACAGGATTCACCCGATTGTCATGATTTGTGCCAGGAATAGAATTGGGCTTTCCACACAAACGGAGGTTCACATGATCCGCGAGTACCAACTTACTATCGGTGACATCTGCGGAGACCGAACTGGCCTGCGTGTAAAGGTCGAGGATGTCGATATTTACGACCGCGTCCACTTCTCTGTGATCGAGCCTTCTACGATCGCTATGGAAGAAGATGATATGGAACCAGAAGAAATGTCTTACGAGGAAACAGGAGAAATGTCTTACGCCGCGTTCATTCACCGCTTCACTCGTCTCGGCCAGGGCTCGGCCTTGCGGAGAGCGGCATAGATTCATCTGAACAATTTTTTTGATCACACCGGCCGGGTACGTAAATGTACCCGGCCGTTATTTTTGAGGGTGTGACTCTTGCGGACGTGAGTCCGCGAAGGTGAACGCCAATCAGGCGAGTCAGATTATTTTCTCGCCGATGGCCTTGCCCTGGGTGAACAGGTAGAGGTAATCGGGACCGCCGGATTTCGAGTCGGTGCCTGACATGTTGAATCCGCCGAAGGGATGCGCGCCCACCGTGGCGCCGGTGCATTTGCGGTTGATGTAGAGGTTGCCGACGTGGAATTCCTGGATGGCGCGTTTGATCTTGTCTTTTGATTTGGTGTAGACGGCGCCGGTCAGGCCGAACTCGGTGTCGTTGGCGATTTCCAGGGCGTGGTCGTAGTTCTTTGACTTGATTACCGCGAGCACCGGGCCGAAGACTTCTTCCTGCTCCAGGCGCGACTTTGGAGGAATGTCGGCGATCACTGTCGGTTGAATATAGTAGCCTTCGCCGGCATTCTTCGCTGGACTGCCGCCGGTGATCACTCGGCCGTCTTTCTTGCCGATTTCGATGTATTCGAGAATTGACTTCATCGAGCCTTCGTTGATCACCGCGCCCATGTAGCTGTTCTCGGCGGGATCTCCGACGGTGATTTTCTCCACGCGCGTCTTGAGCTTCTCTAGAAACTTGTCGTAGATGCGCTCGTCAATGATGGCGCGCGAGCAGGCGGAACATTTCTGTCCCTGAAATCCGAATGCGGAGACGGCCACGCCTTCGACGGCGGCTTCGAGGTCGGCGTCGGCGTCCACGATGATGGCGTCTTTGCCGCCCATTTCGAGGATGGTGCGCTTGATCCAGAGTTGGCCGGGACGATGCTCAGCGGCGCTCTTGTTGATGTCGAGGCCAACTTCGCGGGAGCCAGTGAAAGCGACGTAGCGAGTCTTGGGATGGGCGACGACCGCATTGCCAAAGCTGGCGCCTGCGCCGGGACAGAAATTCACCACGCCACCCGGCATGCCGGCTTCTTCGAGCAGTTCGACAAATTTGGCGGCGATGGTGGGCGAATCGCTGGATGGCTTGAGGATCACGGTGTTGCCGGAAACGATCGAGGCCAGGGTCATGCCTGCCATGATGGCCGAGGGAAAGTTCCACGGAGGAATCACCGCGCCCACGCCCAGCGGAATGTAGCGCAAGGTGTCGCGCTCGCCGGGCATCTGCACCGGCAACTCGGTCTTCGACAGGCGCAACGCCTCGCGGCTGTAGTACTCGCAAAAATCAATGGTCTCGGCGATGTCGCCGTCGGCTTCCGCCCAATTCTTGCTGACTTCAAAAACCAGCCAGGCACAGAACTCGAATTTGCGTTCGCGCAGCAGGTCGCCGACGCGAAACAGCAGGCTGGCGCGCTCTTCCACGGACGTCCGGCTCCAACTCTCAAACGCCTGAAGGGCGGCCTTCATGGCCGGTTCGACATGGTCTTTGCCGGCTTTCTGGTGCAGGCCGACAACCTGCGAAGGCTTGGCGGGATTAATGGACTTGATCTTGTCCGTGGTCTTGACGCGCTTGCCGCCGATGACGAGGTCATACTCGCGTCCGAGCTGGGCGCGCACTTTCTCAACGGCGGCGCGCATCTTGCGGGCGTTTTCTTCCTTGCTGAAATCAACCAGCGGCTCGTTCACGAACAGGCCTTCATGTAACTGAATCTGGGGGCGAGTGGGGGCTTGAACCGTTGCCATCGTGCACCTCGAGGAGAGATCTGGAACTGCCGGAAGCGGCTACCGAACATTTAATTGTAGCACCGGGGAAGATTGGGGCGATGCTTGTGCCGACGGCATTTTGGGCGGCGCGAAGAGTTTGGGCGGGACAAGGCAAGTGCATAAATTCTTCGCTCCTTCGTCTCTCAGAATGACATTCTCTAAATATGAGAACGCAATACAGAATGGTCGAATATTTCGCTGATTCTTCTCCTGATGTTCGCTCCGTCTCGCGCGAGACTCCATTATCGAGAATCATATTGACAAGCGTGATATAACTGGTGCGTTACAATTCTTTCGCTTTGGACGCATCTATGGCCCTAGATGCCCAGAACAACTGGCGGCAACTCTGCCGCGAAGCGGTTGCCGAGAAAGATCCCGACAAGTTGCTGAGGATCGCGATGGCAATTAACCGTGAATTCGATCAGCAACAAAAGAAAAAGGTAGCCGCGTTTTTGCAGAATATGGACAAGCCGAAGACCGCGTAGCATTGGCGGCGCTTCGCTCCTCCACTCCCCGTCCGTGGCCCGTCCCTGCGCTAAGAAAGTTCAAACCGCACCACTGCCTGGTTATTCCGTTACCCGGTTAATCCGTTATCTGGTTAATCGTTACCTGGTCAATCGTTACCTGGTTAATCCGGGCTGAGTTGGCGCTCGACGGTGAGCGATCCGTAGCGCCGCGGCAATTCCAATCCCAAGCGCGGCAGCGAACGCGAGGAAGTACCAGAGCTGCGGAAGCGAGGCCAGAAATATGGCCATGCTGCCGATGGTGAAGGTGAGTCCGGCAACGCCGCCGCCGAACTTAATCTTGTGCATGGTTATTCCGCGATGTGGATTGGGTTCATCCATACGATCCTCCTCGCTGTGCTGTCTCAATTCTACTCGTTCCTCCAAAGTTCGGACCTAATTTGACGGTCTTCCCAGGCCCAGCGAAACCAGGCCCGGCGATCCCAGGCTCATAGGCTCGCTACTTACCCTTGCTTCGTGCGTTACACAGTCGCCGCGGATACGCCGCTCCTCCCCAACTCCCTGCTTATCGCACGCGTTTTACATTGCTTTTGGGCGCCCGAAGCCTAGACTGGAGGGGTCTCGTCCCGCATCTTTCTGTCGCCATGTGGCCACCCACCCTTTCCCCGCGACGGAACTTGCGCAACCGATAGATCGCGAGGCTTGCCATGCCCGCTGCCTGGAGAGTCCAAATGAAAACTTCGAATGCGATTGCCCGTTTCTTCATTTGTTTTGCGCTGGTGTTGATCGCAATCATGTTCTTCGTGAGCAACGCTACGGGCACCGCCGTTCCCAAGTCGTACAGACTTATTCACACCTTTACGGGCGGCAGTGACGGAAGTTTGCCCACGGACATCCCGGTTCTCGACGCTGCGGGGAATCTCTACGGCACGTCGGACGGCGGGTGCGGCAACGTTTTCAAGTTCACGCGGCGGCCCGATGGAAGCTGGGTTCAGACTGTGCTCTACAGTTTCGACTGCTCGGCCGCCGGTCCTTATGGCGGGGTGGTTTTTGGCCGTGATGGCAGTCTCTACGGCACGACCACTAACGGCGGCACCTTCGGACAAGGCGTGGTTTACAAAGTCAGTCCGAACTCGGACGGAAGCTGGAGCTATAGAGTGCCGTACAACTTTGGCGCGGCGGCGAATGACGGGATCAATTCCTACAGCGGGTTGATCTTTGACAAAGCCGGCAATCTTTAAGGCGACACCTGCCGCGGTGGAACGGGGAATTCCGGCACGGTTTTTGAGCTGCTGCCGGCAAGCGACGGGAGATGGACGGAGAAGGTGCTCTACTCCTTTACGGGCGGCAACGACGCGCAGTGTCCCCGCAGCACGCTGCTCCTCGATCGGACCGAGCAACATCTGTATGGCACAACTTCCTTTGGTGGGGATATCGGTTGCGGCACTGCTTTTCAACTGGAGCGTGCCAACGATAACTGGGAACAGCGCGTGATACATGCGTTCACGGGCACGGACGGATGTTTTCCTTCGGGCGGCCTGACCTTAGTCGGCAGGGACACTCTCTTTGGCATGAGTAGCGGGGGAGGAACGAATAACGACAACGGCACCATCTTCCAGATAGCGGTGGCAAATGGCACATGGACGGAAAGTGTGCTTCACAACTTCACGGGACTTGAAGGACACTCGCCGCTAGGCAGCCTCACTCGAGTGGAGGACGATCTCTATGGTACGGCCACCAACACCGTGTTCAGGATGACGTTTATGGGAGGCCATGGGAGCGTTTCTGTGCTGCATCGCTTCGGAGGGGAACTTAGTAATGATGGAATCCTGCCCTTTGCCGGTGTAGCGGTGGGTTGGGATGCGAGCGCTAAGCATGTGTTCGGCATGACGTGGCGCGGTGGCAAGTTCAAGGACGCGTGCTCGGAGGGATGTGGCGTGGCATATGAGATTACGTTTTAGCAAATCCTGAGAGTGTGCGGGTTTATTGAAGGCCGGCCTGACCTAGCATTTCGAGGAACTGCTTTTGGGTGCGCATGTCTATGGACTGAGCCACCAGCTTGCCGTCACGGTCGTAGACGAAGCTCTTGGGAATTCCGAAAACCTGGAATTCGTCATTCACCTTTCGTTTGGGATCGAGCAGGATGGGATAGCTGATGTTGCGCTGCGTGATGAAGGGCGTGACCTTGGCGGGAGGCTCGTCGGAAATCGCCAGGATGATGAGGCCCTGATCTTTGAAGCGTTGATAGAGCGCGTCGAGGTCGGGCATTTCTTTGCGGCAGGGCGGACACCAGGTGGCCCAGAAGTTCAGCAAGACTACCTTGCCATGCAGGCTTTTCAAGTTCCAGGTCCTGCCATGCAAGTCGGTGAGGGTGAAATCGGCGTGGCGGCGGTGTTCATCGTCGGTTTCAAGCTTGGCGAGGGCTGCGGCAAATTGGGGAGCGTCCAGGGAAGCCTGCACGTGCTCGTAGCGGACGAGTTGAGCCAGCCATCCGTAGGAGTCGTCGAGATCGGCCTGCTCGCGCTTGTTATGCGCGACGGGTGGATTGCGCAAGCCGTCGGCGAGGGTGGTGGCGACCTCCTGCAAAGTGTCGTGGCCGAAGTCGCCCTCGGTCGAGAGGTTGGCGAGGGCTTTGGCCAGGCGCAATTTGTTGGGAGTTAACGGTAGCTGCCGGATGCTGAGGGCGAATTCTTTGGTGGTGCGGGCACGGACGTCGTCGGGCAACTGACGGAGGCCCTTGATCTGGTCGGCGATGGTTTTCTCTTGCGGGGTCAGGACGTCGGCGCGCGTCTGGGCTGAGAGCAAGCGCGGAGACACGATAAATACGGTGGCGGCAGCAAGGCAAAGGCTTGCGAGGTAAAGAAAAGTGGCGGCACGCGAGTTCGAAAGATGGATGATCACGTGGAAGAGTTTATCAGGCGAGGAAGTCAGACACTGCTACGGCACCTTCACGGAATCGCGGCGCTCGGCTGGGGTGAAACGAACGGCGGCGGTGCGTTCGAGTTTGTCCCAGGCGAAGCGCTGGCCTTCGATGGCGCGCTTCAGAGTTTTCAGCAGAACCACCGAAAACAACTGACGGTAAGCGAAGCGCTGCAGCCAGACCTGGCTGAGCAGCCAGATATCTTCACGGGCGCCGCTGCCACGACGTTCCAGGGTGAAGGCGACGACGGAAGCGAGGAAGTCGATTATCAGGAAAGTGGCGAAGTACGCCACCAGCTTCTGAAAGCTGGCCGGGTCGCTGGATTCGGGATGGAAATAATTCTGGATGAAATAGGATATCGCGCCCAGGGTGAACATCAGGTCAATGAAAGGCGAGACCAGGGGCAGAAGGATTTGGAAAATAAAGATGTTGGGCAGCGCGATCCAACCCAGAACGCCTTTGCGGGCGAATACAGCACGATGCTTCCATACCGATTGCAGGATTCCGAATGACCAGCGGAAGCGCTGCCGCATAAGTCCGTTGGCAGTGGTGGGAGCTTCGGTATAAGCGAGCGCAAGGTCTTCGTACTCGACGCGGTAGCCGAGGCGCAAAAGCGCCATGGTGAGATCGGCATCCTCGGCGACGGTGTCGGTGTGGTAGCCGCCGACTTCGCGCACCGCGGAAGTACGCCACGCGCCGATAGCTCCGGGAACAACACTGACGGCGCCGAGGGTATTCAAGGCTCGTCGCTCAAAGTTCTGGCTGGTGATGTATTCGAGGGCCTGCCAGCGCGTCCAGAGGTTGACGCGGTTGCCGACTTTGGCGTTTCCCGCGACAGCGCCGACTTTGGGATTGAGGAAGTGCGGGACCAGGCGGCTGATGGCGTCGGGTGCGATGACGGTATCGGCATCAATGCCGACGAAGATCTCTTCATCGCGCAGGTGCTGCAAGCCGAAGTTCAAGGCTTCGGCCTTGCCGGAGTTGGGTTTTGTCAGAATCACGACCTGGCCGCGGGTTGCTTGCTGGGCGAAGGCGGCGCGAGCTACCTCGAGGGTACGATCTTTCGAGCCATCGTCGATGACGATGACATGAAGATTGGGATAATTGGAATTGAGCGCGGCACGAACGGTGCGCTCGATAACTTTTTCCTCGTTGTATGCGGGAATCAGCACGGCGACATTCGGTTTGTAGCTAGCTTCCTCGCCGGGCCGGCCGTAGGTGCGCTGACGCAGACGATCGAAGACGGCGAATGTACCGATGAAGAGCAAGCGTCCGGTCATCAAGAGATCGCCGATGAGGAAGAGCCAGTAGATGCCTCCCTGGCTGACGTCGAGCAGTTCGAAGCCGACCCAGTTGAGGCGCGCTGACCAGCGCTCGTTGGCGGGAATGGGAGGCATGACGTCAGCGCGAGTACGTCCCATCAAGTGATACACGGGAACGATTTGATAGCCACGCGCGCGGACGCCCTGGATGATCATGGGAAGGGCGCGCACGCTCTCGCGACGGTCGCCGCCGCCGTCATGCAGGAGGATGATGTTTCCGCAGCGCTGATCGTTGGGAGCGCAGGGCGGCAGGTGAGCCATTACGTCGGAGGTGATCTGCTCGGCGGTGCGACGGGGATTGTCGCGCCAGTCGTTGGGATCGATCTTGTCGCCGACGGTGATGTAACCCATGCTCTGGGTAAGCTCAAGCGGGCGCACCTGATCTGCGGTATCGGGCTCCTGGTCCACCGAATAGGGCGGACGGAACAGTACGGTGTGAATTCCCAGACGGCTGGCGAACAGGCGCTCCGTCAGATTCAACTCCAGCTTCATGAAAGTGGGCGAGATGTTGCTGATATCAGGGTGGGTGAAAGTGTGATTGCCGATCTCATGACCTTCGTTGAAGACGCGGCTGGTGATCGATGAAAATTTGTCCGCCTGTAGGCCGATGAGGAAAAAGGTTGCGGGCGCATGTTCGCGCTTCAATACATCGAGAATCTTAGGAGTCCAATCAGGATCCGGGCCATCGTCGAAGGTGATGGCAAGTTGCCTGGGATTCGATCCAAAGCGCGCGACTCGATAGGGTTCAGGCAATGAACTGAAAGTCTGGTCGGTAATAAGACCTGAAACTTTATCGACGGTGATGTCTCGCTGGCCGTTGGCAGGACGCGCTTCAATGCGCAGGATCTCGCCCTGACCCTCCATGTCAACGTCGTGGCCGGGGGGAACGTCGCGCAGTTTCTCGGCGGCGCCGGTGTCTCCGGGCACGTCCCAGACTCGCCACAGGGAGCGATCTTCGGAGCCGAGGCGCCAGAGGGCAAAGGTCTTGATGCCAAGGGCTTCGGCGGCGCGCATCTCGTTCAGCGCGGTGACGGCATCGAGAAACCAGATGTCGTGTTGCAGGTTTTGCTCGTCGAGGAAGCTGAAGTGAGGATTGAGAGCGTCACCATCGAAATCCACGTCCACTTCGGAATCGCGAGCGGCTAGCCAGGCGTCCTGCACGGATACGTTGGTGTCCGGCGGTTTGGGACCAGTCTTCGGTTTGTGCACCCAGTCATAACCGTAATTGCCGATAGCGCAGATGATTTTGTCACGCGGAACATTTTTTAGTGACGCTCTCAAATTGTCCACAAACCAGTCTTGCGACGCGATGGGACCGGGCACCCCACCGGGATAGTGTTCGTCATAATTCATGATGACAACACCATCCACACTGGCGGCTACGGTGGGATAATCAAAATCCTCATTGCGCGATTGGACGCTGACGTAAAGTTTCATGCCCTTGCCGTGAAGGTCGGCGGAAAGTTCCTTCAGCAGCGCGATGTAGCCGGGCTGGGCGCTCTTGGGAAATTCCTCGAAGTCAATCATTAAGCCGTGATACTTATCGCTGGCGAGGAAGGCACCCACTTGCTGACGGAATCGAGTGCGAGCAATGGCGTCGTTCAGGAATGCTCCAATGCCGGGGATCCAGTCTTTGCCGTCGAAGTTATTGACCATGGGGAAGACTTCCATGCCCGTGTCTTCTGACTTCAGGAAGGGCATGACTTTGTCGTCCACGGTATGGACCACTGGGCCGATGACGTCGAAAAATTTGTTGGTCTGCGGGTCTTCTGCCTGGAGATGGCCATCGGCAGTAATCACATGCAGCCAGTCGGGGAAGAGTAGGTCTATCTGGCGGGCATATTCGCGCAAAGACGAAAAGCTGGCGGCGTCGTAAGGGGCGTAGAACGCGGCGCGGATGCCCTCTTCGGCGTTCAGTTTCACCTGCGAGGGTGCAGTCTTCGACTTGCGATGAGTGCGGCGGGCCAGGAGACGGCGATGTTCCTTTGCCTTCTCTTTTTCCTTTTCTTTGAGGGCGTGATAAGGGTGCTTCTGCTCTGGTAGCAGCAACGCAGGGAGTTGCTCGTTGCGGAGAGCGGCATACACGAAAAAAATGATCAACAGAGTGATGCTGACGCCGGCCACATCAAACAAACGCCGAAGCCGTTTCCAGCGCGCGCGCCGCGGATCATAGAACACTTGCTGGGACATTAATGAATTAGGACGAACCATCTACATCGTAAGATGCGCTGGGCGGGGGGTCAAACACCAGGAGTTCAATAAAGCAAGGGTGGGGTTGCGGAAAACGCGGTATATTCGCAGCGTGCGCGAGCTTGTGCGCAAGCATCCCTGGTTTTTTTTGAGCGCGACGCTGGCAGCGGTGGCGTTGCGGCTCTTCTTTATTATCCGATTTCCCGCCATCCTCGATGATTCAAAGATCTACGCAGATATCGCCAAGAACTGGCTTCAGCATGGTGTTTACGGCATCACGGATGACGGAAACATTCTTCCCACCTACATACGGCTACCGGGATATCCCGCGTTTCTGGCATTAATGTTTGCGATTTTCGGAGCAGATCACTACCGGCCGGTGCTGCTGGCGCAGATGGTGGCGGATATTGGCGCCTGCCTGCTGATCGCCGATATGGCGCGCCGAATGATTTCTGAGCGCGCCGCGCAGGCAGCATATCTGTTGGCTGGGCTTTGTCCGGTCCTGGCCAATTACACAGCGGCGGCGCTGACGGAAACTCTGGAAGTATTCTTCACTGCGCTGGCGCTCGATCTGGCGGTGGTTGGTCTTGAGGAGATGAAGGAGAGGCGCTTGCTGCCGTGGTTAGGTTGCGGGGCTGCGGTGGGAGCGGTAATTCTGTTGCGGCCGGATGGTGGAATACTGCTGGCGGCCATCGGAATTTATCTGTTCTTTCTCGTGGCACGGTCCATATTGACGCGTTCGCGGGCGGGGCCTCCTTCGCCTTCGCTCAGGACAGGTCTTGCGCCACAATCCGTAATTTTGGCTGGGGTCATTCTCGTGAGTGCAGCTTTGGCGCCGCTGGTCCCGTGGACGGTGCGCAATCTGCACACCTTTCATCGCTTTGAGCCGCTGGCTCCGCGTTATGCCAACGAAGAAGACGAGTTTGTGCCGAGGGGATTCAATCGCTGGGTAAAAACCTGGATGGCGGATTACACATCAGTGCAGGAAATTTACTGGCCTATACCGGGAGAGGCGGTGGATGGGAGCAAGCTGCCGGCGCGGGCATTTGACTCGGAGCAACAACGGCAGCAGACCTTCGACTTGATTGCGCAGTACAACCAGGAACTACATATAAGTCCGGAACTGGATGGCCAATTTGCCGGCCTGGCTGAACAACGCATCCACGCCGCGCCGCTGCGATACTACGTCTGGCTTCCGGCGCTACGGATTGCAGACATGTGGCTGCGTCCGAGAACCGAATTACTGCCCGCCGACCCGCGCTGGTGGGAGTTCAATGACGATGTGAAGTGGTCGGTGGTGGCCGTAGGGTTTGGGCTGATTAACCTTCTTTATGTGGGAGCGGCAGCAGGGGGCCTGGTCCGTCGCCGGCTGGTGCCAGGGTTCGGTGTGCTGGTTGCATTTGTAGCGCTGCGTTCGCTCTTTCTGGGAAGCCTGGAGAATCCGGAGCCGAGGTACACACTGGAGTGTTATCCCGTGATTGTGCTCCTGGCGACAAGACTGTTTACGAAGTAGTTAATTGAAACGATTCCGGCGTAGTACCAGATGCCATAGCTAATGCGTTTGGAAATACAGACTTCTGTATTCTATGCGACGTTAAGTTATTGAAAATTCTACTTGCATCGAGTGGCCTACAAGGTGCAAAATGCCCGACCAAAGCCCCCCGGGTCTCAATCTCTGTAACCAACCGTTCCGGGCGCAAAAGTTAGATCCTAGCCGTAGCAGCCTTCGAAAGGAGCTGTCATGCGTTCTCTCAGGGCATTGGCGTTAGTCGTGGTGGTGGTGGTCTCGGTGGTGCATGTTGGTGTGTGGGCACAGTCATCGACGACCTCTCTGCGCGGAACCGTTTCCGATAGCAAGGGCGGGGTGTTGCCAGGCGCGTCGGTTACGATCGGCGATGCTGAGGCCGGCTTTTCACGTAACACCAAGACCGACGATCAGGGCGTTTATCAATTTCTGCAACTTCCGCCGGCGACGTACGTTGTCACGGTTATTGCGGCCGGATTTGCCAACCTGAAACAGGAGAACGTACGGCTGATGGTAAACACGCCAGCCACTCTGAATCTGAACATGCAGGTGCAGGGGCAGACGATAACCGTCGAGGTCAGCGGCACCGCGCCTCTGGTGAACACTACTGATGCCAGCTTGGGACACGCATTCGGTGCGGAGAAAATTGAGAACCTGCCTTTCGAAGGACGGGACCCGGTTGGCATTCTGAGCCTTCAGCCAGGTGTAGTGTTCATCGCTCCCAAGAATGTCGTTAATGAAGCAACTGACAGTCGTGGTGGTTCGGTGAATGGGGCGCGCAGCGACCAGACAAATGTGACCCTCGATGGGGTGGACAATAATGACCAGTTAAAAGGGTTGGCTTTCGAGGGTGCTTTGCGTTCCACGCTAGACTCGCTTCAGGAATTCCGGGTCACGACGAGTAATTCCAATGCTGACGCTGGACGCTCCTCCGGGGCGCAGGTGAGTTTGGTAACCAAGAGTGGGACGAATTCCTTCCACGGAACGGCTTACGAGTACAACCGCTCCAAGATAGGCGAGGCGAATGATTGGTTTAATAAGAGATCCCAAATCCAGACAGGTCTTCCAAACGTGCCACCGCATCTCGTCCGCAACACGTTCGGAGCAACCGTCGGTGGACCTGTGTGGAAGGATCGCGTCTTTTTCTTCGCCGCATATGAAGGTCAGAGAACGCACGAGAACCAGCAGATCACGCGAATTGTGCCCAGCGCGGACCTGCGCAACGGGATTGTGAGCTACGTGTGCGACGCGACGGACCCCAACTGCCCTGCCGGCGGCATTTTTACGCTTCAAGCCGCGGACCTGGCTAAGTTGGACCCCAATTGCAGCACCCCGGTGCCAGGGTTTCCCAACGGAAGCTGCCCACTGGGTCCCGGCCCTAATCCAGCCGTCATGAGTATTTTTCAGCAATACCCATTGCCTAACACGGATTCCGTGGGAGATGGCCTGAATTATCGCGGCTTCACCTTCTCCGCGCCCGCACCGAATAAGACCGATACCTACATCGCAAAGCTGGATTTCAATCTGACACAGAATGGGAATCATCGAGTGTTTGTGCGTGGCGGGCTGAACAACGATCATGGTGCACTGCCGAAGGAAATTGTGTCCCAGACCGGTGACGCCGGACCGGAGTTTCCCGGGATGCCCACGAATCTAGTTGGAGTAAATAACTCGAAGGGTCTGATTGCCGCCTACACTGCTTTAATCAATAACAATCTGATCAACAATTTTCGCTACGGCTTCGTCCGTCAGGGAACCGGAGAAGCAGGGCTGAAAAATCAGCATTTTGTTCATTTCCGCGGATTAGACAACATCCAGGGGTTCGATACTTCGGTCAATACCCATGTGCCGGTGCATAATTTCGTTGATGACATTAGTTGGACGAAGGGTAAACACAACCTGCAATTTGGCGCGAATTACCGCAGAATTGATAACGTCCGGCAGTCCAATTCCACTTCGTTCTTTACGGCGACAACCAATGTTTCGTGGCTGGATAATGCGGCCATCGCTAACACCGGCTCTTCTCTAGATCCGGCAGCCAAGCAGTTCGCCTCGCTCGGCTTTCCGGCCGTGGATGGCTCTTTCTCCAGTTCATATGATTCCCCGGTTGCAGCCCTGGCTGGACTGGTAACCGAGGTAGACGCGAACTATAACCTGACCAAGACCCTTGCAGCCCTGCCGGAAGGCGCGTTTGTGCCGCGTCATTTCCGGGCGAATGAATTGGAGTTCTACGGGCAGGACGCATGGCGAGTTACGCCCAACTTCACACTGACTGTGGGGCTACGCTATACGCTCTTGCAGCCACCGTATGAAACTACCGGGACACAAGTGGCTCCTTCGGTAAGCTTGCACGATTGGTTTAATAAACGCGGGCAGGCTATGTTCGCCGGCCAGACCTACGATCCCACTGTGACTTTCAACCTGTCAGGGCAAGCTAATGGAAAGAAGCCGTATTGGGATTGGGACTATAAGAACATTGCTCCGCGCATAGCTTTTGCGTGGTCGCCGAGTTCGGATAGTGGCATGTTGCATAAGCTTTTTGGAGGAACGGGTAAGACCTCAATCCGTGGCGGGTACGGTATCTATTACGACCACTTTGGGCAGGCGATTACGAATACCTTTGATCGCAACGGGTCGTTCGGCCTGACTACAACGATATCCAACCCGGCAGGCAATCAGGATGTGGACACCTCGGCACGGTTCAGTGACCTGTTCACAATTCCAGCCAGCAGCGCGCAAACCACTTCGTCTTGTGCTGTCCCGCCTTGCTCGATAATCGCACCGCCACCGAGCGGCTCGTTTCCGGTCACGCCGCCGACCGACGCGTTTGCGATTACCTGGGGACTGGATGACAAACTGAAAACACCTTACTCTCACGTTATCGACTTTTCGATTACGCGTGAACTTCCTCGCGGCTTTGTAGTTGAAGCCTCGTACGTGGGACGCATGGCGCACCGGCTCTTGCAGGAAGAGGATTTAGCGATGCCGCTTGACATTGTGGACCCACAGTCAAAGATGGACTACTTTGGGGCGGCCACCCTGCTGGCCAAAGCGAACGAGGCGGGGACGGACATCAACAATCTCGCTCCAATACCCTATTGGGAAAATCTGGTCCCTGCTGCCGCCGGGCAACCAGCCCCATCGTTGAATTTTGGTTTTAAATCTACCTGCGCGCCCGGCACATATCCAACAAACCCCACCGCAACCCAGGCCATGTATGACATCTATTCGTGTTTTTTGCACAATGAGACGACGGCATTGTTTGCCTTTGACTTGTTTTGTCTGCCCGCGTGCTCCACTCTCCCCGGACAGAGTGGGCCGCAGCCATTCAATTTCTTCGACCCGCAATGGTCATCGCTGTACGCTTGGCGTAGTGTCGGAAATAGCGCATACCATGGGGCACAATTCAGCTTGCGCCATGCGATGACCCACGGACTGCAGTTTGATCTCAACTACACGTTCTCTAAGTCCATAGACGTAGGTTCCAACGCGGAGCGTATCAACCAGTTCGAAGGCGGCGGTTTCGCGAGCCAGATCATCAATTCCTGGTCTCCAAAGCAACTGCGTGCCGTGTCCGACTTCGACACCCGACACCAGATCAATACCAACTGGGTGTACGAGTTGCCAGTGGGCCATGCACGAGCCTACGGTTCGGGGATGAGCGGTTGGGAAAATGCATTGGTTGGTGGGTGGCAGTTGTCCGGATTGCTCCGCTGGAGCAGTGGCTTGCCCTTCACCATCGGCCCTGGACTGGGTTTCTGGGGCACAAATTGGGAACTGACTTCCGCCGCGATCCTCAACGGCCCCCGACCCACGACGGGAACGTTCACGGTGAATGGCAATCCAAACATGTTCAAGGATCCAGCCACTGCTATTAAGTCCTTCCGCTATTCGGAGCCTGGTGAATCGGGGCAGCGCAACGAACTTCGCGGCCCTGGTATCTTCGGAATTGATCTCGGGATCGGCAAGTCGTGGAAAATTACCGAGTCCCAAGCGGTGAAGTTCAGTTGGGAAGTATTTAATGCGACGAATTCAGTTCGCTTTGACGCCGCTGGCAGTGCCAACAACAATGGCCAGATATCGAACAGCACTTCGTTTGGCAACTACAGCCAAACCCTGAGCCAGAAGCGCGTGATGCAGTTTGCGCTGCGCTACAGCTTCTAGGCGATCAGGTATTTCTTTGAGGGCGGCTTCGGCCGTCCTTTTCTTTTGATTGCAGTACACATTGTTTTAACCAATCAACGAGAGTATCTGGTCGCTGTTGTCCACACCATTCACGCTCCTCCTGCCACCCATTCCGCGGGGCGGCTCTGTCCGTGATTCACGGCGTAGAGGACCAATTCCACGCGGGTTGAGATTCCCAGTTTGTTGAAGATTCGGAAGAGATATTTTTTCACGGTGTGCTCGCTTAGTTTCAATTCGCCGGCGACGTCGCGATTGTTGAGGCCCTCCGCTACCAGAGCGACCACCTGCTCTTCTCTGGGAGTGAGCAGAGGAGCGCCTTTGGCGTTGATCACACGTAGCGACGGCACTTGAGTCAAGACTTCTATCAGATATTGCATTTGTTCAGTATTGGCCCACAGTTGTCCGGCGGCGACGCGGTGGATGCATTTACAAAGAGTGCGGAAGGGTAACTCGGTAAAGCAGAAAAGCCCTCTGGCGCCAGAGCGGAAAGTGTTCACTACCAGTTCACGATCGTAAGACTCCACCAGAAGAATCATTGCGATTTCAGAATGCGTAAGGTGGACACGACGGACAGTCGCCATGTCCTGCCAGCCTCCATTGTGGTGATCGGTGGTGATAAGAGCGACCCGGGGCCTACTGGGTCCGGCGCTGTTTTCATTTCTGCCGAGGCTGGCCGGCCAAAAGACAACTGTCACCGTTCAAGGTTTGGACTGGCAACGTAAGAAGTGGGGACGCATCGCTTCTGCTGTGCTCCGCCTGGGGGAAAAGGCAGCTGCGCGTTTGCCGAATTCGACGATGGTGGTCTCGCAGACTTTACAGGACCACTACCGTTCGCCACATGGTTGTAAAACCGTATACGTTCCGAATGGCGGAATGATTCGGGAGCGAAGTAAGCCTTCTCAGATATTGAATTGGGGGGTGGAGCCGGATCAGTACATTCTGTTGCTTGGCCGATTCTCACCGGAAAAAAATTGTCAAATGCTGATTGACGCCTACGAAAAGACCGACACGACAGTGAAGCTGGTGCTGGCCGGCGGTTCGAGCTACCCAGACGAATACACGCGAGAGTTGCGCACGCACCAGAGCGAGCGGGTTCGGCTCCTCGATTGGGTTGCTGGAGAGGAACTGCAAGAGTTGCTGACCAATGCCATGCTATTTGTCCTGCCGTCCGATTTGGAGGGGCTATCGCTCGCGCTACTCGATGCTATGGCGGCGGCAGTATGCGTTTTGGCGAGTGATATCCCGGAGAACCGCGAACTGGTGGATGGGGCCGGCTTCACTTTCCAACGGGGCAATGTCGCGGACCTTGAACGCATGATTCGACTCCTGCTGGCAGAGAGTCAGGTTCGAAAGGAAGCTGCACGCGCCGCGCAGGAATCCGAGCACACTATTTGTGGCCCCAGATTGCCTCGGAAATTGAACGAGAGTATTTGAATCTTGCGGGGTGGCAGGAGAGCGTAGCACCCGCAGTGGCTGGTGCTACTCCGATGCGCGGGAGTGCAGCTTAGCGCCTCAAGCTGGGCATCTCTTTTCTCTCAGGCTTTTGACAATTCGACGCCGTATTAAGCGGGAAGTTGATTCCCGCTTTTCGTTTTGAAGTCACTTGCTTCACGCGCATCCTGGTACTTTTGTGACTTGGTTTGCCGCCTCGTGGTATGGTTTCACGTTGCGGCAAAGCGATGCCAACGGGCGGCATTCGATGGAAAACACCATACTCGTGACTGGAGGAGCGGGTTTTATTGGCTCCAATTTCATCCTGCAATGGATGGCCAAGGAACGGGCTAGTGTGGTCAATCTCGACAAGCTGACGTACGCCGGAAACTTGCGCAATCTGGAGCAGATTTCTTCGGATACCCGTTACCAATTCGTGCACGGCGACATCGTTGAGCGAAAATTGGTTGGCAGCTTGTTGGAACGGCATGGCCCGCGTGCACTCGTTCACTTCGCGGCCGAAAGCCATGTGGACCGTTCGATCCGCGGGCCGGACGATTTTATCAGCACCAATGTGCAGGGAACATTCAGCTTGCTCGAAGAAGCCAGAGCCTATTGGATTGGTCTTCCAGAAGGGGACCAGGCTGCGTTCCGATTTCTGCACGTTTCTACTGATGAGGTTTATGGGTCGCTCGGTCCTGATGATGCACCGTTCAGCGAAACGACCGCATATGCTCCTAACAGCCCTTACTCGGCTTCGAAGGCTGCGTCTGATCACCTGGTGCGGGCTTACTACAAGACCTATCGCTTGCCAACCTTGACGACGAATTGCTCCAACAACTATGGGCCCTATCAGTTTCCGGAAAAACTTATCCCTCTTATGATTTTGAACGCGTGCAGCGGGAAGGCCCTCCCGGTATACGGTGACGGACAGAATGTGCGGGACTGGTTATTTGTTGAGGACCACTGCGAGGCGCTACGAACCGTTCTGGAACGCGGAAAGCCCGGTGAGAGCTTCAACATAGGCGGGGGCGAGGAAAAACACAATTTGGAGATTGTAGAAATTATTTGCTCGATTCTGGATGATCTGCGACCCCACGACCCGGTTGTTCCACACCGCAAATTGATAACTTTTGTGAAAGATCGTCCCGGCCATGACCGTCGTTATGCGATTGATTGTCGGAAGATTGAACGCATACAGGGGTGGAAGCCGCGAGAAAGCTTTGAAAGCGGAATTCGAAAGACCATTCGATGGTATCTGGAGCATGAGGCGTGGGTGAATGAGGTAACGAGCGGGAGTTATCGCCAGTGGATTGAAAGCCACTACGCTACCTAGAACGGTCACTTGGACCACGAAGAACAGCCGCAAAGAGAAAATCAGTGTCGAAGAGTGCAGCCAAAACGACGAATGGGTACAAAGGAATCATTCTCGCAGGCGGATCAGGTACGCGGCTTTATCCCGTGACACACGCAGTTTGCAAGAGCCTGCTGCCCATCTATGACAAGCCAATGATTTACTACCCGCTGTGTACGCTGATGCTGGCGGGGATACGAGACATCCTTATTATCTCGACTCCTTACGATTGTCCGAAATTTCAGCAGTTACTCGGCGATGGCCAACGCTACGGAATTTGTTTGCAGTATGCAGTGCAGCCAAATCCGGAAGGAATTGCTCAGGCATTTCTGATTGGCAAAGAATTTGTGGCGGACAATTGCTGTGCCCTGGTGCTCGGCGACAATATTTTTTACGGCAACGATTTAATCAAAGGCTTGCGGGCGGGGACACAAAAACAGCGCGGAGCGCGGATTTTTGCCTATCCGGTTCATGACCCCGAGCGCTATGGAGTAGTGGAGTTCGATGCGGCGGGAAAAGCCCTCAGCATCGAAGAAAAACCCAGGAAGCCGAAATCACGTTACGCGGTTACCGGTCTTTATTTTTACGACAATCAGGTGCTCGGGATTGCGAGTTCGCTCAAACCCTCGGCCCGAGGGGAACTGGAGATCACAGACGTCAATCAGGCATATCTCAAGCGTGGCGAACTGGAGGTCGTGGTAATGGGGCGCGGCATGGCGTGGCTTGACACAGGAACACACGAGGCATTGATGGATGCATCACTTTTCATCCAGACGATCGAAAAGCGACAAGGTTTAATGGTGGCCTGCCCGGAAGAGATTGCGTTCCGTTCTGGATATATAACTGCGGAACAGGTGGAGAAGCTTGGGCAATCCATGAAAAACAACAGCTACGGTGAATACCTGCTGCAGCTTCTTCGAGAAAAGGTGTTCTGATGGCGCTAGCGTGGTCCGGCGGCACAGTGATGAATAAAACAGAGACCTCACTCCAAGGCGTATTCATTCTGGAGCCCAGGGTTTTCGGCGACGCTCGTGGATTTTTTCTGGAGAGCTACAACCAACGCACTATGGCGGAGTTGGGCATCAGGGAACAGTTCGTGCAGGACAATCATTCCTTCTCGCAACGAAATGTGCTGCGCGGGTTGCACTACCAGGTGAAGCATCGGCAGGGAAAACTAGTGCGCGTGGCGGTTGGTGAAATTCTCGATATCGCGCTCGATTTGCGAAAAAGTTCCAGTAGTTACGGCAAGTGGGAAGGCATTCAACTTTCGGGCGAAAATAAGCGAATCCTATGGATTCCTCAAGGATTCGCTCACGGCTTTCGTGTCGTTTCCGAGAGTGCGCACGTGCTTTATAAGGCGACGGATTTTTACTATCCCGAGTCCGAACGCACGGTCGCATGGAATGATCCCGATCTTAAGATCGACTGGCAGTTGGACGGCGGCCCGATCATTTCGGCAAAAGATCAACGGGGAGTTCCGTTTCGCGACGCCGAGAAATTCGAGTAGCTTCCATCGGAATCCGACAGAATGCGAGTTACCATCTTTGGCGCCTCCGGTCTGCTGGGCAATGCCCTTAAACACGAGTGGACGGAAGATGAAGTAACCCGCCTAAGTTCCAAAGATACTGATATTCGCGACCCGCACCAGGTCACAGGAGCGGTGGAGCGGTCGCGACCTGAATGGATCATCCTGGCTGCCGCTTACACCGATGTCGATGGGTGCGAGACGCATCCGGATTTAGCCATGCAGATCAACTGCCGTGGGGCAATGAATGTGGCAGAAGCGGCGAGTCGGTTCGGATCTCGACTACTATTCCTCAGCACTGACTACGTTTTTGATGGCAAGAAATCCGCTCCCTATGAAACCGACGATGTTCGCGCGCCGCAAAACGTCTATGGGCGGTCAAAGGCGGAGGCAGAAGTGCAGCTCACGAAGATTTTGCCAGATTGTTGCATCGTACGAACCTCGTGGCTGTTCGGCGTGGGAGCCAAGTGCTTTCCCGACACGATCCTGAAACTGGCGGCGCAGCGCAAAGAGCTTGAAGTCGTGAATGATCAGCGGGGATGCCCAACTTATAATCGCGATCTGGCGCGGGCGGTGATCCAGCTCTGTCGTCGCAATGCAACGGGCATTGTCCATGTAACAAACTCCGGCGAGTGCACCTGGTTCGATTTCGCCAAGCAGATTACGCAGAGTGCGGGACTGAGCACGATCGTGCGTCCCGTTTCCAGCGATAGAATGCCGCGGCCGGCGCGGCGGCCGGACTATTCTGTACTTTCGTCCAAGAGCTTGCAGAGATATGACATCAGGATGCCTTCTTGGGAAGATGCGCTGAAACGCTATCTCGATGAGAGAAAGTCATAGATTTAAGTTTGACCTTCCGCGCCTTTCAGGAATCGCCATCTGAAGCAGGAACCAAGGCATACAATTCCGCGAAATAGCGGCTTACGCGATAATTGCGGAGTTTTTCTGAAATCCAGCGGCTGTTGCTACTCGGGGAGGCTATGGCAAGTTCTCAAAATTCGAAAGAGCCTGCGAAGTTTTCCGACTATCCTCACGCAAACAAGAAAAAAGAAGAGCGCAGGACCAAGACACGCGCCGAGACGGTTTTGTCACGAATCGAAGACGCGACCTACGAAGTCCTGCGCAAGCACGAGAAGTCTGCGTGAACTAGGTGGTCCTGAAACGGCATTAGGGCAGTCAGGTTGTCGAAGGCTCTTCTATTTTGCACCGCCGGTGCGAGATTCAACATTGATCGGCGATAGGCCCGCTTTCCGCAATTCTGAGTTTGTCGCTACGATGTCTTTGGTCTTGATCTCTTGCCAGTTTGACAATTGTTGATCGAGCGCCTGCTGCACTTCTGCGAACGTTGAAATCGCCTGGGTCGTCGGAGCCGTATCTGCACTGTCTACGACGCCGAGTAACGAGTTCAACCCGCTATTGAGTCTGACCAAGCTTCTGCCCTCAGGAGTGCTGAGGAACTGGGCACCAAAGCCGCCGTTCTTGCCTTCCAGTTCGGCTAACTTCTTATCGAGGTTAGATATCGTTTGTGCCAGCGTGCCTTTTGCAGCCTTCGCGGCGAGATCTTTCAATTGGGTCCGCACTGACCGGACTTGCTGCACGGCGGCGTAATCTGTGCGCATCGCATCGGTAATCTTCATTTCCAGGTCAAACTGCTGCTGCAAACCCGATATTGTTGTCTTCACGCGGGGATCCATCTTGAGGATCAAAGGCGCGGTGTAACTCGTCCCGCCAACCATGAGCGTGGCTGTGTATTTGCCGGGCAATACAGCGGGACCGAGTGGGTAGCGGGGTGTGTCGCGATAAATCGCTGAAATAGGATATTCATGCTCCAGCGAATCGGGAGGTGGATAGTGCAGGTCCCACACGAAGCGGTGCATCCCAGGTTCCGCGGAAGGCAATTGTGGCGGCCGGACCCAGTACGCCGGGACGACTAGTTCTTTTTCATTCACTGGTTCGGGTTTATCGGCACTCCAGAAACGTCGCACGAGTTTACCGGCTTCGTCGGAAATCTCGAGCACGACCGGAGCAGAGGCAGCCGATCTCAAGTAGTAGTCGAGCATGGCCCCAGCAGGGGGATTTTGACCCGCCGGCTCTTCGGGGGGGAGCGGCGTGTCGGTGTTGTTGTTCCGCCGCATCCGATAAGTAAGTTGGGGTGTGAACAGGTGAACATCGGAGACGGCAACTTGGGGATTGAGCTGGCGCAAGGGAGTGACGTTGTCGAGAATCCAGAAGGAGCGGCCGTGGGTGCCGACCACGATGTCGTCATGATGAATGACAAGATCGCGGATTGAAGTTGCCGGTAAATTCAATCGCAGGGACTGCCAGTGATCCCCGTCATCGAAGGAAATGTAAACCGTGCGCTCGGTGCCGGCAAGGAGCAGTCCTTTACGTTCCGGGTCTTCGCGAACGGTATTGACTGGCTCGTTTTCAGCAATACCGCTGACGATTTTCTGCCAGGTTTTGCCGGCGTCGTGAGTGCGGTAAATGTAAGGGTGGAGGTCGTCGAGGCGAAAGCGATTGACCGCGGCATATACCGTCGTGGTATCGAAGTGTGACGCGTCCATCTGCGCGACCTTGCTCCACGGCGTGAGCTCCGGTGGCGTAACGTTCTGCCAATTCTTGCCGCCATCGCGCGTGAGATGGATCAGTCCGTCATCTGTGCCCGCCCAGATTAGATTGACATCTTCGGGCGATGGCGCAAGCGAATAGATCACGCCACGGTGTTTGCCTTTCGCCGGATCGGCTTCCACGAAAACACCCAGGTTGGGCGGCACCCCTGGATCTTCCCGTGTGAGGTCGGGACTCATGATCTGCCAACTGTTACCGCCGTCAGTGGTTTTGAAAAGAACGTTGGACCCCAGGTACAAGATATGGGGATCAACCGGCGAGAACAGTAATGGTGCGGTGCGGTTGAAGCGATATTTTCCGGTTCGTAGAATTACGGGAGATACATCCTGAGTCTGCCCAGTGGTGCGGTCGAAGCGAGTGGCTTTCCCGCCGTAAATGAAATTCGGATTCAACGGGTCGGGAGCGACGTACCCGTATTCTTCGACCCCGACAGAGTACCAGTCACGAAATGTGATCTCGCCAAAATCGCTCCGGCTGGCGGTTCCGACACTGCCGCTTTCCTGCTGCCCTCCGTAAACCCAGTAGGGAAATTGATTATCAGTAATGACGTGGTAGAACTGCGCGGTGGGCTGGTTGTACCACGAACTCCAAGTCTCGCCGCCATTAACGCTGATGGTCGCGCCCTGATCGCTACCTAGAAGGATGATGTCAGGATTTTCGGGATTGATCCAGATGCTATGGTAATCATCGCCGCCGGGTGCGCCTTTTATAGGAGTGAAGTCCTTGCCGCCATTGATCGAGCGATAAGTGGAAGTATTTGCCACGTACAATTTGTCTTTATTCCTGGGGTCGACCGTCACCCAGGCAAAATCATCTCCACGGCCCCAGATGCGCTCTTCAGTGTTAATACGTTGCCAGTTTTCTCCGGCGTCGTCAGAACGGTAAAGGCCACCCAACTGGGGTGAATCCACCAAGGCATAAATACGGTTACCGTCAGTCGGGGCGATACCGAGGCCGATGCGCCCGAGTCCCTGCGCCCACGTGGGCAGTCCGCGGGTCAATTGTCTCCAAGTGGTGCCGCCGTCGGCTGACTTATAGAGCCCGCTTCCTGGACCGTCATAAGAACCGCCAGTTGTCCACGGGGGTCTCCGAGAAGCCCACATATCCGCGTAAATGGTCTGCGGGTTTGCGGGATCAAAAGCCAGATCCATCGCGCCGGTATTTTCATCTTTGTAGAGAACCTTCTGCCAGTTCAGCCCGCCATCCAGCGAACGAAAGACTCCTCGCTCGGGATTGGGGCCATAAGGATGTCCGAGTACAGCGGCAAACAGCCGGTTCGGATCGTGCGGATCAATTAGGATGGAGCCAATCTGTAGTCCGTCCCGCAGGCCGAGGTGCTGCCAGCTTTTCCCGCCATCAATGGATTTATGAATCCCGTCGCCGGTGGAGAGGTCCGGACGCCGTAGTCCTTCGCCACTGCCAACATAAATAATGTCTGGATTGGACGGGGATACCGCCAGCGCGCCGATCGATTGGGTAGGCTGATCATCAAAAATAGGCGTCCATGTTCTGCCATAGTCAGTGCTTTTCCACACACCACCATTGTTGGCTGCCACGTAAAAAACGTTGAACTTGCCTGGAATGCCGGTGGCGGCTACGGTGCGGCCTCCGCGAAAGGGGCCGATCATCCGCCACCGCATCCCGTCGTACAACGCCGGACTGTACTGCTGCCCGATCGCTCTCCCGGTAAGAGAGTTCAGTATCAGGATACAGAGCAAGCCTAAGGTCAATTCTGACAAGCCAAAACGGCGAATAGAGGTCACTGTCCCCCCTCCCAAAAGCAGGTAAGGATAAACCAAAGCCATGGAATCTTCGAACCGGAACTTCGCTGGCGGAGAAACGTGTCCTGCCTTCCGGTTCTGGGTCGGCGGCCTACAAATCGATGGGTATACCAAGGTCGGTAAGGCAAGATTCCTCCGAAACTAGGGACTCTACCTTATGGATTGGGACCCAGGCACGCGATAAATTGGCGTCGGAGTTGCGCCTCAATGGATAAGGCTCGGGCGAAGGGTAAAGCCAAAAACATCGCTGGGCGGCTAGCCGGGGCGTGGGTTGGCTTGGTTCTGCTTGCGGCGCCACTCGCCAGTGCGATCCCGGGCCCGCCCCAGGACCAGAGCTCGACTTCAACCCAATCCCAACAGACTCCTCAAAATTCGAACGCTGAAAGTGTCAAGCCGGACAATCCTGAAAGCCCCAAGATTCCGACAGCCAAGACAAAGGAACCCCTTGAGAAGCTGGCATGGGCGATGTTAGTTGCCGGAGTAAATGATGAGAAGGCGCAGAAACGGACCGCAGCGATTACTGCTCTTGGCGCTGTGGGACCGCAGCCGAGGGCAGTTCGGTCGATTGAAGAAACTTTAAAAGATAAGGATTCATACGTGCGAGAGCTGGCGGCGACCACACTGGGAAAAATGAGGGCGCGGCACTCGATTCCGAAGTTGAGAAATGCCCTGGAGGATAACTCTCCAGAGGTTGTATTTGCCGCGGCTCGATCGCTTTGGGAACTGGGCGACCGCAGCGGCCGGGACATTTTCGTCGAGGTACTGGACGGCGAACGTAAGACTTCTGACGGGCTCGTAAAATCCAATCTGCGGGACGCGCGCAGGAAGTTTAGTAGTCCCGGAGGATTGGCCCTCATGGGGGCAAAGGAGGCGGCTGGGGCACTATTTGGGCCTTTGTCGTATGGGATTGCGGCGGCTGCAGAGTTTTCCAAGGGCAAGGACAAGGGAGCGTCGGCGCGCGCTATTGCTGCGTCGGTCCTGGCAACGGACCCTAGCGAAGAAGCTGCGCGCGAATTGGACGATGCCTTGCAGGATAAAAATTGGGCGGTAAGAGCTGCTGCCGCCGAGGCTCTGGGCAAACTCCCCCGTCAGGGCCAGGTTAGCCAATTGGCGCCGCTGTTGGACGATGACAAGGAAGCTGTACGCTTCATGGCGGCCTCTTCGATCCTGCGATTGAGCCAGGTCGATCGCAAGCGCAAGGGTGCTGCGGGCGATTCGGTTCCGGTTTTGGCTGTTCGTTAGGGGTTTCCTGCGAATATTCCTTTCCGCAAACAAAATTTAACAACCTCCGTAAGTCTGCGTTCATTCCCTTATCATGTTGAAGCTGTCTTAACATCGGGTTCCCAATCGCTTTCCTAAGACAGTTAGTCGATTTGCCATAGGCGGAAATTACACTACGGTACTGCGTTGAGGCGGTCAGGCACTTATCGATGAACCTGGTAGAGTACTGCAATCAAAAGCCGCACCAAGTGGTCTCCATCCTCGCTGTTTTAGTTGCTCTGATTGCGATTCTGCGTATTGTCTCCGCTTACCCCAAAATTTCGCAGGCGTACGATGAGCCCGCCCACATCGCCTGCGGAATGGAGTGGCTTGACAAAGGTACATTCCGGCTTGAACCGCTGCATCCACCCCTGGCGCGGGTGGCGGCGGCAATTGGTCCCTATCTAGCGGGCGCAAGACTCCCTGAAGTACGAATCATCCACGATAAGGCTGGAGATTCTTATGACATTTATGCCGCGGGCAACGAGATTCTCAATGCTCAAAATCATTATCGGCGGACTTTGGTTCTCTCTCGTCTTGCCGAACTTCCCCTGTTTTGCGTGGCCGTTTTCCTGGTATTCACTTGGGCCCGGAATCTGTTTGGAATCTGGCCGGCATTGTTGTCGGTACTTCTGTTTACGACTCTGCCGCCGATTCTGGCCTTTGCCGGACTGGCCTATGTTGATTTTTCGCTCGCAGTATTTCTTCCTTTGAGCTTGTTCGCGTTCGCAAAATGGTTGCACACCCCTTCAGCGTGTGGCGCTATTACTCTGGGATTGGCAGCAGGCCTGGCGGTGCTCTCGAATTTTACGGCGCTGCTATTTATGCCGGTGTCTTTGCTGGCAATCCTGCTCTGCTGGTGGTGGGCGGGACGGGCTTTGCCGAGCAGCACCGGGATACCTTGGCGCCGCCTTGCTGCCGGTGCATTGGTTTCGGTACTGTGTGCCCTTTTTATTATTTGGGGTGGTTACCGATTTTCAGTGAGTCCACTAAGCAGGGTCTTTGCAAAGCCAGCACAGGACATCGCCGCCGTGAATGGTTTGCCTGGTCCGCTTAAAGCCCTGACGCTGAGAATAGTTGCGCTTAATCCCCCGATTCCCGCACCTCCATTTGTCAAAGGAATCGTTGATGCCTGGCTGTTTAACAAGAATTCTCCCAGCTCGTATGCCATGGGAAAAATCAGGCGAGGAGGGTTTTGGTATTTCTATTGGCTTGATTTGGGCGTCAAAACTCCCATCGCGTTTCTATTAATTGCTGTCCCAGGGATTGCGTACGCGTTCATTTCAGTCCGCACCCGGCGCGATTGGCGAATTATTTCTCCGGCGGCTTCAGCTATTGCTGTTCTTCTGGTGTCGATGGTGGTGAAGGTAGATCTGGGAATCCGCCACATTCTTTTTATCTACCCACTACTCGCCGTGAGCGCGGCAGGGGCGGTGTACGCGTTGCGGGAATTACGCTCCAGATGGTCAGCGTTCGCCTGGAGCGTGCTTTTGCTACTTGTCGCCTGGCAAGTGATTTCAGCGGCGGCGGCTCATCCTGATTACATTGCGTACTTCAATGAAATCGCGGGAAGCCGTCCCGAGCATTTTTTTGTGTTTGGATGTGATCTCGATTGCGGTCAGGACGTTGAACGACTATCCCAAGCCGTCCGCTCCCGCGGCATTTCTCATTTGAACCTGCGGGTTTGGACCAGCGCCGACCTCGCGCGCATGAACCTTCCGCCATTCGATACGTTACAGCCCTATCAACATTCAAATGGATGGATTGCGATCAGTCTGTTGCATCTTCAGTCGGGGGATGAGATACGGAATCTGGGTAATCGCGATGGGTACTCGTGGCTCAATTCCTACCAGCCGGTGGCAAATGTGGGAAAAACGATTCGCCTTTACGATATTTCCAATAGCGCCGGTTCAGATAGGAAATAGCACATCCGGCAGTGCGCTCAAAAAGGACAGTCCTTGCAAGGATCTGGCGGGAACCCCACTTGAACCTCGTTTAATATGCCGAGTAGGCCTTAACGCCAATGGTGACATAGACATACCAATTCTGGCTGCCACGGAAGCCAACCGGTCTGAGGATGCAACCGGATGCGGTTTGAAACTTTCCAACCTTCAGGCTATGGTAGCGGGGAACTGCAATTATTTGCACAATTTGCGGGGATAGGGTTGTGATACAGTTACTTTTCAGTAAGTTACAAATTCCCCGGCTGGCGAATTAAGTGCACTCTCCTGGTTGCTCCCCCAGAGCAGGAATCGATGTCGAATAGACATCTAGCGCCACTTTCTCTTACGGGTAGCTACTCACCGCAGTTTCGCCTCGATGCGGCCAGGATGGCGACCTGCGCCGATTCACGCTCCATGCGACCAAAGATCCTATGTGTCTTCGGGACGCGACCAGAGATTATCAAGCTGGCTCCCATTATTCGAGAACTGAAGCAAACTCACCATGATATCCAGGTGATGACAGTGATGTCTGGTCAGCACACTGACCTGGTTGGGCCGTTTCTAGAGCTATTTCAAGTTAAACCAGATTTCAATTTGCAAATCATGCAGCGTCAGCAGACGCCCAATGAAGTGTGCGCTCGTGTGCTGGCTGGTCTTGAGCCGATCATGAGCAAGGAAGCGCCCGAGGCGGTAATCGTTCAGGGAGATACGACCACGGCTCTGGCCGGAGCGCTCACGGGATTTCATCACAAGACAGCGGTAGCGCACGTTGAGGCGGGACTTCGATCCGGTGATCCGCACAATCCTTTTCCGGAGGAGATGAACCGGAGGCTCATAAGCCGGATGGCAACTTACCACTTCGCAGCCACCTCTGGAAACCGCGACAGCCTGTTGCGCGAAGGTGTGCCGGCTGATGACATTTTTGTAACTGGAAATCCGGTTGTAGATTCTTTGCATTACATTCTTGAGAACACAGAGCCTTCATCCCGGGTGCGAGAACTATTAAAGCAGACTGCCGGCCAGAAACTGCTGGTACTGACGACTCACCGCCGTGAGAGTTTCGGGCGGGCCATGCGCCAAAACCTTCGGGATATACGTGAATTCGTGGAAAGGCATGAAGATGTATCGCTCATCTTCGCGGTTCATCCCAACCCGAATGTGGTGGAAGCGGCGCGCACCGAACTCAACGGCGGCAGCCGGATTCTGCTGATCGAGCCGCTCGGTTATTCAGACTTCATTCAACTTTTGAAGCAGTCTTGGGTGGTATTGTCCGATTCCGGTGGAATCCAAGAAGAAGCGCCGTCTCTGGGTAAGCCGGTGTTTGTTCTACGTACCAACACGGAACGTCCCGAAGCCATCGATGCGGGAGTTGCGTTTCTGGCAGGAAACAAGCCCGGCCATCTACTGGCCATGCTCAATCGGGCCTATGACGAGTCGGGCTGGCTGGAGAAGATCAAACAAATTCCTAACCCGTTCGGCGACGGGAAAACAGCTTCTCGCATCGCTGAAATCATTCAGCAGAAAATTTGCTGCAGGGCAGAGAGGATCACTCGATGACACAGATCGAAAGTGGCGACAAACACGATCTGCTGACAGTGGTCCTCGAGGATTACTTTCATGTCGGGGCGTTGAACGGGCTGATTAGCCCGCACCAGTGGAGCCGCTTTGAGCCTCGTTTTGAAAGCAACACGCTCAAAACCCTGGAACTGCTGAAGCGCTTCGATGTGAAAGCAACTTTTTTTGTTCTGGGCTGGATTGCCGAGCGTTGTCCACAGTTGATTGCGGAGGTCGCAAACCAGGGACACGAGATCGCAAATTACGGCTTCTACCACCGCAACGTACGGCAGATGACTCGCGAAGAATTTCGGGACGACGCGCGCCGTTCCCGGGACACACTCGAAATAGCCTGTGGAAAGCGGGTGGTGGGATACCGTATTCCGCAAGGTTTGCGCTCCTCTTCCGACCTGTGGATGCTCGACGTGCTGGCCGAGGAAGGATACGCCTACGATTCAAGCATTGTGCCGGGGTTCTATTCCGATGCGGCTGATGCGCGCTACCGCTTTGCCTACAAACATGAAAATAATGGACGCGAACTATGGGAATTCCCCCACGCCACGCTAAGTTTTATGGGTTATCTGGTTCCAATCTCCGGCGGCAACTACTTCCGCCAAATTCCGCATAGCTTGTTGCGGCACGCCGTGGCGCATTGGAAACGGACTTTCAACTCGCCCTTCATGATGTATTTCCACGTGTGGGAGCTCGATCCCGACCAACCGCGGATCAGTGCGGCCTCATTCATGGCCAGGACCCGTCAATACCGCAAGCTAAACAAGATGGCCTGGGTGCTGCCGGAATACCTGAGCAAATATAAGTTCGGCACCATTGCGGATTATCTTGGCTGTGATCTTCGCGCCGCCGCGGTACCGGCGCCGCACCCGCGAGAAGGTTCCATTGTGGTACAGACTCCCACAGAGGAGTTCGCCCGTAGCCGCAGCGCCAGGGTTCCGGTCACAATTGTTGTGCCCTGCTTCAATGAACGGCCCGCACTTCCCTATCTCGCAAACACCCTGGAGAGCGTTGCCAAGCTTCTTGAGCGTGACTATGTTTTGTCTCTGATTTTTGTGGATGATGGCAGCGGTGACGGCACCTGGGATGTGCTCAATCGCCTGTTCGGCAGTCGCGATAACTGCCGATTGGTGCAGCATCCGCACAATCTAGGAGTGGCTGCGGCGATTCTTACCGGAATCCGGCACGCCAGTACGGAGATCGTCTGCTCTATCGACTGCGACTGCAGTTATGATCCACACGAGTTGATGCAGATGATTCCACTGCTGACCGATGACGTGGACCTGGTAACTGCGTCGCCCTACCACGCCAAGGGCACGGTCATGAACGTACCAGCCTGGAGATTGCGTCTCTCGAAGGGAGCGTCCTGGCTGTATGGCAAAGTGCTGCGTCAGAAGCTGGCCACGTACACTAGTTGCTTCCGGATATACCGCCGCAGCAAAGTGGTAGACCTGCAGCTTCGGGAATTGGGTTATCTTGGGGTGACTGAGACCCTCTGCCTTTTGGATTTACAGGGAGCGCGAATTGCGGAATTTCCTACGACATTGCATGTCCGTATTCTTGGCCGCTCCAAGATGAAGGTGGTCCGAACCATCTTCGGTCACCTAGGCAATCTCCTAAGAATGCGATACATGCGCAGGCTCATCGATCGCAATGCTCCCTTGGGACTTCAGGCAGCGACCCCGGCCGCGAATATCGATCAGCAAGGAACAACCGTCGAGACCAAAATTAACTCCAGGGACACACAATGACCACTATGCCGTCAAAGACGATGGTGCTGCCTTCTGACCAGGACAGTAGCGGACGCGATCTCGGTGCCGAGGAGTTAGAACTTCTCGAACAGGTCATTCGTTCCGGCACCCTGACCAGCACCAAGGGCTCCTTTACCAGAACGCTGGAGGAACGTTTCGCCGCGACCCTCGGAGTAAAGAGGGCGTATGCCTGCGCTTCGGGAACTGCTGCCGTCCATGTAGCTGTGGCAGCGTTGGATCCGAACCCTGGGGATGAAATTGTTACGACTTCGATCACCGATATGGGGGCGCTGACCCCAATCTTGTATCAAGGCGCAATTCCGGTGTTCGCCGAAGTGGATCCGCAGACGCTGAACGTGACCGCCGCCAGCATCGAAGCACGTTTGAGCGAGCGCACCAAGGCAATCGTTGTGACACATCTTTTTGGAAGCGCCTGCGAGATGGCTGAGATCATGAAATTGGCGCAGTCACGCAAGATCCCCGTGATCGAAGACTGTGCCCAAGCCTTCCTGGCACGTTCGGACGGCCAATATGTTGGAACCTTCGGCACGATTGGATGTTTCAGCACGCAGCAGGGCAAGCATATGACCACGGGAGAGGGCGGCATAGTAGTCAGCAATGATGATGCTCTTGCCCGCCGCATGTTCCTGTTCATCAACAAAGCCTGGGGGTACGGAGATGCGAAGCCGGACCACTATTTTCTTTCTCTTAACTACCGCATCAGCGAACTGCAGGGCGCAGTCGCGCTGGCGCAGTTGGAGAAACTTGAATCCGTGGTTGAGCGGCGAGTCGCTGCCGCCGACAAGCTTACGAACATGCTAGCTGGAATTCCCGGCCTGAAAACACCGCGCGTTGAGCCCGGGGCCGTACACACGTACTGGAAATATTGCCTGAACGTGGATGACAGCGTCATTCGAGATGGCGCGATTGGTCTGGCGAAATTGTTAAAGGATCGCGGTATCATGTCTGCTCCGAGGTATATTCAAAAACCGGCATTCATGTGCGAGATTTTCCAGAAGCGGCGCACCTTTGGTAGCAGCCAGTTTCCTTTCACCCTGGCACGACCCGAAGTTCTGGATTACAGCAAGGAGCGTTTCCCCCTGACCTTCAAGGCACTCCACGATGTGCTGGTGCTGCCGTGGAACGAACGCTACAGGGACGAGCACCTGGAATACATCGCAGAGTCCATACAGGAGTCAGTGGAGCAACTGAGTATATGAACCAGAACGCAGTCAGGTTCGGTATCGTCGGTGCGGGTGCAATCGCTCAGTCTTATGCGCTCGCTTTTGAGTCGTGCTCGATGGCCCAGGTGGCTGCGGTGGTTGACGCACGGCCCGACGCCGCAGCGGCTCTCGCAGAACGGCTGAAATGTAAGAGTTTCACTTCTCATTCGGAAATGGCAGAGAACAGCGAGCTTGATGCGGTGCTGATTTGCACTCCGCCCAACACCCACGCGGATCTTTGCGTCGAATTTTTGGAACGCGGTATTGCCGTGCTGTGTGAGAAACCGCTCAGCATCGATGTTCCCAGCGCACAAAGGATGATCGAGACTTCGCGCAGAACCGGCGTCAAGATGACCATGGCTTCCAAGTTCCGTTTTGTACAGGACGTGGTCCTGGCAAAAGCCCTGCTGACTTCGGGAATTCTTGGCGATATCGTGCTCATTGAAAATGTTTTCACCTCGCGGGTGAATATGACCAAGCGCTGGAACTCCGACCCCGGGATCAGTGGAGGAGGCGTCCTCATCGACAACGGAACACACTCGGTGGACCTGATTCGTTTCTTTCTCGGACCGTTGGCCGAAATTCACGTAGTAGAAGGAAAGCGCGCCCGTGATCTACCGGTTGAAGAGACAGTTCACGTATTCGTGCGAAGCACGAGTGGAGTGCTAGGCACCGTTGACCTGTCGTGGTCCATTAATAAGGAGATCGAGAGCTACCTGCGGATTTATGGATCGGAAGGTACGATTTCCGTCGGTTGGAAGGATTCAAGGTTCTTGCTGTCGGGCAGCCGCGACTGGCATGTGTTTGGCAAGGGCTACGATAAAGTACAGGCTTTCCGCAGCCAGATCGAGAACTTTGCCTGCGCATTGCGAGGAGAAGAGCCGCTGCTGCTGTCACTCGAAGATGCTATGGCATCAGTGCAAGTCATCGAAGCCGCTTATGCCTCTTTGCGAGATTCGCACTGGGTGCCCATACCCTTTCCCGGGTCGTCTAGAACCTCAGTAACAAATCCCGCTCCCAAATCTGCCCAGCCAGCCGCCTAGATTCAGTGCGCAGCGATATGATGGGAAAACAGAAATCGGCCATAGCAAGCGGGGATGGAGGCAGTGCTGTGCCGTTATTCCGTTACGCGAACGTCCGTCTCCATCCGACAGCCATCATCGAAGAAGGCGTACAGATCGGGCCCGGCACTTCCGTCTGGGACAATGTTCACATCCGGCATGGAGCACAGATTGGTGAGGAATGCATTATTGGCGAGAAGTCGTACGTCGCGTACGACGTGAAAATCGGCAATCGCGTCAAGATTAACAGCTTCGTATACATCTGTAACGCGGTTACGATTGAAGATGGTGTCATGGTCAGTGCCGGTACCGTATTCACCAATGACCGTTTTCCGCGTGCGACCACTCCCGATTTAAGAAAGCTTCGGCCCTCGGAGCCGGACGAGGAAACACTGCCTACACGAGTGTGCGCGGGTGCGACCATCGGGGCGCAGTGTACGATCGGTAACGACCTTTCCATCGGCCGTTTCGCGATGGTGGGGATGGGAAGCCTGGTAACCAAAAGTGTTCCCGACTTTCATCTCGCAATCGGCCAACCGGCGCGCTCCGTGGGTTATGTCTGCCGCTGTGGCAAGGTCCTGGCTCTCGTTGCCAACCTCGAATTGGATTCAGAGCACAAGCTCACCTGCGCCGCCTGTGGGTTAACATACTCCTGTAATCGAGGCTCAATCTCCGAGCTGAATCCACCTCGCTGACCTGAAGGATAAATTCGTGCCGGACTCACAATCCTGGGGCATCGTCGGTGGTGGCATGCTGGGAATGACGCTCGCCCTCCGCCTGGCACAACGCGGCCATCGGGTTACGCTCTTTGAGGGCGCTCCTCAACTCGGCGGGTTGGCCAGCCCCTGGAAGCTTGGCGATATTGTCTGGGACCGCCACTACCACGTCACCCTACTTTCCGATACTTATCTGCGAACTCTGCTCTCGGAACTTGGCTTGGAACAGGAGATCCAGTGGGTGCAAACCAAGACTGGATTCTATACGGACGGAAAGCTGTACTCCATGTCCAACACCATCGAGTTCCTGCGCTTTCCTCCCTTAGGATTGTGGGACAAGTTTCGCCTGGGACTTACCATCTTTTACACATCACACATCAAGAACTGGCAGCGTCTGGAGCAGATTAAAGTAGAAGACTGGCTGAACCAGTGGTCCGGCAAGCGGACCATGGAAAGAATATGGCTGCCCTTGTTGCGTGCCAAGTTGAGCGACAACTACAAGAAAGCCTCTGCCGCCTTTATCTGGGCCATCATTGCCAGGATGTACGCCGCGCGGCGTTCTGGCATGAAGAAGGAAATGTTTGGTTATGTGCCCGGCGGCTACGCCCGCATTCTCGACGCCTTAGGTAAAAAGTTGGAACAGGCCGGAGTTGTGGTGCATTTGAATCATCGTGTCAAGCGTGTCGAATCTTCCAGTGAAGGAATTAATGTAACTTTTGAAGGAGGTCATCAAGTCAGGTTCGATGAAGTTGTGCTCACGACGCCCGGGCCGGTTGCGGCGGATGCGTGTCCGCAGCTTACCTCTGAGGAAAAAGCGAGGCTTCGGGGAATTCAATACCAAGGCATCGTCTGTGCCTCCGTTCTATTAAAAAAACCGCTCGCCGGCTACTACGTTACAAATATTACAGATAGTTGGGTGCCGTTCACCGCCGTGATAGAAATGTCGGCGCTGGTGGACCGCAAACACTTTGGCGGCAGCGCGCTGGTTTATCTTCCCAAATACGTTGCTCCTGACGATCCTTTGTTCAACGAGTCAGACGAGAATATAAAGCAGAGCTTCCTTGCGGCGCTGGCGAGAATGTATCCCAGTTTCGAGCCATCTGACGTCTTGAGTTTCCAGATCAGCCGGGTCCGCTACGTGTTCGCAATTCCAACTTTGAACTACTCGTGCGAATTGCCCTCGATGTCCACCACGGTGCCCGGCGTTCATATCGTGAACTCCGCGCATATCATCAATGGAACGTTGAATGTGAATGAGACTGTTCAGTTGGCCGAACGCACCATTCCGGAACTGGTCTCCATGCCGGCTGGCGCCGAAAGGACTGAACATGCAGGAGCCTAGGCCTCTGGCCAGCCTTTCCCTGGACCTCGACAATCAGTGGTCCTACATGAAGACGCACGGTGATGCGGGATGGGAATCGCTTCCTTCGTATTTGGATATTGTCGTCCCTCGTGTCCTGCAGCTATTGAAAGAGAAGGGCTTGACCATTACTTTTTTTATTGTGGGCCTCGACGCCGATCAGGAGCGAAATCATGCCGTTCTGCGTTCTATCGCCGAGGCTGGACATGAGATTGGGAACCATTCGTTTCATCACGAGCCGTGGCTACATCTGTACTCCCAAGAGCAACTACTAACTGAGATTACGAAGGCGGAAACGGCGATCGAACAAGCCACTGGCCGCAAGCCCATCGGGTTTCGCGGCCCCGGGTTCAGCCTTTCCAGCGATTTGATTGAATTGCTCACCCACCGCGGTTATCTGTATGACGCCTCGACCTTTCCAACCTACCTGGGCCCTATCGCACGCGCCTACTATTTCATGAAGAGCCGTCTATCAGAGAATGACTTGAAGGAACGAAAGAATCTATTTGGGTCTTTCTCTGATGGGTTGCGGCCCACGAAAGCGTATTGCTGGCGGTCTAAAGCGGGCGAATTGATAGAGATACCAGTTACGACTATGCCGGGTCTCAAATTGCCGATTCACGTAAGTTATTTGCTCTTTCTATCCGATTTCTCCTCGGCGCTTGCTCTCGCCTATTTCAGAACGGCCCTCGAAGTATGCCGCTGGACTGGAACCCAGCCGTCTCTGCTTTTGCACCCGCTTGATTTTCTCGGGTGTGATGACACGACGGCATTAAGCTTCTTTCCAGCGATGCAACTCCGGAGCCCGACGAAGGTCTCCTTTGTAGGCCGAGTCTTGGACCTTTTCCGCGAACGTTTTGAGATCGTACCGATGGAACGGCATGCAAAACATGTGTCCTGCCAGAACCTGAATCGAGTGGCTCCCGACTTCGCCAAGTAATGCCTCCGGACAGTGATTTGGCCAAATGCCTGTCAAATAAAATCATAAGCGTTGGACAACCGTCGGAAGTGCGCTACTCTCTTAGAAGCAGCTAGTCGCGCCCTTCCTATGAGACTGCTTCCGCAAGAACTCTTGGTAAAAACTGGGCCGGTCGACCATGCTGACTGGAATTTCCGTCCCTTCCTGGGGCTAGTTTCGCGTGCCCGCTTTCGCCTGATTCGCAACATGCTTAACGGTGGGAAGTTTGAGCGGCTGCTCGAAATAGGCTACGGCAGCGGTGTTTTAATGCCCGAGCTCGCGCTGCATGCCAGAGAACTTTATGGAGTCGATGTTCATTGCCATGCCGACGCGGTGTCCGAGAGGCTGGCAAGGGCTAATACTGACGCCAAGCTCTATAGCGCTCCGGTTACCTCCCTTCCATTTCCCGATCGCTATTTCGACTGCATTGTTGGAGTAAGCGTTTTTGAATTCGTAGACGACCTGGAAACCGCCTGCGACGAAATCGAGCGGGTGCTCAACGACCAAGGCGTTTTTCTCGTCGTGACGCCCCATGATTCGCCAATCCTCGATGCCGGCTTGAGATTGCTTACCAGAGAGAATGCAAAGAAGGACTTCGCCGACAGACGCAAGAACGTGATACCGACTTTCTGCCGGCGCTTTGCTCTGGTGGAAGAGCGGGCGGCGCCTTGGGCAAATCCGTCGATGCCGAAACTCTATACCGGATTAAAGCTCGTGAGCCACGTATCTGCTCGCCCAAGCATCACAACCGAAAGTCACCCATCCAGCCCGCTGCGGCAAGCCAGCTGAAAATACAACTCTCCTGCGGAAAAATAGTAGGACAAGGCACCTGCCAGCACGTCCGAAAAAGATCTTGAATTAAATTCCGCGTTTCTATGTTCCCGTCAGGTTAGCGACTCGGCTTGACCTTACCAGACATTATTCGAATGCCAAATGTCCAGAGCAGGGCCGCTTGGAACATTTAGGAACTTCGGTTGCGGTATAGCGAAAGATCCACTTTTCGAACCATGGCTTCCACCTCCAACTCAAGTGCCAAGAAGTTCCTGATCGTTTCTACACTGCCGGCAGGATCGTGAAGCAACTGTTTGTATTGCACACGGCAAAGGGAGATCTCCGTCCTCCGCTTGAGCCACGCATTGACTTCTCTTAAGTGTTTCGTGAATGCCGCGGACATCAAATCATGGCTCAAAGAATCAGATTTGCCGCGGCGTCTGAGCATCTCACCCTGCGAGGCGAGTACTTCCGGAAGAGGCCGCTCCATGAAAATGACCTTATAGTTGCGCCCTTCAGGGACCGACAAGAGAAGTTGGGAAATAACCTTCACGACCTTGCCTTCAGCTTCGTCGATGCGATCGGGCTGCTTGGGAAGAAGCTTGGCGGGTTCCCACTCAGAGTAGCCCCGTGGGTTGTCGGCGTCCGGCTGGCGTTCGAAGTCGGTGAGGACGATCATGCCGCCTGCACCCAGCATCTGCATCATCAGGGATGTCCCCGAGCGGGGGAGTCCCGAGACTATGGTGATCACGATTCGACCAATACCTTTCTCCGACGTGCGGTCTCACGTCAGTGATTCTAGCTGAAGCGGTTTGGGAAGCAGGCGCTCCTTATCTGGCGGGAATAATAGCACTCGCCCTAGCGCAGCCAACGTTTATCCGAAAGAGGACAGCAGAAAACCCACATGGCCAGCGATGATGAGTCGATGGCAAGCCACGTGGGCGGACACGCTCCGAGCGTGCGGGATCTCTTCGCTTACTTCGCTTACTTCACGTCATTCTTATAGCTGTCACTTGGGGTGAGCATCTTGACTTCTGCGACGTGAATCGATGCCTTTTCAGCGTTTACCTGGGCCTTAACTTGCACGTGGTGCCCTTCGTGGCCCTTCAGTGTCTCGGGATTATCTACCGTCCACGCTTTTTGGTCAGTGTCGCTCACGAACGTCAGTTTGTCGCCTTCGCCCTTAATTGTGCCACTGATGGTTGTCAGTTGGGATGTTGCACTGGCCTGATCCTTCTGGGGCGCCTGACTAGGACTGTTCTGCGCGACTGCAAAAACACTTAGCCCAAGGCACGTAGCGAGCGTAGCCAATAAAAGAGTCTTCATGGAAAGAAACCTCCTTAAGGTTCCGACCGACGCGAAATGCCGACATGGTGTTGGGCTCTCAGGTTTGGAGCGCACTCGCCAACACGAACACGACTGCCGCACTGCGATTCATCGGATGATCTAAGATGAGAAAACTTCAGAGAGGCTGACTTAGCTCAGGGAATCTGAAAGAGCGACAGGGTCTAATCGCTCATCCTCTAGTCTAGTCTCATAGCTGTGATTGTCAAACAGCGCTGCAGTTTGAGTTCCTGCCGGCCTCGGATTTCGGCTTGCGTTTGCGAAGTAAATGCGACGCTCCGCAGTCGTCATTTTCGGAGGATTTTAAGGAAGGTACTTCGATGGGAGTTTCTTTAAGGCGGGCCCTGTGCCCCCCAAACAGATCGCGTGAGCAATGCTACGCCCACGCGCCTGGGCGCGCGAAAAGTGGGAAGTCAAACGGGCACCACTACATCGTTGTTTGACAATCCCAACACCTAAGACTAGGGTGGTAGATGAGCGAGCACACACCTTCTCACTCTTTCAGGTCTCCTGAACTAAGTCAGCCCATCTGAAGTCTTTCCTCTTAGATTTCCCCACTCTGAAGGAGAACTGTGTTATGACAGTATTGACTCGTTGGGACCCCGTCCGTGAGTTTTCCACCCTACAAGACCGCATGAACCGCATGAACCGTCTGTTCCGTGAGTCGTATAGTCCCGAAGGGCCGGAAGAGGCGTTGACAACCACCAGCTTCGCACCGCCGGTGGACATCTACGAAGATGAGCACAACATCACTTTGAAAATTGAAGTCCCGGGCATCGACGAAAAGGATATTGATGTCCGCATCGAAAACAACACGCTCATCGTTCACGGCGAGCGCAAGTTAGAGAAGGAAGAAAAAGAAGAGAACTTCCGTCGCGTCGAGCGGCAGTATGGAAGTTTCACCCGCTCGTTCACGCTGCCGAACTCCGTGGATACCGGACAAGTAGGCGCCAACTACGATAACGGCGTACTAAAGATCAAGTTGGCCAAGAAGAGCGAAGCCAAGCCTAAGCAGATTAAAGTCAACGTCGGCGGCGAGAACGTTCTCGAAGCAAAGGCCCCCAGCAAGGCCGCGTAAAACCAGTAGTTAGCTGTTCATTGCGAATGGTCAGCAAGAGAAATGGGAGGCGACAACGGCCGCCTCCCATTTTGTCTACGCAGGGAGCAACACCAGATCACGGTGCGCGGGCGGTGACCTGATTGTGGCCGTTATCACCCGCGAGTAAAGACTTACCCCGCGATAGCGGTTTGAGCGTTCCCGAGGCCCATTGAGCGTTAACCGGAGTTAAAAAACTCGCTGGTCTTGAGTGTGCTGGCGAGCACAAAGACTACGGAGAGAACTATTTCTGAGTGCTAGAGCTAACAATCAATCTTCCCCTGGGAATTATCGGGTTAACTGGTGATTTATGACTAGCCAGAACAGCGAGTTGCTGTACGATTTCTTCCAGTCTGTTGCGTCTGCCTTCAAATTCGGCTTGCTGGATAACCGTGCGCCCTCTACGGCGATACCCAAAGTGGCCATTGAGTTTCGAGATCGCAGCTATCTCTGATCTCCAATTCCTTAGCTGATCTTCAATCGTATTGTCCATATCACAGTATACGCCCCGTGATCTGTTCTCTGACCATCCCGAGGACCGCTCATTTCGCACCCGGGGGAACCTCAGAACAAGCCAATGCGCAGATTCATGATAACCATTCATGCGAATTTCATTGCTTTTGTACCGCAGGAGCTTAGACTTAAGAAGTCCCTTACGCATTACTCTGTCGCTGTTTAGACCTTCAGACCTTCTGCGACGGTCCTCTGCGCAACCGATAGAAATGAGGGTGCATCAATGGAACCAGTTTTCCGTCCGTTCGGTCCTCGTTTCCGTACACTACCGACGTTTGTCGCTCGTTCATTCAGGAACTTCAAGGCATCGATGCGCTTTATAAGGCTGAAACCACAGATCGCGGGTTTTGGATCCCAAAGGATGTGCCCGTCTTGTGGGTTGATCACGTCACGCTCGAAAGAATTTTGCCTGGAGTGTGGAAAGCCGCTTCCGGCGGTGTACCTAGGGTGAAGAATATGCAAGGGAACAAAAGTGTAATCGTCATTCGGATGGTAGTCGCGCTTCTCATCCTGTACGCGGTCTTCGGTCTTATAAGGAAAACTCTTCCGGCCCCGGCGGTGGGGAACGGTACTGGTACACATCAGGCGTCATCGTAAGCGACCAGCCGGCATTTCTCGGTCTTGAAACCACAACATTTCGCCAGCATGCGAAAACCAGCCTAAACCAACCGCGCTGAAATTCGTCGAACAAACAAACATGGAGCCCGCGGAGAAATCAGTGCGAGCAGGAGTGAGGCTGGCTCTGATGGTTTCGCGCTGATTGCTTCAATCGTGGAAAGACTACGCTTGACAGACGTCAAGTGCCGAATCATCTTCTTCAATCATCATCCGACACTTTCAGCGATGGTGATGAATTTCTCGAAGACTTCGTTCGAGAGGAGTCTGCCACGCGTGGTCAGGCGGATAACGCTGCCGTCGCTTTCGAGTAACCCATTCTCTTTGAGTTCCGAGATCGTGGCCGCAAACTCATTTATTGAATCAACTCCGAATTGCGTTGCTGCCTGTCTGAGATCTACTCCCCGTATCAAACGCAGCCCGAGAAAGAAGATTTCCTCAATCGCCGCTTGCCGCGATAGCGGAGTTCGCTTCGGCGGCCTAACAGCGATGTAGCCTTCCAGAGAGTCCGGCATAGCGAAGCGCACCGCCTCGAACCCGCGCCAGGGGCTAACAGTCTCATCCGTTTCGGTCCGCTTGTCCTCACTAAAGTTCTTCCCAGCTCGATCTACTTTGAGCATGGAATGGGCATCCACGCCGAAGCCGAGATAAGGCTGGCGCGTCCAGTACTTGAGGTTATGGCGCGATTCAAAACCGTGGCGGGCGAAATTTGATATTTCATAATGGGATATGCCAACCGCGTTTAAGCGCTCGCAGCCTGCAAGATAGAAATCAGCGGTTAAGTCATCGTCTGGTACAAAGTGGGCATGATATTTTGTGCCACCCGCAATTAACTCGCGGCCGAGCCGGGAATCTTCATCGGCTTCGAGCATGTAGACGCTGATGTGCGGCGCGGCACTGGCGATGGCATCGGAAAGGGACCGTTCCCAACACTCGGTCGTCTGATATGGCAAGCCAGCAATGAGATCGATGTTGATATTGGTAATTCCGGCGGAGCGCAGATTTTCGAGGTCGTCGAACACAGTTGCGCGCTTATGTAAACGCCCGACGACGGCGGCTTCGGCATCGACAAATGACTGCACCCCCAGGCTTACGCGATTGACGCCACAGCGCCGGAGAACTTCCAGAACCGGGGCTGTCAGGGTGCCAGGAGCGCATTCGACGGTAATTTCTGTCTCGGGCTGGAGACAAAAATTTTGCCGAATTGTGACAAACAATCTCTCCAGTTGAGCAGAATCTAGTAAAGTGGGGGTGCCACCGCCCAGATAAACAGTGTCTACGGAACTTTCATATTGACCGCCCATCTGTTCGGCCACAACAGGAGCGCGTTCGATGTCAGAGCAAATTCGGTCGATGTAACCCGCGAACGTTGCCCGAGAAAACACGTCCGACGCAAAGTTGCAGTAGCTGCATTTAGTGCGGCAAAACGGCACCGAAAGGTAGACACCCAAGGCCATTGGTGACAATTATCCCACTTTTGCCGGAACTACGACGCGGCCGCAGGCATCTCAACTAGTTCATAGCACTGCAAACAATCTATGATTCCACGCGTCGTCATCACCGGTTTGGGCGTAGTCAGTCCTAACGGCATTGGTAAAGAGGCCTTTTGCCGCTCTCTGCTTGTTGGCAAATCGGGCGTCAAACGAATTTCGCGCTTCGATCCAACCGATCTGCCTGTACACATCGCGGGAGAGATCCCTGAATTCGATGAGTCTGGGTGGGTCGACCCGCGCGAGCGTAAGCACGTGTCGCGCGTTGTGCCGCTGGCGATTGCCGCGTCGACCGAGGCTTTGAATGATGCCGGCCTCGACCCAGCAGCAATGTCGTTGGAGGAGCAGCGCCAGATCGGTGTAATTCTGGGCTCGGGCGGCGGCGCCCAGGAGTTTTCTGAAGAGCAATACCGGCTCTGGCACTCGGGACACGTGAAGCAGGTGAGCTTGTTCTGCATTCCGAGCGGCACTATGGGAACGATTTCAAGCGAAGTTTCGATGCGCTTCGGATTCCGCGGGTATAGCCATGTTGTCACTACCAGTTGCACGTCCTCGACTGACGCGATCGGCTACGCGTTGCAGCACATCCAGGCAGAGATGTTGCCGATGTTTCTCGTGGGAGGTGTCGATTCGGCGATTACTCCCGGAATCATCAAGGGATATTCGCTGCTCCGGGCGTTAACTACTTCCTGGAATGACGCCCCGGAGCGCGCTTCGCGCCCCTTTTCGGCGGACCGCGACGGCTTTGTCCTGGCTGAAGGCTCATGGATGTTTGTGGTTGAAGAATATGAGCATGCCGTTGCCCGTGGCGCGCGCATTTATGGGGAGATCGCTGGATATGGCTGCACCTGTGAAGCCTTTCATCGCGTGCGGTTGAGCGAATCTGCGGAGGAACCCGCCCGCGCCATCACTCTGGCTTTGCAGGAGGCCGGGCTAACGCCCGAAGACATACAGTATGTCAACCTGCACGGCACCTCAACTGAACTCAACGATCGGGTGGAGACCCGTGCTTTAAAGTTGGCGTTGGGCGAACGGGCGCGCAGCATCCCAATGTCCGGGTTGAAGTCGCAAATTGGACATGCACAAGGCGCTTGCGGCGCCGCTGGCATCGCGGCCACACTGGTTGCCATGGAGCATGGCAGAATTCCTCCAACGATTAACCTCGAAGTACCCGACCCGGAATGCGACCTTGACTACGTTCCCGAACCGGGCCGAACCGCACGCATAGAGCACGCGATCTGCAATTGCGTGGGATTCGGGTCGAAGAATTCTGCGCTGGTGTTGAGGAAGATTGCCTGACTAGCTTTTGCTGCCGCCCCCGTTTAGAATGCCGGACGCCGTGCAGTATCTTATCTTGTGTCTGTGTCTCTTTTACTTAGCGAGCGGCAGAGCTATCCCTCCGCTATACGCTCAAATTGATACCGCTACTGATGTGAATGCCCCTGCGTATCTGTTTCGCATGGAACGTCACCTGCGTGATACGGACGTTTGCGCATTGGTCCGCGGAGACGGCCAATACCACGTGGAAAGATTGGCTGGTGAGAAAGCTGACATTTTCGAAGGAGTGCTTGCGCTCGCCGATCTGCAGAAACTCGAGCGGTTACTGGGTGCAGATGAGCTTTTTCAGCTCACCCAAGAAAAAATCGTTATGCCGATGATCACCGTTGACAACGACAAACTACTGCTCAGCGTGTTACGGCCCGGTTACTGGCAAAATCTTACGTTACCTGACTCCGAAAGCAGAAAGCCCTTTCAGCAATCACTGGTTCCCCTCGTCAAATGGCTCGAGGAAATGGAAAAGCAAAAGCACGTGCGCCTCACGGAGGAGGGTGCCAGAAATAACTGCCTGCCACCGGGAAAAATCGAGTTGAAGACACGCAATCGGTCGGCCTCGGTTACTTCTACCTCAACTGAAACCGAAGCAACGGCGACCAAGCAGCCAGTTTTAATCTCTTACGCCCTCCGCGCCGTTATAAACCGCCTCGGCAATCAGCAAATTGAAAGGACCTGTGTGATCGTGTATAGCGCCGGACGCTACCATCTGGAGAGAAAAAGGCAGCGATTCGGAAGCAGAGATGTGAAAATACAGATTTTCGAAGATTCCATCAGTGACACCCAACTGCAGCTACTGAGAGAAATTCTGGATACGCCAACGCTGCGCAACAAACCTTACGAAGAACCTCCCGCGCGCATACCTGTTGACGGAGCACAAGTTACATCCTTGACCATTCCGCGGGCCGGGCATATCCAGAAGGTGAACATTTGGGAGTATCTCAATGTTCCGCGTCTCGGCAGCATTGGAACGCTCAAACGGGCCGACAACGGGGCCAACCTGCTCAAGCCGCTGAACAAATGGCTTACCAGCAACATTCAGGAAAGCAAGATTTCGCCACTTCAAGCGGCTGTCCCGAGCGACTGCGAACCCAGCGGATCATCGCCCTAAGCTTTTCCATCCTTCCCTCCTCATTTTCCATCTATTTGGGGTAGTCTTTAATTGACAGATGGCGAGCCACGAGGAAGAAGTATTAGGCAAAGCATATGACAGCCGGCTGATGAAGCGGCTGCTCAAATACCTGCGTCCCTACAAGTGGCAGGTGGCGATGGCGCTTGCGGCCATCGTCATGAAGGCGGGGGCCGACGTTCTGGGGCCCTTTCTCACAAAGATCGCGATCGACAAGTACCTCGCGCACGCGGCCGGTACGCACTCTCCACTTGACCGGTGGCTCAGCAGCACTCCGCTGATTGGGATCGCGCAGATTGCGGCGATCTACGTCGGCCTGCTGGTGTTTGGTTTCGGCTTCGAATTCTTGCAGACCTATTTCATGCAGTGGACCGGACAGAAAGTAATGTTCGATCTGCGCAGCCAGATTTTCCGTCACCTCCAGCAGATGCACATTGGCTTTTACGACAAGAATCCTGTGGGACGACTGGTCACGCGCGTCACCAGCGACGTGGACGCACTGAACGAAATGTTCACTGCCGGGGTGGTGTCGATTTTTGAAGACGTGTTTGTGCTGGCCGGTATCCTGACCATCATGTTGCGCATGAACTGGAAGCTGGCGCTCATCGCTTTCTCCGTGCTGCCCCTGATTTTTTGGGCCACCATGATCTTTCGCGCCAAAGTGCGCGACTCTTATCGTCGCATCCGAGTAGCGATTGCCCGCATCAACTCCTTTCTGCAAGAGCACGTCTCTGGCATGGTGGTGTTGCAACTGTTCAATCGCGAACGCCGCGCATTCAAACAGTTTTCTGCCACCAATGCAATGCATATGGAGGCGTTCAAAGACGCCATCCTCGCTTACGCTCTTTATTACCCCGTCGTTGAAATCCTGTCGTCCATCGCAGTCGCATCCATCATTTGGTTTGGCGGGAACGATGTCATCCGAGGCACGGCAACATTGGGAGTACTGGTTGCCTTCATGCAGTATGCGCAGCGTTTTTTCCGCCCCATCCAGGACTTGAGCGAGAAGTACAACATCCTTCAATCGGCGATGGCCGCGAGTGAGCGCATTTTTAAACTGCTGGACACGCCGGTCGAAATCACTTCTCCGGCCCTCACGCAGAAAGCTGAAGGCCCGGGACGCATCGAGTTTGATCATGTGTGGTTCGCGTATCGCAGTATTCCGGCCGAGACAGGAGACACCCAAGCAGCTTCAGCTTCCGCGGGCGATGGCTCTCACGCCACAAATGCCGGGGAGCCAGACTGGGTTCTGCGCGATGTGAGTTTCGCGATCGCGCCTGGTGAAACTGTAGCCATCGTTGGCCACACCGGTGCCGGCAAGACAACGATGATCTCGCTGCTCCTGCGTTTCTATGACGTACAGAAGGGTGCGATCAGAATCGACGGCGTTGATATCAAGGATATGGATCTAATTGAACTCCGCGGCCGTTTCGGTGTCGTATTGCAAGATCCGTTTCTGTTCACTGGAACAATCGGCGGCAACATCCGCCTGGGCACAGAGTGGATCAAGGACAAAGACGTAGAGCGCGCCGCCGAAGAAGTAAACCTCGCCGACTTTGTGCGAACCCTTCCCGGCAGTTTCAACGAAGAAGTTCAGGAGCGCGGCAGCACATTATCCACCGGGCAAAAGCAGCTTATCTCCTTTGCGCGAGCCTTGGCGCACGAACCTAAAATTCTGGTTCTCGACGAGGCCACATCCAGCGTGGACACCGAAACTGAGTTTCGCGTGCGCGACGCGCTCGGACGTATGGTTGAAGGCCGCACCTCGCTGATCATCGCGCACCGCCTTTCGACCATCCAGCGCGCGGACAAGATCATCGTCATGCACAAGGGACAACTGCGCGAGATAGGAACCCACCAACAACTCTTGGCCAATCGCGGCATTTACTGGAAGCTATACCAATTGCAGTATAAGGATCAGGAAATTACGGTGCCTGCTATTGCAGGTCCGGAGCTTACTACCAGCGCCGACGATTAGCACCTAAAACTGAAACAATCCCTGGCTGAACGATCGCCGTGAAGGCGGCGCCCCTGTTGTCCGCTTTACAATGTGCACGTGAGAATTCTTATCTCGGCCGGCGAGGCCTCGGGAGAAATGTATGGGGCGCAGCTCATCGAAGCTTTACGGCGGCGCGAGCCGGCATTTGAATTCTTTGGCGTTGGCGGCGAACGCATGCGTGCTGCGGGATGTGACACCGTGGTGGACGCCAAGGCCCTGGCCGTGGTCGGCATCACTGAGATTGTCAGCCATCTTCGCGAGATTTATGGATTATTTGATCGCTTGATCGCCGAAGCAGATCGCCGTCAACCCGATCTCGCGATAGTGATCGACTCCCCCGCTTTTAACTGGCGTGTGGCGCGCCAGATGCATAAACGCGGCATTCCCGTCGTCTATTACGTTTGTCCGCAGTTCTGGGCGTGGCGGCAAGGGCGAGTGAAGCTGCTGCGGAAATACGTTACCAAGGCGCTGGTCATTTTTCCCTTTGAAGAGAAGTTCTATCGCGATCGTGGAGTAGATGCGACGTTTGTTGGGCATCCGCTTGCCGACGTTCCCCATCCTCCCATCGCGCGGCGTGATTTCGCAGCGCAGCACAAGCTCGACCCGGAAAAACACTGGATCACGCTCATGCCGGGCAGTCGCGTAAAAGAAGTCCGCATGAATCTGCCTGCTATGTTAGAAGCTGCCAGGAAGCTTGGCCGCGAATTCGAATTCTTGCTTCCCGTGGCGCCTATGCTGGACCGGGGATTTCTGCAAGCCCAGATCGGCAAGAACGCAATCACGCTTGTCACCGAAGCTCTGCCAGCTCTGTCCCATTCTCGAGCCGGCATTATTGCGAGCGGCACGGCGACGGTGGAGGCTGCCGTGATGTCTACTCCGTTCGTCATGGTGTACCGTGTTTCGCCACTGACCTATATGTTAGGTATGCCACGGGTGAAGGTTCCTTATTTTGCGATGGTTAATCTGATCGCCGGCGAAGAAATTGTCCCGGAACTGGTGCAGCATCGGTTTACTGCGAAGAATGTGGTTGCGCGACTAAAGCAGATCATTCCGGATGGCCCGTCCCGCAAACAGATGCTTGAGGGACTTGCGCGGGTCAAAGCCAGTCTCCGGGCGACTGACGGGGCTAATGCCCCGCACCCCGCGGATCGTGCTGCTGAGGCCATTTTGGGGCTGTTAGGCGGGAGGCTGGCGCGAATCTAGTGACCTCGGATGTGAAAAATGCCTGTAAACCTTGTGTCAACAGCATCTTTTGCGTAACAATCTTCATCATACTGATTAGGCTACTTTTCCAGGAGATTTTTCTTCATGTTGCTTGAACTTGGGCGCGCCCCTCGGCCCCTGAAGCTGTATTTCGTCCTTCTGGTGTTGTGTGCCTTCTCGCTGCCCGGCTGGGCAGCGGAAAAGATGCGCCTGCGCGTGGATGATTACCAGATTGAGGCCGATCTCAATCCGCACGCCCACAAGCTGATCGCCCGGGCCAAAGTAAGGTTTACCGCGCTGGAGGATCTGAACGTCGCGACTTTTGAATTGAATAACGCGCTTCGCGTCACCAAAGTGCTCGACGCCAATAACAAGCCGCTCTCGCCTGAGCGTGTGACGCAGGATTCGACAGTGCGCGTTCCTCTTGCCGCTGGCTTGACCAAGGACTCCACCACTACGCTGACATTCGATTACGAGGGGGTGCTGGAGGGAGATGAGAGCCTGGTGCAAGGGCTCAAGCTGGCGAACGTCGGGGAAGATACCAGTTATCTGCTCTATGGGGGACGCTGGTTTCCAGTGAATGGTTACGGTATTAACCGATTCACCTCAACGATTTCTATAACAGTACCGGCACATATGATCGTGATTGGGAGCGGACGGCAGACCGTCGGGACGCCGCCAGCGAGAAAATCCACCGCTGCCCCGCTCTCGGGCAAAACTTATACCTTCACGTGGGATAAACCAAGCTTTCCCGGCACCATCATGGCGGGCACGTTTCAGGAGTTCAAGAGCGATGAGGCCGGGTTGGATCTTCACGTCTTCTTCAAGCCCACGCATCAAGCGCTGGGGGCTGAATACACCTCCACGGCGATCAAAGAGTTCACTTATTTCGTGACTCTGTATGGTTCCGCGCCATCCACCACATTGAAAGTGGTAGAACTGCCGGACGATACAGTCCCGGCCGCATGGGCCCCGGAAATCGCAGCCATTGCGAGCCGCGCGATCACGCAGAAAACTAATTACCGTCTGCTCGCCAATACCATTGCACACCAGTGGTGGGGCGCTTCGGTGAGTCCTGGCTCTCGCGATGACTGGTGGTTAGATGACGGCTTTGCCCGTTATTCCGAGGCTCGGTATGTGGAGAGCGCTGCCGGAGTTGCGGGTCTGGAAGAAGTTGTTAAAGACATGTCTGTAGGCGCCCTTGCCTACGACACCGTGCCGCTATCAAGCATTGGCAAGCTGGATGTCTTTTCTCCTGAGTTCCAGTCGCTGGTTACCGATAAAGGGGCAATGATCCTGCACATGCTGCGTTGGGTGCTGGGCGATCAAAAGTACGATCAAACAATGCGCGCGTTCGCCGGTCAATACGCGGGGAAACCTGCCACCATGGATAACTTCCGTGGTATCGCGGAGAAGAATTATGGGGACAAGCTTACCTGGTTCTTCTCCCAATGGTTGGACTCGACGGGGGCTCCCGAGTTTAAAACCAAGTACACCGTATACCGAATGGGTAACAACAAGGGATTCCGAGTCGTAGGTCAAATCTCCCAGGATCTCGATCTGTTTCGTATGCCGGTCGAATTGAAGATTGATACAGACGGAAAGACGGAGGATAAGCGAGTGGAAGTTGTGGGTACGGACTCGCCCTTCACGGTGGAAACGTTTGGCCGACCACGGCGCATCGTAGTGGATCCAGACGATCGCGTGCTCAAGAACTCTACCGACGTAAAGCTGCGTGCTTCGATCATGCGTGGACAAGGGCTAATACAGCAGGGTGATTTGGCTGGCGCCCTATCGGAATTCAACAAGGCACTCGAAGTTAATAAGAACAGTTCTCTGGCCCACTACCGGATTGCAGAAGTATTTTTCCTGCAACACAACTATCAGGCCGCAGCGAATGCATATCGCGAATCGCTTAACGGTGACGGCGAGCCTCGCTGGACGGAAGTATGGAGCCACATCCAGCTAGGTAAGATATTCGACATCACAGGCCAACGCGAACGCGCAACCAATGAATATCGGCAGGCCATCCAGACCAACGACAACACACAGGGCGCGCTGGATGAAGCTCGTAAATATCTGCAGAAGCCCTTCGAGCGGGAGAAGACCAGTTCGGGATAGATACTGAGGCCGCTGGTAGGCGTCCTTAGGATTTGGCGAAAGCCATTCCGGATAGTTCCGTTACTTTCTGCGCATCCACCTTCTTGCTGGCAAGCAGCCCATGGAAGCTCTCGCCCATTCCTGCCGGGGTGATCAGATGTTTGAGTTGTAGGGCGACTTTTGCCCGTTCCTGAGGCAGCCGGCATTCTTCAAAGGCATCAGCAAATTCGGTTGCCTGGCCAATCCCCATTAAGAACTGCGACTGGGTAAGCAGCTTGTGTGCTTGCATGCCGCCCTGCTCGGTCGCTGCGGCCAGTGCGGTGAAATTTACATGCGCGGTGATGTCTTGCTCGCCGGGAGCCTGGTATGGATCGGCACTCATCGAGTGTTGACGGAAAGCAGCGACAGTGCCGCGATGGCGTCCCGCTAATTGCTCCTCACGGGTGTAGCCATAATCAATTGCGAGGACGAATCCGCGCTCAAACGACCTGGCGACGCGCGCCATATACTGCTGTGCCAATAGCGGCACTTCTATTCGCTCCATATCTTCTGGATGAATGCTGTAGCGGTCGAGGAATTCCAGTTCCTCCACCGATGTAGGAGCCCAGGTTTCCATGAAACGCCCGTTATGCGCATCGATTCGGAGCTCTCCTTCTGGGCTGACGACTTCCACTGGTAATGCGTCGAAGAATTCATTGGCGAAGACAATGACGGGGCCGGAAAGAGATTCGATCTCGCCGATTCTTATCACATCCGGCGGGCGGAGCGACGCCCGTCCCGTCTCAAAGTGCCTAGTGAGCTTCTTCTGAATACGTTGGCGTAACGCGGGCGAGCTTTCCGCAAGTGCGTAGTGAAGCGCGCGGAAGAACTCAGGAAACTTCTTCTCGGACCAGTCGAGCACGTCCTGCGCGAACAGTCCGCGTCCTGGCCCCAGTTCCAAGAGCACTAACCTTTCAGGTGATCCGAGGACTCGCCACATCTCCTCGAATTGACGGGCTAGAAGGCGCCCGAAGACCGCATGTACGTCGCTTGAGGTATAAAAATCTCCGGCCTTGCCGAACTGCTCGGCGGTGCGAGAGTAATATCCCAATTCCGAATCGTATAGACACATTTCCATGTAGCGCGAGAAGGGTATAGGCCCTCGCGTGCGGATTTCCTGTTCGATTTTTTCGCGCAGGGTCACAAGCCTTTTTGGCGGCGATCGGCCAGGTCTTGCGGTGTTCGGATGAACATTTCGACCAGATAGTCGTGCAAGCAATCATAAAGCTGACGCTGGAACGTCCACTCGAATTGGGGATGATCGAGGTCGCGAGGATGGAGAGCAAAGTAGTAGGTATGCACAGGAACCGGCGAATTCTTGAATTGGATTATGACTTCGACGCCCTCGCCGTTTTCCCGAGCTCCGAAATCAAGTAAAGGGTGCTCATAGAGACGAAGTTGGGCGAGAACGCGCTCAAGACGAGAATCGGGAGAGCCGGCCACCAAAGGATTGTAAAGCAATCGGCTGCCGTCGCCCTCTTCCTGCGTAGGCGAGCTATTCGTAATCAGTGGGCTATTCGTAGCGCAATGCTTCGATCGGGTCCAGTCGCGCTGCCTTGATGGCTGGCAGCATCCCACTGACAATGCCGACCACGCTGAGGATACCGGTCGAAACGATCAGTGTTCCTAAGTTAATCGTCAGGTGAATGTCACCTTCACTGGCATTCTCGATGAACGCACTCCACAGGGTGAGCGACCCAACCGACCAGGACACCAGGTAAGCCAGGGCAACTCCGGCCACGCCTCCCAGGAAGGTAATCACTAGCGCCTCCGCCAGGAACTGGAAGAGAATATGCCAGCGGCGCGCCCCCAAAGCCTTCTCCACGCCAATCTCGCGAGTGCGCTGGGTGACCGAGACCAGCATGATATTCATCAGCCCGACGCCGCCGATTCCCAGAGTGAGCAACCCAATAAAGCCCAGAAGTATTTTGATGCCCGTCGTAATCACCCTCAGATCCATCAAGTCCGCAAAGACATCGAACACGAATACGGCGCGTTTGTCCTTAGGGTCAAAGCTATGGTGAAATGCCATGGACTTGCGAACCGCGTTAACGACTTTCTCGTGATCGCCCTCGTATTCCATGGCGATGGAGTTGAGATAGTACGTGTTTTTCAGGTCTTTCATGGCGCTGAACGGTACGTAAACCTTCGCATTCATATCCTCGTCGCCGTTCTCCAGTAGGTGCTTAAGCACGCCGATGATCTGGTAGGAGATGCCATCGAGCCGAATGCTTTGGCCAAGAGCGTCCTGGCCGGAGAAGAGCTTCTTCTTCACATCTGATCCGATGACCGCCACACGGCTGTGACTGAAGTCGTCTTGTTCGCTGAAAAAGCTGCCGTCAGCCAGATCCATCCGGCGCATGCGCGCATAGGATGAGTACACACCGCTCACGCCGTAATTCCCGCTGCGTGTGCCGTAGGAAACAGCAGTTTGTTTGAAGCTCTCCGGGGAAATGCGCTTTAGCAAGGGCACTTCAGCACGAATGAAGTCCAGGTCACTAACCGTCAGGCGGACCTCGGTTCCAGCTTTGGTGCCGCCGGCCTGCATTTCCGTCCTTCCTGGAAAAATAAAGACCAGGCTGGTGCCCCAGGAACGAAAAGCGGCCCACAATCCACGCTCAAATCCGGCGCCATACGCAAGTAGCAGCACAACCGTGGCGATGCCCCACGCCATACCAAGCATAGTCAGAACGCTACGACGGCGGTTGTGTCGAAGCGCGTTATAGGCTTGTCGAGCCAGTTCCCGAATCATTCTCTATTCCTGTCTTAGGGCCTCTACCGGAGGCAGCAGTGCCGCCTTGCGCGCGGGGTACAATCCGGCCACAATGCCGGCAATCGCCAATGAGGCAATCGCTGCCACCGCCGAAGCCGGCACAATACGAGGCGTGTCAAAACCCTCGGGAGCCGGCAGCATCGCGAGCAGGGTGACAAATCCCACCGTTATTGCCAGTCCAATGCCGCCGCTGAAGGCGGTGAGAAATGCACCTTCCACGAAAAATTGCGTAAGGATGTTCCGATAGGTTGCTCCTAACGCCTTACGAAGTCCGATCTCCTTGGTCCGCTCAGTCACAGAAACCAGCATGATATTGATGATCCCGATTGCGCCGAGTCCGAGCGTGACCAACCCCACCACCCCCAGGAACCAGTCCATGGCATCGAAAATCTTGGCTACGCGCTGGGAGTTCTCAATCGTGTCCCAATCCTCAAAAGCGTCTTCCAGCTTGGGATTGAATCCGTGCCGGCGCGCGATGATCTCGTGCAACTCCAGTTTGGCCCGCAGGTGCAAGTCACTGGTCACAGGGCGATAGTTGATAAATGAAATCGCCTCTTCGGAGTTCTCCGTTTTCAGGGGGAACAGATTGCGCATGGTCTCAATGGGGATGAAGATGCGACCGTTGGTACCGTTATTTCCGTCCTGGCCGACCTTGGCGAGTACGCCGATCACGTCAAAATTCACGCCGTTTAACAACATGCTGGAACCGACCGCCGGTCGCCCGGGGAAGACATTCTTCAGTAATTCCCATCCCACCACCGCCACCCGGCGGCGTTCATTATTGTCTTCTTCGTTGAACCAGCGCCCCGTGCCCAGAGGCACATTGCGGATCTGGTTATAAATGTTTGCCACTCCAAAAACCTGGCCGTTCGTGCTGCCATAGTCGCTGACCGCCCGGATATCTTCGCGGTTCAAAACCGGAGAAATCGCAGATATGAACTTGGACTCGTCTCGAATGGCGAGGTAGTCCTGGTAGGTAAAGTGGTAAAGACGTCCCGATTGTGTACTTCCTTCTACCGCCGGGATTCGGCCCGAGAACGAAAACATGATGTTCTGCCCGAGGTTAGCCAGTTCTTTCGCCTGGCCACTCCGAAAGCCTTCTCCGAGGCCTACTAAAAGCAACAGCGAACCCACGCCCCAGGCGATGCCAAACATGGTCAGGAACGAGCGCAGTTTATGAGCCCAGAGGGTTGCCAGCGATTGCCGCACGATATCGAGTAGCATGCGCATAGATGTTGCCCCCAAACGCCTGGAGGGCGCCTGGGGGCCCTTAAAAAGCGACGGCAGGGGGTCTCAAAGTCCTACCGTGCCAGTAATGTGAGATACGCAGCGGAACGAGCTTGAGTTCCGCGTTTTTAGGTATGTTTTAGACGTTCTTGAATAGCAAATGTTAGTGCGACGGGGATTCTTACAAAATAATAACCCGGCTAACTCAGTAGCCGGGTTGGAGGTTAAGCCGGACCTAACTCACTCGATCAGTGGGGATGCTCATTGCGGATCGGTGGTGCTCCAGAGGCAGGTGTCTTAAAGCTTAAGACCTTTTCGCTTTCGATTTCCGCGCCGCCAGTGCCCTGGGCCTGTCCGGTCTCTACTTTGAAGTAGTACGTGGTATTCGGCTGCAGGTTCTGAAGCTTCACACGATGGGTGAGACCGCCCTGTCCCCAGGGAGCTTCCGCCAATTGTGTAAGGTTATTGGGATCCGTGCCGTAAGTCACGCGGGTGCTCCCCTTGAGATTCGTTGACCACGCGATGGTCGCGGAGTTGCTGTCCACGTACTCAAGGATTGGCGCGCCCGTGATTTTGACGGAACCGTTTTCCTCATTGGCAAGACCCTTCTCAACGATCTCGGGCTTTTGATTATGCACTGGTTGCGCCCCTGACGGTAGGGCATGAAAGCTCCTTATACCCCGGCTTTCCGTCTCACTGCCGCCCCGACCATGCTCGGATTCGACTTGAAAATAGTAGGTGGTATTGGGCTGCAGGTTGTTGATTTGTACGCGATGGCTGGTGCCACCATAGGGAGCTTCAGCTTGCTGGGTCAGATTACCCTTTTCCGTTCCGTACCACACTCTGCTTCCGGAAGGCTGGTTAGTTCCCCAGGTAATCGTTGCGGAATTACTGGTTACCGTCTCGATATTCGGGTCGCTGGTTATTTGCACAGCTTGGGGAGCGGAACTCTGAGCGGCCTGCGCCATCACATTAAGTGACAACGCCATTGTGGCCATCAGGATTATCAGGAGCGAAATCTTATTCATTTTCATGACACACCTCTCTCCGAATGGATACTCGACTAAAGTTAGATATCCATTTAGGCGCACAGTTTGCCTCCGAGAGATAACTAGACGGCTAACACAAGTTTGTGAGGGGTGGGCCGGAGTAATTGCCTACATCGATTTTCAGATTACGCTACAGCATTCGCCCGATTGCGGACTGACAAACTGTCCCGCTAATCGAATTCGCCGTTGAGACATTCTTGCTCACTGAAGGTGGACTCCACCGTCTAATCTTGGCTTGGGCGCACGGCAGGCATTTGCTAATGTCAACGGCGCTCCGTAGCAATTCCGACCAAATTTTCGAAAGGGAGGCTTTCACCGTGCGCAGAAATCCGTGCCTTGTTTCGCTCGCACTTCTGGCCCTGGGAGTGTTTTTTGCTGGGGCTCGTTTACATGCACAATCCTTTGTCCTGGACCTGCCACGGCCCAGTCAGCACGCGCTTTTGACACAGCGCATCGGCGTAACCGACATCACGATTTCATACCATCGGCCGCTTACCAACGGGCGCAAGATCTGGGATGGGGTCGTGCCCTATGGACAGGTTTGGCGCGCCGGGGCAAACGAGAACACTACGATTGTATTTAGCGATCCGGTGACCATCGAAGGAAAACCATTGGACAAGGGAGCCTATGGCCTGCACATGATTCCCACCGCCGACCAATGGACGATCATTTTTTCAAAGAACTCGACTTCCTGGGGAAGCTTTACCTATAACCAGGCGGAGGATGCACTGCGCATACAAGTGAAGCCACAAGCGGCGGAACTGCATGAAGCGCTGACGTACGACTTCGATCAACTGAAGCCTGACTCGGCCGTGCTCACGCTCAGATGGGAGAAGCTTGCCATCCCCTTTAAAGTCGCGGTGAATGTTAATGACGTCGTACAGCAAAGTCTCCACAACCAACTCCGAGGTCTGGCGCAGTATTCGTGGATGGGCTGGGACGATGCGGCGACCTATCTCCTCGACAACAAGCTTAACCTGGAGGAGGCGCTGAGTTATGAAGACAAGTCCATTCAGAACGAAGAACGTTTCGACAATCTTGTGACGCGTTCTCGCGTTTTGCGGGCGCTTGGGCGCAAAGATGAAGCCGCCACCGCGCAGAATAAAGCCCTTGAGGGCGCGACGCCCCTGCAAGTGCATCTCCTTGGCCGTCAGCTCCAGGCGGACAGTCGTCAGGATGAGGCCTTCGCGATCTTTCGCACCAATGCAAAGAAGAATCCTACCCAGTGGTTCGTACATTCCGGTATGGCGAGGATTTATTCCGCACAGGGTGATTTTGACAATGCTGCGAAAGAGATGAAAGTGGCGCTGGCAGGCGCACCCGATCAGCAGAAGTCATACGTAGCAGGACTGGTCAAAAGGCTCGAAGCCAAAGAGGACATCAACAAGTAAGCGGCATCTGGCCGCACGAAGGAAGGCAGTCGTTTGGACGGCTGCCTAGCCCTTCCTGGCACCCACCGGCGTCGCCTTGTTTACATCATTGACGGCGGACTTTTCCTGCTGCTCGGGATACTCATAGACACCGCGCCCAGCCTTGCGACCCAGGCGTCCAGCCTTCACATACTGCACCAGCAGCGGCGCCGGGCGGAATTTCTCGCCGAGACTCTGATGAAGGTATTCCAGGATATGCAAGCGGGTATCGAGCCCTACCAGATCGACTAGCTCGAAGGGCCCCATCGGATGATTCAGCCCCAGCTTGAGTGCCTTATCGATGTCGCCTGCGGAAGCCACGCCCTCCTGCAGCATGTAGAACGCCTCGTTTCCGATCATCGCATTGATACGGCTAGTGATGAACCCGGGCGATTCTTTGATGACCACCACGTCCTTGCCCATACGCTTACCCACTTCGGCAGCGGTGGCCAGCGTATCGTCATCGGTTTCCAGGGCGCGAACAACTTCCAGTAATTTCATCTTGTGTACGGGATTAAAAAAGTGCATTCCCAGGCATTTCTTGGGACGGTAAGTCACGCTGGCAATTTCAGTAATACTGAGAGAAGACGTGTTGGAAGCGAAAATCGTACCGGGACGGCAAATCTTGTCGAGTAAGGTGAATATCTCAATCTTCGATTCCATCTCTTCAGGCACAGCTTCGATGACCAAGTCCGCTTCGCGCGCTGCTTCCTCGACTGAGCCAGCATATTCCACTCGCGCGAAGGCGGCATCCGCATCTTTCGAATTCGCTTTGCCCAGTTCGACGGCCTTATCAAGATTGGCGCGGATTTCGCTCTCGGCACGGCGCAGTGCATTGGGCAATAGATCTTCAAGAATAGTGCGGTAACCGCCGAGAGCGGCCGCGTGAGCTATACCTCGGCCCATGATGCCTGCACCGATCACGGCGATGGTCTTAACACCTGCCACTTACTTTCCTCCCCGGTCCACGTGTTCCAATACCGAGGCGAAACTGGGATCCGACTTACGCATGTATTCCGCCAGTCGCTTGCGCTCCTCGTCAGTCATGAATGGAATGGCGGCGCTGATGCGCCGCAGAGTGGTGGCCAGATCGTCAACGTAGTTCATCAGGCGAATGAGTTCTCCGGTAGCTACCATGAATGCTCCTGTCTTTACCGTAGGATACTGGGTACGTAAAACGAACCGGGGTTCGAGAGCGCCCGCCGCGCGAATCTCCATTTTCAACGCAGGAGGGAATTTAGTAAAGCCACAGACATTGCCAGCAGTGGATAATGTAAGCATGCTACGTGACCAGAACCTGATTCCGCTTTCTCGACAGCACCAGCACGCCCTGGCGTTATGCGTTCGAATTGACCGTGCCATTCACGCGGGCGAACTTGCAACGGGGCCTTGGCAGGCAGAAATCCAGCAGATCTACGAGCAGGAGATTGGAACTCATTTTGCCGCAGAGGAAAAGGAATTATTTCCTGCCGCATTGCGATGCGCAGAATTGAAACCTTTGGTGGATGAGTTAACTGCTGAGCATAATGCCTTGCGAGATTATTTCTCCCGCGCAGGCGGTCGGGAGTTAAGGATAGAAGATTTGCAGGCCTTCTCCAACAAGCTTTCGGCCCACATTCGCAAAGAGGAGAGGCAACTGTTTGAGCAAATGCAGAAACTGATGAGGCCGGAGGAATTGGCCGCTCTAGGTGTGGCTCTCGATGAAGAATTGAAGAATGCATCGCAAACTTGCGCTCTGCCAGCTGCGGCGACGCGCCTGCGAGCAAAAACTGAGCTTAGCGGTCCATGATGCCTGCAACAATGATTCCTGACACATAACTGCGGAATCACGCACAGAAATCTTCCGGACCTGGTGCCGCAACCGGCTCCGGCACCCTATCTGTCAACTCAGCCAGAACGGCTAGCTTATATGCTAGTTCACGGGTGAGGGCGCCGCTCGCAAAACGCCACTTCCAATTTCCATCGTTTTTGCTTGGTGTATTCATACGAGCCTCACTTCCGAGGCCGAGGACATCCTGCAACGGAATGACGCTCAAGCTGGCGACTGAGGCCTGGGCCGCGCGAATAAAAGCCCAGTGAACTCCGTCTTTGGCGCGACCGAGATAGTGTTCAGCATTTTTGCGCTCCACTTCACTGGCTCCTGACGTCCACCACCCAAGCAGTGTGTCATTATCGTGTGTACCGGTGTAGATGACTTTCTCATTGGTGCAGCGGTGTGGAAGATAAATGTGCGCGCCGGGGTCCGCAAAGCCAAACTGAAGCACCGCCATACCGGGGATCTGAAGACGGTCACGAAGCGCATGCACTTCAGGCGTAATGTGGCCCAGGTCCTCGGCGAAGAACGGCAGCCCACCGAGGACCTCACGCAGTTTTTGAAAAATATCGTCCTTCGGACCATCCACCCAGCGGCCGTTGATTGCGGTGGATTCGCTGGCCGCAATTTCCCAGAACTGTTCAAAGCCCCGAAAATGATCCAGGCGAATGTAATCGCAATTTTGAGTCGCCCAATGCAGCCGCTGCACCCACCATTCATACCCGCATGAGCGCATCACGTCCCAGCGATACAGCGGGTTTCCCCACCGTTGGCCTGTTTTACTGAAAAAGTCCGGGGGAACCCCGGATACTACTTCGGGATCGAGATTTTCGTCCAAGCAGAAAAGCTCGGGATGAGTCCACACATCGGCGCTGTCGTAATTTACGAAAATCGCGATGTCGCCGATAATTCGAATCGAACGTTGCCTGCAATAAGAATGCAAGGAGCGCCATTGCTCGTAAAAGGCGAATTGAATGGCTCGCCGGAAGTTAAGGTCCGAGGCAAGTTCTTCGCGAGCTGTTGCTAAGGCAGCCGCTTCGCGATGCGCGACACCGCGGGGCCATTGATTCCAGCTTTCCAGGTGATAGCGGGCGCGCAGCGCATCGAAAAGGACAAAATCTTCCAGCCACCATCGATTATCGTTGCAGAACGATTTAAACCGGTCGCACGCTTTACCTGAGGCTGAGTCAATAAAATGGCGGGCGGCTTCTGCCAGCAAAGGCATCTTGCTGGCAAACACTTGAGGATAATTCACGGCATCAGCATGATCCGGAAGACCCGCGAGTCGTGAACGCTCAATCCAGCCGTGGTCCGCAAGACGTTCCAGACTGATCAGGAGTGGATTGCCGGCAAAAGCTGAGGTCGATGAGTAGGGGGAGAATCCGTAACCCAGGGGTCCCAGCGGCAGTACTTGCCACAGACTTTGACGGGCGTCGGCAAGGAAATCTACGAACTCGTAGGCTGCCGGGCCGAAATCTCCGATGCCACCTCGCGAGGGTAGTGACGTTGGATGAAGCAAAATGCCTGTGGCGCGCGGGAATGGCATAGTATGCGGTTATTGGGTTGAACGAGCTGCCCGCGGAGATCGTAGCGTTCTACTAATAACTATGAAGGGAGAGATGCCCCGCTCAGGATGTCACGACCACACAGAGCACGAATCAGGCATCTACCTTCTACATGCCCTCTTCGTTCCGGCCGCGAGTGAGGTTCTTCATCTCCTGTTGATTGATTTTTACCTTGCCTGACTTCTCCATCTGTTGCCGAAGGTTGGCAACAAATAGACCGAAGAGCTCACCTTGTTTGCTCTGCAGGAGCGAGTCGCGAATCTGCTCTTTCTTCTGCGCGAATTCCTGATCCGAAGGCTGCCGCTTCTCCAGTAGCGAAACCACGACCGCGTTCGCGCCAGCGCTGACAGGTCCGCTGATTTCCGCCGGTTGCATATCAAAAATCACACTGGCCGGTCCGGAAAGCGAACCAATATCCGGGACCTGCCCGTCCGGAGCGACCAAATCGCTGGTCTTCAAGGTTGCGCCCAGCTCTTTTGCAGCCTTCTTTAAGTCATGTTCAGCTTTAGCTCGATCCGACAGTTCCTTCGCCTTCTGGGTCAGCAGAACACTGGCGCGCTCGTTTTTGAACTCATTTTCCACCCGCGACCGGATCTCTTCAAATGTAGGCGTGGCCGGAGGCTTCACGGCCAGCAGTTCGAAAACCGCGTATCCATGCGGAAGAGGAGCAAGGTCTGGCGGGGTTTTTTCGCGTGCACTGAAAACTACGTCCATAAATTCCGGCGCGGACCCCATGCCCGGGAGACTGTCGGTACGGGTGAAAAAGTCGGTTGTGACCACTTGCAGGCCTTTGGCTGCAGCCGCTTTGTCTAAACCGTCGGAGCGGGCTTGATTGAGCAACGAATTGGCTTCATTCTCCCCAGCCCGTTGGGCTTTTTGCTGTTTGAGAACCGGCTCAATCTGATCTTTGACCTCCGCCAATGGCTTGACGTGTGCCTGCTGCTTATCGTCAATACGAATGATGTGGTATCCGTAACTGCTTTGCACCAGGCCGCTGAGCTGGCCTTTCGGCAGAGAAAAAGCAGTCTTCTCGAATTCGGGCACAGTCCGCCCTCGCCCCATCCAACCAAGCGAACCACCCTGTTTACCGCTCCCCGGGTCCTCAGAATATTTCTTGGCAAGATCCTCGAATTTAGCTCCGGCTTTCAACTGATTGAGAATATCCTGCGCCTTTTTCCTTGCTTCCTCGACCCCCTTGGAATCGATTTTTCCATCCGCCCCCGCAAGTGGAGTCTTAATCAAAATGTGACTGACTTTCACCTGCTCGGGCACACGGTAATCGTCCAAATGCTGATTGTAGTAAGCCTGTAATTCCTGCGGCGTGATCGCCGCCTGCGCTTCCAGTTTCGCAGTATCGATGAGTACAAATTTAACCTTGCGTTTTTCTGGAATTGAGTTGGCGTAGGTTGCTTTATTACGCTCGTAGAACGCTTTTAGCTCTGCGTCAGTTGGATGAATAGCCTTGCGAATTTCATCCTGGCTGAGCGCGGCGTACTCAAACTTTACTTTCGTATTCCGTCGCTCAAATTCGTGCCGCAGTTCGGAATCAGTGACGCTTACGCTGCCGTTGATCAGGGCGCGCAGTTTACGCGCCAGAATAAAATCTTTCTCCATTTTCTCGAATTGAGGAACGGTCAGGTCGTTGCGTTGCAGGAAATCTTCGTATCCTTCCCTGCCGATAAATGCGCCATTGGGAAAGAGAATAGTGGCAAGCTGGCCATGTTGCAGTTCATCGGCGAGCTCTTGATCAGTGGCCCTGAGACCGATTCGCTCTGCCTCCGCCACCATAACCTTCTCGTCAATCAACTGTTCGGCTGCGCGAGAGGCGAGAAAAGGTAACAACATGGATGCCTCGGCACCGCCTTTTGGAAACTGCTGTCGCAACATCTGTTTTGCCTGCTGCTGCACCTCAATGACGGTCACTTCCTGACCAGCAACGTTTGCCACAACGCCCGCGGCTGGAGCTCCAAATCCAAAGTTAGAGCCCAACCCGCCAGGGATGAGAGTGATAACCATTGCGCCACAAAAAACCAGCAGAATGCCGCTCAAAATGACTTTTTTAATCGGGCCAGGGGTTTGCAGAAATCGAATCATCTTCTAAAGACTCCGGAACTGGATAGAGAATCCACTATTATAAACTAGAATAAGGGAATAGATGGTGTGCACACTGCGTAAACGCAGCCACAAATGGCATAGGTTGCCCGGAAATCTGAGACCTGACCCTACCGCTCGCAAGACGAGTAAGGGTTTATTGAAACGAATCAATAAAACGTGGTATCAATCTCCTGCTTGGTTTTGCAATCTCACGACGAGCATTTGAATCCCAACCTCAGTTGCCAGCTTTTTTGGAATTTATTCTCGAGGGAAATTTCCCATGAAGATTCGCATCTTTAGCCCTAGCTTACTCTTCCTGCTGTCTTTTTTTATTGCCTTGATCCCGGCACTCTCCGGACAGGTGAAACATTCCGCGCAGACTCAATCCAAGGCCAAGTTTGCCTTGACTGACGGCTGGATGCTGCAGTCCTCCGCCAAAGTGGAACAGAAAGGCGAAGAGATCTCCACCCCAGGTTTCCAACCCAAATCCTGGTATGCGGCATCCGTGCCCACAATCGTCGTCGCCGCATTGGTTAAAGAAAAAATCTATCCCGACCCGGGTTTCGGCATGAATTTGCGGCAATATCCGGGTGTTAGTTACCCGATTGGCAGCAATTTCTCCAACTTACCAATGCCGGCGGACAGCCCGTTCGCTGTGCCTTGGTGGTACCGCAAGCAGTTTGTTTTGCCGGCAGGCTACAAGGGTCAAACGGTTTGGTTAAATTTTCGCGGGATCAACTATCGCGCTAACATCTGGCTCAACGGCAAGCAGATCGCGAAGTCGGACAATGTGGCCGGCGCCTGGCGAACATACGAATTTAACGTTACCGACACAGCCAAGCCAGGGGCGACGAATGTACTCGCGGTTGAGGTGTACGCACCCACCGAGAATGACCTCGCAATCACATTTGTGGATTGGAATCCCGCGCCTCCGGATAAAGAGATGGGGTTATGGCGTGACGTTTACTTTACGACGAGCGCGCCCGTGGCCATCCGCTATCCAACCGTACTTACGCATTTTGATTCTCCCAGCAACGATCCTGCCCACTTGACGGTCACCGCTCTGCTAAAAAATGGAGGCAATCAACCCGTCAAGGGGTCACTAAAAGGCAAGATCGAAAACATAGAATTCGCACAAGCTGTGGAACTGGCCGCAGGCGAATCCAAGGATGTAACGTTCGAGCCTGACAAATTTCCCCAGTTGAATCTCGCTAACCCACGCCTGTGGTGGCCGGCACAAATGGGGACCCCGAATCTTTATACTTTGAACCTGGAATTCGATGTGGACCACAAGACTTCCGACAAATCGGACACACGTTTCGGCATCCGCGAGGTCACGTCGGAGTTGCTTGCGACGGACAGGCGTGCGTTTGTGATAAACGGAAAGAAGATTCTTATTCGCGGCGGCGGCTGGTCGCCCGACCTGCTGCTGCGCGAGAACTCGCAACGCCTTCATGATGAATTCCGTTATGTACAAGATATGGGTCTGAATACGATTCGTCTGGAAGGTAAGCTGGAGACCGAGGAGTTTTTAAATCTCGCTGATCAACAAGGAATTTTGATTATGGCGGGGTGGTGTTGCTGTGATCACTGGGAACATTGGTCCAAGTGGAGCCCGCAGGATTACGACATCGCAAAAAATTCGCTGCAGGACCAGATCTATCGGTTGCGCAGCCATCCCAGCCTGGTGATGTGGCTGAATGGCAGCGATAATCCGCCCCCGCCGGACGTAGAAGAAACATATCTCAATGTGGAGAAACAACTTCGCTGGCCTAATCCGGTTGTTTCATCGGCCACTGCCAAGCCCGCGGCGGTCAGCGGCGACAGTGGCGTAAAAATGACTGGCCCTTATGAATACGTCGCGCCAGGGTATTGGCTGCAGGACAGCGACAACCCGAATCGAACTACCAAGTGCAATCAAGGGGGGTGCGGCGGGGCTTATGGCTTCAATACGGAAACCAGCCCAGGCCCGGCAGTTCCTCCCATTGAGAGTTTGCAAAGAATGCTGCCCAAGGACCACCTGTGGCCGATTGATGACTACTGGAATTTTCATGCGGGCGGTGGACAGTTCAAGAACATGAACGTATACGTGAACGCCTTGAACAATCGCTACGGTCAGGCGGATAACCTTCAGGACTTCGTACTCAAAGCGCAACTAATGAATTACGAGGGCATCCGCGCCATGTATGAGGCCTACAGCCGTAATAAGTACGTCTCGACGGGCGTGATCCAATGGATGCTTAACAACGCGTGGCCTTCCATGATTTGGCATCTCTATGACTACTTCCTGCGGCCTGCAGGCGGCTATTTTGGCGCCAAGAAAGCGATGGAACCGCTGCATCCGGTTTACGCCTATGACGACCATTCCGTCTGGCTGGTCAACAGTAAGTATCAGGACGTCAAAGGACTGAAACTTACAGCCAAGGTTTACAACCTTGATTTCTCAGAGAAATTTTCCAAGGACGCCACTGTGGATATTGCCGCTGATGGGACGCAGAAAATTTTCGAACTGCCGGAAATTCAAGCTCTGACGCCAACCTACTTCCTGGCGCTGAGACTGGAGGATGCGGGCGGAAAACTGGTCAGCTCGAATTTCTATTGGCTCTCCACCAAGCCTGAAACCTTGGATTGGGAGAAATCGACGTGGTATACAACCCCAACCGCTTCCTATGCAGACTACACTGCGCTTTTGCAATTGCCCAAGATCAAGCTGAAAGTAGCGTCCCGCACCGATCGCAAAGGTGCAGACTCGGTCACGCATGTCACTCTCGCTAATCCCAGCAAGAGCGTGGCGTTCTTCGTTCGGATGAAAGTGGACAAAGGCGGGGGTGGTGAAGAAATTCTGCCGGTTTTGTGGCAGGACAACTATGTCTCGCTGCTTCCCGGCGAAAGCCGCGAATTTAGCGCAACGTATCGTACCGTGGATCTAGGAACAGCGAAGCCCAGTGTCGAAGTGTCCGGCTGGAACGTGCAGTAAATTGCTATTTCTAGCCTTAACAATTTTTTATTCGCCAGAACCCTGTTTCGCGCGCTGCCGGTTATGATTCGCTGAAATCGATCATGACCGGTGCCGTGCGGAAGCCGCGCGTCTTGATTCCTACGTAGAGCAGGCCAACGGCAAACCATATTCCACCCACGGTCTTGGCCAGGTTATTGAGGTTCCACCAGATAAGCGCACAGAAGGCAAAGCCAATGAGCGGCAGAATGGCATCCACGAGTATGCGCCGTTTGTATCCCGGTTTCGCGACCACCGCGAATTGCCAGAACGTTGCCAGGTTGACTCCCATGAAAGCGAGAAACGCGCCAAAATTGAGCAACTCGCCCGCGTGCTCGTAAGCGTTGCCCACACGGTTCAACATCACAGCGCCACCGAAGGCTAGCAATCCAATGACGATGATGTTGTAGGTTGGTGTGCTGCTGCCAGGACTCAAATGTCCAAAGATTTTGCGGGGCAATACATTATCGCGTCCCATACCGAAGAGCAATCGTGCCGCTCCCAAGCCCCCGGTCAAAGCGCTGCCAAAGGCCGCCAGGATGAGGATTACGCCCATAGCATTGAAAAGTAGTGAGCCACCCACGCGACGACAGATGTCCATAAACGCCGTCTCGAGATTAGGGAAGGTGTGCCAGTCCGGCCAAACCCGCTGCCCCAGATAGACCTCCAACCCCCCGAACACGCCGGTAAAAACACAAACGAGGACGGTTGCCAGCAGAACGTTGCGCTTCGGGTTTTCAACGTCCTCGGCCAACGTGGTGACACCGTCAAAGCCGATATAGGTGAGAGCGGCAAAAGAGGTTGCGGTCCAAATCCGATGCGAGTTAAAGGTTTTGGGATCGTAGAAAGGCTGGATGGAAAAGAGTCCCCTCAATCCTTGTGAGTAAAACAGATAGCGTACAGCTAGCACGATGAAGAAACCGACGACGATAAACATAAAAAATAGCAGGACCTTATTGGCCCGTGCTGACGAACGGATTCCGCGCAGGTTGAGCAAAGTGATGATGCCGGCAATGATCGCGGCCCACGCCATAAATGGAACCTGGGGCAGGTATCGCTCGTGCAGGGCCGTTGACATCCAAACCGTGTTGATCAGAGGTTGGAGTAGGTAATCAAGGAACATCGCCCATCCCGCCAGGAACCCAAGGTGCGGGTTGAGGCCCTTTCCGACGTAGGTGTATGCCGAACCCGCGGAAGGATAAAGCGCCGCCATGCGCCCGTAACTCACGGCAGTGATCATCATCGCGAACATCGCGATCAAAATGATTGTGGCAAAATGTCCATCTGAAAGTTTTTGCGCCACCCCGAACAGGGGCACGGGAGCGATGGGCTGGATTAGGACAATCCCATAGAAGATCAGGTCCCACAGCGTCAGAACGCGCTTCAAACGTGGCGCGCTGGAAGTGGTGTCAGTTGTCGAAGTTGCCATTCTGCTCCTCTATAAACTGAAAAACCCCACCATCGCAAGCGATGGTGGGGTACTTGGGGGAAGGCTGCTCCGGACGTGGAGCAGAAGAACTGTACTCGCGAAAACATTCGAACGTAAACGAATGGATTCAACGATTGGGCAGATTCTCATACGCTCTCGTAGGCCCGTCAATCGAAAAAACATGGGATGTGCCGAATTATCGGCACCAAACTGTTTTGGCAATGATTCGAAAACGATTAATCGTTTCCAGTCGATGATAAATTGTTTCGGAATTATACAGAGAGGTCAGCTTTTTTAATGATGAAATTTTCAGGCAAGCTGAGTCCGATCGCCGGATGCACCGACAAGGCCTCATTTTCCAGGAGACGAGAGCGGTTTTGTATCCTTGATCCCCTGTCCCTCTACAAGAGTATAGATTTCATCTGCTGCTACATCTTTCAACTCTTCCACTTTGCCGCTGGGCCATCGAATTTGGACAGAATCCATTTTGTCGGCGGATCCCAGCCCGAAATGCAGGCGAAGATCATTTTGCGAGAGATAACTCCCGCCGCCGTGGACTTCGTCAAACTGCGTCATCCCTCCGGCGTGAATCGTCACCCGCGCTCCGATCGCTGCTCTATTACTCCGCGTACCCTCCAGCTTGAACAAAACGCGGTGATTGGAATTTTGATTTGTGTTCAATAACAATGACGGCGGCTCACCCACGTTCAGAATGAAAATATCGACGTTCCCGTTATTGGCGATATCGCCGAATGCCGCGCCCCTGCGGGATCTCCGCGGCATGGCCGCTAGTCCCGCTGGAGTCGGAACTTCCGCAAAGGTGCCGTCGCGGTTGTTGCGATGCAGCAGCATGGGTTCGGCATAGGCCGCGCTGCCCGAAACGCTGTCCATTTGAGGATAGACGTGTCCGTTGGCAACGAAGAGATCGAGCCAACCATCGTTATCCATGTCGAAGAATGACGTACCCCAGCCGACATAAGGTATGCTCGGCTGGCCCAATTGGGCGCGGAAACTAGCGTCCTCAAAGCCTGACTTGCCCAAATTGCGATAGAGGGTATTAGGCTGGTCGGCAAATTCAGTAATGAACATAGAGAGCCGCCTGCTATGATCGTAGTCGCCCCAAGTTACCCCCATGGAGCCTTGCGCCTGGCCTTCACCACTCAGCGAGATTCCGCTGACCATGCCAACATCGGTGAAAGTTCCATCGTGGTTGTTGTGGTACAAATAATTGGGCGTGGCATCATCAGCTACAAACAGATCAGGCCAGCCATCATTGTCGTAATCGCCCCAGGTCACCCCAAGGCCATAGTATTCGTTGGGATCGCTGACTCCCGCTTTCTTGGACACTTCTTCGAACGTGCCGTCTCCCTTGTTGTGGAAGAGGAGATCGCTTTCGCCCTGCATGCCCCAAGGGCCGCACTGCACAGGCACTCCCTTGAAATTGCAAAACTTGCTGCTGCCAAAGACGGGGAGGTGATCGATATCCACGTGCACATAACGCGAAACAAATAGGTCCACATTGCCGTCGCGGTCGTAATCGGCCCAGGCAGCACCGGTTGAGAAGCCCCCGGCGCGTACACCGGCTTTGTCGGTAACGTCCTCAAAAGTGCAGTTGCCCTTGTTACGGTAAAGCGCGTTGCCGCCGTACCCGGTGACGTAAAGATCAAGCAACCCGTCGTTGTTGAAATCAGCGACGGCGACGCCCATACCCCAACCCTTGCGTGTGAGGCCAGCCTTCTGTGTGATATCTGTGAACTTCAGGTCGGCGTCCTGATGCCACAGGGTAACCAATGGGTCGCCGCCCTGGCGGTAGCGATCAACAGTCGAGCCATTCACCATCACGATGTCGAGTTTGCCATCGTTGTCGCAGTCGAACAGGCCGACTCCTCCGCTCATGGATTCGATTACGTACCGCTTTTCATTGGACGACAGGTGAGAAACCGTGAGCCCTGCTTCAAGGGCAATATCCTTGAAGACTGGTACTGCGGGTTTGTTGTCCCTGCCAGTGCCGGCCTTTGTGAGCTGCGATGGAGGATTCGCTTTCGCCGGTAAGTGGTGCGATTCCTGCGCCAGAAGCGTAGATGCGAGGACACATAAACAGAGGATGCAAGGGAAGTACCCTTTTCCTGGGATACGAACTCTCATGAATAACTGCATTCTATCCAGAAAACGAGAGTCATTTTGGCGTCTGATACTCGTACCGATATCCGCGGGGCTCGTTCCCCGACACGTGGCGAGTGTTGTAGATCAGGAAGTAGTTTAGGTGCTCATCATCCAGCGGAAAGGATTTGCCAGGATAGGGATAAGTCTGCATCGCCCGAAACGGCAGCGGATCGACGGTGTTTCCCTCTGCCGCGTAGAAATCCATGTCCTTCTCGTAACCGTTGGCCAGGAAGAAATAGTCCCGGACCCAGCCTTTGGGTAGCGTAGGCAACGAAGTCGGATCGAATTCGAGAGCGACCTCTTCCCCTGATCCGAAAACCACCAAACGATCGTCAAAATCGGCCAATAGTTCACGAACGTCGCCGTACCGGGTGTAAGTGCCTGCCTGACGCGCGTAGGGGCCGGTGCTGCTGACTTCTTCATAGACGTATTTCACATTCCCCGGCGGCTGATCTTCGATCTGGCGTGGATAGCCGTGGAAATGCAAATCCGCGCTTCGCAAAGACAGGGGCGCCAAACGCACGCTGACATCTTGCGGGGTGCGATCGATGAGAATGTTGTCCCAATAAATCTGCAGGTTGGTCGAGATGCGAATATGCTGCGTGCCTGGCAGCAATTTTCCGCTCAAATCGGCCACAGTCATGCGCGGCAGACCGGCAGGGAACCCCATGTCATCAATGACACGAACCCACTTTCCCTTCGCGTCCATCGCTTCAACGTAAGGCGCCGTGGCTTGAATACCGGCCTGATCCGCAGCGTACATGCCAGTGGCCGTGAAGTATTCGATTTCACCATGCATGAGCAAACGCAGGGGGCCTCCACGGTAAGGCTCGCCGAGATCGAGTTCCAGGCTGTGCGGTTTAGTGAATCCTTTAAACGGCAGCAAGTCGAAATCGCCGAAGTAGCGATGAGCAAGCAAGTCAGGCAAAACGTTGTGACCGTGTTCGTCCCATGCGCCTGCCGGTGGAGTGGCGTTGCGGCTGCCGATCACTTTGAATGTCGGATACGGCGGGTTGCTCGCGAAATATTCATTAGGATATACGTCGACGTCGCTGGCATGATCCACTGCAAGCAGACGGACTCGGTCGAGATAAACAACTTCCTCCATTGGCTCCATCAGCCGAAAGCTCAACTTGCCGTCTTTCTCTCGTATCATGTTCCTATCGACTTTGACATACTCAGTTGGGCGCGCGATATTTCGCTGGCCACGTCCGACCCAGTGACCGACCACCCCCGCCCCAAGCAAGTCAGAAACTAGGTGGAATCTTCTTCCATCCCAGACGAAAAGCGTAGGACAAGAGCTGCCACGACGGTCGATTTCCGTGTAGGCCTGCTGGTGATCTGCCGGGACTTCAACCTCGTCCTGCACAATGCCAGTCGGCCAAAGCATGCGAACCACATCGGCTTGCTTTTCCTGACCAAGTCCAACCGTGATTTCTGTCGAGTTCTGCCCCAGATAACCAGAGGATCCTGCAATCTCAAACTTCTGCCGGTTAGCACCTGCGAATACTTCAATTTTGGTGCCGATGCCGCTTTTGTTGTCGTTCAGACCTTTAAGCACAAGCCGCAGCCAATGATTTTTGTTGCCGCCCTGGTTGCGCAGAAGAACGGCAGGACCGTGATTCTGAGTGATCAGCAAATCGGTGGCGCCGTCACCATCGTAATCGCCGGTAATCACTGCCCGCGGGTCTTTCCAATTGATCTTGTCGAGACCGACGTCAGCCGTGACGTCTTCAAATCCGTCAGGACCGAGATTACGGAAGAGACGGGCTTCGCCGCGTCCATCAGCAGTTTCGCCAACCGCTACGAGATCAGTCCAGCCATCATTGTCATAATCGATCGCGGCGACGCCCCAGGCGCGCACCCAGTTGGTCTTCGGAAGTTCCACGGCCTCGAAGTTCTTGCCCTGGTTGTTACGCCAGAGGGTTAGTCCGGGCGAACCCGCGTGAGTAAAGGCAAGGCCCATCCAACCGTCGTGGTTGAAATCGAGGACGGCGACCCCTTCGGTCGGGGCCGGCATTGGTGTGGACCACGGCTTGCGTGACAAGAATTTGCCTTCGCGGGGATTCTCGAAAATCGTGGGTACATCACCGGTAACGACGATATCGACTGCACGATCATTGTTATAGTCGGTCCCAGTGGAGGAAATGTTGCGCGTGCCGCCTGCGAGGCCGATCGATTCAGTTATGTCCGTAAAGGTGCCGTTACCATTGTTGCGGAACATTACATTGGCGAAATGCGGCTGGGGCTGACCTGTAGATTTCTCAGGAAGCTTCGAGTTCGGAAAGCCTGCCTCGCGCGTCACATAGAGATCGAGGTCGCCGTCATGGTCATAGTCAACGAACGTTAGCCCCAGGATGGTACCATCTGACCGCACGCCTGCATCTTGCGTAACGTCCTTAAACTTGCCGTTCTTCTCGTTGTGGAAGAGAAAAAGACTTCCGAAGGTGCTCACGGCCAGGTCGGTAGCGCCATCGTTGTCGTAGTCCCCGGCTGTACAGCTGATCGCTCGTAAATCCGGATCCAAGCCTGCTTCCCGGGTCACATCAGTGAACTTACCGCCACCCCGGTTGTGGTACAGTGCCATACCTCCTGACTTGCCGCCGCCCGGCAAAAACAGATCCAAGCGTCCATCACCGTCGTAGTCAAGGAAGCACGCGCCCGAACCCTCTGCGGGAGGACGGGTCGTTCCTTGCAGCATGGTGGCTTCGGGCATGGCTGACAGACCTGATAACTCTGTGGCATCAACAAAGCGCACAGAAATCGCAGGTGGCACCTTGGCTGGCGCCGCTGCTGAGTCTTCCGCACGCGAGTACTGACCCTGTTCCCCGTATGCCAGACTGATGGGTGATCCGAGTTTGTTCTGTGTGATGTACTGGAAGCGCGCCAGGTGCTGGCGAGCCTGCGGCGTATCGCCAGACTGCTGGCAAGCGCGCGACAGTCCGAATTCCGCCGAGGCGTGCAGCGGGTTCAACTTGAGCGCGTGCTGGAACGCGTCAATCGCTTGCGGATATTGCTTGGCCTGCGCATACACCGAACCTAAGAAATACCAGGCGTCGGGATCACTCGGATCTATCTCGGCGACATGGCGGAAGGCATCGGCGGCAGACTTCGTGTCACTGGTGTTCTTGTAGAGCAGTGCGAGATTGTACCAGGCATGCGCATCCTTGGGATCACGTTTGATCGCTTCTTCCAGAATACGTTTGGCCTCGTCCACACGTTGAAGGTTGAGCAGGGCGATGCCACGATTGATCTGCGCACTTTGCTGCTTGGGGTCAAGGGCCGCAGCCCCTTCAAATTCCTTCAATGCCTTTTCGAAGAGCTGCTGGTTCATGTAGGCCACGCCAAGATTGTTGAGGCGCGCGGCTTCGATTGATTTGTCGGAGCCGCTCCCTGCTGTCGCAGGCTTTTGTGGCGCGGCGGCAAAGATGCCAAAGGCTACAAGGGAAAGAGCAATCAACACAACGATGGAACGAGTTGATTTCATGAATTGAGAAACTCTGCGTGGTCAGTTGGTTCTTGCCGAGTTTTTTCGCGCGACTGAGGCAGTGCTCTTCCCAATCTTTCGTTCTCTATTACCGTTCGCGGGCTTGCCATAATGGCGTGACGAAATAATGCCCTTTCCTTCCTGAATCGTAACTGTCTGGTCGCCTGGAACATTTGCCAGTTTATCCAGTTGCCCGCTGGGCCATTGCACTTCGAGATTATCAACTTTTTCTTGCAAGCCTAATCCAAACGTCAGCACCAGTTCGCTTTGCGAGAGGTAGCTCGATCCGCTGCGCAGCATCTGCCACTGTTTCCCGTTCCCCAGGTTGACGCGGACGATCGCACCGATGCCGTCGCGGTTGGATTTGGTCCCCGACAGCTTTACCCGCAGACTGTGGTTGGCGCCACCCTCGTTGTGAAATAACCATGTGCGCCCCGCATTGGTTGTCAGCAGAACATCGAGCGCGCCGTCGTTATCAATATCGGCGTAGGCAGCCCCACGCGCCACTTTCGGACTGGCAAAGGCGGTGCCCATTTGCTGGGTCACTTCCTGAAACCGCCCGCCACCGAGATTACGGAACAGATGGGGCGGCTCAGCGTACGCAACACGCTTCTGCACTCGCTCGATTTCATTTTCAATGTGGCCATCGGCGACAAATATGTCGGGCCAGCCATCGTTATCGTAATCGAAAAAGAAGCATCCGAAACCGAGTGTCACCAGCGTAGCTCGTCCCACTTCTGACCGCGGCGCTTCGTCCACAAATAGTCCATTGCCTTCGTTGTGATAGAGCGAGAGCATTTGGTTGGCAAAATTCGTGATTAGAATGCTGGGATATCCCGAGCGGTCATAATCAGCGGTGTCCACACCCATCCCGGCGCGGGCAATCCCATCTTCACTGAAAGCGATACCGGCAGCGACCCCGCGCTCCTCGAAACTGCCGTCCTTCCTGTTCAGATAGAGCTTGTTGGGTTGGGTATCGTTGGCCAGCAAAATATCGGGCCAGCCATCGCCGTTGTAATCAAGAATCGCAACGCCAAGACTTTTCGAGGTCGGGTCGTGGAGTCCAGCTTTCTGTGTGACGTCCTCAAACTTGCCGCTGCCCAGATTGTGCCAGAGCCGCGCCGAAGATCCCTTGTAGGACTCCGGTGTGCAATAAGACTTGTGAACACCATCGAGAGTGCAATAGATGTCCGTCTGCGGCGACCACTGAACATAGTTGGCGACGATCAGGTCGAGTTTCCCGTCGCGATCGTAGTCCACCCAGGCGGCGCCCGTGGAAAACTCGTTCGGACCCCACAGACCAGCCGCTTTGGTCACATCCGCGAAAGTGCCATTGCCATTGTTATGAAACAACCGGCTCTGGCCAAGAGCGCTGATGAAGATGTCATCGTAGCCGTCATTATCGTAGTCTCCGATGGCAACACCGAGGCCAAAGATGGAGACCGCGAGCCCGGCTTTGCGCGTCACATCGGTGAAAGTGCCGTCGTGATTATTGTGATAAAGCTTCAGCGTGGACAACGTGCGCTGGTGCCCCGGCCAATCTTCTCCATTCACCAGCAGAATGTCGGGATAGCCATCATTGTCATAATCAATAAAGGCACAGCCTGGGCCCATGGTCTCGGGCAGCCACTTCTTGCCGAAGGCTCCGTTGTTATGAATAAAGTGAATACCGGCTTGAGAAGTAATGTCGCGGAATTGAATGCTCCGGGCAGCAAGAGGAAGGGTTATTAGAGTGAAAAAAAGTACAGCGATGATCTGCATTATCTTGAGGCCCCGAGGGATGCGGCACTTCTAACGCGTGCCGAGCTTTGCTCAGCCGAGCGGCCGGTTTTAGAAACCTCAAGCGGCACGGACACGTGTTCGTGGATTGCTTGCCGCTCATTGTTATCTTCGGGATTGAGCTGGCGGTAGGGACCTGTGATCGCCTGTGCGGCTTCGTCAGCTTTGAAACGAAGATATCTGGCCTGATGCTCTTTGGCTTTTGTCTCGTCTCCCAAACCGTTATAGCAAAGCATCAGATTATAGTGCGCCTGAAGATCCTCGGGATCGATGGCAAGTACTGATTCCAGCACCTTCACCGCTTCGCTGTATTTTCGTTGCAGAAACAGAATGCGTCCCAGGTCGTTTAATGCCACGCGATCGCGTGGGTATTGCGTAAGCACCTTGCGCAAGTGATCGGCAGCTCCCTCGTAATTACCATCAGCACGCATTACCTTGGCATAAAAGAAATGGGCACGCGCGAGATCACGACTAAGCGACAGCGCTTTCTCCAGCACGGCGCGCGCGCGATCCATATCACCTTCCTGGACAGCAGCCCGGCCAATGTTCACCCAGCCGTCAGGATTCTTCGGATCGATTTCTGTCACCTTCTGAAACGCAGCCTGCGCCCCTTTTAGATCGCCCTGCAGAAGCAACCCGATTCCGTAATCGTTCCAGCGTTGCCAGTCCTCCGGTTGCAAGGCTACCTTGGGTTCTGGTGTAGATGCTGACTGGGGCACCGTCTGCAACGTAACTTCATCTTCGGCGAGAACCACTGTGGGCAGATCAGGAATTTGTTCACGCCTGGCAGAGACTCCCGTCAGGGGAGCGCTGAAGACAAACTTAGAGTCGTCATAGTCGGGGGTGGTCTCGTGCTCAG
>Ga0209160_1000039_pt1 | contig 82374 bp, 83 predicted proteins | sample GraSoiAngelo_153_FD_186167 | JGI IMG/M metagenome (GOLD analysis project Ga0209160, IMG submission 186167) | Grasslands soil microbial communities from the Angelo Coastal Reserve, California, USA - 14_1009_12_40cm (SPAdes) (version 2) | ecosystem: Environmental > Terrestrial > Soil > Grasslands ...
ATCCGAGCAGCGGCAAGAGAGGAAGTTCCAGCACCCCGGTTTTCCTCTTGAAACGAAGCGCTAACGGTACCCTGAAGGGTCTGAACCTCGGCCTGTCCGTGTTGCGAGTGACAATAAGACTCGCGTGTGCTGATACATATGCGACAAGGGCTCCTACGTTGTAGAGGCTTCCCAGCAGGACCAGAGGGTCCTCGCCACCAGTCAGATAGACGAAGGTACTGAATACGACCAAAAGTATGCTTCCAATACCGAATGTCATCACGGCAATGTGCGGGGTCCGGAACTTCGGATGTATCTGACCGAAGCGTTTCGGAAGCAGCCTGTATCGGGAGAGCGCGAAGAGAGTTCTCGAAGACCCGATAATCCCGGCGTTCGCCCCGATAATGCTGATGGCACTTCCCAATAGCGCAATCCATCCCGTGATGAGTACACCCGTCCCAGGAAGATTGCTGGCAACTCCTGAAAGGGGGTCATTCTTCCACGTACTTGACAGAATTGTTGGCGGAACCACGTTGACTGCAACTAAGGAGATTGCTAGATAGAGTGCGATTACAATTACGAGAGTCAACATCGTTGCCCTAGGAATAGTTTTTCCCGCAATCTTCGTTTCCTCGGCTGCCTGGGCCAATGCTTCTATTCCAAGATAGGACACCATAGCCAGGGTTATTCCCTGAATTAGCTGTGACCATGTGGGCATAGTGCCGAGGTTGAATGTCTGAGGCCAGTGGAAGAGGGTACCATTAGGAATCACAAGTACGAGTCCGAGGATGATGAGGGCGATCTCGCTGAGCAGGCTCAGAATACTAAGTCCAAAGGTGAAATTCGCGGATTCCTTGATTCCAATTACGTTTAGGAGAAGTAGACTTGCAAGGAGGATGATCGCGCCAGTACCTAGCCAGATCGGCTCTTTTAGAACGGGAGTGAAATAGGATAGGTAGCCAATAGCCGGTATGGAGAAGATTGCGGCTGTAACGACGTAGTCTAGGCAGAGCATCCACCCTGCGAGAAAGCTTACGGTGTCCCCGAAAGCTGCTCGTCCAAAGGCTGCGGACCCTCCGGCGGTCGGGTAAGTTGAGGATAGCTCTGCATAAGTAAGCCCTGTGAGGAAATATGCGATAGCGGCTATTCCGATCGCGATTGGGGATGCATAGCCTGCATGCAGGGCAACCAGGCTCAGCGCGAGATAGATCCCGGCTCCAACATCAGCATAACCAATGGAGAACAATCCCCCGATTCCAATGGTTCTTTTCAGTCCCCTTCGTCGGGCGGGCTTCTCGGGGGGCTGGGTCAAGGAAGAGTTTCCTCTACGGTTTCGTGAGCTGTAGAAGCGGGTTCCCGAATCCCCGCGCTAATATGGCTTGACGTTCTAGGGCTACTTTCGAGCGTCGAGCTCAGGGAGGAGTTCGTAGAATTTCTCTTGAACATCTGAGATGAGTTGGTCGCGCTTGGCCGGGTTGGTTATCCGGAGCATGAGGACGAGGTGGGCTTGCTGGGATGTCACCTGCGTGACCCTTACTTGGGGAGGAGCGTCGGGCACAAGGTCGGTCTTCATCTCCTCCCCAATTTCCATCAGGTTCTTCTCCACGTTTTTCAGGTCAAACTTGCTGTCGACAGTCACGGGGATCTGGACCCGCAAGCCACCAGACCGGCTCCTGTTTACAACCGACCTCTTTAACAAAGTAGAATTCGGGACAATAACGATCTCATTGTCTGAAGTCAGGATCTTCGTCTGTATCAGGTTTCTCTCAATGACTCTTCCATAGTAGTCCTGAACCGCTATCCACTCTCCAACTTTGAAGGATTGGTAGGTGGAGATGAACTGGGACGCGGCCATGTCAGTGAGAATATTCCTGTACGCGACGATTATCGCCACACCTCCAAGGAACAGTATGAGGAGGAGCACGTTGATCGCTACAGCGAGCTGGCTGAGGACGATGATTATTCCCAGGATCCAGATCGCCCAAGACCCAATCTGTTGAAGGCTGGCTACTAGCCCGGAAGGAACCGATCCCGCGGCTCTCTGTATGATAATCCGGTAAAAACGGACGACCAGGAAGGTGATGAGAAGGGTCACGACCACCTGGAGGAGGCTGATGGCGAAGCTGCTCGTCAAAAGGTCGTAGATTGTTGGAATAGCCATAGTAGCCCGGCAAGACCTTCGTTATGAACGAGCTAAGCTGATTCACTCGATCTTAAGAGCTCCACGGTTCGTGCCACCGATGGCGCGTCTCCTAGAAGCAAGACCTTGTCGCCTGATTTCAACTCAAGCTCTGCTTCGGGGAAGACGAAACCGTTGTCCCGGCAGACGAGACCAACCCTGCATTTCTCGGGCAACTGTATCTCGTGAATTTTCTTGCCTATGAGCGACGCATTCAAAGGGATAATAGCTTCTGCCACTCGCAAGTTCTCGGCAGACCGATACATGAGCGTAATAGAATGGTCTTTCGAGAGGACGTTCTCAAAGTCGCGAAGGGCTAGGTCAACAGGGCAGATTACGACATCGGCCCCTGCTTGCATAAGCCGTGTCTTGTTCTTGGGGCTGTTCGCAACGGCAATAACCCTGGGAATGCCGAACTCCTTCTTTGCAGCTCTCGTAGTGACGAGGTTTACCCGGTCGTCGTCGGTGGCGGCGAGCAACAGGTCGGCCTGAGACGCATCAGCTTTCTTCAGAATATCTAGCTTGGACCCGTCTTCGTTTAGTATGATAGCGTCGTACTTGTCGGAGACATCCTTGCATCGTTCTCCCTTCTTCTCGATAACCGTAAGCTGGTTCTCATCGCTCGAGGATAGGTATCCGATGAGGTGCATTCCGATTCGTCCCGCTCCAACGATAAGTGTTCTCATCGGCTGGTTTCCAACTCTTGCTCATGAAATGTAGGTAATGGTTGAAGGCCGGTTGGTCGGACGGAGTAATAAGCTTCCGTTCCCAAAAAGGCGTCGAAAACAATCCGCACGCTCAAGGCTCACCCAATATTCGGCTGAAACAAACCCTCTTTGCTGATCGAAGCTATATTCCGCCTATATCGGAAGGACGCGGCAAACGAACTGGAAAACAGGGTTGTTCAAGCGATTCTAGCCCTAACAAAGGAGACTCGGGGAGAATCCACGCTTTATTTCCCTGATTTAGCTTGAAACATGAAGGTGCAAGTTAAGGTCGCGAAAAAAGGAGAAGGTGGGACGAGGTGTCCCACGAGTCGTCTACATTTGAACTGGGCTCGGCCCGGAATCGTGGCGAATGGGATTGTCATGGTCTTTGTGAAGTAGGTCGAAATGAGTATTGCATAGGTTCTTGGCGCAGCTGGTGCAGAATTGTGTTGCACGTTGGGTGCAACGGGTCTCCCGTTCCATTCGTTCCTCGCTAGTGATTCCGAAGCCGCCGATATCTCCCACTTCGATCTCTTCACAGGTTTTGAAATCGGGGCTCAGGTTTGGCGTTGTAATCGAGGTCGGTGTCGTGGCCGCGCTTGTCCGAGTTGTTCGGCTCGTCTTGGGTTTGGCTCTTGTCTTAGGTTTCGATTTTGTCTTCGCCTTGGCTTTGTGCTTGGCTTTCATGGTTGGGTCGCTAGGGCCATTGGCTGGGCTGATGATAGCCACTGTCTAACCCTGACGATGGAAATCCGGTAACACAAGTCCAGTCTCTCTAAGCACGGGTCCCAGGAAGATGCTTCTTGAGCGAGGCGAAGTGCTGGTAATGTCCAAATCTTACGAAGACAAGACTTGAAGCCAAGGCCAACTGTTTGGTCAACCTCGGGTCCGACCTCAGGATAATCCGAGCGCAACAAGGCGATCTTGATAGTGTTCTGGAAATTCTCGAGGAAGCCTCTCGATGGTTATCCTCGAAGGGGCTTGAGACTCGGTGGCGGCCGAGCCCTACTTTCCGCGAAACCATCAAGAACAATATTGAGCGTGGCCATGTCTACGTCGTGAAGGACGTAGAAGGGACCGTCGGGACCATCACTCTTCAGTGGAGCGATAATAAGTTCTGGGGCGATCTCCCACCAGACAGCGGGTATGTCCACAAGCTCGCCATCAAGCGCTCCCACGGTGGAAAACGCCTCGGACTTCGAATGCTCCAATGGGCTGAGGCCAAGGCCAGAGCGGAAGGCAAGAGATACTTGCGTCTCGACTGCCCCGCCAGCAACAAGACGATCCGTGACTACTACGAGAAAGCCGGATTCGTCCACGTTAGAGATACTGAAATGCCCGGTTGGAAAGCTAGCCTCTACCAGAAGGAGCTCTGACCTTACGAAGGGTGGAGTATGCTCTTTGAGATGATTAGCCTCATGATCTCCGAGGTCCCCTCGCCCACAGTCATCAGTCTCGCGTCTCGCCAGTGACGGTGAACATCAAATTCGTCCGCGTACCCGTAGCCTCCGAAGATCTGAATCGCCTCGTCGCAAACCTTGAGTGCGCTCTCCGTCGAGAGTAGCTTGCCCTGCGCGGCTTCTGACTCGAACGATTTTCCCTGACCCTTCAGGTGCGCCGCACGATAAACCATCATGCGTGACGCGTTAATCATCGTCAACATATCCGCGAGCTTAGCCTGAGTCATCTCGAACTCAGATATCGTCTTTCCAAACGCAATCCTCTCTTTGCTGTACTTCACTGCCTTTTCGAAGGCCGCTTGGGCAATTCCGGTTGTCAGGGCTCCAATGGTCACCCGGCCACCCCAGAGCATTCTCTTAGCGTACTCGAAACCTTCTCCCTCTGTTCCCACAAGGTTCTCTTTCGGAACCTTTGCGTTTTCGAACACCACCTCAGAGGTCACTGATCCTCTCACGCCAAGCTTCTCGATGTCTTTGCTCGACTTTGCTTTCTTCGAGTCCACCAGAAATGCGGAAGGACCCTTAGCTGTCTTGGCGAAGAGAAAATACAGGTCGCAGTAGCCGCCGTTTGTAGTGAACATCTTCGTTCCATTAACTATCCATTCATTGCCTTCCATTCGGGCCTGGGTTTGCATGTTTCGTGCATCTGATCCTGCGCCGGGCTCAGTTAGAGAAAACGCAGCGAAGGTCTTTCCGTTGATCATTCCGGGAAGGAACTGCTTCTTCTGTTCTGGATTACTGAACAGACGTACTCCTTCGCAACAGGTTCCATGAATCGCAAGCGAGAGTGCAGTGCTGGCACAAGCCTTGCCGACCATTTCCATCGCCGCGACGTAGACAGGCCAGGGAAGCTCAAGGCCTCCGTATTCTTTGGGAAAACCCATACTTGTGAAGCCCTGCTCGAACATTTTAGTAATGTTCTCGCGTGGAAACTGAGCGTTCACATCGATCTCTCGCGCGGTGGGCTCGATCTCTTTCTCGATAAAATCCCCGAGGGAGTCTAGGAGGAGAAGATGGTCCTCGGAGCCGGACCCATAGATCATCTGAATGAGTTCTTTCTGCTCGTTCCCGAAGAAACCCACAGGAGTGACCTCTAGGAAACTCCTTTTTTGGAAGCTCCGGTTTATACCTTAGCCAAGAACCAAATCTTGATTGAGGGCAGCAAAGGAGAGTTCCATACTCCTAAAATCGGAACGCCTCTAGCTCAACAGGTAATGGAGGGGGAGCAGTGAAGACACAGGCTCTCAGGGTCGCCTTAGTCGTCATAGGCGTCATAGTGAGCCTTCAGTCAGCGATTGTTCTAGATCATAACCCTCTGACGGTCAACTCCAATCCAGGCCTCATTCCACAACCAATCAGGCAGGGTCCGCTTGAAACAACCTACGCTCTTGGAGGCTATTATTGGTTCCAGATCGGCGCTATCGGTGATAGCAACAGCTACAGTGTTGACAGCGCAAACATCACCATCCGCACCGTATATGATCAGGTCCGGAATGACGCTCACTCGTACTGGGTGGGAACTTCCCTCTCGACCGGCGGTTTCGTCCAAGTAGGGTATCTCAACGGGCTAAGCACCTCTGGCCAAACATATTGTTGCGCCTGGTTCTTCGAGACGTTCTATACACCGAGTTGCAATTGTCCACCCACCATTGGACCAGAAGGTTCAGCGGGGCCAATCGGTTCTTGGCACACTTATTCGATGGTTCACGTTGGAAATGGGGTGTGGGCTTTCTACATGGACGGCCAACTCCTCGGAAGGTCACCACCTCCTGGCGATCCGAGCTACCTCGGGGCCGGAGCAACAAGCTCAGGCAGCAAATATGCACCTGCAGGGATTGCAGAAGTAGCCCAAGCCGTGGATAACAAGGACATAATTGGCCCTGCCGAGTTCAGAGATCTAGAAATACGTCAGGCTGGTCCATGGCACCAAATGCTAACGGGGGTAAGCCACTGTTGCTACGGTTACAGTAGCCTGACAGGCTTGCCTAACTTGTATGGCGTTTGGGAAGTGGAAGGGCACGACGACGATTTCCTCGCGGGAAGCAACATTCGTCAACTGGCCTCTTCCACAACCCTTTGGCCAGCATCCGTTCTGCTTCCCACCCAGCTTACTTTCAACTTCATTGACCATAGTGGAAATCCTTTCACACCTGATTGGATTTCGCTACAGGACCAAAGCAACGGCAACGTCCTTTACTATACCAGTTACCAGTCGCAAAATATCACTCGATCCAACACCTACAAGATCAACTATGCGTACTGGCACGGCGTCAACGTCGTGAATGATTCCCTTGTTTCTAGCTTGGCATCAAGCAAGACAATTCAGGGAAATGTCTTCTCAATTCCTGTCCGTGTGGTCGGTCGGTTCTACTCTCTTCCGGTCACGGGGGCCACTGTTCTCACCTTCCTTCCCGACTCGACCAATGAGACTCTAAAGACAGACTCGGAAGGAAATGCAACTCTCGCACAGCTACCGCCCGGCAACTACAGCCTTCGCGTTACAGTGCCTTATGGGGTGCAGTCCGTTTTCAAGACGAGCGTGGTAGGACCTGTAAACCTCTCGATCCCTGTTTTCAGTATCGCAGAACTTCTCACAGTAATCATGCCACCAATCGCAGTCGCCATCGCAGTCGTCGTCATGGCTTTGAGGAGAGAACAAGCTCGCCATGCAGCCCTATCAATTACCCCGCCGTTTCCCGTTACCATCCCTGCAGCCTACTGTGGAGTGTGTGGAAAACTTCTTGGTCCGGCAGAATTCTTCTGCACTACGTGTGGAACCCCTAGAGCTAGGTCTCCACAACCTCCGCCCCCACCGCAATTGCCCGCCTCGTCATCGGCCCCGCCTCCACCACCGCAGTGAGCATTCGTTTTCGCGGAAGTCTTATAGTAAACACGCTAACGCCGTCGCTTCCGATAGATTATTGCCTCTGCGAATCGCGATAGTGGGCGTCGGATATTCGGGCTTCGACTCGATGACCCCCGGTCTTTCAACCCGGGAACTAATGTTTGAAGCTGCGAGTCGTGCCTACGAGGATGCTGGGGTAGACCCTCGAAAAGACGTTCAGAGCTTCATTTGTTGCACCGAGGACTTCTGGGAAGGAATTAGCATAACTGACGAGTACATGCCCGACCAGCTCGGGGCTGTCCTCAAGCCATTGTGCACCATATCATCCGACGGAATCGTGGGACTAGCAACAGCTTGTATGCACATAATGTCAGGAATAGCAGATGTAGCGGTTGTAGAGTCTCACAGCAAGATCTCAGATGTTCTAAACCCTGACGAGATCTCAAGCTTCGCTCTCGACCCGATCTATGATCACCATGTTAACGCGGACCCGAGATTCGTGGCCGGGCTCGAAATGACCCGTTACCTGAAAGAGACTTCGACAAAGAGAGACCACTGCGCGCAGGTTGCCGTCAAGAACAAGAAAAACGCACTCCTGAACCCTCGCGGAGTCCACGGAGCAAACTTGGACAAGGACGCGGTGCTCAACTCGAAAGTTGCATCTTCACCACTCACCGAACTGGAATCGAGCAAGACTATCGACGGAAGCATTGTTTTCGTGCTTGCCTCGGCAGCGAAGGCTAAGAAACTCAGCGACGATGCTGTCTGGATAAACGGCGTCGGCTGGAGTTCTGATACGCCCTGGATAGAGGATCGAGACATGGCGAAGGCCACGTACGCGGAACAGTCAGCAGCTCGCGCGTACAAGATGGCCGGCGTACAGAACCCCGCGACCTACTTTGACCTCGCAGAGGTGGATGATACCTATTCCTACAAGGAACTTCAGAGCCTCGAAGCCCTCAAACTTGCCGCTAAGGGTAAAGCGGGCAAAATGGTCGAGTCAGGCACCTTCGACAGAGACGGTCGATTGCCTGTAAACGCGTCGGGCGGCTCCCTCGGAGTGGGGCACCTCTTAGAGGCGACTGGTCTTCACAAAATGCTCGAAGCTGTTCTACAACTCCGAGGGCAAGCGGGACGCCTGCAGATTCCAAGAGCAAAGAAGGCTGTTGTCCAGAGCTGGAGAGGAATACCAACTGCCACTGGAGCCGTAGCCGTGTTGGGAAACTAGGAGGAATCTAGGAATGAAGAATCGAGTAGCAATAGTCGGCGCAGGTATGACACTATTCCGACGCCGAATGCTAGAGAGCCCGAAAGAGCTGTCCTTCGAAGCAACAAGAATGGCCCTCGACTCTGCTGGGCTTGAACTGAAAGACATCCAATCAGTGGTATCTGGCTCAGCACCTGACGCATTTGATGGCGTGCACATGAAAGGAGAGTACCTGCTGGATGGGATGGGTGGGATAGGCAAGCCCAACCAGCGAGTCTATGTCGGGGGCGGAACGGGAGTCTTCACGCCTATCGGTGGATGGTGGAACGTTGCCTCGGGAATGTACGATACTTGCCTCTGCGTTGCCGAAGAGAAAATGTCGCCTTTGCACCCTCATCCTCAGTATGCGTTCTGGAGTATATTCGATCAGATCTTGGAGAGGCCTCTCGGCACGACGTTGTTGTGGATCTTCTCGTTGGAGATGAGACGATACATGCACAAGTACGGAATCACGGAGGAGGAGATCGCAAGTGTCGCAGTGAAGAACAAGGGAAACGCTGTCGATCATCCTTGCGCACAGCTCGGCGCCAAGATAACTGTCGACGATGTCATGAACTCCGAGCCCATCTGCTGGCCGGTCAAACGATTGGACGTGAGTCCTCCTAGCGACGGTGCTGCAGCGGTAGTACTTGCTTCCGAGAAGGTTGCGAAGAAACTAACAGACCAGCCTGTCTGGCTTGACGGCGTGGGCTGGACCCTTGATACAACACACTGGACGAACCGTGACTTGGCCTATCCGGAATATGTTGAGAAGGCGGCATGGATGGCCTACAAGATGGCCCGGATCAAGAAGCCGAGGAAAGAGATCGATATCGCAGAAGTCTACGACCCATTCGACTACAAAGAACTTCATCACATGGAAGGGCTGCAGCTAGCCGGCAAGGGAGAAGCTCCCAAAATGGCTGTTGATGGTGTGACGCAGCGAGATGGTGATCTGCCGGTCTGTCCCTCGGGCGGACTGTTGGGCGTTGGTAATCCTATTGCGGCTGCGGGTATGATGAAGATCTGCGAGGTCTTCTGGCAGCTTAGGGGAGAAGCGGGCAAGAGACAGGTGAAGAAGGATGCCCGGACAGGTCTCGCTCAGGCCTGGGGCGACTTGATGCAGGTTGGAACGGTCGCGGTAATGAGGTCCTAGAGGAGGAGGATGGAATTGTCCCAGAAGATCACAAGCTATCCAGGCCACGAAATTACGCCAGAGGACATGAAGGAGGGAAAATATCTCGATGTCGTTTACAAGTTTGAGCCTAAGTACAGCTGGGCTGCGGGGGTCGCGATCAGCCGGTTCTTGGCCGAGCTGAAAGAGGGAAGGATTATTGCGAGGAAGTGCATGAATTGCGAACGGATTCTTGTACCACCGAGAATGTACTGCGAGCGATGCTTCCGGCCCACCGATGAATGGGTCCAAATCAAGGACACAGGGACTATCAACACCTACTCGATATCGCACGTGGGCACAGACGCCCGACGACTGAAAATACCCATACTCGTCGCAGTTGTCGATCTCGATGGCGCCACTCTTGGAATGGGAATCCTCCACAACCTTGGAGAAGTTGAGCCTTCAAAGATCAAAGTAGGTATGAGAGTTAGGGGGGTATGGAAATCATCGAGCGAGCGGCAAGGCGCAATCACAGACATCCGCTACTTCAAACCGATAGGGGAGGAGTAGGATATGCCGATCTTAGAGAAACTCGCTCAACCGGGTCAAGCTCGCCACTGGACCGACAGCATACCTCTGGAATTCCACTATACTGCAGGGGTTGCCGGGGAAGAGTTTCGACGTGAGCTCCGAGACAACGGTCGCTTCTTGGTCTCGAAATGTTCCAAGTGTAAGAGCACCTACATTCCGGCTAGAATGTACTGTCCCAGTTGCTTCATTGAGATGAAGGACCAGTTCCCAATCGACAAGCCCGGTTATGTCTACAGCTTTACTTCAGTCAATAGGGACAGATCTGGTGTCGACACGGAATTACCCGTTACGGTTGGACTCGTGAAATTTGAAGGCATCAAGGGCGGAATAGTCCACCTGCTCGATGTTGATGATCTTGATGGAGTATCGATCGGGATGAAAGTAACGCCATCTCTCAAGAACTCGTCAGAACGTACAGGCGCTATCACTGACATTCTCGCTTTCAAGCTGGTCTCAACTGGGCCAAGCAAGGTCACCGCTGATGATGGAACAGTGGAGAGACAGGCTGAAGGAACAAGGGATGACCAGGCTAAATCGCTTCTGCATTCTATCGAAGAGTCAGGATACCCGATAGAAGAGGACGAGATGACAATATCTGCGCTGAGGAATAAGATAGGCAAGGGCGAACTTCTCACGCGCGAGGAGGACAGGTTGCTTCACAGACTTGGGGACAAGGCGAGAGAATGGCGGAAAGCGGTTAAGAGCTCGGCTGAAACCGAACCCACAGACACCCTGTCCGGCTAACGAAGATCGCCTTTCGGCAAATATCCAGCCCGGCTTCAGGGTCGATGGCAAGTCGTGAACATAACCGTTCTAACCAATACATTCGGTGTTCTACGTCTCTCCCACTTACGCAGCGCGAGACATGGTCGCTAAGACCCCCTATTTTCTAGAACACTAGCCGTCTCGCACTCATAACGGGCGAGGCAGGCGATTCAGGGCATAATCCAGGCTTAGATGGCTCGGCGAAAAACGCGATTAGCCCAGCGAATCATCGGGGGAACATTAAACTGACCTCCCAGATTGCATATTAGGGCTGATTCTGGGCGATTTTTTCCCCGGTGGGCCGTCCCTTTTCAGAATCGATGGGTCATCCAGTATTCCTCTAGCTTCGTCTTCTCTACCTGCCATTTTCGACGGGGCGGGTGAAACTCCAGCCTCGGAGGGTTCGACAGGAACTCGCCCCGAAGCATAGCGCTTTCTCCCCTGTTCACTTCGAGAAAACAAGATCCAGTTCCATCCCATATCTTACGTGTCCCTCTCCCAGTGATTGACATTGCAATATTGTTCGCGACAACGTCTGCATGGCCAAGCGCGAAGGTTCCTGACTTCGGCAGAAACGGAACATGTGCATGAGGCGTCTCGATGGCGGTTATATCTCCGATCGCATAGACCTTTTCAAATCTGGTGGCCAAGGTTTGGGGGCTCACAGGGACCCAGCCCGACGAATCAGTTAGTCCAGCCTTAACAACAGCACTTGGACACCTGTGAGGCGGAACAACGACCAGCAGATCGTACGGAAGCTCTATCCTTCCCTCAAACACCACCTTGTCCTTCTCCACCTTGGAAAGCTTGACCTTCGGGTGAAACGGTATTCCCTTGACTGCTAGAAGCCTCTCCACCTGCTTGCCGATTACAGGACCCGCAGCTGGAGCCGGATGAGGCTCCGGAGTGAAGAACTCCACCGCGACTTTCTTCCTCGCCCTTGCAAAGTGATCCTGCAAGAGCAATGCCAGACCATATGGCGCGACAGGACATTTTATTGGCAATCGCGATATTCCGATTACTAATTTTCCATTTTCAAGAGTCTCAAGAGCATCGCGCAGCTTCATTGCAGATTCGAAATCGTAAAATTGGTGAGCGTATTTCTCCAGACCAGGGACGTCACCGGGCGAGTACTCGACGCCCATCGAAATGACTAGGTGGTCATAATTCAACTCTTCCAATTCCGTCCTAACCGTCTTCGAAGACGTCTGAATCGAACTGACCCTATCGTTGATCAGCCGGACCTTCCGTTTCTTCGAGATCGAAAGGACACGCCGGACTTTCCCGGGTTCGCGGCGACCCATTGCCAGCAACGGGAAGGAGGGAGGGAATTCGAAGATTTTCTTCTGTTCCACGATCGTAATCGAAGCTGATGACGCCCGCTCGGCTAAGAGGCTTGATACTGCGAGGCCTCCCATTCCACAACCGAGGACGACGACCCTATCGTTGGATGACAATTTTAGCGGTCAACGCTTGGGGATTAGAAAGGCATTAACCCTTTGTGGAGGACTGGTTGAAGTCATCGACTAAACGCTACGCTCCTGGAAGGATGTGTTTGGTGTTGAAGAGTTGGTCTTTCGCTACGATGCTGCTTCTATGGGATAGTCTCCGCGGTTTCGGACTATCCGGAGGAGGCGGAGCTGTTTCCTTGCTTCCTCGTAGCAGAAGTCGCACAACCGTACAGATTTCTCGCCTGGTTCAGCCATGAACCAGGTCGTCTCCGAAGCCGGTTTGGAGTCCTTACAGTATGCACACTCGACCTGTTCCCTCTCCAAGAGACTTGTCGCGCTCATATCGTGCTAGAATTGGTGTTCCACCAGAAGATAAGCCTAGCTGAATCTCTGGCGCTAGTCTCTCTCAAGACGAGGTGATACTCTAAAGCGAGAGCACAATACGCGCCCATCCAGAGGCGAGGAAAATTGGCCCCTAGAATTGGAATCTTGGCAACAGTTCTCTCCGGGATACTATTTGGTACAAGCGTGCCCCTTATCAAGCTCGGACTCGGTCTCCTTCCTGCGGACCTCTTTGTCGCTCTTCGATTTTCAATAGCCTCCGTTCTGGTTCTATTGTTTCTTCGTCGAAAGGGATGGGTTGACTGGACCCTTCTCCGGACAAGACCCATCTGGTTTGTCGGATTCATTAACGCTTTTGGATATGTGTTGCAGTTCCAAGGACAGAATCTCACAACTTCCTCAGATGCCGCACTGATCATAGGCACGGCGGCTCTGATGATTCCAGTCATATCGTGGACCCGTGGAAGCGAAAAGATACCAGCGAAGAAGGGTCTCGGAGTATTGTCAGGATTCTCTGGAGCAAGCTTGGTAGTGACCCGGGGTCAAGCTGTGAGCTTGGGGCGGTCCGAGTTCCAAGGCGACGTGCTGATACTCGCGACTGCAGTTACGATAGCTTTGGTTTTCATCTTTTCCAAAGACCTCGTTGTCCAGAAAGGAGGGCGAGCGGTCACGGGAGGCATGATTCTCGTCACAAGTCTTCTTCTTATGTTCGCCATTCCCTTGGACCAAGGTGCTTCCGTCAACCTCGGCTGGGAAGCCGTCTTCTACGTTGTATTCCTAGCAGTGGTTGCGACGCTCGGAGCCTACTATTTTCTCATGAAAGGACTCGAAACAGTGTCTCCGACGGTGTCTTCGATCATTCTTCCGATAGAGGTGATTGTTGCCGTCGTACTATCAGTGATAATATTCAATGATCCATTCAACATATACACAGGAACGGGCGCTGTACTGATAGTCGCTGGTGTACTATTAGTATCGTCCTCGTCCTAAGACGGAGACAGGACTACTGGTGGGCGCCGCAAGTAGGACAATTTGTCGCACTAGCGTCCATCAGTCCGGTACAATACTTGCAACGAACCTTCACAGATGGCGCTTGCTGTTGTGGGGGTGGAACGCCGTATCCCTGCTGGCCATAAGGTTGGTAGCCTGGGTTCATAGGCGGCATTCCGTACCCAGGATTTGGTTGATAGCCGGGGTTTGGTCCGTAGCCTGCGGGCATTGGTCCCGGCCCATATCCCACATTCATCGGTGAACCATAGGCCCCCGCTGGGACAAATGCGATTTGAGTCTCATTAGTCAGGTCAGGTCTGCCATGGGTCTCTAACACTGCTTTCAATAAGTTCTGGACAGAGGACCCGCCCCGTGTCGCTCTGCAAGGAGGAATCCCTACGCTGAAGGGAAAGGTCTGTGCTGGGCCCTTTCCAAAGTCAGTAGGCCCAACGATGACAACATCACGCTGATAGAGATTATTTGTTCGACGCTGGTTCTCTTGGAACCTTTGGTTGTTGGGGAGAGTGACCCAGACCATCTCGTTCCAGCTTTCAACTACGCGCGCTTCCACTTTGACTCCTTTGGATTGAATGTATTCCTCCGCTTCGATGTTTACTTTGCCCGCAACCGCTTCTCCCTCTTGGAAAGTCGCCTTGTCAAGAGTGATCCATATCTTTCCCTTTGGATGGGTAAGATGACTCAATAAGCCCATACATGATCCTCCGAATGGATTCTATCACCGTCTATGTGGGCTATCAACCAAGCGTAACCAAACCAGCATCTTAGAAGAAACACAAGCCGTCCTTTCGGGGAAGTTTCGAAAAAGCGGGGTTCGTTCGGCATTAGTGCGTAGCTATTGCTCAGTGTAAACAGTTGACGTGTCAGAAGGTTTAATTTTTCCCTGACTCCCCAAGTCGGTTGTCGAACTAGTAAGGGGAATCCAGCGAGGGGAGGACAAGTGGTTGTGGTGAGCGAGAAAAAGAGACATCTAGCAACCGAAACCGTAGAGGCTCAACCGCCCTCCAAGAAACCTCTCGAAGGAGAAAACGCGGAAACCATGTTGAAGGAGGCCGTGGAGGCAGTGGAGAAAGAGAGGGCGAAGTCGGAGGACTATCTACGGCGTCTGCAGTACCTCCAGGCCGATTTCGAGAACTACCGAAAGAGAGTGGAGAAAGAGATGTCTGACAACAGACAGTTCGGAAACCAGCGACTTCTGTCGGAAATTATAGTCGTTAACGACGAGCTGGAACTAGCACTCAGAGAAGCGAGGGGAAGCAACGAGAACCCGACAATAGCTGAGGGGGTCGCAATGGTCCATAAACGGTTACAGAGCATCCTCTCGAAGGAGGGGGTCGAGAAGATCCAGAGCCTAGGGTCAAAGTTCAACCCCGATCTCCATGATGCCGCGCTTCGAGTTGTGTCGGACGAAGAGGAGGGCACAATTGTGGAAGAGATTCGGCAAGGATACACGCTGAAGGGAAAGGTCCTACGGCCCAGCATCGTCAAAGTAGCCGAGAATCCCGTTGAGCGTGAGTCTAAATCCGAGAAGTCTGCTCTAGAGGAGATTGGCGACAATGAGTAAGCCTGAGACAGAGAAGATCATAGGAATAGACCTCGGAACGACGAATTCGGCTGCCGCAATAATGGAAGCCGGACGCCCGGTCGTTATCCCAAGTGCCGAGGGACAGACCGCGGCCGGGAAGATGTTCCCCTCGGTCATCGCCTTCACCAAAGAGGGCCAATTGATAGTCGGTGAGCCTGCTAAGAGACAGGCAGCCACGAATCCTGACGGGACCATTATCGAGATCAAGAGGAAGATGGGCACCGACTACAAAGTCCATGTCGCCGGGAAAGACTATACTCCACAGCAACTCTCCGCGTTCATACTCCAAAAGATAAGACAAGACGCCGAGACGTTTCTTGGACGCCCGACAAAGAAAGCGGTAATCACCGTCCCCGCCCACTTCAACGACAACCAACGACAAGCAACCAAGGACGCCGGAGAAATCGCTGGCTTCGAAGTTGCCAGAATAATTAACGAACCCACAGCCGCGTGTCTCGCCTACGGGCTGGACAAGGCCGACAAGGAGATGAAGATCATGGTGTTCAGCTTCGGAGGCGGAACACATGACGTCACGCTGATGGAATTTGGTGGCGGAGTCTTCCAGGTCTTGGCGACGAGCGGAGACACACAGACAGGAGGGACAGACATTGACAATGCGATCGTCGAATACTTGCTCACCGAGTTTCAGCGCCAGACTGGCATAAGCCTACGAAACGATCGCATGGCCATGACTCGGCTCAAGGAGGCCGCGGAAAAGGCGAAGATCGAACTCTCAACTTTACTCACAACAGATGTCGATCTACCCTTCATTTCAGCAGATTCTTCCCAGCCTAAACATCTCCACACAACCGTGACTAGGGCTAAGCTAGAAGAGCTTGCTAATCCCATAGTTCGGAGAGTTGAGACGCCGATCAAGAGAACCCTCGATGACGCGAAGCTTACCCCGAAAGATGTGGACAGGATTATACTCATCGGTGGCCAGACCCGAATGCCACTCGTGCGAAAATTCGTCGAGGACATAGTCGGCAAGCAAGCCGAGCGCGGCGTCGACCCTATGGAATGCGTTGCCGTCGGAGCTGCCATTCAAGGCGCAGTCCTCGCCGGAGAGGTCAAAGACATACTCCTCTTGGACGTCACACCGCTATCACTAGGCGTTGAAACACTGGGAGGCGTCGCCACAAAGATTATGGAGAGAAACACTACCATCCCGACAAAGCGCAGCCAGATATTCTCGACAGCAGCTGACTCCCAGACCACCGTTACTATCCACGTGCTTCAGGGAGAGAGGGCCATGGCGACGGACAACATATCCTTGGGTATGTTCAATCTGACAGGTATCCCCCCGGCGCCTCGAGGCATTCCCCAAATCGAAGTAACCTTCGATATTGACGCGAACGGGATCCTGAATGTATCAGCAAAAGACCTAGCTACGTCTAAAGAGAACAAGATCACGATCGCTGCCTCGACCAAGCTTTCGAAGGATCAGAAGGAGAAGATGGTCCACGAGGCCGAGCAGTTTTCAGATCAGGATAAGAAACGAAAGGAAGAGGTGGAGCTCAGGAACACCGCGGAAAGCATGCTCTACACCGCTGACAAGACAAAAGACGAGTTGAAAGACAAGATTACCAAGGAACAGGTCGAGACCATCGACAAGGCTGCAGGCACTTTGAGAGCGGCATTGTCCGGTAAGGAATCCGAAAAGATAAAATCGGCCAGCGACGACCTCTCACGAATTCTCCAGAAGATCGGCGCTGAGATCTACCAGAAGGTAACCGCCCAGAAGCCCGGTGAGCCCGCCCAGCAGGCATCGGCCCCTGGAGCCAATCCGTCTAAAGATGATAATGTTGTAGACGCTGAGTTCAGAGAGGTAAAAGACGAAGGCTCTCGGTAGAGCGAGATGAATAGGAAAGAATGGAGAAGCGAGACTATTATGACGTGCTCGGGGTTACTCGAAATGCGTCCAAGGATGACATAAAGGGCTCTTACCGAAAGCTCGCCTTACAGTATCACCCAGACAGGAACAAAGCGCCTGAGGCCACTGAGAAGTTCAAGGAAATCTCAGAAGCCTACGCGATACTGTCTGATGACGAGAAGCGAAAACAGTACGACCAGTTCGGGCGAGAGGGAATCTACCAGAAATATAACGCCGAGGATATTTTCCGAGGCGCGGACTTCGATTCCATATTCCGAGACATGGGTTTCGGCTCATTCGGGGGAGGTTTCAGCAGCTTCGTGGAACGAATCCTCGGCGGATTCGGAGGGTTCCAGAATTTCGAAAGCTCAAGCGGCCCGTCCCGAGGCGAGGACCTGGTCTACGATTTACAGATTAGTTTCGACGAGGTCGCGCGTGGAGCGACGAGGGAGATAGAGGTTCCCCGGCTTGCAGAGTGCAAGGAATGCAACGGGTCCGGGGCCCAGCCTGGAAGCTCTAGGAAGACCTGTAGTAATTGTCGTGGCCGAGGCCAGGTCCAAACTGTGCGTCGAGCTGGCTTTGCCCAGCTCGTCCAGATAACCACGTGCCCCAAATGTAGAGGAGAAGGAAGCATCATTGACAAGCCATGTAAGAACTGCAGCGGAAGCGGGCTTGCGAAAACTAGGACCAAACTCCAAGTGAAAGTTCCCCCCGGAGCTGACGAAGGCCAGAGCCTTCGAATCAGGGGAGAAGGGAACGCTGCTCAGGGAGGGCGCAGTGGAGATCTCTATGTTCGGATAAGATTGAAGCCTCACGAGGCGTTCAAACGTGACGGAGACAATATTCTCTATGATACGAAAGTCAGTTTTCCCAAAGCCGCTCTCGGCGGAGAGCTTCAAGTGCCATCTATCGATGGGAAGGCACAGCTAAAGATTCCACCCGGAACAAGACCCGGAACGGTGTTTCGCCTAGAAGGCAAGGGCTTTCCGAGGGTTGGAGGATGGGGACGAGGAGATGAGCTTGTAAGAATTGATGTTGAAATTCCGAAGGATCTCTCTCGGCGGCAGAGAGAACTGTTGACCGAGTTCGCCAAGGAAATAGGCGAGAAACCCTAAAGGAAATTATTTCTCCTCTTCCGTAAGCGGCGGAGGAGAAGCAGGGGAAATGGGGCTAATGGCTGTCGTAGCCTCCTGGGCAGGTTGAGTTGGGACGACCGGAGCATTGCTAATTGGTGGAATCACCGCTTGCGGTTCCATTGAGGGAAGACTTGCTAGGATTTGCTCAAGAGAACCTCTAATCTTCGGGGCGACGAATTCTAGTTTCAATTTGGCGTCTCTAAGGTTCTTGTAAAGGGTCGCTGCGGCAGCTGTCCCCGCTAGGCCAATTCCAAGCCCTAGTGCGATTGTGTAGGTTGTGAAGTGTTCTACGAAGACGCTGTTCACGTAAATTCGGAAGTACACGTTATAGACGTACTCGTTAGCTAGCCAGAACGAGAAGAAAGCGATCACCATTGCCTCGATGATCATGAGGGCTTTGACAGAATCTGGCGTAACGGACCTCCGAACGGTCCTGCTGGGAGACATCTTTTCCGCCAGACCCTTCTGCAAGAAGAACGCTGACACTTGCTGGATTTGTAGAGATTGTATCTCAGATCCGAGAACAGGGGGAGTCGATCGGAGACTTCGAGAAGACTTGAGACTTAGGCAGAGTCTCTGGTTAGATTGGCTTTAAGAATGGATATTGCTCGTGGAGCGGAAAGCGGGGGTTCCCGAGACCACTATAGGATCCTGTCCTGTAGGGCGGGATTCAGGTCAAAGGGGCAGGACCGCTCCGAAAAGGAGTGGTGCTTGACTTAAGATCCGGCTTCAGGAGAGATCCTGTGGCGTAGGCCTTCGTGGGTTCGAATCCCACCCCCCGCACCAGGAACAAATCGCCTAGCTTGCTGTTTGATTAGAGTGTCGAATCAAGCGAATAGTTTCACCGAAACAGGACTCTCGCCTCAGGACCTAGTTGGAACCTATCTCACTTGCTTTGATTGCGTCAAGGTCAACAGGGTTTGTGGGAATTGGAACTTGGAAACTTTCGGGTAGATCGCCCTTGCCCAGGCACCGGAATTCTACGTGATGGCACTTTGGACATTTTAGATCGTTACGTAACTGTCCTGGTTCACCTTTGTCGTCCCGCCAGATCTTGTAGCCGCAACCGGGGCGAGTACACTCGTACACGTATGTGACGTCATCTTTCTTCACTGCAGTCTTTCTCTTGGGATGAGAGCCGCTCTTTGGAGAAGACTTGCGGGGAGGCGAGGTCGTTCGGAGTTTTCTCACGTGTCCGGATTTCGCTTTTTTCTTCGAGGTTTTTCCGTGAGATACGGGCATGGACCAATCGCTAGCTTAACAGGTCTGTCTAACTTAGAGTGTATTGTTACTATTCCCCCGTTGATATGGGGCACAATAAGGGTCAGCTGAGGGAACCGAATGTCCTATTCTACTCTAACGACCATTTCTTCCCTGTATCCGGTGATTACTCGCTGATAACCTCGTAACTGTCTATCCGTCTCCTTATCACCTGAGTCTGTAAGAAGACGTCGGGGATGTAGAGCTTCGATCTTGCTTCTCGATCCAACCACAGTAATGTTCTCGACACCCACACTGCAAATTACATCTGGGCTGATCTGTTGGTTTCCCCGTCCAAACAGGAAGCCTTGTCCACCAATCGGGGATATGATGACCTTCGTAGAATCTTTGCTGACTAGGTTCAGCAGAGCTTTCTCGTTCGCATCCCGCCTCAATAACGTCCCGTCACCCTTCACAGCATCAACTCCAAGGAGCGTCTTCTTGACTTTCAAACGCTTGGCGATCCGTTCCACTGTTGAACCCGGACCTAGAATGTAAGTGCAGTCTGGGTCGATCTCTTCGACGAAATATTCAGCGATCGCATCCAGTTCAGCATCTTCAGATGATCCCGTAGCCGATTTCGATCCTTGCATCAGCGGCCCCGAATCGGGAGTTGTAAGATATCCGAACAGGTTGACTGACAACCGATTCTTTCTGAACTCAACTTCATCCACATCGACCACTTCCCCCAATCTCTTAGGAGTCTGGCCGTTAAGAAACGCGATAGTAGCCTCTGCCGCGGCCACCGGACTGATAGCGAAGACTGACGAGTAAATCTTCACCCCGGCAGGAACACCTATCACGGGAGCATCTTGGCCAACCCCTTTCAGCACATCTCGCGCGGTTCCGTCCCCGCCGCAAAAAACGATCAAGTCTGCTCTTTTCTTCTTCATGAGACGCGCGATTCGAACGCTATCTTCGGAAGTGGTTGTTTTTCCAATTCGCCCAATCAGCTCATGTCCAAGTTTCAATTGGTCGGCAATGTTCTCGCCCATTTTTCCCGGGGCGATTAGGAATTCAATGCCCTTGCCTTCTCTCTGAATCTCTGCCAAGAATCTCAGGCCCCTATCGAGGGAGACTGGTTTGGCGCCCTTTCGTAAGGCCTTCCGCAGCGTTTTTCTTCCGTCGGTGCCCTTGAGCGCTACTGCTCCGCCCATTCCGGCTATCGGGTTGATGAGAAAGCCTACTTTGTGCACGTCGCCCCGACTCAGTTGTCTTAAGCTTGTACGTCTTTCGACAATAGGCCCATCTGAAACGTGTGGCCTTCTATCTGCCAGTTTTCTTCCGCGTTCGCTTTTGGTTTTTCTTGGTCGGGACGTAGAAGGTGCAGTATCTCTGCTCTGACTTCTTCCATGAGGTAGTCTCGCTCATCTTCCAGCCATTCCAGCTTCTGGGCGTCAGGAACGGTTACGTATGCCTCCACGAAAGCGTCTACTGGAAGGTCGAGTCGTTTCCTCATCTCTTGTAATCGTCTGACAATTTCCCGAACGAAGCCTTCTCTTACCAGTTCCTTTGGAATGGTGAGATCGATGTAGACGCGGCCTTCGTCGAAACTTCCCATGGCAAAGTTCTCTGGCATTTCCTCCTTGAACGAGACCATTTGACCGGTAACTTTGTAGTCTCGATCAATCACTTTCAATGTGTAAGATTTGTCCGCTTGAAGCTTTTGGAAGAGTTGTCGACCATCTATTGATCGTAGTGCTTCCGCAATCTTATTGGCGTCTCCCCTGAAAACGGGTCCGAGTCCCTTGAAGTTCGGTTCAACTATCAGCTTCTTGAGCTGCTCTTCCTCCGCGAGGCCGACGAGTCGGATGTCTTTCGAGTTTGTCTGTTGCAGGAACAATGGTCGGAGGCTCTTGACCGCTCGCTTCACCTTGTCATTGTCTGTGACGATGAGGGTCTTGGCGACTGGCTGGCGGAGTTTTATTTTCTTCGATTGCCTCGCTGACGATGATGCCGCCGAGACCTGCTGCACTATCTTCATGTTCTCCTCCAGCCTCATGTTAATCCACCCTGCTCTAGAGATTGGCCAAGAGGACATGTGAATGCTCCCAAGGCCCGACTTCGCCGTTTTGCGGAAGGCTTGCTGGTAGACTGTCTCGGTCAAGAACGGGATGAACGGAGACGCTAGGGTCAGCCAAATCCTCAGCGCATGATGGAGAACCGAGTATGATGCGAGTTTGTCCCTGCTGTTCTTCTCCTGCCAGAACCGTCTCCTGACGAGACGGATGTACCAGTGGCTCAGGTCCTCTATTACGAACGCTCTGAGCCTTCGCAACGCTAGGTGCAGCTCGAGACCTTCCATGTTGCCGCTCACATCTCTCAGTAAGCTCTCGCTTCGGGAGACCAGCCATTTGTCCTCGGGCCGGAGGTTTTTCCACAGTCTCTTGACCGACCAGGCATCCGGCTTGAACTTGTCGAGGTTCATGTAGAGGGTGGCAAATGAGAGGACGTTCCATGCAATCTGGAGATCTTTCGCTGCCACTTCGACGGCGTTCCATGAGAACTGGAAGTCCTCCCAGAGGGTTGATTGAACGGTGTAGAATCGAAGGGCATCTCGGCTGTACTTGGTAACAACGTCATCTGGGCTGACGAAGTTTCCTTTCGACTTGCTCATCTTCTCTCCCTGTTCATCCAGGGTGTGGCCGTGCATCAATACGGTTCGGTATGGGCTTTGGTTGAAGGCTAGGACGCTAGGAACGAGCTGGTTGTAGAACCAGCCTCTTGTCTGATCATGTGCTTCAAGGATCAGATCGGCGGGCCACCAGCGTTTTAGCTCGACAGAGCTCTTTGGATAGCCGAGGCTGGCCCACGATGCAGCGCCGGAGTCCATCCAGACGTCAAGAATGTCAGGCTCTCTCTTTGCCGTTCCTCCACACTTGCACCTGACCTGTATTTTGTCGACGCCGTTCCGGTGCAGTTCAAACTCTCTGGGTGGGTGTAGAGCGAGCTTGATGAGTTCTGTCTTTGAACCGATTACGGTGCGTTCTCCGCACTTCTCGCAGGTCCAGATTGGGAGTGGGACGCCCCAGTAGCGTTGGCGTGATATTACCCAATCTCGAGCGCCTTCGAGCCAGTCGTGGAACCTCTTGGACCCGGCCCATTCTGGCACCCATTGTACCTTCTGGTTCTCGCTCAGCATTTTCTTCTTGATGGAAGTGACTTTGACGAACCATTGGTCTGTTGCTCGAAGGATGAGGGCTGTTTTGCACCGCCAGCAGTGAGGGTACGAGTGTTCGATTGTTTCCTCTTTCCAGAGAAGATTCTTGGTCTTGAGATCTTCGATGATTACTCTGTTCGCGTCCCTGACCGATAGCCCCGCGTACTTTCCAGCTTCCTTCGTGAAGCGGCCTGACGGGTCTACCGGCGAGAAGGCGGGCAGTCCATATTTCAAGCCGACCTCGAAGTCTTCTTCCCCATGCCCCGGGGCGGTGTGGACGGCTCCGGTTCCCTCCGACATTGACACGTGTTCAGCGCTGAGCAGGACCCGATGCCGATCTGCCCCGATCTGGGCTTGAGTTTCTTCTCGGAGAGGTGGGAGATACTTTGTGCCCTCAAGTTCTCGTCCCTGATATTCCTCTAAGATCTTGTAGCTTCGTCCTCCGAGGACTTGTTCAAGCCTCTCCTTTGCAAGTATGAGCTTGTCTCCCTCGACCTCCACTAGGACGTAGGGCTTGTCGGGGTGAACCATCACGCCCAAGTTCGCTGGTAGCGTCCAAGGCGTTGTGGTCCAGATGAGTATGAACTCTCCCGGCTTCTCAACTAGAGGGAGTTTCACATAGATTGAAAAGTCCTGAACGGTTTGGTATTCGTCGGTCACCTCGTACCCGGCGAGGGCTGTCTCGCAGCGGGGACACCAGTGGACTACCTTCAACGCCTTGTAGAGCAGGCGTTTCTCTTGAGTCTGCTTTATCGTCCACCAGACAGATTCAATGTAACTATCCTTGTAAGTCAGGTAGGGCTTGTCCCAGTCCATCCAGATCCCGAGGTTTTTCAGAACCTTGGTCTGAGCTTGGACGTTTTCTTCTGCGAATTTCTTGCAGTCGGCGATGAATCGGCCGACTCCGACAACATTCTCAATGTCCTTCTTCGAGCCTAGCTTCAACGACTTCTCTATCATTACCTCGACAGGAAGACCGTGACAATCATAGCCAGGCTGGTCGTGGACATTGAACCCTTTCATCCGATAGTATCTGATGACGATATCTTTGAGAGTCTTGTTCCATGCAAGCCCTACGTGGGGCGCGTTGGTTACGTATGGTGGACCGTCTAGAAAGTAGAACTTGGGACGTTTGAGGAGTTTTTTCTTTGTCTTCTGATAGGTCCGGTTAGTACTCCACCAGTTGAGGATCTCCTGCTCGGCCTGGTGGGGGTCGTATTCTTTGGAAAGTTTCCCTACCGACCCGGGAGTCAACGTTTGACACCCAAACTCGTTCTTCTCGTGGAATCGAAGGTCTCAGACCTCGAACTGGCATTCCTATCATTATCTTAAAAACAATCGGGTTCCGGGCTCAGCATCGTCTCTCTTGCCACGTCGACTGTCGGACTGCTGGATGTGCCAAGGTATCTACGAGCCCAAGAATCTTGTCTTCTACGAGTCACACACGTCAGTTGCCAAGTTGAATCCTGACCAGGCTTTCGAAGGCTACACTTTTCTGACTCTGAAATGGCACGAAGAAGAATTGTACAATCTGGCTGACAAGGATCGTAAACAGTTTCTAGAAGACATGTCACTAGTTGCAAACGCGCTATCCAAGGCGCTCAAGCCTAACAAGATGAACTACGAGTTGCTGGGGAACTCCATGCCACATCTCCACTGGCACTTGATTCCAAGATACACATCGGACCCAATGTGGGGACGCCCCATCTGGGCTGGCAATCGGCGGCGGAAGAGGCTGAACGAGGAAGGATATACGGTCCTAAAGCGAAAGATAGAAGCGAGTATATCGACTTTAGAAACCAAGAGCATGAGGCGTGTCAAGTCGAGTAACAATCGGCCACATCGGCCAGTTACGGTAACTTGAAACAATCGCCACCCTTCAGACACACTCTCACGAACACCAACAGGACTAAGAAACGTTAACATGTCCACCCCCGTTTATCTAGACCTAATTGCAATGGTGGCCCCAGCCCTTTCCTTATGGCTACTTGTCCGACAGAAACCTTCGTTTGTCGGGATTGCACGACGCAACCTAATTCGGCTAAACATCTACTTCTTCCTAATTCTGGCGGCCGATATAGATAGAATCCTAGCCCAAAACACCATTGCAACCTACATAATGCTGATCGGTTTCTTCTTGGTCGCCATGAACTTTGGCCATGCTGCAGCAGTTGTTCAGTTCTGTCCTGAAGCTAGAACATGGGGAGAATCTATGAAGATCATTCTCAAGAGAACCATGTTGTTTCCCCTGTTTCTTCTGATCCTTGGTACTTGGCTTGCAGTCACACTTGCCTTTGAACCGGTCACGTCTTCCCTTTCATCGTACGGGAATGAGGCCTATGTACTGCCATCCTTTCCCTCATGGTACATCGCGCTCACTGTCTTTTTTGCAATTCCTATCATCTTGTATCCTTCCCTATTGCTTCTTTCATCTCTGCGTCGTGCTCAGACCTCGTATACTAGAAATTCTCTTCTCCTGATGCTGTCTAGCTGGCTTTGCTTTCCAACTGTGGGGCTGGTAATTTTCTTCCTTTTATCGCCGATAATTCCTTTCTCCTATGAGATGGGGCTGGTTGTCAGTTCCGCACTGTATTGCCTGCTAGCCTTTTCCATCCGGACTCTTCCTGGAACAACTAGGTTCCTGAAGAGCAGCCTCTTTCCTCAGAGTCTCATAAAATTCGGGAAACGATACCTAGTGCTTCACGATACTGGTACGCGAACGATATCATTCCTATCCTCTGCTTTTCGAAGCACTATCGAGGCCGGTGCTAGGGTTGTCTTGAAGTCTCCGGCGTCTTGGCTCGTAGAGGGGCTGTCGCATAACGATTCGCGATTCAACGAGTGGGCGGAGAATGGAAAGTTCGTCATGTCCTCGGCCGGCTCTGTTGTCAAAAAGTCTGGGAGTGAGGGTCTCTCTGACAAGTTTGGTTTGAGCCAGACAGCGACCGTGTTCGTAAGAGAGCTGGAGCGGCAGGACCTCCAGGGCTCTATGGGATCGATTGCAAAAGAGTCAAAGAATCCCAATGAGCCGGAAGCCGAAATGTTTCTGCTAGAATCCAGCCAAGCGCCTAGACTCCAAGTTGCTGATTTCCTGCAAAGGAACCGAGACGTTGAACTTGTCAACCTCTCAGAAGCGTCCGACCCATTCTCAACTCTCGTAAACCTGGACCACCAGAAAATGGAAGGTTCTAAGATTCTCCTGGAGTATTCGTCTAATGCGAACTTCGAGGATTTAGTGAACAAGTTCTTCGACGAGGGAATCGCCAATGCGGAGATGTGCGCTCTTTTCACATCTAAGTCAAGCAAGTTGTATAGGGCGTTGAAGGGAAAGAGAATGGTGAGGGTGGTCGCGGCCTCCTCCCTAGTATCAGTGCCGGACGAATTGCCAGACGGGGAGATTCAGATCCCCGACAAAGAGCTAGGCCTGGTGACTTCACTAATTACTGAATTCTATGAGAACAACAAATCCGTTGCTCTAAGCTTTGTATTCGACAGCATCGCCGAACTCATCAGGGGGGAAAGATGGGAGCAAGTCTACTCAGGCATCAAGCAATTGATAGAACTGTTGAACCCTTCAACCATCACCGCCATATTTCTCGTCAATACAGAGACCACAGAGCCACGATTCTTAGGAGCATTGAGAGGGCTGTTTTCCGTCCAGATGAAGCTCGGCGAAGTCGGAAGTCAACCCCTTCGAGTCGCAAAAGCAGAATTCTGATCAGCTAGATCATAGAGACTCTCAAACGGATTTTTCCGCTCGATTCCTAACACTATTTAAAATACGGGCGGATTCGTTAACAGCCCGCTCTGAAAGGACAGGAAGCTGAACCGTAGTGGAACACCTAAACCATGATGTTCTGATCATCGGAGGGGGTGCCGCTGGACTCAGGGCCGCAATTGCGACGGCTGAGCTGAACCCCAAGCTGGACATCGCCATTGTCTCCAAAGTCTATCCAATGCGAAGCCACACGGTTTCAGCGGAAGGCGGCATGGCCGCGGTCCTAAGAACTGACTACGACAATTTCGACCTGCACGCGTACGACACTATCAAGGGGAGCGACTTTCTGGCGGATCAGGACGCAGTGGAGTTCTTTGTGAGAGAGGCGCCTAAGGAGTCAGTGCGGCTTGAGCACTGGGGCTGTCCCTTTAGTCGTGACCCGGACGGCCGGATTAGTGTTCGTGCCTTCGGTGGAATGAGCGTAAAAAGAACATTGTTCGCTACAGACAAGATTGGGTTCCACCTTCTACACACTCTCTTCCAGACGAGCTTGAAGTTTGAGAATATTCACAGGTACGACGAATGGTTCGCTACCTCGATCCTCGTGGACAACGGTCGAGTCGACGGTGTTACCGCAATCGACATCCGCTCAGGCGAACTGGTGTCGTTCCTTGCTAAAGCTGTCGTGATAGCCACTGGGGGATGTGGTAGAATCTATCAGTTCACGACGAATGGATGGATCAAGACGGGCGATGGGATGGCTCTGGCATACAGGGCTGGGGTCCCGCTCAAAGATATGGAAATGGTCCAGTACCATCCCACATTGCTACCGAACACCGGTATACTGATCACCGAGGCCGCTAGAGGAGAAGGCGGTCATCTACTGAACAAGGATGGCGAACGGTTCCTCAAGAGGTACGTTCCCAACAAGATGGAACTGGGACCGAGAGATATCCTATCACGCGCAGAGATGACTGAGATCAAGGAGGGGCGAGCATTTGAAGGCCCATACGGCAGTTATCTTCACTTGGACCTCACCCATCTGGGCGAGGAAACGATCGAGGCGAAACTCCCCTTCGTCAAAGAACTGGCAGAGAGATATTTGGGAATAGATCCAGTTCATGAGATGATACCCGTCAGGCCAGGTCAGCATTACATGATGGGTGGTGTTCATACTGACATGCATGGCTACACGGGCCTCCCTGGACTGTATGCTGCTGGAGAAATGGCGTGCGTCAGCATGAACGGTGCAAACCGTCTAGGCAGCAACTCGCTGACTGAATGCCTCGTGTTCGGCGCTGAGGCCGGAATCGGAGCGGCTCAGTACGCAACCAAGCAGGGACCACCGAGTTTCGGAAACCCTGTTCAAGGGTTCGCCCTAGACGAAGAGAAGAGAATCTACGACAAGGTTCTGAAACATGAGAAGGGGGAGAAAATTTCGACCATTCGAACGGAGATGCAGAAGGCGATGGAGGATCATGTTGGTATCTACCGTGATGAGAGCAGCCTCAGTCAAGCTTGCGAGCTCATCGGAGATTTGAAACAGAGAATGAAGAACGCTGTCGTTGAAGACAAAGACCGCGTTTACAACACCGACCTAGTCTCCGCACTAGAACTGGATTTCATGCTTGACGTTGCAGAGACCATCGCTTACGCTGCGCTAGCTAGAAGGGAATCTAGAGGAGCGCACTCTCGAACGGACTATCCGAAACGTGACGATGCTCAATTCCTCAAGCACTTGATGGTCTATGAGACTAGAACCGTTCCGAGGATCGATTCAATGCCTGTGACCATTACGCGCTGGAAGCCGGAGGCTCGCATCTACTAATGAGCCAAGATATTGCAACGATTAGAGTAACGCGATACCGACCCGAGAAAGATGGGAAGCCCTACTTTCAAGATTACAAAGTGCCCTACCGAAAAGACATGGTTGTTCTTGACGCGCTCAACTACATCAAGGCCAACTTGGATGGGACGCTGACCTATCGCTGGTCGTGCAGAATGGGGGTCTGCGGTAGCTGCGGTGCAAATGTAGATGGCGTCCCGAAGCTCACATGTGCTAGCTTTCTCCACGAGTTCAAAGGCCGGACGATCAAGGTGGAACCCCTCACCCACTTTCCAGTCATTAAAGACTTGGTCGTCAACATGGACGACTTCATGCATAAGCTGGTCGAGATCAAGCCCTGGATAATCCGAGAGAAAGAGTCCCCGCCGGAAGAGGGTGAGTACCGCCAGAGCGCGGAGGAACTAGAACGATACGATCAGTTCTCCTCCTGTATCAACTGCATGCTCTGCTATTCCGCCTGCCCAGTCTATGGGCTTAACGAGAAATTTCTAGGTCCAGCGGCTACAGCGCTGGCCTACAGGTACATTGAGGATTCCAGAGACCAGGGCAAAGCTGTTCGATTTCCAATAGTACATGAAATCGAAGGAGTTTGGGAATGCACCCTCGTCGGAGAATGCAGCGTCGTGTGCCCGAAAGGCGTCGACCCCATGCTTGCAATTCAGAAGACAAAGATCCTCGGAGCTACCAACGCTCTGAAATCACTGGTGATGCCGCGAGGAGGCGGAAAGTAGCATTGTCCAAGGAGAAACCGTTTCCTGAGTACAGACGCAAGCTGGGTCCCGGATGGTGGCTCGCCAACAGCCACTTCACACAGTACATGATCCGCGAGTGGACGAGCTTCTTTGTCGCGGTCTTCAGCCTCATCTACATCTACGAACTATCGCTCTTCGCATCCGGGGCGAGAGCCGACGCTCTCAACCTCCTGAAAAATCCGGGCGTCATCGCCTTCAACGTTCTAGCGTTGTTGTTTACATTGTACCACGCGTTTACTTGGTTCTATTTGATTGGTAAGGTTCAGCCGATCAAGATGGGAAAGACAACAAGCAAACCCTGGCAAGCCCTGTTAGTCAACATTGTCCTTCTGCTGATTGTCTCATTTGCAGTGATTGAAATTCTCGTTTTGAGGTAACATCCAGATGCCGAAGGTCGCTCGTCTGCACGCAATCCTCTGGGGAGTCTTCTCCGTGGGAGGTTTCATCGCCGCATTCCTACTTCCCGTGCTGATCTACATAGTCGGAATCGCATACCCCCTGGGCCTCTGGCCAATTAGCGGCCAAGATCCCACCACTTCGATACTCAACCATCATCATCTAGGGACCCTGTTTCTTTTCGTGACCGTAGCCGGGTCCTTGTACCACGGAATATACCGGTTCCAGTCGACCCTTACCGAGCTCGGCTTGGCGCGGGCAAAAAGGGCGTTAGAAGCGCTCGGGTACCTGATAGTTATCGTCGGTATCCTAGCCGTTGCCTACTACCTGTTGATGCTGAACCCCGGTGTTCTTAGTCTTCCCTGAATTTCTCTGACCCGCCTCATTCTAATACCGGCCTAGAACCTGTTGGCAGATGAGATAGGAAATGGGCCACGAGCATTCCCTCAGGGAATTCAAAGCTTACCGGGAGAAAATGAACGAGAAGATTCTGGAAAGAGGAAACCTTCAGATCAAACGTTTCTTCAACCTGGACACACAAGCCTACAGCGACGGAGCTCTTTCTAGGAAGACCAAAGAGTTGATGGGGCTCGTTGCATCTCTAGTTCTCCGTTGCGATGATTGTGTCACGTACCACATCATCCAGTGTGTTGAGCAGAAGGTTTCCGACGCAGAATTCTTCGAAGCGTTCAACGTAGGCTTGATAGTAGGTGGATCCATAGTCATACCCCATCTCCGGAGCGCCGTGGAGACGCTAGAGGAGTGCCGACAAAAAGAAAAACGATCTTAGCGGTGGGGGGTCAGGTTACCTTGTACATTAGCCAGTTCTTGTCCTTGAAATTGATTAGCCTATAGTCTCCCTTCAGCTTTCGACCCTTCAAGAGAACGTGGTACTTCCTAGGTTCCCTGACCTCCAAGACGTAGAATCCTTTGTCCCAGACTTTTACCTCACCGGCGCCATATCCTCCTTCGGGAATAGTCCCCTCAAAACCGTAGTAGCTGAGAGGATGATCCTCAACTTGGACCGCTAGCCGCTTGACTCCCGGTTCCGTTGGTGGACCCTTCGGGACGGCCCAGCTCTTTAGAACGCCATCTAATTCAAGCCGGAAATCCCAGTGCAATCGGCGGGCGTGGTGCTCCTGAACCAGAAAACGGGGCTCCTTTGCGCTGACCTTTGAAGCAACGATTGTCGACTTGTTGGATGAAGGTCTCTTGAGACTAGACCTATCGGGTGACGCGATGCTTATTGTTGCTCTTAGCATACTTAGGTCACTTCCCATCCCCATCCGGAATAGTTAATATTATGCTACTCTTGTAGTAGGTTCGACATGTTGCGCCGGAGGACCCTACTCATCGGCATGTTAGCTTTCTTTCTGATTGGATCAATGTTCCCATCATGGAGTATCTTGACCCTATCATCCATTCCGAAGGCTCACGCAGTATCTCGCTCGATAAAACTGACGGGCGCATCTTACACTGGTTGGAACGGAACTAACCCGGGCCCTCCGATAACGGTGACCAGGGGAGATAGTGTTTCCATGAGTTTGGTAAGTGGAGATGGCGCGCCTCACACTTTTATCGTCGATGTCGACAAAGATGGGGTCATTCCCAACCCCACCTGTTCAATAGACAAGTGTTCCCCTCAATTTTCGACCTCAACACCTTACCCGTTCGCTGTCGATTTTGGTCCAGGGACGTTCACATACTATTGCTCCATACACCTCACTATGATGGTTGGAGCTTTCATAGTTTCGGACTTTGGAGTTTCATCCAGCCCATCCTCTCTCACGATCCCTCAGGGAAGCAATGCAAACTCGACAGTCTCGATAATGAGTCTCAACAACTATGCTGGTGCAGTAACGCTTTCAGCCACGCCCCCCACGTCTTGGCCTCCCCCGTTCTTCGGTGTCAATCCTGTCCCTATCTCGTCCGGTATGACGAGTACTTCAAAACTCACAATTTATGTGCCACCTGGAACATCTCAGGGCCCATACAGCGTCACCGTGACGGCAAGTGACTCATTTATCTCTCACTCAACTAACGTCGCGGTTAACGTACCTGCTCCACGCTTCACCGTTTCCGCCAGTCCAGCAACTTTGACAATCAACTCAGGATCTTCGGGCACATCCACTATCACCGTTGCTGGATCTTACGGATTTTCAGGGACCGTAAGCCTTTCCGCGACCGTCCCATCCGGCAGCGCCACCACCATGCTAAGCTCCGCAAGCGTGATGCTGTCCGCAACAGCAACATCAGCAACTTCCATGCTCACCGTTTCCTCTGCTCTCGGCATGTTCAGTGTAACCGTAACTGCGACCAGCGGATCGACTGCTCCTTCCACATTGGTTGCCGTTAATGGTCCAGACTTTAGTATCAAAACTAGTCCCTCGACTGTAAGTCTCAGTCAAGGATCAAGCGCCATGCTTGCGATTACACTGTCCAGTGTGAACGGGTTCTCAGGGGCCGTCGCTCTGTTGGCCTTTCCTTCTATAGGAGGGCCGCCTGTGACCGTTAGCCCTACCAATCTTCAAGTGCCCTCAAGTGGCTCAGTCTCCGCAACGCTCACAGTCATAGCCTCCTCTTCGGGGGCCTACTCCACGCCAATATCTCCGGGCAGTTACACGATAACCTTGAATGCGACGATGGGCTCACTGTCGCACACCGAGACCATCCCTCTAACCGTAACTTCTCCTTCCTCGGGCGTGGGAATCCTTGCGAGTCCTATAGTTATAGGAGGAATTGTCGCCGCTATCGCAGTCGTCGCCGGGACAGTTTACGTCCTACGCCACAGACCCAAGACAAAGACGTAGTCAATCTCGCATCCTCGTCCTTCTGAAATGCAAGTAGATCCCCGCGGACAGTGTTATCATTCCGATGGTTATCCCGATAGAATAGCTACCCGAGTCTGCTCCAGGAAACGCCAACAGCTCTCCGTTGCTGATTGGTCCAAAAGAGGCTGCTCCGCATATCAATGCGAAAGGCATGTATTTTGAGGGTCGCGCGACGCCGAACAACCACTTTCCAACGCTAAGCATCGCCAGCGCCAAGCCCTCTGACAAAGCCATGTATGATACAACGAAGGGAACGACTGCCCAGGGTCCAATCAGGACTGCAGATGCGACGAACGGGTTCTGCTCCCAAGCTCCTTGGGACAATCCAATTAATGTGAGGTAGATGTCGGCGACGACGAGAACGATCGGGATGGTGAAGATCCATCCGTCATTTCGGAAGAATAGTTTGGAGAGTTCTTCGAAATCCGTCGAAATTACCCAGAATCCTAACACCAGACAGGCAATACCTGTCACGAGGACAGGGGTGATTCCTAGTTGTGATAGATGTACTTGTCCGGAATCTAGTACACTGAACCAGCCTATGAGAGGGCTTGCCAGGACCCAGTACAGTCCCGATCCGACGAGCAGCAGTCCAGTACCCGGGGGGATTTTCAATTCTTTTCCCTACTAGAATTTCTTGATCGACCCAGTTGACGTAGCCGCTGAGAAATCTTGACTTTCGGGGACCGCGAGGTCGTTTTGGGTTTGAAGACGCGTAAGCCGATAGAGGATAGAATCGAGCTGATCAGCGTCGCGAGCCCCGCTACCGGGTAGAGGATCTGCGCCGCCACGCCCAGACCGGTCCCTTCTTGGGCAACGATGAAGGAGAATTCTCCCCGGGGAAGCATCGAGAGGCCGACCCTGGTGGCTTCATCTTTTGCTCCCGATAGTCTCGCGCCGGCCCAGCAGCCAAGGAACTTTCCGAAAATGGCTATGGTTAGGACTGCGATGATTGGCAGTGTAACCGTGAGGAGTGCTCCAATGTTGATGAGTGTTCCCATAGAGACGAAGAAGAGGACGATGAACAGGTCCTTGATCGGGCCCACCTTTTCCTTGACGAACTGGGCTTGGGGCCCTCTGATCATGAGTCCCATGAGGAACGCGCCAACCGCGGGCGAAAACCCAAGGTAGGACGAGATGAGTGCGAATGCGAAGCCGAAAGAGAGAGCGAGCAGGAACGCGGTTTCCCTGTATTCTTGATCTGCTCTGCTGATCCTATCTATGAGCCAGGGCGCGATTCTCCAGCCGAAGAAAAATATGATTCCCACAAGTAATGCTCCCTTCAATGCGAGAAAGATGATGTCCTGGGGGGGGACTTGGTTGCTGGCCGCGGCGAGACCCGGCAATAGTAGAAGCATGAAGACTGTTGCGAAATCTTCGATTATCGACGCAGTCACTACTGTGTGGGATTCCTTCGGCGTCAGGCTCTTTGTTTCAAGCAGAATCTTGCTCATTATCGCCGTGCTGGTGGTAGCGACCACCGCTGCGGCAAAGACTGCTTCGATCTGCGTGAGGCCTACGGCTAACCCAACGAGTGTCACGAGGACGAATGTGACTGCCAGTTCGACGATCGCAAGTATGAAACTGTCTGGTCCAATCTTTCTGATCTCTAGCGGATCTAGTTCGAGTCCGACCGTGAACAGAAGGAGTATGATTCCGAGAGAAGCAAGAAGGTCAATCGTGTTGAGGTTCTGAATAAGCCCGAGCCCGAAGGGTCCGATGATTATCCCAGCGATAAGTTGGCCGACTACAACGGGTTGCTTGATTTTTGAAAAGAGATAACTGAACCCTAGAGCAGCGAAAACCGCGAGCCCGAGGTCAAATAGAAAACTGAAATCAGCAGAAGCCGTCAATTGGATTTCCCGAAATGATGGTTTGTTCCTAATCTTCTCAGTTCCAGTTTAACAGTTTGACCCTTGTGATGTGGTCTATGGGTTCCAGTCCCAAAGATGAAATTAGGAGTAACAGGGAGCCTAAGTAAGAGAGGTCTCCTTGAACCGAAGTAGGATCCTTGGACCCTACAATTCTGGTCGTCTCGATCATTGGTTTGGGAGTTACGACGGGTCTAATCTATTACAGTTTCAGAACTCTTTCTCTTCAAGCGAAATATTGCTGCTAGGGCCTGGGTTTACATTTCTCTCAGTGCAATCTTCTCCAGCACGGGGGTTATGGCGTTCCTCATCGAGTCCCTGGCTCCCATTGGGCTGTTGTCGGTTGGAGGTGTGTTAGAGACTGTGGGTGCGTCATTTCTCTTCCTCGGACTAAGGAAGAACTTCCTTTTCTGGGCAAGCAAAGACCACTTCGCATGATCGATTCCTTCTGATTCCCTCTTCTTGCATAACAGGGACAGTTTTTCTGATATGCTGGAAATTTCTACCAAAAGGTAGATTCCACGAATATAAACGGTCGTAGAGGTTTTTTCACATGAAAGGTAGGTGACGATTATATTCCTGAGACATAGCTGAAACTAAACAGAAACTAAGTCTGGATTGAGTGCGTTGTCGGTGATTGGTCAAGTTCTGGAGAAAAAGGATGAACGATCCGTCGTTCATGGGCCCATCACTGATCTTTCACCGAAGCGTTTGGAGCTTGAAGAGGTCATTCGACTCTATAGGTCCATAGGACGCAGAAATACCGAATACTTCCAGTGGATTCACAATGTCTACTCTTGGATTTGCCTCCCGTGCGTGAGTTTCGACTATCGCAAGGTGTTGGGAGAGGACAAAACCAAGATGGCGGTTTTTGACGTCATGCTTGACGATCTAGCGGATAACTATGACACACGAAGCCAAGTTCTCCTAGAGGAATTTCTTCAGATCCCATGGCAGAATACTCGGACGAAGCATGAATACCTGGACGCTGGTGTTTCAATCTGGGAGGACTACATAGGATCAGTCGGGAGCTATCCGAGGTTCAGAGAGTTTGAGAGACTGTTCTATCTAGACCTTCGGCAAGTTCTCACCTCGATGATCTACAGTTCCCTGGTCAACTGCATAGGTCTTGACAATCCTCTGGAGATGAACATGTACTCCTCATACGGATGCATGGTTATGCTCGCGATGGATATGGACCTGATGTGTTCTCCAACTTTCGATATGAAAGATCTCGGAAGGATGAGGGCAGTAGGGTTCCTCGCGCAGAGGGTTGCGCATATTGGAAACATGCTCAATACGTATCCGGGCGAATTGGCCGAGAAAGATCTTTCTTCCCCAATAATATCCATGGCCGTCCGCAAAGGGATCATCGAAAAGGAAGAACTAGGGGACCTATCCGTTCTCCCTAGGCTCGTCAAACTCGAAGGAATCTTCAAAAAGAATGCACAATCGTACATTCAGAAAGTATCGACTCACGAGAAGGAGATTTCCAGTGTAAACATCCGGGGATTCTCCGACTTTCTCACGAAACTAATGGATCGGTTTAGCGACTCAAGATCTCTTAGGTAGACTTCCGAACTATCCAGACGAGACAATCAGAGCCGCCTTCTTCCTGACCTCCGGAATACGCGCTCCGGGCCTCGATATCAGTTCAAGATCGAAAAGATTCTCAAACATAGGCGTGGTCTTTGCATCATGTGCTGGGTAGTTTAACAGAAAAACGCCCGTGATCCTGCTCGAGGCCATTAGTTCAAGTGCTTGACGAACGAATGAGTGGGCTCTCTCCGGTCCGAGGGTGAAGATTTGGTGGGAAATACTGTCGAAGATTATCGTGAAAGGAGTTGACGCGTAGGCTTCGATTGTCTTGTTCACCGAGTCGAGAATTAGCGAGCTGTCGAAGGCCGGTATGAGAATCACATTCTCGCTCTCGACCTTTGGATAGGACACTCTTGATGTTAGTACGAACATCTTCAACCCTAGCTCATCTTCCATGGCCGAATGAATTGGGCTGTCCTTTCTTGTGAAGAGAATTACTCTCTCGAAATTGGAGGCAGCTTCCGTAGCTAATGTCCGGAGTATCTTTTCGTAGCCCGAGAGAGGATCATATTCCAGTAGGATTTTTTGCCCAGCGATTTCATCGTGAGATAGTCCGACTGTGCGAGAGAATACGTCGGTCGACTCGGTTAGGTCGATGACAGGGACCTTCGACTTCAGAAGGTCAAGGGTTGTTTTCTCATTCTCGAAAGCGTGGCTTGCAAAAGTCATCATTACTTGCACGTAGTGGTCAGGAGTAGCCCATCTGGGGTCCGCGATGTGGTTGACAAATTTCTGATATGGACGTTTGGTCCTATCGCTGTAGTCTATCACTATCCGTAGCCCATTCTTGCCTAAGGCTCTGGTCTCATTAGCGAGCTCTTGGCACTGACCAATTGCTGCTTCTTCGTCAAGAAGGTTTGCGCCTTGGTAGAGACTGTCGATAGACGGCAGCCGAAGGTTTCCCTTGGTAAGGTTATACTTTACATCAACACCGTTTCTTGAGAGTTCTTCTCGGGCAGTTGCCTCGTCATCAAAGTGAAAATACAAGACCCGGTTTTGTTGATTGACCCCTTCGTTGACAAACCTAGCGATTGGGGTAATTTTCGCGTTATCATTTTCATAGATTAGAACGATTTGGTCGCCCCGCATCACAGCTGGATTTGGACCCAGTGAGGGAACTAGTCCGAGGAATGCTTTGAGAAAAGTCGGTTTCTTGAAGCCACGAACGGCGACTACTAGAAGAGCGACACATACGAGATGAACTAACCCGAGCAAGCTGTATCCAAAGCTTGACAGTGAGTAGCCGACTAGTAACAGTGCTGCGACTGCCGCGAAGGATGATGAGATTACTCTGAGAGCGTTTCTGACTTCACGATCCTTGAGTTGCGATCTGAGTCGAGATAGTGTTACAAATGGATAGACCGTGAACGTCGTAATTACTATTGCAGCAGCATCGAGAAGGAGATTGCTGAAGCCAACTGCTCGATAGGATGTGTTGTCAAAAACGTAGACCGCCACCCTGCTGGCGCTTGGATCTATTGATGTCGTATCTGCGATTGCTAAGATTACCAGTGAGATCATCGGAAGTAGGTAGAGTAGGTAAGCGAGGTTAGTCTGCCTCAGTGGATTGGCTAGTGCCGATCGTAGCGAGAACTTTTCCGGATAAAAGTACAGCTTGGTAACCAAAAGGCCCCACAAAGTTGCAATAATCGCTGCCGCAGCTGCGAAGGCTTGAGCGCTAAGTCTGATCAGGAATTCATCAGGGTAAAACACCAAGATTAATTGCGAAATTGGAAACGCATTGAAGAAAACGTAGATGGCTACGAAGTAGCTCTTATAGGGTCGGAAATAAGAAAGCGGCTCTCTTACGATGAAAAGGACCATTAGAGCGTCTACTATGATTGTTACGATGTTTAGAGTCGCGGCTACGTAAGGTTCCGTCTTTTCCAGCCCTCTAGGCTTGACCTACGCCAGCATCTACGCTGGCTCAACACCCTCCTTTTGCAGAAGCCTAAGCGGGGGTCAAGTCGGGTTTAGACTCGTGTTACCAGGGAAGAGCCGGTCTAGTGACTACGCAACATCAGGGAGACCAAGAGACTTGGCTGCCGCTTTCAGGTCCCTCATCCGGCTTCTAATAGTTACTTCTGAGACGCCCGCGGCTTTCGCAAGGTCTCTCTGCATCACCATGGAACCTCGTATTCTAGCTGCCAGGTCGAGCGCCGCTGCTGCCAAACCATCCGGGTCCTTTCCGACGTTAACCCTCAGTCGTATGGCTTCCCGTAGAATCTTTCCTGCCAGCATCTCTGTTTGGGAGTCCGCTCCCGCCCGAGACGCTATTTTCGAGACCCGTTTCAATGGATCCTCAATCGCCATAGTCACGTCGAGAGAACGGACCAGGGCTCTGTAGTAGTGGGCTAGGAGTTTCCTGCTCATCCCTGACGCCTTCGCAATCTCGCTAAGAGATCGTGGCACATCGGTTAACCGACAGGCTGCGTAAGTCGAGGCTGCAACCATTCCGTTTATCGGTCGGCCTCTGACGAGCCCCTTATTGAGTGCTCTCCTGTACATCAGTGCCGCTCGCTCCGTGACGACCTCAGGCAGGTTCAGTCGTCCTGCCAATCCTCGAAGCTGGCTCATTGCCCTGGATAGATTTCTAGCGGTCGATGAGCCTGCAGACGCGCGGAGCTGGGTCCGTCTGAGCCGCCAGAGCTGCAGCCGCTCATCTGCACTAAGCGACCGGTTGGAGGCTTGTGCCCGGGAAATTATAGTGGAGAGGTTCTTGTCGAAAGCGGAGAATCTTCCCGGGGGTCCTGACTGGCTCTCGAGGAGTCCTTCCTCGGTTCGTCTGGGAACGGGTGCCGCGTACTGTTCAGTGGGATCTGATAGGACGAAGCCGCAGTTGGTGCATATGACCTCGCCAGTTTCAGCGTCTCGAACCAAACTTGGACTGCCGCAATTAGGACAGACGTAGTGTCCGACCTCGTCTCGGGGTCTCGTCTTCCTCCGGCTCATTACTGACCCTCCGACAGGATAGGTGGTCTGCGGGGTCCGGGCTGGGTTAAGCTGGTTATCCTTTTCCGGTGAGACCGTGGAAGTGCCCGCCATCTGTACTTATCTAGGTGTCGGGGGCCACAAATGAAGCTTGTTACTCTTTTCAAAAAGTCGATAAAAATGCCCCCGGAATACGTCCCTGGTAAGTGCAATATTGGCGCCCGGGGACGGGCCATACGACTGACCACAGGAGCAGGGATAATAGTCGTATTCATTGGCTTTGACTTCCTTGCTCTAAGGTCGGTTTCCCCTGTTTTCCGCCTCTTTCTGTTCATCCCGTTCTACGTTGGGTTGCTAACAGCCCTGGAAGGAATGATGTCGTTCTGCGTGCTCCATGCCTCCCGGGGCACTTACGACCTTCACGAGCCTGGCGGTACGCCCTTTGGCAGGTCCGACTCCAAAATGGAGGTAGGGTCTGAGGAGTGGAAGAGGCTGGACCGGCGTAAGGCTAGGTTAATGCACCTTGAAGCCGTCTCAGGAGCGTTGATATTAGCTGGGCTACTCGCCCTTGCCTAGCTGGCCGCCCCTCATCCACGGGTTTCTCCGAGATTTACGGATCGAGAACCGAGAAATGTCGAAGCTAGGCTCCCGGTCCAGGGCCAACCCCGCCAACAGCTTACCGATGAGAGGGGCAAATTTGAATCCATGTCCCGAAAAACCATAACCATACACAATGTCGCGATTATCAAGGTCTCTATCTATGACAAAGTCAGAATTCTCCGTCATATCGTAGAGACACACTTTGGTCCTGACAACCTCTCCATCTGCTAGGCCGGGAACGAACCTACGGCAGGCGATCCTACACTCTTCTATTTGTTCCTGATCAACCGATCTCCTCGCCGTTTCAGGATCGACAGGGTCGGTCAATTCCTTGTTAGAAACCTTGACTCCATCAATGCCGACAGCTGGAATGCCATAGTGGTGATCGGTAAAGAAGACCGGGCAAGAAGTCGGCGTGAACCTCTTGATGTTCCGGGAGGGTTTGAGATAGATGAGTTGTTGTCTCGTAGAAGTGACTCCTGTGAGCCCATCTCTCAGAAAGCGGCCAGTCCAAGGTCCCACAGTCACGACTAGTTTTTTGGCTCGAATTGTTTCTCCACCTGATGTCTCTATTTCGAGGCCAGATTTGCCCCGAAACGCGGTCACGTGTTTTTCTAGAATCCTCACTCCGCGAGCGCCAGCTTGGGAAGAGAAGGTCTCCAGACTCTTCGAGGCCAATAGAACTCCTCCGTGAGGGTCGAAGAACCCCACTTTGGCTTGGAACTGAGGGAAGCGTTTCTTCAGCTCTGGTCCCTCGTAGACTTCGGCGCCAAGCCCTAGATTGGTTAGCGTCTTGAAGCTGGATTCATTGAACTTGTTAGCGTGCTCATCCTCGCCTTCCAGCATCAATAGACCAGCAGGGATCAGCAATTCTTGGCCGTTTTCCTTCTCAATCTCCTTCCAGAGTCTGAGACTTTCAATCGCCATCTTGGTGTAGTACTGATCATTTCCGTATGAGTAACGGAAGACTCGGTTGACGTCATTGGAGCTGCAATATTCGTTCCCAAGACCATATCGGTCGAGCAATATGATCTTCTTGTCGGCTATACGGCTGATTGCATATGCAGTGGCGGCCCCCATCACGCCTCCACCGACAATGCAAACATCGGCTTCTAGTTGCAAGATCTACCCCTGAGCCAATGTTTCTTGTGAGATATTACATTCTTCGAAGGTCTCCGTCTTTACACAGAAACAGCTTGAGAGATCTTCGACAGCTGATGCCAAGGTGCAGTCGAGAAAAAAAATGAATTGTGTAGCGGTTTGGCGTTCTTTGCCTAATCATACACGGCTTCGTCGGCGCTATTTCGGTTGGAGGGCCTCGAACTCCGCATGGTAAACATGTTTCCCAGTTATGAGTAAGTCAAACCGTGAATGAAGTTTTTCCAGATGTGGATTCTTGGCGACCGTTGCGTGAACGTCTTTCATGTGAGACACGTCTTTGAAACGCGCGATCTCGACCCAGAGGTCCTCATCGTCTGACATTCCGATAGCGGGCGGAAGGCTCATTGAGCCGAACTTTCCCTCCATCTTCCTAGGCTGAAGAAGCTCCTCAGAGAGTGCTCCCGAGTCCGTGAACAATTTCATTATCGGCCTTAAGGCTTGGATGAAAGCTTCCGCTTTCCTCTTCGGTACCCGATAAAGGAAGACGGAGCAGTAGACCATCGGTGTGGGCTTCTTCTTATTGATGGCTTATTTAGACTCCACCCAGCACGATCTTGAAGGAACCCTTACTAGCCTCGACGTGTAAGTCGGCATTATGAGAAAGGGGCCCTCCACTAGAGCCTCCGGGTTCACCGAGTCTGTCATCCGGGAGATGACTAGGCTCTGCCAAGCCTATGGAGCAGTGAACCTCGCGCAGGGTTTTCCCGACTTCGACCCTCCTGTCAGCATCAAACGAGCTGCCGCAACAGCGATCTCCAAGGGCTACAACCAATACTCCACGACTTACGGGACCATCAATCTGAGGAAAGCCATTGCCCGCAAGGTGAAATCGTACAACCACATTGACTGCAACGTGGACGAGATCACAGTCACATGCGGCACAACGGAGGGAATGATCGCTTCCGAACTAGCACTGTTGGATCGGGGAGATGAGGTTGTGATCTTCGAGCCCTTCTACGAGAACTATGGTCCCGACGCTATTCTCTCTGGCGCAAAATGCAGATATGTCAGATTGCGTGAGCCAGACTTCAGGATAGAAGAAGAAGCTCTCAAACAAGCTTTCAATCGCAAGACCAAAGCTGTCATCATCAACACCCCCCACAATCCCACAGGGCGAGTTCTAACGAGCCAGGAGTTAGGCCTGGTCCGCGATCTCTGCCAGGATTACGATTCCTATGCAATCACCGACGAGATCTACGAGCACATCATGTATGATGGGCACAAACACGTGAGCATTGGAAGCCTCCCGGGAATGGAGGATCGAACAATCACCATCTCCGGGTTTTCCAAGACCTACAGCGTGACAGGCTGGCGTGTAGGTTATGTGGTCGCTACAAAACCGCTCACATCGGCCATACGAAAGGTGCACGATTTCCTCACCGTTTGCGCCCCCACGCCTCTACAGGAAGCGTGTACAGTCGCGCTCCAGCTTCCAGAGTCCTACTATGAACAGTTGCGAGAAAACTATCGCAAAGGCAGAGAAATGCTAGTTGAGTCGTTGAAGAATGCGGGTTTCGGGGTCTTCAAGCCTGAAGGCGCATATTACGTCTGGACCACGACAAATAACACGGGGTTCGACGATGATCGAAAGTTGGCTCTACACCTGATCACCAAGATAGGAGTCGGTGGCGTTCCGGGGTCAAGCTTCTTCCACAACCCAGTTCACGGAAGGCTGAGATTGAGGTTCGCCTTCTCAAAGAAACCCGAGACGATTCGTCGAGCGATTAAGAGACTGGAAAAGTTCTCGCCCAAACGCCCGATTGCGCACTCGAAGCATGGCAGAACGCGTAGGCTTGCTGTAACAGCTGGCCACTGACAAAGGCTACCCCTTTATCTGTTTCAAGTCCGAAGTTACCAGAATCATCTGGAAACTACAGAGGCAAACAGGGAGAACAGAAATTGATCAAAGGTCTTCATGCATTGTTGTATACGCCTAAACCGGAAGAGTTGCGGGCGTTCATTCGGGACAAACTAAGGTTCCCTTTCACCGACACAGGCGAAGGCTGGCTAATCTTCGACATGCCAGAGGCCGATCTTGGATGCCATCCATCCGTTAGAGTGTTTCATTCAATTTCCTTCTATTGCGACAACATCCAGAAAACGGTTGAAGAAATGAAATCTCGTGGCGTTGAATTCACGTCGGGCATCAGCGATGAAGGGTGGGGGCTGTTGACTCACTTTCGAATGCCCGGAGACGTGGAGGTGGAATTGTACGAGCCGAAGTACGAGAAGCGCACTCGAAGTAAATCCCGCCGAGTCCATGTGATGCAGAAAAGAAAGACAAAGACTAGAAAATAGTCAAAGCTAGTCTGGTGGGCCGGGGGAGATTTGAACTCCCGACCCTACGGCCCCATATGAGGGGTTTCCGCGTGTAAGGCGGACGTTCTGTCCGGAGAGTCATGGCTCCTAACCAGGCTGAACTACCGGCCCAACCAAGATGACGAAAACCATGTTCGAGTAGATTACGATTTAGGTAGAAATTACCGCCCTTCGATCCCAACGGGAGCTTGCACTTTTATACCCGGGACACTCATTTCTCTTTCTGGACATTTATGGCGGGGAAGGAACCATTCGTCTATGTCGACGGTGAATACCACCCCAAAGGCGAAGCCAAGATTTCAGTCTACGACCACGGGCTCTTGTATGGAGACGGGGTCTTCGAAGGTATCCGCGCCTACAATGGCACGGTCTTCCGACTACGAGAACACGTCGAGCGGTTATTCGAAGGATTACGAGTGATCAGAGTCAACATCTCTCTCACCAAAGAACAAGTCATGAGCGCGATCGTCGACACCCTACGACGAAACAACCTAACCGATGCATACATACGCCTAGTAATTACTCGGGGCCGCGGGAACCTTGGACTGGACCCGCGAAGTTGCCCTAAGCCCTCAATCATAATCATGACTGAGCCAGTACTCCCTGCTCACGGTAAGGAAGCGCGAGAGAAAGGCGTGACCGCGGTCATCTCCAGCCTGAGACGCGACATGGTCGACGGGACAAGCCACGAGGTCAAGTCTCTCAACTACATCCAGAGTGTCCTATCCAAGTTCCAAGCAATAGATTCAGGGGCCGACGAAGTCGTCATGCTCGATCACAGAGGCATGGTCTCCGAGTTCCATGGCTCAAACCTCTTCATCGTCAAACAGGGAATAATCCACACACCAACATCGGCTGCAGGTATTCTTCACGGAGTCACGAGAGCCCGGGTCATGAAACTCGCCGAGGAACTGGGATACGAGGTCCGGGAGCGAGATATTACTCCTTACGAGCTCATGACCGCTGACGAAGCCTTCCTAACCGGAACAATGGCAGAAGTCGTTCCAGTCGTCAAGATTCACGGAGTGGCCATAGCAGAGGGCAAACCGGGACCGGTGACCAGGGAGATAATCAGAGGGTTCCAGAGAATAATCCAGGACCCGAAGGAAGGCGTCCCAATCAGAGAGACAATTTCCATTCCGGCCAAAACGAGAAACTAGACGCCTTAGGTCTAAACACTTCAAGTGAGCACTCCGGGTGTGCCTGCGTTAATAGCAGGCCAAGAGCAAGGCCAAAACAACCGGCAATGGAGCTTCTGGAAACCGACTCTCTAGCAAAATCCTTCACAGTCAAAGAAGGCCCACTCTTCCGGAAAAACCCGAAAACGGTAACCGCGTTAAGAGACGTCAGCTTCAAGGTCAAGAAAGGCGAGGTCTTCGGCCTACTAGGACCCAATGGGGCCGGAAAAACAACCACCATCAAGATTCTCTGCACGCTCATCCAGCCTACCTCTGGAGATGCGTTCGTTAACGGACACAGCGTCACCCGATCCCCGCAGAAAGCCCGACAAGACCTAGGGGTGATGCTAACCGGGGATAGGACGCTCTACTGGAAACTAACCGGGAGAGAGAACCTCGAATATTTCTCCGCCTTATACCATATGCAGAAGGATCTCGCGAAGAAGAGAATAGAGCAGGTTCTCAAACTGGTCGGACTCGAAGACCGACAGAGCACTTTGGTCGAAAACTATTCTACCGGGATGAGGATCCGACTCTCCTTCGGCAAGGCCATTTTGCACGAGGCTCCGGTAATTCTCCTAGATGAGCCTACCATGAGCCTCGATCCACAATCGGCTCGTCTCATCCGAGAGATCATCCAAGATCTCCGACGCAAAGGCCACGCGATCGTCCTGACAACCCACTATATGGAGGAGGCGGACCAGCTCAGCGATCGGGTCGCAATCATAGACCAGGGAAGAATAATCGCGCTCGCCCCGCCAGCAGAACTCAAAGAATCAGTGATGAAAAGCGAGACCATAGACATCGAAGCAAGAAACATCGACCCACGAACAGTCGAGAAGCTGCGCGGAATAGGCACCATCACGGAAGTCGCCTCGTTCGTTGAAGACGCTTCATCCATGAAAGGTGTGATCAAGATTCATGCCACGGATGCAAAGGATGCGATACCAGAAATGCTGGGTGTGCTGGTGAAGGGAGGCGTAGAAATCTCCAACGTGAAAGTTGCTGAGCCAACTCTAGAGGATGTGTTCATCAGCCTCACAGGGAGAGCCCTCCGTGACTAGCCTCCGCGACCTCGCCGTTCTAGGGGCGATATTCAAGAAGCAAGTGCGCCACCTTACGCGCTACCCTGGCGAGTTCATCTTCGTGCTCATAATCCCATATTTCCTCACAGCAATGGTTGTGGCAATGGGGACCTCTGTTGGCGGAGCGGGGGCGGCTTCAAACTTCTCAGCCCAGACAGGGTCAACGCTCAACCCCTTCGTGTTCCTAATCATTGGAGCGGGCGTCTGGATGATCTCCTGGATGGTCTTGGAAGGAATTGGCACCTCGCTGCGGGACGAGCAGATCAAGGGAACACTGGAGCAGAATTTCCTGGCTCCGATCAACAGGTTTCTCTTGCTTGTTGGAACTGCTCTTGCTCAGATTGTAATAACAACGATACTCTTCGTTAGCGTTATCGCCGCTACTGTTCTCGTGCTCGCACCAGGTAACGCCATTGGCCTCATCTGGGCGTTCGGGATTCTAATGGTAGGCCTCATACCACTATTCGGAATAGGATTCGTCTTCGCGGCCTTGGTGGTACGGTTCAAGGAGCCATACGCGTTCACTCAAGCTGCAAACGTGCTTTTCGCAGTCATCACTGGAACATTCTACAGTGTCACCGTGCTCCCGTTCTGGGTCCAAGCCATTTCATCCGCGATCCCGCAGACCTTTGTCGTACAAGACATGAGACTCGTCATTGAGTCTGTTAACAACCTGTTCGGGGCCGCGGGTACAATATTGGTACTTTTGACGATGGCTGTCATCTACCCGTTTCTGGGATACTCATTCTTCAAACTCTTCGAGAAAAGGGCTAAGATCCATGGCGATCTTTCCAAGTTCTAGCCGTCTAAGCCGCCTTGCAGTAGAGATGCGGGCCGCGTTCGTCAAAGACGTTCGAGTCTACTTCCGTTATCCCTCCCTGATCCTCAGCGAGTTCATCACTCTCCCAGCTTGGTTCGTCCTCTTTGCGGTCGGGGTAGCTGCTAACTTCGTTCCGAAAGGAACCGTGACGAATACGCTGGGGGCTGCCTCAGCTTTCAGCTTCTTCTACTGGGGCTTCGTCTTCCTCATTATCTTCAGTACCAGCATCTGGGGAGTCGGCCAGTACATTAGGACTGAGCAGCTCCAAGGAACAATCGAACAATTGTTCGTTGCTCCGATCAGCAGAGTCAGCATTATCTTCGGAAGATTCGCCCGGACCTTCTTCACCGACCTGGCGATAATCGCCTACACTGCCCTACTGATAGGAGGACTAGGCCACCAGCAAGTATCCATCGGGAACCCTCTACTATTCGCTCTTGTATTCGCTATACTCTATCTTGGGGTCCTCGGCTTCGGCCTTGTCTTCGCGGGAATCACCTTCAGAATTAAATCGTTCAACATCCTGTCAAACCTGACCCAGTTCTTGGTCATTGGGCTCTGCGGCGTTTTCTTCCCGTTGACAGTCCTACCCGGACCGGTCAGGCTGGTCTCCTTCGCTATTCCCTTCACCTACTTTGCTGACCTGCTGAGATATGCAGCCTCCGGTTCGACGACAATAACTGATCCGGCCTTGGAGGTTTTGGTTGCCCTTGTTCTCAGCCTGGGACTATTCGTACTGGGATTGTCGTTCTTCAAGGCGACGGAGAAGTACGCGCAGACCCGGGGCGTGATAGGGACCCACTAGACCCTATCCTCCTCCCTAGAATATTCAGATGGAAGAGAATGTAGACCACCAGCCCACCTGCCGCATCCATGGCCACCGCCCCTGCGACAAGCGTAATGTCGTTGACTATGCCACTCTCAAGATATGCCGTCCACTGTTGAACGGCGCTCCAGATTGATCCCGCGGCGACTGCAACGCCGATAGCCAAAAGAGCCTTCTTCTCAGGAGGGAGTTTCACTTTCAGGTTGAGCACCCAGCCTGAGACTACGATGGCCCAGACGAGATGGAGGAGAAGGGTGAAAGGGGTGATGTTGAACGGGTCGAGAAGGTTCATGACAAACCCGACGCCTGAAATCAGAAGGGCGCTGGAGGTTGAAACGAGAGTTATGCTGAGCCATCTTGGAGTGGTGTCGAGCAGGCGCTGAGCCGTGAAGGTCGTCCTCTAATCCCCTCGTTTCTTTGCTACAACAGGAGGCGAATGGTGAAGATGGAAGGGGAACGAGAAATTTATTCGATGATCTTTCAAGAACAAGCTCAGGCGGGGCCAGTGCTGAACCGCGACAACGCTCCCAATTATTCCGCCTGACAGTGAAAGAATCGCATAGGTTGCCGACAGAATACCTACTGCGGTCTGGAAGGCGACAGACCAGAGGCCGTTGGGAAGGCTCAGAAGATTTGTTGCAACCCACAGCCCGATACTTGCCAGTCCGCCTAGCGTCCCGGCGAAGAAACCTGCGAGGGCCCCTTTCCACGGTCCTTGTTTGATGATCACACCCGCAACCAGTCCCGCGACGAAGGGTCCTATTTCGGGGAGGGCTACTCCTATGATCAGGTTGATGAGGAACCCAACTCCGATTGCCAGTAAAAGGTCTCCCTTTGTGTCGGGAGCGGATACAGGGTTTGTACTACCCATTGCACGCTCGTCCTTAATCTCAAGCAGGGTGAGCCTCGTTTCGTGATATTCTGCTCGTAACCCCGAGCAAACCCATATGGTTACATTCCAATGGCAAATCGTCGCCTGGGAGCTTTGAAGGGCGCAATCTTCGACTGGGACGGAACCCTCGCCCAGATCGATGACCGAGAGTTCTATTGCATCAACCAAACTTTGGTGACGCATCATTCAAAGCCGATAGATCAAGAATTTCTTGTCAAGAACTACTACCAGCGAGCCTACGAGATCGGGACTGGGCCGCGGATGGTGCTAGAAACCGCACTATCACGCGAAGATGGTGCCCGGATCGACGAGGTCTACGAGACCTATCGAAAACTGTTCCGGGACACAGTAGACAAAGCCAAGCTTCAGAACGGCGCCCTCGAACTCTTGTCCGCCCTGAAAGGGCACGGGTTCAAGCTGGGGGTTGCCACGATGCGGTTCACGAGATCGGTGGTCGCAGCCGAACTCGACCTCTTGAAAGTCAGCCCGCTAGTGGATGTGCTGTTTACCCGGGAGGATCTTGGGCCTGGACGTGGGCTGGAGTCACTTGAGGAGGTTGTTGACAAGAGGAAACAGCTAGTAATACTGGCCATGGATAGGTTGAAGGTCCGAGTTGAAGACGCGTTTCTTGTAGGCGATTCCTGGTGGGATGTACGGGCGGGGAAGAAGCTTGGAATACGGACGGTGTTGGTGCGAACGGGGTTCGCTCGCTACAATGACTTTTCGAAGGAAGGTCCTGACGTGACAGTCAAGTCTCTTGCAGAGCTGGGGAAAAGACTAGAGACTAACGGTTGGGTCATGTAGAATGCTTGCTGAGGACGAGCTATGGCTCTTCTCCAAATACCTGTCGATCGTCTTCCTAGTGAACGAGTCTAGCTTCAGATTGTATGCTGCTCCAGGATAGACCCAGGAGTAATCCTGTATTTCTTTCTGGTCGAGTTTGACCTGTTCGTCTTTGGACTTGCAGTAAAAGTCGATGAAGATGAAGTGCTTCTTCTTGTAGAATTCAGGGGCAAAAATCGCCTCTTGTATCAAAAGCATATTCACCACTTCCACGTCCAGCCCAACTTCCTCCTTGACCTCTCTTTTCACGGCATCAACCATGGTCTCGCCCACTTCGATGTGTCCGCCGGGGAGGGTATACCTGTTGAACCATTTGTGGGACTTGGCCAACAGAATCTTTCCTTGGTTGTTGACAATCAATGCGCCAACGGTTGGTTCGGGAAAGACTTGCGTAATCGACGCTTTCGAAAGTGATGGCCGCTGGTTGGGAGAGGTCATCTGAGATCAGTGGTCACGACCGGTTCTAAGCCCTTCTTCTCAAGCTCGTTGAGCAGCCTGTTTATTCCGAGCCAGTCACTTGCAATATGCCCTAGAACGATTAGGTTTCCGGAGGGCTCGTTTGACAGCTTGGTGAGGTCGGCCTCTGCAATGTGAATATAGGACAATGTGCCAACGCCATTCTGAAAGTACGTCTTGGCTATCTCGTAGCCGCCATTGGTGTAGGCCGCATGGCTGATCGCGATCTTTCCTGCCTTGTTCTTTGGAGAACCCAACCTTACCTCAATCCGGGACACGGCTTTTCGAAACTCAGGAAAACGTCCGATTCTGGAGACAACATCTTTCACTGTCGAATTTTCATCGAGACCCTTCAAGGAGCGCTGAATCATCTTTCGACCAATCTCATCGCACGGACTGTGAATTGATACTAGTGGCATGCGAAGCTTCTTGGCGGCGCTAGGTGTCTGGTCATAGTTATCAGGATGATGTTGCAATTCCAGAGCTCGTAGCTTGGGCTTGATTGCTTCTTCGGCTGCGTCCTCAGGGACTCCGGCTTCTCTCAGCTGGTCAATGTGTCGTAGGAATACCTTGTAGCCCTGCAGCCTAGCCCTACCGCCAGCGGGATGATGAGCGATTACCGCATCGCATCCCAGGTCGCGAGCCAGAAGGAGCTCGGCGACTCCAACATCGATTGCAACTAGAACCTTCCGGATTCTTCGTCCTTTGACGTGAATCTCGCTGTCAGCGGGAACGCTCTTGAAACCTGCCAGCCTTAGCGATGTCCGCATTATATTCTGTGTGTCCATCAAGCTGAGGTCAGCCCTGCGGGACTGGAAGCGCTACGCTCTTCCGCCCTTCGTCATCTTCTTGAGGTCGAGAACTTCGTCAAGCTTCTCCTTCGGGAGAATCTTCTCTTCGAGAATCACTTGTCGAATCGATTTGTTCTCAGCAATCGCTTTCTTAGCCACCTTCGCCGCATTATCGTAGCCAATATGCGGTGTCATCGCAGTAACTACCATCAAGCTTCGGTCCGCGTAACCATAGCATCTTTCGCGGTCTGCCGTGATTCCTGAAACACATTTCTCAGCTAAGACCCTGGAACCGTTTGCCAGGATTTCTATCGATTGGAGGAGGTCGTAGGCTATGACAGGCATCATGATGTTGAGCTCCAGTTGGCCCAGCGAGCCGCAGACGGTGATCGCTGCATCGTTTCCTATGACTTGGGCGGCGACTAGGTTGATAGCTTCAGGTATCACCGGGTTGACTTTTCCCGGCATTATGCTTGACCCGGGCTCAGTGGCGGGCATATCTATCTCTCCTAGTCCGCTCCGGGGTCCGGAGTTGAGCAGCCTGAGGTCATTGGCGATCTTCATCAGGCTGGCGGCAATAGTCTTTAGGAGTCCGCTTGCCTCGACGCACGCGTCCTTTCCCTGCATTGATTCGAATACGTTCTCAGCTTTCTTGAAGTTGAAGCCCGTAAGTCTGTTAACTTCTTTTATTGCTAGCTCTGCGTATTTAGGGTGAGCATTCAGGCCGGTGCCAGTGGCAGTGCCCCCGAGAGGTAATTCTAACAACGTATCCCTGGCTAGCTCTGCTCTTCTAATACCATGTCGAATCATGCTGGCGTAGGCGCTGAATTCCTGGCCAAGCGTAACCGGTACAGCATCTTGAAGATGAGTTCGCCCAGCCTTGACAACATCGTCAAACTCGACAGTCTTCTTCTCCAACGCCTTGGCAAGCGAATGTAGAGCAGGAATAAGTTTCCTACCAATGTCTCCTGCAGCAGAAACATGGATGGCAGTTGGGAAGACGTCGTTTGTTGATTGACACATGTTCACGTGATCATTTGGATGAATGAGCTTCTTGTCTCCACGTTTTCCCCCAAGAAGCTCGATAGCACGGTTTGCAATTACTTCGTTAGCATTCATGTTGGTCGAGGTGCCGCTACCCGTCTGGAAGACGTCAACCACAAACTGCTCATAAAGTGAGCCATCCATTACTTCCTTAGCAGCAGAGACGATAGCTTCGCCTTTTTTCGGGTCCAAGAGCTCAAGTTGCATATTCGCTTTCGCCGCGGCAAGTTTGACCAGAGCCATAGCCCGAATGAAATTCTTTGGTAGACGAACCCCAGAGATCGGGAAGTTTTCAACGGCTCTCTGGGTCTGAGCTCCGTAATATGCGGTGTTCGGGACTTTGACCTCTCCCATTGTATCGCTCTCAACCCGATATTCCTCAACCGTTACCATTGTTAGAGTCGACCAATGACCCGGAGGGTTTGGCGGATTAAAAAGACTCTCTATCTACGCATGGAACAATACGTCAGAAATGCTTAGCGAATGAGCTAGAACCGAAATAGTTTCGCTCCTCTCTACGGTCTAAACAGAGGAACTCTCCCAACTGATGCGAATTGTTTTCCGTAAAGAAGATTCGGCACAACGGTATTGTTTTACGTAAACAGATTGAAGAGGTTACATCTCTTCTCAAGCAAATAGATCACGACCGGAAGATCCTCCGTCACAACAATAACCGCTAGGGTCTCTCGGGAGATCGAGGCTACGATTTCCCAGTGCGCGCTGTAACATTTACATTCCCGATCCGTTTCGCTCCGAGCACTTTAGGGACCTTACTGTGAAGCTAGTTAGATTTCAGCAGAAAACGGGAGAGAACAGAATTGGGGTCATGGTAGGCGCAAACTACGTCTCAGAGATAACCGGGGCAAAGGCCTCCTCCGAGCCACTTCTCGACTTTCTTAAGGAACCCAAGGCAGAATCCAAAGCCCGACTAGCAGTAGATTCTGCGAAGAAGAATTTGGACAGGGGCAAACAAAACGAGAGAGGGTATTGGAGCCTTGACTCGGTTACCGTCTTGCCTCCGATAGCACATCCAACCAAGATCATCTGTATGGGTGGCAACTTTTCAGACCACTTGGCTGAAGGAAGCAGTTCGCTTCCGCCTTTTCCGATATCTTTTCTCAAGTCGCCCACATCTCTTGTTGGTCACCGTGCGCCAGTAATCTATCCGAGGAGGGTTAAGCTTCTAGATTACGAGGTCGAGCTTGCTACGGTTATCGGGAAAGAGTGTAAGGATGTTCCGAGGAAGGATGCCCTCGATTACGTGGCAGGCTTCTCAGTGTTCAACGACATCAGTGCCAGAGATATTCAGTTTGCCGAAATGAAACGGGGATTCTGTAACCTCGGCAAGAACTTCGACACGTTCGGTCCCATGGGTCCATGCCTAGTAACTCCAGATCAGGCGGGAAACCCGGACAATCTCGGGATGGAACTCCGGGTCAATGGTCAAACCCGTCAACTGTCAAGCACTAAGAAAATGGTGTTCAAAGTTCGAGAGCTAGTTGAGTTCTTCTCATCCATGACCTTGGAACCTGGTGACATCATAACATCAGGCACGCCTTCAGGAGTCGCGATTTACAGGAAACCAGACAAAGAACCCTACCTCCTCAGACCCGGAGATGGGATAGAGGCGAGGGTCGAAAACTTGGGACGCCTCCAGAATACGGTAGTAGATGCGCAGCGAGCTTACAACACTGCCCTGTCATTACGATCCGGAAACTAGAACTAGCCTATTTTGATGGCCCGCTCTTCGAGCCTCTTAGGAAATGAAGAAACAAGAGACCTGGGGGTCTTGCTCCCTTCGCGGTCCCGAGTCATGTAAGACTCCCAGCCCATCTTGACAATATGGCTCAATATAGCTGAGAAGGTGGGTTTAGGCGGATCCATTCTATCGTAGTACCTCTTCATCTCATCGAGCAGTTCTTTCGGGATTCTAACAGAGTAGGGAATTGTTGTAGGCAAGCTTGTACACACACTACACTACACTACGCACTTCTTCACACAGCAGAGTGGATTGTTTTTGGTCGTGTTGTAACTTGTCCCTTTAATCGCAAGTTACGACTATTGTCGCGATAGAGGTGATCACGAAATGAAAGAAGACGCGGTCAGGCGATATGCTAAGCAAGATGTTGTGGGACAAAGACTTGACGGACTGTTCATAGAAGGACATGTAGAAGAGCGAGAGGGAGTTCCCCACATCGTCCAGGAAGACAATAACGGGGAGTGCATCCCGCACGACCAGATCAGATGGCTAGTTCGAGCCTGCCGATATTGCTAGCTGAGAAAGCCACCCGAATTCTTTTTCAACGTACGGTTCGGGACATCCCGTAGGGCCCGTAGCTCAGCCAGGTAGAGCACCGGTAGAGCGGCGTTAGTGCTCTGGTGAGGCTTTTAGCCTTCGGAGAGGACACCCGGCTGTCCCGGGTTCAATTCCCGGCGGGCCCGCCAAACAAGCGATAGCTGGTAATTACTGTCTAGCTAGGATGGTTTTGTGGGCAGGGGTGGAAGGCGAGGCTTGTCTGGACCCTCATACCGAATCAGACCTTTCGCCTCTAGAGTTTCCTGAAGCTTGTTAACTGCAATGTGCACCTGAATCTCTTTCTTCGCTCCAGTGCAAACTAGCTTGCCGCTCGCGAAGACGAGGATGACTACCTTGGGCTCGTCCATTCTGTAGATGAGGCCTGGAAATTGTTCGGGTTCATACATGGTCTTCTTCAAACCGTAAACCGCCTTCTCGAGGTCAATATGGCCTCCTAGTCCACATGATGCGACAATGTTTTGTATCATTATTTCGGGCCTGCCAAGGATCACGATTCCATCTCTCTTCAGTTCGTCAACCACTTTCAAAACTGCCTGGCGAGCCTGCCGCTCAGACTTGGCGCCGGTGCAAACCATTTTTCCAGAGCTGAAGATCAAGGTCGCGGTCTTCGGTTTCTTAAGTCGATAAACTAAACCTGGAAATTGTTCCGGGCGGTATTCGACTCCAGGGAAGACCCTGACTATTGCGTTGAGGTCTATCCTCTGCTTCAGCGTTGCCGAAGCAACTACATTCTCAATGTTGATGAAAGCCCTGTTCTTATCCGACAAACCACGTCAACACTCTTGTTTTGGAGCCCAAAGTTGTCCCCCTTTAAAAGGAGGTTCCTTATATAGAGACGATTGGTCGAAGCCGAAATAGGGTTCACTAGCCTAGCTAGGGCGAGCAGAAGGGATTGGAAGCCTCGGAGCTTGCCCGGGAACTAGATGCGATTCTCTCTGCCTAGGGAATTTCAACCATTACGGAACCGTCCTGTTCTCTGACTTTGTATGCTGTGACTTTCATTGTTGGAATAACTGTGAAAGAGCCTGTACGAACGTCAAACTTCCACCCATGCCATGGGCAAGTGACGACTGAGCCGCTAAGATTCCCTTCCCCTAGGGGCCCGCCACGATGTAGACAGACGTTCGCCAAAGCGAAATATTCATCTTTGACTCGAAATAGAGCTATGCTTCTTCCTTCGACACTTACAACTTTGCTAAATCCCTCTCTGAGGTCGCTCTTTTCTGCGACTTTTACGAACCTAGTCAACCTGTGACCCGTTCTCCGTTTCATCCGATTTGGTGTTTCCCACTGACTTCTACCATCTCTCGAGGTTCCGACGGTGCAACTCGGTTTCTTGTATAATCAGTCAACCATTCTTCAAGAGCCCGAATCTGGACGCTATCCGTGCCTAGGACCTCAAGTTCTTCTTTCGTCAGTTTCACAGTTTTGAGTATGATATCCTCTATGTGAGACGCGTGGACCCTAGTGGGTGGTTTGGGAAAGATTTGTGAGAGGTACTCAAAGTCCTCCTGCAAGTGTTCGATGAACAAGATTATGCTGCTTGTAAGATGGGTGGTTCTAACATCTAGAACATTGTTGTAGACACCCAGTAGCATTTCTAGGTCTGACTGGGCTCCCTTCAACTTCTCTATGTGAAGAGAGATGACATCCTTCGACAACTCCCTCTTTTCCCCCACAGCGGATGTCACGTCGATTACCAACGTGATGAGGAAGGTGGTGAGGAAACCCACGCCGAGCTTGGATCGCAATCTCTCCTTTGCTAGCTTCTCAACAGGTTCGAGCTTCTTCCTGTCACGCCTCGCCACCACTCGGTCGACTATCAGATACGTTACCGGAAGCGTAACTGCGAGTCCGATTAGTGCTGAGATCAGACTCAGATCGATGTCGTCGAGGGTTATCGCCAGGGGTTGAACGATGGGTGGAAGCATTGCCTACAGAGGCTTTCCTATAGCGTCCCCGTTCTGTTTGAAGTATCCAAGTGGCCACCTAGCTATTGACTGATGAATCGTGTCAGCGTTGCACCAGGGCGTCGCGCAGTTCTTTGGCATATGGTTCAATTGTCCTGGGTCCGAAATCAAACGGCAACTCGGCGGTCTTGAATAATTCAGGTAAGGGCTTCGACCCGCCTAGGGCTAGGGCCCGCTGGTACGCGGAAATTGCTGCTCTTGGGTCTTTACGATATAGTGTCCAAAGACCTAACGCCCCCATGAACGCGATTCCGTACTCAATATAGTAGAAGGGTACTTCGAAGAGGTGTAGTTGTCGTTGCCATTGGGATTGGAGGAATTCCTCGTATCCGCTCCAGTTTTCTGCTCCGCCAAATCTTTTCCTGAGCTTGACCCATTGGTCTTGTCGATCTTCCCGAGTGTGATTCGGGTTGGTGTAGATCCAATGTTGGAAGGCGTCGATCGTTGCGATCCATGCAAGCAGCTTGACGATCGATGCTAAGTGTTCTCGTTTGGAGCGGACAGCATCTTCCTTGCTGTAGAATGTTCCTTCGAGATGCTCTCCTCCAATTATCTCCATGGCTTGAGAGGCTACTTCTGCAATTTCTAATGGTACGTTCTCGCTTCTGTATTGGTAGGGGAATCCTTTGTCTCTCATTGCAAAGACGTGAAATGCGTGTCCTGACTCATGTAGTAGTGTCCACACGTCGCCGTCGCGCCCGACCGCGTTCATGAATACAAAAGGTAGCCGGATCTCTGAAAGTTCCATGTTGTATCCTCCGGGAGCCTTTCCTTTCCTGCTGTCAAGGTCTAGGAGGTCTAGGCTTGTCATCCTTCTGAGTTCTGCTGCGAACTCAGGGTTGACCTTGTCAAACACCTTGACGCATCCCTGTATCAGCTCGGATGAGGTTTTGAACGGGCGAAGCGCGGGACGGCCCTTGGGGTCCACGGCTAGGTCCCATGGACGCAGGGGTTCAACTTTCAATCCGCGGCTTCGTTCCCGGTCGAGTTCATGCATCAGCGGGACGATATACTTTTCGATGGCCTCGTGGTAACTGAAGCAGTCTTCCGTTGTGTAGTCGAACCGTTCTTTCTTCCGGAAGATGTAGTCTCTGTAATTATCAAAGCCGGCGTTTTCCGCGATTCTCTGGCGCAGAGCAATTAACTGGTCGTAGACCTGGTTCAACGTGTCTCTGTCCCTTTGCCTGCGCGATTCGGAGAGCAGCCATGTTTTCTCTCGAATGTTGCGGTCGGGCTCCTCTAGGAACCGTCCCATCTGTTGCATTGTTCTCTCCTGGCCGTCGTAGAGGACTGTCATCGCTCCGGTGGTCTTCTGAAACGATTGCGCGAGCTTCGTCTCTTCTTTTTCGAGCTCAACATTTGCCTCTCGAAAGAGAGCGACGTTGTTCTCCCTCTTCCTGTCGAGCACAAAATACCTCTCAAGTGGAAGGCCCTTCCGCGCGGGGGTGCCAAGATATTTGCGGTCCAGCTGGGAGAATCCGATTTTTGCTTCAGGCTCAATGTTTTCGATATAGAACAGGTAGTCTTTCTCTCGGGCAGGGTCATCTGTTTGACATGTCATTCTCGCGTATCGAATGGATTGTTCTTCTGCCAAAGCCGATGCAAGTTCGGACTCGTCCTTGAGCCATTTTTCAAGGTCAGCCGCTGAATGAACCGTACGATTCTGCAGACTACGAAATAACTCCTTCAGTCTGGTCAGGTCTGTGAGGTCTATCTTGGAGGGAAGAAACTGGCGAGGATACTCACGGGGAAGACGGGAATAGTCGAAGGACAATGTTCTCTTTTATCCTTGGTCGTGGGTTTCGCGCCTGGGTTAACATAGTTTTTCCCGTTACGGATGAACGGCCTAAGATGATGCTGGGTCGAATTCTTCGTGACAGCAGGCAATTTTAAACCCTGAGAAATTGTACGGTAACTGGTGCATTCTCGATGATAGTCAAGCATCTTTCCGAAGTTGTTCCCGAAAGGGTGGGCGACTTCAGACGTTGGTATCTGTCAAAGGCCGAACCGGGTCACCAGCTCGCAATGAGATATGTAGAACTCACCGGAATCGTTACCCCTCACACGCACGACGTCGAAGAGACAATCTTCTACATCGAGGGCAGAGGATCGGCACGCGTCGGCGAGAAGGAGATCAAAGTCAAACCGGGAACAATGCTTGTGATACCACCGGGAAGTGTGCACAGCTCCATTCGAGAAGGATTCGAGCCACTACGATATCTAGCCATCTTCGTAGGGAACCCAGATCTCTAGTCCACGCGAGCCCGCCATATCCTTGACAGAACTAGAAAATCGGCTCGAAATCGAGCAATCAAAAATTGCTTCGTCCAAGGGCGGTCATTTCGGAATCGTCTATGCTACAAATTCCAACCCCGCAAAAGGTCAGACTTGCCTGATCATCGCGCACGGTGCGGGCGGACCAATGTACTCGCCGTTTATCACGTATTTTCACAAAGGCCTGGCCGAGAAGGGATACCTCACCGTGAAGTTCAACTTTCCGTACATGGAAGCTCGACGAAAGATTCCGGACAAGAGAGAGGTCCTGGAAGCCAGCTATAGACAGGTTATCGAAGAGGTCAAGGCGAGTAGATACCAGCCAAAGCGGATATTCATAGGAGGAAAGTCAATGGGAGGCCGTATTGCCTCCCAGGTCGTCGCATCCGGAGTGAATGTCGAGGGTTTGTTCTTTCTAGGCTATCCTTTGCACAGACCGGGTCAGCCGGAAATACTTAGGGATGAGCACCTCTATCGCATCGAGAGGCCGATGCTCTTTCTTTCCGGGACCAAAGACCAATTCGCGAAAAGGGAACTTCTCGAAGGAGTTGTGTCGAAATTAGGTGACAAGGCTGAGATTCACTGGATAGAGGGAGGTGACCACAGCTTCAACACCCACCAAGGCAAGGATGCCCTGGTCAAGACCTACGATGAAGCGCTAGAGACTCTTGATAATTGGTTGAGAACCAACAGCGCCTAAGTTCTCGAATCGGTTCAATGTAGTGTTTAAATCGGCCAAGAGCAGGGATTCCTATAGCCATGTGCGACACTTGTGGCTGTTCTTCCGAGCAGGAAGATAAGAAAGAAGAGGAAGCGTAGCCCTAAGCCTGCCGGGGCGTAAGTTTCCCAAATATCCACAGAAGGGGCTCCGAACCAGCCTTTTCCATTTTTCAACATATCCCAGACGCGTCTCTGAGCCAGGTCTAATCTAGAAGATCTTCGGGAACCCGAAGAGCGCACCGACCAGCAAGGCGCCTAGAATGAATGTGAGAACCACGAGCACGACTATTGCCATTATGGCCACGCCGACGGCTCCGAGCCAGCCAGTCTTGAAGTAGTGCTTAACAAGCAGGAGGAAGATTAGCAGTCCGATGAGCAGACCAAGTAGTCCCTGAACAAAGACAATGACGGCCCCCACTAGGAAAGTTCCCGTGCCGGCGACGGCTATGGCTTCGCCGAAGGTGACCTTTCGGCCAACCACAATTTCTCCTGCTAGCCAGAGTACGAAGCCCATTACTAAGAGATAGATTATGAAGAGTATTATGAACGAGACTAGAGTGGTGCCGATTCCGATGCTTGGGATCATAGGATTTGCCATTGTCTGTTACCTTTCGGCGATGGGTTGTTGTTTCAAGTTATCCTTGTTGAAACCGCGTTCGTTGTCTGATAGTAATCATCGACCGTCCTTCTCCGTTTCTTTGGGAAGGTTTAAGCTTGCCAGCTTTTCCGGGATAGCTTTGCCCAGGACAAGTATGCCGGGCTCGCGCCCTATTCCTGGAATATGGAGTGCGTAGAGGTAGTATAGCCCGGTCCGCGGCTCGCGGGAGCCGGCCGAGAGTATGCACGGCTGTCACCCGTGCGACACTCGAGAAGTTCTCGAGCGCGTTGCGGGTTCGAATCCCGCCCTGGGCGCCAAACGGCCTAAACCACGGCCAAATCAGCCTTCGAATCACCACTTTTCAAATCGGTTCTGAAAATCGGTCTTGAAACAAGCTATTGAAACCGTTTTTGAAAATAACTTCCTGAACTGTTCTGAAATGGTTCTTGAAACGGTTACTGGATCCAGTCCTTGAAATCGGTTACTGAAACCAGCTACTGAAACGGGTATTGAAAACGGGAACCAGTAAATTCTAGGCCCCCCAGGGCCTACTCAAGTCTCGCGCCGCGCTCTACATGGAAACGCGTCCAGTCCAGCCCAGGCGGCCAAGCCTTAACACAGGCGATCCATCCCAACCCAATGGAACACCGCCTTGGTATCCATAATCCATTCACCACCCCAGGAAATCGTCGTCACCGGCCTCACCAGCTTCACCAACCAAGTCAACCTCGCCTCCATGGTCGCCTTCGTCATGAACATGTCCGGCCAGCCACTGGCCCTCTACTGGGCCGAAGGAGTCGTCTTCCTCGCAGACTTCGTCGAACCAGAAGCCCTCCCCGAAGAATACGTCAAAGGCCGGATCTACGCCTCCAACATATCCCACGCCCCAATGCCAAAATACAACAACTTCGTCCGCGTGGGAAACATCGAAGTCCCAGTAATCGACGTAACCTCCAACATAGGCCTACGCGACCTAGCCCGCTGGATAAGAGAAAATCACCAGCCTGATTCCGAGAAATCTTAACTAGACGCCTAGGGTCGCGTCTTGGTCGTGTCCCGGGGTAGCTCAGCCTGGAAGAGCTTCCGAGCCGCCCCCTAGAACAGCGGGCGACGAAGACGCTGTAGGTGTGCGCCCAGTGCGCAGCCACGTCAGCCTTACCAGGCTAACAGTAGACACCGGAGTGTCGCCGGAGAACCTGGAAAACCGGTTCGGCGAATTCAAAAAGAGGACAAAGCCTCTGTGAGACTCCGGTCCCCGGGACCACTCTTACCCGGAAGAAAAGAAAGATGCGATCTACTTTGACTTTACAGCCGGCGTACGGCTCTCAAGCTCCCGAAGTATGAGCTCATTCTGCTTCATTATGATCCTGTTCTGGTCAGTGAGAATCCGTAGAGCGCTAGCGATCAGGGAGAGAGAGGGGTTGTCCCATTTGAACTCGTTCTCCTTAGCGGCTAAGGCCTGCTTACCCTTGATAATTGACCCACGAAGATTCTCGTCACTCTCATCGTCAGCGAACGCCGCACGATTCTTGCGATCCATCTTATCGGATATGCTGGCTGCCGCGTGCTCTCGCTTGACGTCTGGGTAGCAATCTTCACAGAACCTCAACCCTTTGAGTTCTAGGAGAGGGTCGATGAGGCTCAGCGTCTTACCGCATCGAGCGCAGAAATCTGCCATTTTTTCGAGTCAGCTCTGATTTGCATTTGGCCGTTCCAGCGGTATTAAAGAGTCTTGTAACCAGTCCGCGCCAGTGTCTTGATTTTCGCGCTTGGCGGCTTGGACGTCTCACGGTCGCCATAAGTCTATTCGCAACAAGGTCTGAGATTCGCGAATACCCGCGATAATTGTCTAGGATGGATCGGGGATTGGGACGAGGAAAGCTGTCTCTACTTCCCGCCCCGGAGTCCCCATCCCGCTTTGAACGTGGGGTTGATCCTAACGAAGGGTGCTTCTCCTTCCTTCCATGGATCGCGCTTTACCCAGTCTAGTTTGGAATAGAATAGCTTGTAGAGTTTCCGGTATTCTTCTCCCTTCTCGATTATCGAGACGGACCCGCTTATCAAGAGCAGTTTCTGAGTCCCTGCTGTGTCTACTAAGATGGCAGCGTGAGGGTTCTCTCTCAGATTCTGGAGCTTCCTTGTTCCGTAGTCAGTTACGATGTGTGGGGAATCGTCGTGCCACACATAGGAGACTGGTACAACATGCGGCTCGCCCTTTTTCGAAGCTGTTGCGAACCTGCATAGTTCGTTTTGTTCTAGGAACTGAATCTCCTTCTCCGAGAACTTGACTTTCGAAGCGGTTTCTTTCAATCTCGGACGAGTTTGTTCGAGTCAACGTTGGATTTCAAGGTATGCGTTCGGGAGCTTTCTTATGTGAATTCTTTTCTCTCAAAGAGAAGAAGGCCAAGTGCTGCAGTGATAACAAAGTAGCCGAGCAATATCGCTCCGCGTTACACCTTCTCCGCGGGGCATATCGGGTTAGTCCGGCCATATCTGTTTCACTGATTCAGCCTTCATCTGATTCTTAGCGACTCAATCCTGTGTCCGCCCAGTCAAGTTGCCAGAGGCAATCACAGGAAACGTAGTATTCATGAGTGCTTGTGGCGGGCCCGCGGGGATTCGAACCCCGGACCTACAGCTCAACTCGCTCACGGCATAGGGGGCTCGGCCCGGAATAGGCTGCCGCTCTATCCAGACTGAGCTACGGGCCCGAAAGAGCTGGCTAGGACGAATCCTAGTTAATTGTTCCGAAGGAACAGTCGAACCTCAGTAGCTTCATTCATGACCGGCGAAAAACTCATGCGGGTCTACGACATGAACTCGCTTTCCCCTCTTCACGAGTTCCTCAGCCACTTTCTGGTCGCTCGTGAAGAAACAACCATCTCCGGTGAAGAACTTCAAGGTTCCGTGAGACGATTCATTACAGACCATGAAATTCGCCATTGACTTATCATCATCTAGATCCTTTCCACAGATCGGACACTTGAACTCAACCCACATGTCTTTTTCTTCTGTTAGCTGTGGCCGACCCGTACGCCTATAAAGGAAAATCCCGACGGGAAGTCCTTGAGTCTCATAATGTCTAACGACAAGATCGTGATCAAGACAAAGCACGGCGAACTAAGCCTCGAACAGCTGGCGGAAGCTCAACACGGAATGGCCCACTTGATGAAGGAAGTCGGAGAAAGGTATCATGTCCTCTACTACGCCGCGAGAGCGCTCAACTGGAAGTTGGCACATTACCAGCTCAACCAAGTCATCGCCCTCTTCAGAATAGGTGCTACTCTCAGGCCAAAATTCACTGAAGACCTGAACGGCTTCATCAAAACGCATTTTCATCCCATGAGTGAAGCCATTCGTGCACAGGACTGGAGGAGATTCGAAGAAGCCTTCAAGAAAGGCATTCAGGGCAGCGATCAATTCCACGAAAAATACGGATACGGCTTCATCCATTTCGTTCTACCGAAGAATCCGCCCGAGATGTACGACCTAACTCCCAAGGATTAACCAGTCGCATCAGCCGGAACAAAGGATCCTGTCGAATCATTCGCTCAGAGGCGTGACGTGTACCCTTGAACAGACAACGGGCACGGAACAAGAAACCGAGGCGGATTCTAGGCCTCTAATCTAGCTAATCTTGCATTTCAGGCGGATTGCCTAGCCAGCCGCAACAGCGACATGAATAAGCCTGGTCCTTGTTTCTCTTCTGATACGTCTCCGTCTCAAGTTCCGCGTTTTCGAACGAAAACTCATCAGTCTACAAGGACCTGACATGATCAGTAGGCCCTAATATACCAAGCTGATGCGTAGATGTTTTTGTGTTGAATTTCTGGTTCATCCGAGGGTTTTTCGGATCTCATCAACTGCAGATGATAACTTGACGCTCTTCTCTTCGCCTGTTTTCATATCTTTCAGACGGACGCTTCCCTCCTTGATCTCTCTAGGACCCAAGACGAGACATATTCCTGCCTTCAACGAGTCGGCGTACTCTAGCTGTTTGCTGAGCGGGCGTTGTTTGAGGTCGTAGTCAGCCCTGATGTTTTGGTTTCGGAGTCGTTGGACGATTTTCACGGCTTCGCTCCAGACGCTTTCGTTGACTGTGACCACGAAGACTTGTGGGCTTTGTTGGATGTCAGGGAACAGGTCTTTTCGCTCTAGGGACAACATGAGTCGTTCGTAGCCGCCTGCTACTCCGGTTGCTGGCATGTCTCGTTTTCCGTATATTTTGCATAGTTTGTCGAAGCGCCCACCGCCGAGGATTGCGCCCACGTCTTCTCCGTCTTGGTCGTAGGCTTCGAATACGGTTCCGTCGTAGTAGCTTATTCCCCGGACGATTGCAAGGTCAACTTTGATCTTGGGCTTCTTTCCGAGGGATTCTACCCTGTCGACTGTTCCAGAGAGTTCTTTGAAGCCTTGATGGATCATATCTCCCTTCGGCAGTTTCCTCTCCAGCTCTCCGAGGACCTGGTCCGGGTCTCCACTGATATCGGCGAATCCTAGGATTCTTTTGACCTTGTCCTTGGATAAACCGGCTCGGGTGAATTCTCGCTCTGCCTGTTCGGAGCCTATTTTTCCGACCTTGTCGATTATTCTGATCAGGTGGTCAAGTTCATTTTGGGACTGGGTTCCCAGGCCTCGTAGGAAGCCTTCGACGAGTTTTCGGTTACTAATTTTGACTAGGTGTTCTTTGAGGCCGACTGAGTCTAGGATGTCAGAGCTTAATGCGATGATCTCTGCATCGGCGGACGGATCTGCGACTCCGTAGATCTCTGCATCCCATTGTGTGAAGTATCTGTAACGGGCAAACTGAGGTTCGTCGTAGCGCCATACTCCTCCGATGCATGAGATCTTGATCGGTTCTGGCAGGTCGAATCGGTTTGCAACCATCCGGGTCATGCCTACTGTGAGGTCGAATCGTAGTCCGAGGTTTCGCTCTGCTTTGTCTTTGAACCAGTAGATTTCGTCTCGGACTGTCGGGCCTGATTTTGCCTCGAGGGTTTCCAGGTTTTCTACAGGGCTTGGCTCTAGCATCTGGAAGCCGTAGTTCCAGAGTACTTGTCGTATCTTGTCGGTGAGCCAGATTCTGCGTGACATTTCTTCTGGGTCAATGTCTTTCATTCCCCGTGGAAGGGTGAATTGCGCCTCTGACAATTGATGCTGCTTCTCCGTCTCGCGGCTATTTTCCTTCGAAGCGTTCAGTGTTCAGGGTATAGTATACGATGTCTGTGCGTCTGTCGATTACGGCGAGGACTAGGTCTTTACCTTCCTTGTTCGCTTTTGCGGAGAGCTTGGCAAGCCGTTCTAGAGTTGATTCTCCTCCTTCGAAGACTATCGATACTTGTCGACGGGTCGCTCCTTTTCCGAAGGTTTCGAAGTCGAAGCCTCCCTCGGATTCTCGGACTAGGTAGCCTCTATCTCGTAGGTCCCGGTATACTAAGTACTTGGTCCATATGGTTGGTTTGCCAACCGACAGTTTTGTGACGAGATCCTGGAGTGTTTTTTCCTTGCCTGTCTTTTCGTCGGCTACGCGGGCTCGTCGTTTTTCGACGAGATAGAATGTTTCGTAGGGGCTCAGGAAGAGTTTCTCGCCTACTAGGGTTCCGAAGGCTTTCTCCCGGAGCTCCATGAGTTTTTCGGGCTCTTTCAGGTAGACTCTGTTCTTGGAAAGAAAGGCTTCGAGAACTTCTAGCGCCATCAAGCAACGCACCCAGTTATGATTTGAAAGAGGCCAAGCCCGGGCAGGCGTCTATAAAGGCATGCGAACAATTGAAGAGCGACAGCGGAGTTTTGGGAAATGCCCGGGAAAAAACTAGATTCTCTTGAGTCGGTGAGATGGAAGAATGGAGTATTAGAGGCGATTGACACGACGAGGTTGCCGGGTAGGCTGGTGTATGTTCGGATGCGGACGGTGGACCAGGTTTGTTCGGCGATCCGTTCTATGAAGGTTAGGGGGGCGCCGTTGATCGGTGTTGTTGGCGCCTATGGTCTGGTTCTGGCCGCAATGAATGTCAGGCGGGGTGATCTAGAGCAGGTTAGGTCAAGGCTTCGCAAGTCCGCGGATGCTTTGATCTTGACGAGGCCGACGGGTGTGAATCTTCGCTGGGCTGTTGAGCGGGTTTTCAAAGCGTCTTCCAGAGCTAGGTCGGTTGAGTCACTTGGTGACGAGCTGAGGCGGGAGGCGGATATGATTCTTCGGGAGGAGCTTGAGGCTGCTCACAAGATCGGACGCTTCGGTGCGGCGTTGATTGAAGATGAGGATACTGTGCTGACTCATTGTAATGCTGGGTCTCTCGCGACAGCGGGATATGGCACGGCGTTGGCGGTGGTCCGGTCCGCTGTTGAAGAGGGAAAGAGAGTGTCCGTGATCGCGACGGAAACGCGGCCGCTGTTGCAGGGGTCGAGGTTGACAGCGTTTGAGTTGGCGAGGGACGGGATTCCGGTCCGGGTGATCTGTGATAGTGCGGCCGCCCAACTGATGGCTCAGGGCGTGGTGGACAAGGTTGTCGTGGGTGCGGACAGGGTCTTGGGGACGGGGCATGTCACGAACAAGATCGGGACCTTGCCGATCGCGCTTGGGGCGAAGTTCTATGGTGTTCCTTTCTATGTGGCGGCGCCCGTGTCAACCCTAGATCTGGTGACGGACGTGTCCCGGGTGGTTATTGAGGAGCGGGACCAGCGAGAGGTCTTGTCGGTTGGCGGTAGGCGTTTTGCTCCTCGGAATGTCGGGGCTTTGAACCCGGCTTTTGATATTACTCCCCCGGAGCTGGTTTCCGGGATTGTGACGGATCGCGGGGTAGTTCGTCAGCCCTTGGCCGAGAATATCCGGGCCATGTTTGGCTGATTCACGAAGGAAGACTGCCGTGGCAGGGAGTGGTGAACGTGGAATTCTCAACGTTTCACGAAGGGCGGGGCGCGGGAAAATCGACCATCCCGGGGGGTCACATAATAGTTAACGAAGAAGAAATAGTTACGGGAAAAGAAAAAGTTACGAGAAAAAAACGTTACAGAAAAGAAAGGTCTCCACCAGCAGAAGGTTAGTTGAAGAAGAGGAGATTATCTCGGAAGGGGATGTTTGTTCCCGCAGGAATATTTGGAGAGAGCTTTTCGGTCTCGGCCGGACGGATAACCGTATACCTTTTCTACTGAGAAAGAGTAGGTTTTAGGCGGATATTTCCCGAACTTCTCTCGTCTCTCTTGACTCTCTCTCCTTCTCCTTCGGCTCCTTCTTGATAACCGGCGTTACCACCTCCACAGGGACGTTTCCAGCTGACTCGATACGCGCCTTCCAATCGCTCCCAATGGACACGAGAGCGTAGATTCCTATGACCTCCGCCTTCGCCTTCTGAATGATCTTCATCATCGCCCGCTGTGTCTCCCCACTATCAATGATATCGTCCACGATTAGCACGCAGTCCGTCTTCTTGATCGCGTCCCTCGGAACGAACAAGCTCAACACAACAGCGGTTTTGGGAGGCACGAAAATTTCCTCAATAAACTCTCTCACCCCAACTTCTCTGGCTTTCTTGGCGACAAGCAGTCCAACGCCAAGCCGGTGCGCCAGGAGAGTTGCGAGCGGTATTCCGTCAACCGCCGCAGTCATGATTTTTGTAACTCTTTTTCCCGCGAACTTGCCCACCGCATGTTGGACCGCTCGCTCCATCAACAACGTGTCGCCGATGATCGCTGTGTTGTCAAAATATCCGCCATCGTCGAAATGAATTCTCTCTAGAAGTTCTTTGTCTAGGCTCATGTATCTTTGGAGTGTCTTGTTGATCTCTTCGGCTCGCTGTGCTGTCGGTAAGACGTGTCCTTTCACGTACCGGCTCAGAACTGTTTCAGGTAGGTGAACCATGGCCGAGAGTTCTCGATAGGTGAACCGTTGTTTGGCTAGGTTGAGCAGTTCTATCGTCATGAGTTTGTACTTGAGATCTAGAATGCGTGAAGTGTCCTTCATTTCTTGTATCGGCACCTTAGCCACTGCTACCATGTATAACGCTTTCCATTTTTGGCATGTGTGATTTTTTTCGGCGACGACTCGCAACTACTCCGCTACTATTCTGGTAGCGTCCGACGTATTCTTTGATCGCGGGCTTTCCAAGTCTTAACAGAGAGAGCTGGATGAACCTCTCACCCTTCGCGAGATTGACAGCGCTGTCTCCAGAATTATAGAGACTGACAGTGAGCTGCCCGCGAAAGCCCGGATCCACCAGAGCAAGACTCGCAAACAATCCTTCACGGGCCAGAGACGAGCGAAGATGTAAAAATCCGACAATACGATGAGAGAGTTCGACTCGTTCGATGCTAGCGACTAGCAAATGTTGTTTCGGTTTAAGTTGGATATTCCGATCAACGCGCAGGTCCACTCCTGCAGGATTCAGCTTGAATTCCGGAGGGAGGATTCTCAGCTCTCCGTTCTTGATTGCAGAAGAGATCTCTTTGTCCGAGAGTACCATTGACAAGTCTCCTTCAACCAGCGCTCACTATTCAAAGCTTGAAGGGACACTGGATTGACTCAAAAATTGACAGAAGCAAACCTGGCTGAGAAACGCGTTTGGACCAAGGGAATGAAACACCTCAAGAAAAACGACTCCGCACTAGCAAAGATCATCAACCGCTTGGGAGCCTACGAGTTTCGATTGGACGACGATCACTACGAGGCGCTGGTCGGCTCGATAATTTTCCAGCAATTGGCCGGAGCCGCAGCGCGTGCGATACTCAACCGGTTCAAACAGATCTACGATGGCAAGATTCCTCGGCCCCGCCAATACCTCGATACTGAGGAGAAACATCTGCGCGCAAGCGGATTATCCCCGCAGAAGATCAGATACATACGAGATCTATCCGAGAGAATCGAGAACGGCACGCTGGATCTCAAACGATTTTCCGATCTTCCAAGCGAGGAGGTCGTGAAAGAACTTGACGAGGTAAAGGGGATCGGAAGATGGACCGCCGAAATGTTTCTCATCTTCGTCCTAGGACGCACAGACGTTCTACCAGTCGACGATCTTGGGCTTCAGAAAGCTGCCCAGAAAATCTACCGATTACGAAAACTGCCGACAAAAGAAAAATTCGAACAATTGTCGAAAAATTGGCATCCCTATTGTTCCATTGCCACACTCTACCTCTGGAGGAGCCAGGAGAAACCGCAAGACCCAGTAAAATGGTAACTCAAGAATGAGCCTCTTTTCTTCTGAGAACAGAATCGGATCATAGTTCTCTAGCCATAATTAGGCCGTCGAAGTATTTTCCATCTCTGAAGACTTTGTGGGGGATTATTCCTATCTGTTTGAATCCTCCCTTCTGGTAGGCTCGTCGAGCTGTCTCGTTTTCGGCAAGAAACTCAACGTCGAGGGTCCTCAGTCCTGCTCTGCGGCTTTCTCGAACGAGAGTCTCGATGATCACGCGCCCTATGCCATGTCCCCTGTATCCGCTGATCATAGTTAGCCCCATGTGTCCGTGGCGGCGTGTGTCTTTGTACCTGCCCCGTGTTACCTCACCATTTGCGATTATTTTTCCACCGATTTCAGCGATTATGTTGATAACCACTCCTCCTTCTATTTCCACCAGGGACTGTGCTAGCCATTCAGCTTCTTCCTCACGGGTGACCCTCTTGTCAAATCCCGCGTATAGGCCTGACTTTGAGTCTCCCTGTTTCTCTTTCACAAGGCTGTTGATGAACGAGAGAAGTCCATCAAGGTCTTCCCATCGAATTACACGCAGAGTTACCATCTTTCCGCTGGCAAGAGTGAACCGCTTGTAGACATGACCTGCCTTCAATAAGGGACGAGACAAGCTTCTTGCCGAATTACCAGACGATGTTGCAGCCAAAGGGCGTTGTCTCGGAAACTCGAACAGGCCTATTTGCGAGAAGATCGTCGATTGCGTTTCTCAAATCGCTCACTGTCACTCTTTCGGGATTTCTAGAGTCGTCTATACGACCCTTGTAGCGAAGCATCCTCCCCTCATCCAGCAGAAACACATGGGGCGTGCAAACAGCCCCATAGGCTCTCGCAACCGTCCTATCCTCATCCTTGACGTATGGAAAGTTGAAACCCTTCTCCTTAACTCTCAGGACCATTTCAGCGTAGGTGTCAGCCGGAGAGAGATACGAGTTGTTCGAGTTGAGAGCCAGTAACTTGACATTTTCCGGCGCGTAGTCCTTTTGGATCCTAATCATACGGTCTTGGCAAGCTTTCACGGTCGGGCAACCATTTGAGATGAACAACAGAACGAGCAGTTTCTTATCCTGGAAGGATGAAAGAGAGTAGCGTTCCCCATCCACGCCGAGTAGATTCCCGAAATCTGGAGCGCCTGTTCCTATTGTGAAAGTTTCTGTTCTAGCTTGGGGAAGTTCCAGTTCCAGCACCTATCGTACTCATCGGCCGTCGTTAACGGGTTGATGAGCGCTAATTCTGGTCTCTGCTAGAACTTGTCGGGGAAATGTTTCATTATGCCTTGCGAGATAGTGTCCGCGACCGTGTTGATCTCGGTAAAGACATCGTCGAAAGCCGCAACATCATCGTTCCATCTCTTGTCAAGCCGTGCTTCGACCTGTTTCTTTGTCAGGGTCAAGTGCTGGTGGAGCAGGTCAAACATGTCGTCCTTGGTCCAATGAGGATTCGTCTGGCTTAGGAATCCGGCTATCTCTTCAGCGTTCACGGTCCACTTGCTATCTTGTGTCTCGAAACTCTTTTGATCTCCCGCTTTGGCGAACTCGATGAGGTCGACGCCCAAGAGGACGTGTTTCCTCAAGAGTTCCGCGAGTTTTCTGCCTGTTCCTTCGCCGTAGTACGGGACGATGGAATTGCCGATGTTATCAGGAGTCTTCAAAAGTCTCTCTTTTGCCGCGACCATATCGGGTGCCTCGTCTAGTGCCGAGACGGCGTACTGGCGTGTCCAGATGGCGTGATCTGCCCAGAGCTTGCGCATGTTCGTCTTCAGGGAGAGGGTTGTCTCATTCATGATGGTACCCGAATAACACTGCCTATCTTTTTTAGTCTATCCCTTAACTCAGCCGACCCCAACTTTGCAATGCGCTTCCGCGACGAAGCCAGTCCCTTGACGAGAACACGCGACGTTACCCTTAGCTAACGTTCTAGGTACGCGCCATTGGAAATAGGCGCCTCGTTCGCCAGCCACAATAGTGGGAAAAAATGCCGAAATCAGATCAGACCAGCTGGGTCTTTGCCAACGTCAAGGGAGGAATAACACGCACCATCAGCCAACTACGAAAGATCAACAATGTTGAATCAGTTACACCGGTAACAGGCAGATTCGATCTTGTCATCAAGCTAAGAACCAACGAACCTAACAAGACGTTCAATATCGTCGAGAAGATCAGAAAGATCAAGGGGATCGCGTCTACGCAGACGGGAATTTCCCTGCAGAAAATCTCGAACGCGAAAAAGGACGAATCGGAAGATCCTATCGCCTTCGCACTGGTGAAGGTGAAGGGCGCTTTCAAAAACGTTCTACAAAAGATCAAGACCTTCCCGAGCTTTGTCGAAGCTCACGTGATTCCTGGAGAGTTCGACATATTCGCTGCATTCCACGGCTACAGTCCAGAAGAGCTCCTAGAAACCTCCGTTGAGAAATTAGGTAGCATCAACGGAGTAACCGCAATGGAAACCCTCGTCGCCTGGACACCAACATCGCCATACTAGAAGATCAACTCGACCCCGACTCTCCGTCCTCTCTTTTCACTCATCCGGTTGCTAGAGGTTCCGAGGAATGTCTATGTCTCCGGTCTGCGTCAAGACTCTATTGCAGTTGAGCGTAATCCACTTGCTAGGCTTCCCAATCTGCTCTATGCAATTGGACCTGTTAACGATTTTTCCTCGTGAGTCAACAGCAATCTGACGAGACTACTTGCGTATCATCTTCTCGATTTCACGAGTCTGACATAGGTAGAATTTTCAGTCTTCACATGCAATTTTCAATGGACCGAGGGATCTGATACAGATGATGGCGGGCCCGGTGGGATTCGAACCCACGATTTTGGGCTCCGAAGGCCCACGTCTTGGTCCTGGCTCGACTACGGGCCCATCAAAAAGTATGAGAATGGTAGACTAGTTAATCATTGCTTGAGACGGTCGCAGCGCTTGTGAGTTTTCCGGATCGAAGTTGGTTAGCGATGAAGCAAATCCATAGCACGACTAGCAAGAAGAAAAGTCTAGGCTGAACCGGTGCAAGATACGTTCCGAAGACGAAGAAACCTCCGAGATAAGTTATCATTATAGTGATCCCGAGATTCCTCGATAATCGTCCTATGGCTAGGCTCCCGCCGTCTCGCCGAAAAGCTACAGCGAACAGTAATATTCCGACTAAGGCGCAGATTGACCAAATGTTTGCAGCTGAACTATGAATGAGACCCGAGAGAGTCGGAGCCGCTCCTGGATCATTTGTGTTGAACGCGCCTATGGTGACAAGCCCTGCACCGGCGATTGAAAGCATGACCATATCAACGCTGTAGGGAGTGGTTGGTCTCGCACTGCCCCGTAACCCAGCTACTAGGGAGAAAAACGCGAGACCGAGAAGTACGAAACCAGTTCTCATCACTATACCGTAGGGTCCGAGAGAGTACAGACTCAGAGGGCCGAAGTTCAATCCTGGCTCGATAATGTGAACGACTACCAGAGTGATTGAGAACAGTAAAACGAGCACGAGAGTGACGGTGCCTTGGCCCTCGACTCTTCGCCCAGAAGGTTCACTCAATTCGTCAACCCACGCCAGAGGTACGCCCTGCACGCTTAGTCGTGATAAAACCCACAATCCTCAAGCCAAGAAGGCTCTTGCGTGGCTCGACTACGTTCCCTAGGAACGAAACGGAATGAAACAACTAGTTAACCATTCACAGCAGAGCCGGATTCTGATTGGTTCTGACAGCCAAGTTTCCATTGAGAAAGTGCTTTAGCACTAACGCGCGGGTTACCTTGGCTCGTTCTTGCAGACAACTTTCCTACTGGATGTGGGAATTGCTGTGGCTGCCGCTCTTCTCGTCAGTCTCCTCTTCTACCGGCTTGGCCTCCCTATGATCGTCGGCCAACTAGTCGCAGGAATGCTCGTTGGACCCTTTGGTCTCGGATTGATCCGGGACACAACAGCCATTGACTTTCTAGCGACCCTCGGAATAATACTCCTCTTGTTCGTTGTGGGGCTCGAACTCGACCCACGCAAGTTTGGGGAGGTCGGGTCAAGAGTCCTCGTTCTGAGTACGGTGGAGTTTCTTGTCGCCTTCTCCGCCAGTGTCCTGTCAGCTCTTTCTGCCGGCTGGGATCTCGGGACGGCCCTCTTTCTTGGGTCTGTCCTTGGTCTCAGCAGCACGGCTATAGTTGCAAAATTGATTCTCGATCGCTCCCCTGAGAATGATGAAAATTTCACCGCACTAATGATGGTGATGGTTGTGGAAGATGTAATTGCGGTTTTCTTGCTCTTCCTTACTCCTGAGCTTGCTGGGGGAGGCCAGGTTCAGGCGTCAGGGCTATTATTCATCGCGGCAAAGGGATTTTTCTTGTTCATCGCAAGCTTCGGGTTTGGCAGATATCTCGGTCCGCGGCTGATCAACAAGGTGAGCCAGTACGAGCTGGAGATCGGAGAGGTCGCATTTCTCCTGGCTTTGTCTTTCGGTTTCCTGTTCGGGGTACTTTCAGACTATCTCGGTTTTTCGCCCGCGATTGGGGCTCTGTTGGTTGGATTCTTTATGCCCGTCAAGCAGTCGAGGTATGTCAGGGAGAAGATCCTGCCCCTCAAGGACGCCTTCATCGTGTTTTTCTTTCTCTCGATGGGGACCCTCATCGACACGTCGACTGCACTATCCGTTGGCCTCCCGCTTGTGGTTATCTTGGCGGGTGCTGTCTTTGGAAAATTTGCTGGAGGCTTCATCGGAGCACGTCTCGCCAGAATCGGACGTCCCATTCTGGTCGGTTCGATTCTGATTCCCCGCGGAGAGTTCTCACTAGTGCTCGCCAAGACAGGGGTTGATGCCGGACTGGTTGGCCCGCAACTCTACCCTGTAGCAGGTTTAGCAGTTCTCGTAACTGCCCTTGCATCCCCACTAATCGACAGACTAACGCGCCCTGCAGACAGACCCTGAAGGTGATTAGGTGCCAGACGACCGTGTGGCCATATTCTCTTCGAAAGCTCCTACGTCCGCATAGTATTGTCTGGCCAATTCTGATGAAGCGGGATTAGTGTAGAGTTCCGCGACTGGATGGGCTATGAGTGACGCGATTTGTGTTGCGACCTCGTCGGCGGATTGCACCCTCTGAGGACCCACCTGGCTCCCAGCCTTCACCGCCATTATTGTTCCCGCGACGCGGTGGAAGTCGGTGTCCACAATGCCTGGCATTACAAGTGAGACTTTGATCTTGGGGTACTTTGCCTTGGGATCCATGCGTAGATTCGCCGTCAGAACGTTGACCGCGCTCTTTGCCGCGCTGTAAACGGATCGGTTCGAAACCAGCGGAACTCTGCCCAGGAAGGACGAAATGTTGATCATATGCCCTTCCCCGCCCTTGGAAGTGCGGAACTATCGTCTGGGTTCCGTAGAAAACAGATTTCAAAACCACGTCTATGATGCTATCGAATTCTTGGTCAGTCAGTTCCATTACAGTCTTAGTGATGCCTCGCCCTGCGTTATTCACCCAGACATCTATGTGGCTGTGCTTTTTCAGAGCGAAGTCGCGTAGGTTCTCAAGGTCCGCTCTACGGGTAACATCGGTAACTACCGGGATTGCCCTTGATTCAGTTTGGGCTGCAACTTGCTTTAGCTCGTTCTCCCGCCTTGCGGCAATAACGAGTTGATGACCTTGGGAGGCAAGTTGCCGGGATAGCGCAGCGCCGATTCCGCTACTCGCTCCAGTGATCACAACGATTTTTCCGCTCATGATTCCGAAGTAGGAGAAAGCTCAGTTTAGATAGGTTCTTGGAAGAAGTGGCTTCTCCATACTCGCATAGCTACTCGGCGGGTTTCGAGCGTTGTCTTGAGATTATTACATTTTTTTTGGGGCTCTCTCAACTTCACTCTAGGCAAGTTCCCAATTATCGGAGAGCTTCATCCTCTCGGCTTAAACCGCGATCTTAGTCTCCTCAAGAATCGTCGTATTGGACGTCTAACTCCCTGAGCCTCAGGAGTTGCTTGGTTGTATATTGACACGAAGTCTGAGTGGTATTTTTGGGCTAAGTTGCCACTGGACAGGAAGGTGGCGTTCTCGAAATTCGCTTCTTCCGCCCGGCCGGTATAATTGTAGCTCCCCCACTCAACGCTCTTGCCGTCCACGACTATGAACTTGTCGTGCATTATCCCTCCCGGCGGGGAAATCAACCGAATCGCCGTTCCCGCCTTCTCCAACTCGTCATGCAACGAAGCTTGGGGGCCCTTTGTCTCGGACCTGTCCATAACCAAGGCCACCTTGACTCCTCGATTGATTGCGTCGACGAGGGCGTTCGCGATATTCTCGTTTGTGAACGCGTAGGCCGCCATCTCAATAGTTGCCACCGCTCCACCTATGCTCGTGAGAATCTGTTGTTCAATTCCTCCTTTGGGCGAAAAGAAGGCCGTTACAAGCGACTCGGAAGTGACTGCTACAGTTTGAACTTGTTTTGCAGAGAAATTCGCCGCATTCCCTGGCAGTTCTCCAGGCGCATTCGAGGGAGAAGATCTTACGATTTGGTCAAGAGAGAGTTCCTTTGATACGACGTCAGAATGTGGTTTGAGGGTGATCTTCGCTCCAGTCTTGCCTTCTGTCGATAGAAAAAGCTCGGTGTTCCTTCCAGACGTCTTTGCGCCCTCGATCCAGAGCTCAATCGAATCCACTCTGAGGGCCTTGAACCAATCTAGAAGCTCGTCAAGCCTGACTCTATGCCCCCTGAAAGGGGTCTCTACTGCTACCTGGGCCGCAGGATTCTCGGGCGGCCTAAAAACTAGGACGAGTTCGTCTTCTTCACTCGGCCCCTGTTCCCCCAGCTCGCTCATAATCGGCCATGTTTGCGGGTCTTGCTTGAATAACGGTTTGAAACCGTGAACACTTGACCGAAGTAATTCGAGAGGAGCTGACTGCTGACTCTGAGCTTGCAATCAGTCGGCAAACTTGTAGTGTCGATAGCCCTGAGAGGTCACGTCTACTAGAACGAACTCGTTCTCGGGTTCTGCCACAAATTTTCTTCCATCTGGGAACGGTTTTCCTTCGTGCAGGATTTCATACTCCGCGAGAGATATTGGTCGGCGATGATGTAGTTTCTCGGCGTGTCCGAATTTCTTTGCAGTGGCCGCCCATTCTTCACGAACAGTCCAGCTCGATGCTTTGGCCTTGCACCCGCTACCATAGTTTCCCGACCCTCCTCTCTTCCCTGCGAGATCAGTTCCCCGCATCGCCTTAGTCTCTAACAGCATTGAGAGGCAGCTTTTCTCTGAGGCGGAATAGCTGTTGCCGCTTTCCCTGGCGTGCACAAGTCCGTCCGCTACCTTGTCCAGATACTCAGTCTGGAATTGATGTGTCTCCATGAAGAGTTTCATGTAATCAGCTTCCGCCTTCTCGAATTCTTCTCTCTTCTTGTAGCGGTCTGCTTTGGGTTCCTCGCCGATTTCGCGCAGAATCTGTTTCCATCGAGGGAGGCCTCGCCAGAAATGTCTCAACAGGTACGCGAAAGCTTTCTCAGCCATTTTCGGGTACGGGACATGAAAAGACATGGGACCGACGTGATCTACTAACGACTCGCCCGGTCCAGCCCTAATGATACCGGAAGCAATTGCCTGTTCAGCCCAGTCGTCCACCGCGCCCTCCATAGCTCTCAGATAACATCTCTCAGAATGTTTCCCATGGACTACCGCAGTCGTCGAGAATAGCGGTCTCCAGAAATCATCCTCGTCCTCCATGTGGGTGCCGATGACCGGGTCGATCGCTAGCAAACGAGGATCCTCCTTGACAAGAAGGGCGACCGCCCCAGCTCCCTGGGTGGGTTCTCCGGGGCTAGTAAGCGGATACCTGGCTATGTCGGTTGCGCAGATTACACTGTATTTTCCATTGCTTCTGCCTGCCCACGCCCAGTCGAGTGAACTTTCCAGAGCGTCTGCGGTGCTCACGCATGCGAACTTGTACTCGACACCTGAGGTTCTCTTCAGAGATCCTTTACCATATTTTTGTTCCAGCATTCCGTGAACGTAGGCTGCTACAGGTTTGGATTCGTCTACCCCGGTTTCTGTGGCTATGTCGATTCTGGCTAGACTTGAGGGGTGAACATTGTTTCTCTCGATTAACTCGAAGATTGCGTTCGCTGCCAAGACCGCGCTGTCCTGGTAAGTGTCCGGGATGGACATCTTGGCGATTCCAATACCATGAAGATACTTTGACGGGTCCGACTTTCTGGCCATAGAGAACTCCGTTGGTTTCTCCGGCCGATTCTCGTCAGCGAGCTCCAAGTACAATCGGGGAATGTAGACGGCTATGTCGTCTATGCCGACAGCGGCCCTCATAGAAGAATCTCCGCGGAAGCGTTGTGATTGGGAGAGTCCGTTTCGGCTCACTTGACGGAAGATAGTGGTCACGAGAAGATAGGTAAGCTGTTCTTTGGTTGGGATTGTTTTCAGTTACGATTCGGCACGTTTGCCGTCACGGTCAAGCCGGCTTGACTTGATACGCTTACGATTACCTACTTGGTAGTGGCTAACTACCTACTTTATAATAAAGACCATCGTCATCTTGAGACATGATTCAAACTCTGTTCGGCTCGTCTGTCGATCTGCCCTCACTTATCCTACGGCTAGCGATCGGCACATTGTTCATCATACACGGATATCCTAAGCTAACGGCAGCTCAAAGAGCCCAAGGCGGCGCGTGGATGAAGAGCATGGGAATGCCCGCCGCGATCGTTCCATTCGCTGGCGTTGTCGAGTTCTTCGGCGGACTAGCATTGATTCTAGGAATACTCACACCCATAGTAGCGGCACTCTCGGCGTTATGGATGCTCTCAACAACGTGGCTCGTAACTACCAAGGCGAAGAAGAAATACGTCGGCGGATATGAAATAGACATCACATTGTTTCTGGCTGCCCTTGCGTTGGCTCTCCTTGGTAGCGGAATCTATTCGATCGACCACCTTCTAGGACTATAGGAAGAACACAAGGTGTCGGTCGGAAGAAACACGACAGCAACAACAAAGACGGTCGCTCCGACGAGCAATAGTGCGAACAGTGAAATCGTGAAGAAAGCTTACCTGAACGCATCTCGTATAATGAAGGAGTCCGGTTTTGGCCTCAAGAGCAACGTCGAAGTGGCCGTCGACCCTCAGCTGCCTTTTATGGGATATACCATGCCGCAGGGCAGGGGCTACAGAATAGTCGTATCAGGTGGCTCAGTCGGGTCAGGAATGCTTGAGGGCTTGCTGGTTCACGAGATGTCACATATCTACAGGATGGAAAATAATCACTCATCCCATGACGCTGAGATAATCGAGGAGGCAATTGACAAGATTGGCAGACAATACTTGTCGGATGACTATCAGCAGAAGATCGTTCATGATCTACTGAACGATATTCAAGACTTGTACGCTGACGATGTTTCTATGAATGTCCTCAAGAAAAATCCGATACTCGAACCAGGTCAGATGAGCAGTTTCCTCCAAGACTGGGTAAAAGATGAGCCTGTAGAATCCGGCGATCAAAAGAAAGACCGTTGGATGAACGCGTCGATTATGGTCCACAACGCTCGTGCGATTGGCCAAATGACGAGACACGGCATTGAAGATACCGGTGGAAAGGCCGCGGATTCTAACAAGAGATTTCTTTCACAGATGCCACCAGCAGCCGCACGGCAGTTCCACTACTTCCAGGACCTAATGATTAATCTGAAAGAAAACATGACTAGAGATCAGTATCGAAAGCTTCTCGCAGACTATCTGAACCGGTTTTTGGAAGTAGCCGAAAAGAACTAATGAATGGTCGAAACTGTCCAGGGTAACAGGATTGAGTGAAGGATTCGACTTCAACAGCGCACTGAAAGAACTCGACAAGAGCGAAACCCACCTCACCGTGAGAGTAGAGTTCCGCAGATGGGGAAAACCAGTAACAGTCGTACAAGGACTACCAAAAACCGGACGCTCCCTAGCAGAAGTCGCTCACAAACTGAAAGAGCGCTTGGCCACTGGTGGGACAGCGAAAGACGGCGTGATAATGCTGCAGGGCGACCACCGCGCAAGAATCAAGGCTGAACTAGTCAAGCTCGGCTTTCCAGATGACCATATAGAAATATTCTAGCACTTCCGAAACTGTTGACTGTAGCGTCCATGGTCTTTTAGACTAAATCGTAAACCGCACGCGTTGATGAGGCCGCTCGAGAGGATTATTTTCTCCGCTTGCCTAGGACCTATGGAGAATTGACAGTTATCTTTCCAGCGAGCCAATTATGCCAAGCGCAAGTGTATTTGTAAACCCCCGGTACGTTTAGGGTTACCGAGAACGATTTTCCCTCGGAGATCAATCCAGAGTTGAATTTCAAAGCTCCAGCAGGAGCAACGAGAGCTGTGGCCGTGTGACCCACGGTATCGTCGTTCACCCATTCTATCGAATTATTGACTCCGATTGTTGCGGTGACGTTAACGGGAAAAGGGTAGGTACCGTTTACAAAGTTCGCTTGGAAATTCCCCACGCTAAACCCCGTGGGCTCCGTTGAGGAGCCCAGCGGTATTCTGATAAGTGTCACCATTGGCTTGGGTGAAGACAATGAGCCGATATAGATGTAGCCAGCTGTCGCCATCACGACAATCGCTACGACAACAATCGCTAGGATCATAACCCGCCGCTGCATTTCTTTCATAAGGATCGCTTTCTCGTATTGAAGCTAGCCCTCAGGCCATTGCAAGGCCCTTTCTCGAAATCGCTCCAAATGCTCGCAGTGTCTAACGAGGGTGATGGGATGCTGTCTCTTCTTATCCGGTGACGACAACTGTTCCGTGCATCCAGGGATGGTAAGTGCATATGTACTGGTAAGTTCCGGCGACTGTGAAGGTCACTGTGTAGGTGGCGTTCTGATTCATGTTCCCGGAATCAAAACTGGTTGCTCCAGACGGAATGTTAAAGGTGGAGGTTACAGTGTGAGGAACGGGATCGTTGTTGATCCAAGTTACTTTCCCGCCTTTCGCAACTGTTACGCTGACCGGATCATAATTGAGGCCCTGCGTGCTACCGACACCTTTCGGAATCGAGACACTCACTGTGCTGCCTCCAGCGTTTGAGCTTGAAAACGCAAAGATTGGCGAGCCCGTGGTGAGCTGGTAAACCCCAAGCCCGGCAAGGCCGCAACCTGCGCCTACAGCAAGTACGATTAGTATTGGGACAATAAGCCCGGCATAATTCATTTTCTTCGGCGGAGTACTTTCCAACCTACAGCACAGAGATCAATTGCCCGATCGTCGAGAAAATAAGCTTTCAGCGGGTGATTGCCGGCCCGGTTCTTTGGACGCCATGCAAGCTAAAATAGAAGTAGGCTAAGGCCAATCCGAGCCCGAATGGTCGACCAGACCAGACGTGAATTTCTCAAACTCGGATTAGCAGCAGCCGCAAGCGCTGTCACAGCATCCGCAATCGAGATCCCAATGTTTGGGAGCCAAAACTCCTCGATGCAAACCCAACTAAATAATGCGAATACACAGGTCGCCAACCTAAAAAATCGAGTCAACACCATCGTTGGTTTCATCAGCCTGAACATTACCGAACAGTCTCTCCTAGAGAAGATAGTAGAGACAATCATACCAACTGATGCCGATCCTGGAGCAAAAGAGGCCGGTGTGATCTATTTCATCGACAGAGCGTTGGCAGGTGACTATGGGCAGAGCGCCAACATGTTCATGGACGGCCCGCATATTCTTCCCAGGATCCCAGCGAGCACGACCGCTCCGCTGAGCATCAACCCAACCCTAAGTTGGGCGACGAATCCGTATATTCCTGGGGCCTCCACTAGCCCAATTTCATACATTGGAGGCAGCGTAGTTACCCCGGGATCCGGTACTCAGGGCATCACAGCCACTCCGAGAGTCGGCTCTGGTATCAACTATCAGTACCCGCTTAACATGAGAGAATTCTGGAGAATCGGCTTGGATGCATTGCAGAAATACGCGAAGGATCCGAATGGTGCCTACAAGGGACCTTTCGAGTCCCTGTCTTCAACGAATCAGTTGACGCTCTTGCAGGATCTATGGGGTGACAAGCCCACCAGTTTCAACAACATACGTCCGTCAGATTTCGCGTATGAATTGACTTTCATGACATGGGCCGGATTCTTGATGGACCCGATCTATGGAGGAAACCAGAACATGGTAGGGTGGACGTATACAGGATTCAACGGGGTCAACTTCGGCAACTTCTACGGCGAGGGTAAAGACCAGAAAGCTCTCATGGTCGCGACTACTCCGACAAGGCTCAAGCCAGCCAGCCTCGCGCAGTATCAACAGCAAGCGTCTGGGAGCGCGTAGAAATGCCAACAACAATCACGGAGACACCCGCAGATGTAGTGATCCTAGGGGTTGGTTACATGAGTGGTGTGATAGCTGCTGAACTTTCAGACCCGTTGCTGAACAACGGCAAGGCGTACAGTGTTGTCGCCATTACCAAAGGTCCGTACTGGGACTACGTCAACGACTTTTCGACTACCAAATATGATGAATGGGGAGTCGGGTTGGGACGGAAATACGACAGCCCACTTCCGCTCCAATCGACAACTATCCGGAACACACCCTACCAGTTCGCACTACCCGTCCGACGATACACTATGCCGATTCAATATCATGCGCTCGGGCACGGAGTAGGTGGGGCAGCTCAGCACTACGGCGGAACAATGGGACGTCAAGGCCCATGGGGGTACCAGATGCTATCACAGACCAATACTAGGTATCCGGGCACTATTGACACCATTAACCCGCACAATGACCTCCAGGACTGGCCTCTCCAGTACTACCAGTACGAGCCTTACTATGTACAGTGGGAGAATGCTCATGGACTCTGCGGAAACTATAATGGGAGTACTGACAATCCGGGATCTGACTCCAGCGGCTATCCATGGATGAGCCAGAACTATAGGCTACCTCCTCACCCGCTCACACCGGCTGCGCAGTTATTCCAATCGACTGTTCAGTCAGCACCTTTCAATTATCATCCCTTTCCTCACGTAAACGCTCTGGCCTCACAGCCTTACGTCAACCAGTACGGTGTACCGGTTAATCCGTGCGTCTACGACGGTTATTGTGGCGGTCTCTGCGACTATGCTTGCGAGACAGGAGCCAAAGCAAACGCTGCATACAGAACCATACCTGCAGCAATGAAGAATGGAAACTTCACTCTAGTCGTGAACAGCTTCATCTTCCGACTAGACACCGATCCTACAAGCGGCCTTGTGACCGCCGCTCGTTATTACGATCCGCAAGGAAACGTGCACATTCAACAGGGGAAGGTCTTCTTCAACGGAATGTGGGGATACAACATGATCAGAATAATGCTCCTCTCGGGAGTCGGTGCACCCTACGTATGGAAGTCGGATCCGACCATGGTCTCGGGTACCGTGGGCAGAGGTATGACTAACGGCTATTCGCCATACAGGGGAACAAACGTGTCCGGAACTCTCTCCAATATCGGCGGCAACGCGTACCCTGCAGGGAACGCCGGCGGCGGCAGTGTGGACATTTACGATCTGATGGATGACAACTTCGACCATAAGAATTTGGGCTTCATAGGAGGAAGCCAGATAGGCGTGGGCGGGTACCCGGGAGGGGGACCTGGAAATATTACGTTCGCGGGAGGAGTCTCGTCAGCAAGTATGGGAGGCACTTTCAAAGCTACCCAGAAAGACAAGTATTTGCAGACCAAGACTGTCTTAAGCTCGACGCCCTTCGCTCCTGACCTCCCGACCACAGATAATTATGTCGACCTAGACCCGCACTACACAGACATCTACGGCGACCCGCTGGCCAGATTGACCTACGACTGGACACCGAACATGTATGTTGGGGCTACCTACCTCGCGACCAAGGTCAAGGATATCTTCACGGCGATGGGTGCCTCAAACGTCACTGTAAGCAACACGGTATTGCCTGGAGCCGTGCATAATGACTGGTGGGGCCACCATCTGAGGGGAGGATGTCGAATTGGCACCGACCCGACCTGGTCGGTGTGGGACAAATGGAACCAATGTTGGTCGCCAACAGTGAAAACACCCTTCAATATATTCGGTGCTGGCGAGATTACGAACACCTCAGGGGATACCGTTCCGTCCGGAACACATGTTGCTGGTCCACAGTCCTATCGTGCCGCTGAGGGGATCAAGCAGTATCTCGGGCTCATGACTCCTGGTCTAGTCCCGTAGCAGCGATTCACTAGTACGTCAAGAAGAGGGCATATGCCAGCCCTAAGACTCTCGGATAAACCGAAGCCTATTGATCTACCCCAAATCCAGAGTAGAATCCCTAAGCCAGAAGAACTCGTGGTTCTCAGTAAGCCATTGCTTGATGCGACAATTATCATCGGAAGAGCTCTCATGGATTGCAAAAACAAATGGGCCATCGGAGGCGATGTCGCGGAGGTAATATCAGGCGTCAATGTGCAACCCAAACATATCGCAATACTCAGCACCAAGGATGGATGCGACGAGATTGCGCGAAAGCTTGCCGAGTATCAGGTTGAGCCTCCTCGCACGGTTGAGAGAGTGTTGGATAGAGACGCCAATGTCGACCTGAAGCTCCACAAGGTACGGATCAAGAGCTATACATCTCGATTCGACGTTGAAGGCTCTCTGCTCGACGTGCACGGGAATCTACAGATCAAGGTGGGCGAGTGGGATTGGGGAGACCCTC